>Ga0207426_1001195_pt1 | contig 23072 bp, 20 predicted proteins | sample AraplaMF_Cvi_mMS_FD_184265 | JGI IMG/M metagenome (GOLD analysis project Ga0207426, IMG submission 184265) | Arabidopsis root microbial communities from the University of North Carolina, USA - plate scrape MF_Cvi_mMS (SPAdes) (version 2) | ecosystem: Host-associated > Plants > Roots > Endosphere... | reverse complement strand
GCATCAGCTCCATTTCAATCGGCGGGCGGATCGAGGCCAGTTCGTCGCGCTTCAGCTGACCGATCCCGTGCTCGGCGGAAATCGATCCTCCGTGCGCCAGCACGAAGCCATGGACGATGTGGTTCAGTTCACGCCAACGCGCCAGGAAGGCCTGTTTGTCGGCGCCAACAGGCTGGGAAATGTTGTAATGAATATTGCCGTCGCCCATATGGCCGAAGGCGCAGATGCGAGCGCCGGGCATGGCCGCCATGACTGCATCGCTGGCCTCGTGCATGAAGACCGGGATTGCCGAAACCGGCACGGAAACGTCGTGCTTGATCGATCCGCCTTCTGGTTTTTGCGCGTCCGACATGCTCTCGCGCATGTGCCAGAGCGCCTGCTGTTGCGCGACCGAAGTGGCGATTGTTGCGTCTTGAACCAACCCCGCCTCGAAGCCCTGCTCAAGCAGCGCCGTCATCATGCGCTCGGCGGTTTCGGCTGAATCGGACGTGGAAATATCGACAAGGACATACCAGGGATGCGCCGATTCCAGTGGATCGCGTACCCCCTCGATGTTGCGTGCGGTAATCTCGACGCCGAAGCGCGGCATCAGTTCGAAGCCGGTAAGCGAGGTGCCGCAAAGGCTGGACGCAAGGTTGAAAAAGGCAAGGGCATCCTCGACCGAGTTAAGGCCGGCAAAAGCGACCTGCTTTCCGAGAGGCTGCGGAAAGAGCTTGAGCACGGCGCCGGTGATGATGCCGAGCGTGCCTTCCGCGCCGATGAAGAGGTCGCGAAGGTCGTAGCCGGTGTTATCCTTCTTCAGGCGGCGCAGGCCGTTCCAGATTTCGCCGGTCGGCAGCACGACCTCGAGGCCGAGGCAGAGCTGGCGCATGTTCCCATAGGCAAGCACCGCCGTGCCACCGGCATTCGTCGACAGATTGCCGCCGATGCGGCACGAACCTTCGGAGCCAAGCGAGAGGGGAAACAGCCTACCGTATGCCTCTGCCGCCTTCTGCACGTCCGCGAGGATCGCCCCGCCATCGGCGACGAGGACATTGGCGACGGGATCGACATCACGAACCTTGTTCATGCGTTCGAGCGAGATGATGATGTCGGACTTGCCTTCGCGCGGCGTCTGGCCACCGACGAGACCCGTGTTGCCCGTTTGCGGCACGACCGCGGTTCCGGTCTCGGTTGCGAGCTTCAGGATCGACGACACTTCTTCGACCGAACCGGGCTTCAGGAGAAGAGGGGACGAGCCGCGGTAAAGGCCGCGGTTTTCAATCAGATGCGGCGCGAGATCGGCTTCGCTCCTAAGCGCATGCATCTCACCGACGATGGCGTCGAAACGGTCGAGAAGTTCGGGGGAAACGCTGCTCATCGAAACATGATCCTTCTTGCTTACTCACGTGGCGCGGCTGCGCGGCGGAGCCGATCGTTGATTGCCTCGCCGAGCCCCTCGTCGGGAATGGCTGCAAAGGCGATCGTCTGCGCGCCGCTGGCGTCGGCTTTCTTCATATAGTCGAAGAGGTTCGCCGCGGCTTCCGCGAGATCGCCGTCCCGGCTGAGATTGAGGACGATCCTGGCGTCGTCGGCACCGGCAACGGCCGTCTTGCCGAAGGCAATCAGCGCCTCGTGGGAATCGACATGCGTTGCGTCCAGCCGGACGGTTGCGCCGGGCGCGTAGTGGGATGCCAGCATCCCCGGCGCCTCGATGGCCGCGGACGCCTTCCTGGCTCGCAGCAGCTTTTGACCGGCCACGCGCTCGATCTCCGAGGCAGGCAGCCCGCCCGGCCGCAAGAGCCTGAGCTTGCCATCCTCGACCTTGACGATCGTGGACTCGACGCCAACGGTGCTTGCACCGGCATCAAGGATCAGTCTGATGCGCTCGCCGAGATCGGCGTCGACATGGGCAGCGCTCGTCGCGCTGATCTTGCCTGACGTGTTGGCGCTGGGCGCGGCGAGCGGCCGCCCAAAGGCGCGGATCAGCTCTCCCGCGAAACCCTTCGGCACGCGGATGCCAACGGTATCAAGCCCTGCGGTCGCCAGCGATTGAATGGCACTCTCTGGCTTCAACGGCAGGACGAGCGTGAGGGGCCCCGGCCAGAATGCTTCCGCCAGCGCGCGTGAAACGGGGTCGAACTCCGCGTGCTTCTCAGCCATGGCAAGGTCGGCCATGTGGCAGATAAGCGGGTTGAAGCGGGGGCGGCCCTTGGTCTCGTAGATGTGGGCAATTGCGACCGGATTGGTCGCATCGGCAGCGAGCCCATAGACGGTCTCCGTCGGGATCGCGATCGGGAAGCCCTCGCCAAGCACTGCGCAACCGGCTTCGATAGCCTGCTGCCTGTCCTTCGTGATGTCGATCGATCGTGCCATGCGCTGTCCGGATTGCTGTCCGGCAGTCCTTATGCCTTCCCGGCGATCGGATCAATATCGAAGCGGGCCGATGATGCCGATCAGAGCTGGCGGATGATCGCGATCAGAGCTGGCGAATGATCTCGCGCAGCTGCTCGTTGCGCGCGCCGAGCAGCAATACGTTCTTGATGGCGATTTGCGGATCGTCGGTGCGGAAAAGCACCCCGTTGCCCCTCACCGAGCGGTCGATCGTCATCTTCTCCGGCGTATGTTCGCCGGGCTTGATCGCCACCGCGAAATACATGCGCGAATACTTCAGATCGATCTTGTGGAAGAAATTGTCGTTGTCGCCGATGTCGGCGTAGAAATTCGCGATGTAGAACGCCCAGCTGACTTCTTCGAAGCGGGCGAATTTCGTCCGCGACGCAGTCACGTGGCAATAGCCTAAATGCGGGCTGTCCTGCAGCGTGCGGTGGAAGAGCAGCTTCGGAAACTGGATCGAACGGTGAAATCCGTTGATATGTCGATGCGTCTTGGCGCCGGCTGTCTCCAGCTTGCGGCCCGTCTTCTCTGCGACTTCGTCATGTGTGAGGTAGCGCCGCTCCTCGGCGAGCCAGTGGGCCCGGGTGCGCGTGATCTTTCCGGTGCGCAGAAATTCAGAATGCGAGGTGACCGGTACCGCGTTGCGGGAATTGCTGTTAGTGGCGTCGAAATAGCGAAGCTTCGCCATGAGAGATATCCACATGGATGATTGATGTGGAAAGGATAGGCAATCATGCTTAATGGCAGATTAAATTCGGCCGTCATGCGCGGGTTCGTGGATATTGGCCACCGCCGCCATGTCGCAAATACGATAGCTGTGGCAAGGTTGTGCCGAGAGCCCAAGTGTGAATTGGGTTGCGGCAATGTCGTAATTGGCCTTGCTGGCCGAGAATGAAGCATTTTTAGGCTGGAACCGCGTTCGATTCCGCACTCCTTTGCCGCCTGTCGTCATTTTCGAAGCCGATGTCGCTTTACAACCAAACGCCGCGCGCCAGCGGTGTTTAAATGTCTATCAAGAAAGTCTCCTGACGGAGAGGGAGCGAAGCTTCCGGCGGCTCTCGCCTTCGATCAAGCGGCGGCCCATTATACGAGGATATGCAGATGGATATTCGCAGCAACGTATTGCGGCAACTCAAGACCCGCAGGGAAGGCTTCAGTCTCGAGCGGCCCTTCTATATCGACGAGGATTATTTCAAGCTCGATATGGAGATGATCTATTATCGCGACTGGTTGTTCATGGGCCATGATTGCGAGCTGCCGAAGCCGGGCGCTTATTTCACGGTCCAGATCGGCGACTATCCCGTTGTCATCGTCCGTGGCCGTGACAACGTCATTCGCGCCTTCCACAACAGCTGTCGCCATCGCGGCTCGCGCGTCTGCACCAAGGAGCACGGCTCCTCGGTTCGCCTCGTCTGCCCCTATCATCAGTGGACCTACGACCTCGATGGCAAGCTCGCCTTTGCCCGCCACATGGGCGATGATTTCGACAAGAGCGGTTACGGCCTGAAGCCGGTCCATTGCGAGAGCTTCGGCGGCTACATCTTCATCTGTCTCGCGCAGAATGCACCGGATTTCCAGCCGATCCGCGACATGGTCGCGCCCTATATGCTGCCGCATCGTTTGAGCGAGGCGAAGGTCGCCTTCCAGAGCACGATCATCGAGAAGGGCAACTGGAAGCTCGTCTGGGAAAACAACCGCGAATGCTATCACTGCGCGGCCAACCACCCCGAACTCTGCCGCACCTACCCGGAAGCGCCGAGCGTCACCGGCACGGACGGCGGTGCCGACGATCCCGAGATTGCGGGTCACTGGGCACGCTGCGAGGCGGCTGGCTTGCCGAGCAAGTTCCAGATTTCCCCCGACGGTCAGTTCCGCACCGCCCGCATGCCGTTGATCGAGGACGCAGAGAGCTACACCATGTCCGGCAGGCGCGCCGTCGAGAGGCCTCTTTCGGACGACGTGACGCTTGATCGCATCGGCACGATGCTGCTGTTCCACTACCCGACGACCTGGAACCACATTCTCGGCGACCATGCGATTTCTTTCCGCGTGCTGCCGCTCAGTGCCAATGAAACGGCCGTCACGACGAAGTGGCTCGTGCACAAGGATGCCGTCGAGGGTGTCGACTACGATCTGGCCGAGCTCACGCATGTGTGGACCGAAACCAACGATCAGGACCGTCGCATCGTCGAAGAGAATGCCTTCGGTATTCACTCGCCGGCCTACGAGCCTGGACCTTATTCGATGGCGCATGAAGGCGGCGTCATGCAGTTCCTCGAATGGTACTCGAACTTCATGGTCAACCGCCTGCAGGGCGATCAGGCGAAGCTCTCCGTCGTCGCCTAATCCAAAAGACTCCCTCCCAAGTGACCTCGTCTCTTCGAGACGGGGTCTTTTTTGTGCGCACGTTTCTCAGAAGTCTCGACGCGTGCGCACGACGTCGCTCTGCGGTATCGAGGATGTGACGACAGGATCCGGCGGAAGCTGTGCGGTTGCCGGGCCTTGGGCAGGCATTCCGCGCGGCTCCATCTCGATCTTGGCAAGAATGAGCGGCGGGTCCGGTTCGCGCGCCGGCAAGAGTTTGCCCCGCGCCCACACCTTTGCGAGTTCGGCGCGGCTCATGGGCGCGACGTTGACATCGATATCCGTCAATGTGCCTGGAACGCGGTAAGGGCAGCGGCGCTTGCTGCAGTTCTGTCCCGACGAGAACTGCCACATCAGGTAGTTGTCCCAGTTTCCCATCGGGAACACGCCCTTCACGTCGGGCCTGTATCGCGCATACCAGATCGGTAGCCGCGCCAGCACCGGATAGTCGTTGCGATATGCGGCAATATATCGGGCGGTGTTGTGATTGGTATAGAGAACCGGGTAGCGTCCGGTCCTTGCCCTGATATGGCCTGCAAATATCTGTGCGTCCTCCAGCGACATGAATTTCTGCGGATCGATGCCCTCGAGATCGAGGATCATCATCTCGTCGTCCTTGGGATCGGCGTATTCGAGGAAATGGTTGGCCTGGTCGACCGGGTTGCCGGGACGGGCGAGGTGATAGGAGCCCCAGAGGAGGCCGGCCGCCCGGGCAACCAATCGCCGCGTCTGAAAGAGCTCGCGGCTCACCGCATATTTGCGCCACATGGTCTTGCAATGCGCAACCGTGTCCCCGGCATGATCGCCGGTGCAGGAGAAGCTCTCCGGAAGTCCGTCGGAAGCTTTCGAAATGAAGGCGGCGATGCGCTTGTCCGAAAGCAGGGAATCCCAATCGATCGTATTGAGTTCGTACGCGTCGATGACGAGCGCGTTGTTGGGGTTGTTCCAGGGTAGGGTGTCAGCCGCCACAGCCATAGTCGGAGGTCCCGCGACAAGCGCCGGAACCATCAAGCGAAGCAGAAGATTTCTCCAGGATTGCTTCATGGAATGAGCGTGGTGATAGGCGGTTAATGTCCAGTTAATCCCCGATCGCTTAAAAACAGAAAGTCGCACCGACAGCATGAAAACTGGTCATTGGAACGTTTTCAGTGCCTTGGCGTTCTCGTGCGCGCGTATTCCAACTGGAAATGGAGCTTCCATGACTGGGTTTTTTAAGAAGATAGCGATTGCCGCCGTTTCCTTTGTCACGCTGGCAAGTGGCTATGCGCCCTCGCAGGCGACGCAGATGCCGGCTCTGCCGCAGGTCGAAAAATCTGGTGACGTCCAGAACGTCCAGTATTGCCGTGGCCCGTATTGCCGCCCCGGTTTTCGTCCCGGATACCGGCCGGGCTACTATCCAGGCTATCGCCCTGGCTATTATCCGGGGTACCGCCCGGCTTATCGCCCAGCCTATCGCCCGGGTTGGTACGGTGGCTATCGCGGCTATCCCTACTATCGCAGTGGCTACCGCTACTATGACGGCTACTGGTTCCCGCTGGCCGCCTTCGGCGCTGGTGCGATAATTGGTGGTGCTATTGCATCGCAGCCGACCTATGTGGCTCCTCCGCCGGCTGCTTCGCTCGGCTCGGGTCACGTGGCCTGGTGCCAGGCGCGTTACCGTTCCTATCGGGTCTACGACAACACGTTCCAGCCGTACAACGGCCCGCGCCAGCAGTGCGTTTCGCCGTACTACTGAGTGAAGCAAGCTTTCGGTTTCAGGGCTCGGCAGCAATGCCGGGCCTTTTGCGTTCAGAGGATGCGGACGCGCTTCAGCAGCCACCATGCGAGCACGATGGAGGCGATAATGATCGCCACGGCATATTCCGTGCCGCCGCTTCCTTCGGCAAAAGGCAGATTGGCCGTGTTCATGCCGAAGAAGCCCGTCACCAGGGTTGGCGGCAGCAGGAAGGCCGTCATGATCGACAGAATGTAGAGGTGCCGGTTCGTCTCCGAGGACGCCTTCGAGTCGATTTCTTCATGCAGCAGCCGCGCGCGGTCCTGCAGCGCGTAAATGTCGTGATCGACGGTTTCGAGGCGGCTCGTCAGCCGTCCCGCGACATCATCGAAGCCGAAGGGCATTTCATCGTCATGCGAGGCGGCAGCGCGACGCATCAGGGCCAGCACAGTTCTCAGGTGCCGGTGCAGCCGGACGACCGTACGTCGGACCGGCGCCAGCCGCCGGCGTTCGTCGCGTGGCGAGTTGTCGTAGACGAAATCCTCGATAACGTTGAGCTCCTCGGTCATTTCCATGACGATGGAGATCAGTGTCCGCTGGAACTCGATCACCAGGATCTCGAACAGGTCGACGGGCCGTTCGAATTTTGCCGGGTTCTTCTCCACTAGCGCGCGGGCGCGCTCGATGCTGCGTAGCGGCTGCAGCCGCGTGGTAATGATAAAGCGGTCGGAGATCGCAAAATGCAGCCAACCAAGATCGGCGGTTTCACGATCGAATTCGCGCTGGCAATCAACAAGCGTGCCGTAGAGCAGCTGTTCGTCGACCGTTATCGCGGCATGCGTGTCACGGGTGGTCAAGGCTGCCTTGGCATCGTCGTTCAAGCCAACGATACTGTCGAGCAGGCCGGGCACCCTGGCATCGGCGAGATTGAGATGCAGCCAATAGAAGCCGCCGCCGTCGGTCAACTCGGCCTGCGGCGCGCTGTTTGGGAGACGGATTGCCTTGCCGCCTTCCGGCGGAAAGCGGTAGGCCCACACGAGTCCGTGGATGTTGGCGGGCAAAGTATCCATTGATGCGCCGGTCCTCTTGCGATGGCGGTGAGTGTCCTTAGAGATTCTCTATGACGGTTGTTTGTGCAAGTGCGTAATAATTCAAGACATGTGTAACTCCGTGGCAGCTTGTCGCTGGAAGTTTGAAATTGACGTTTACGTAAAAATCAATTAGCTCTGCCCTTGGAGAGGCTGGAGGGCTGTTCAATCGGCGGCCAGCGATGCGAGGAGATCACTGATGTACAAGGCGCCGGTCGAAGAGATTGCGTTTACGCTGAAGCATGTTGCCGGCCTGGGCGATGCAATCGAAGCTGGTTTGCTCGGTGACCTTGGTGATGATCTCGTCGACGCCATCCTTCATGAAGCGGGACGATTCGCCACGGATGAAGTTGCGCCGCTCGCCGAGGTTGGCGACCGTCAGGGTTCGCGCCTCGTCGACGGCAGGGTAGTAACGCCCGATGGTTGGCGCGATCTCTACAAGAACTGGATCGCCGGCGGCTGGAATGGCCTGACCGCACCAGAAGACTTCGGTGGGCAGGCGCTGCCGCATATGCTGAACGTCGCCGCCCTGGAAATGTGGAATTCCGGATCGATGGCGTTCGCGCTCTGCCCGACGCTGACCATGGGTGCGATCGAAGCGATCAACAGCCATGCGTCCGGCGAACTCAAGAATACCTACCTCGCAAAGCTCGTCTCGGGTGAGTGGACCGGCACGATGAACCTGACGGAGCCGCATGCCGGCTCCGACCTCGGCGTGCTCAAGACCCGCGCCGAACGCCGGGACGACGGCACCTACCGCATCTTCGGCCAGAAGATCTTCATCACCTGGGGCGAACACGACGCCGCCGACAACATCATTCACCTGGTCCTCGCTCGCCTCCCGGACGCACCGGCCGGAACGCGTGGCATCTCGCTGTTCCTCGTGCCGAAATTCCTCGTCAATGCGGACGGATCGCTTGGCGCCCGCAACGATCTCTTCGCGCACTCGCTGGAGCACAAGCTCGGTATCCACGGCTCGCCGACCTGCACCATGATCTATGGCGACGGCAAGTTCGGCGAGGAGAAGGGGGCAATCGGCTGGCTGGTCGGCGAGGAGAACAAGGGCCTCGCCTGCATGTTCACGATGATGAACAATGCCCGCCTTGCCGTCGGCATGCAGGGCGTCGCGATCGCCGAGGCGGCGACGCAAAAGGCAGTCGCCTATGCGAGAGAGCGGGTTCAGGGCAAGGCGCCGAACTGGGCGGGTGGCGGCATGAGCCCGATCATCGACCATCCGGATGTTACCCGCACGCTCCTGACGATGAAGGCGTTGACGCAAGGCGCCCGCGCAATTTCCTATACCTGTGCCCATGCCATCGACATGTCGCATCGCGCGGCGGATCGAAAGCAGCATTGGCAGGAGCGCGCAGCACTGCTGACGCCGATCGCCAAGTCCTTTTCCACCGATGTCGGCGTCGACGTCGCCTCATCAGGCATTCAGGTGCATGGCGGCATGGGCTTCATCGAGGAGACGGGAGCCGCGCGCTATCTGCGTGATGCGCGCATTGCGCCGATCTATGAGGGCACGAACGGTATCCAGGCGATCGATCTCGTCACCCGCAAATTGACGCTTTCGGACGGCGACCAGGTGCACGGTTTCATCGCCGAGCTGAAACAGATCGCCGACCAGGTCCGCCATTCCAACCTCGGCGGCTTCGGCGCGACCTCAAATCGCCTCGATTCCGCAATAACCGACCTCGGCGAGGCGACGGACTGGCTGCTGGCGCAGGTTCGTGATGCTAAGGTGGCAGAGGCGCTGGCCGGCGCGACACCGTATCAGCGGCTCTTCGGCCTTGTCCTGACCGGCTGCTATCTCGCCAAGGGCGGGCTCGCGCAGGCACCGGCGGGAGGTGCCGAAGGGCGCATCGCACTCTGCCGTTTTGCCGCGGAAAATCTTCTTTCGGAAGTGACGGCGCTGAAGGACAGCGTCATCAACGGCGCCGCAAGCCTTGCGGCTGCCAAAATAGTTCTCGCCTGAGGAACCATCATGACAGAGCAGGTCATCGTCGAGCAGGATGCGGCACACCCCGGCATCCAGATCATCCGTTTCAACAGGCCGGAAAAGAAGAATGCCATCACCCGCGCCATGTATCGGAAAATGGCGGAGGCATTGATTGCCGCCAATGGCGATGCGCCGATCAAGGCGACGGCTTTTCTCGGCACCGAAGGTTGCTTTTCCGCGGGCAATGACCTCGGAGATTTCCTCGCAGCGGCGATGGGCGGTGCCATGCCTCGCGAGATCGTCGAATTCCTCTACGCCATGGTTCGCTCCGAAAAGCCGATCGTGTCAGGTGTCGACGGGCTGGCGATCGGGATCGGAACCACAATGCACATGCATTGCGACCTGACAATCGCCTCAGCGCGCAGCCAGTTCCGCACGCCGTTCGTCGACCTCGCCCTCGTTCCGGAAGCGGCGTCCAGCCTGCTTGCGCCGCGGATCATGGGACACCAGCGCGCCTTTGCGATGTTGGCTCTCGGTGAGGGCTTCTCCGGCGAGGAAGCACGGGAGGCGGGACTTGTCTGGAAAGTCTGTGCGCCCGATGAGGTCGAAAGGACAACGCTCGCAACCGCTGCCAAGCTTGCCGCCAAGCCGCCAGAAGCGCTGAAGATCGCGCGCAACCTGATCCGGGGCGATCGGGAAGAAGTCATTGCGCGCATCGATGACGAGGCGCGTCACTTCTTCGACCGCCTACACAGCGCCGAAGCGAAAGCCGCCTTCGAAGCCTTCATGCGCCGCTGACGTGGGAATAGTCGAGTTTCGTCAAATTTTAAGCCAGTTTTAAATACCCCTCTAATATTAGGGGTATGACGGCGCGCTGATGGCGCAGTCGTCCGGGCGCATGAGGCGCTTTGTCCCGTTTTGCCCATAGCCTGCGCATCGAGTAGCCCGCGCTTCGTCAAGTACGGCGCGGACCACTCACGAAAGGAAAATCCTTGAAAAAGAAGACGAATTTGATGACGCGCATCCTCGTTGCCGCGTCTGCCGTTGTTCTTGTGGCCTTTGCCGCCTTTTCCTACTACATCAATTCCGTCGAACGGAGCACCGCGACTGCCGCGATCGAAGCCAACATCAGCTCGTCCGGTGAGCAGGCTGCAAGCAGCCTGGCCAACTGGATGAATGGTCGTGTGACGCTGACCGCCATGGTCGCGAACGCCATCGGCCGCGCCGCCGATCAGAAGGGCGTCGAAGCCGTGCTCCAGAACGATGTTCTGACCAGCCAGTTCGTCAGCACCTATTTTGGCGACGAGCAGGGTGTCTTCACCATGTGGCCGAAGCTGCCGATGCCGGACGGCTATGATCCGCGCAAGCGCCCCTGGTATCAGGATGCCGTCAAGGCCAACGCCAGCGTCATGACCGAGCCCTATGTCGATGCGTCGAGCGGCGATCTCATCATCAGCTCGGCCGTTCCCGTCAGCCACGGCGGCAAGCTGGCCGGCGTGACCGGCAGCGACTTCTCGCTGAAGACCATGGTCGACATGATCAAGGAGATCGATCTCGGCGGCAAAGGCACGGCCTTCCTCGTCAACAAGAGCGGGCAGATCCTGATCCACCCGGATGCAAAGCTGGTGACAAAGACGCTTGCCGACGCTTTCCCGGCTGAGACACCGGCGATCAAGGCCGGGCTCGTTCCGACTGAGTTTGCCGGCAAGGATGTCCTCGTCAGCTTCATGCCGGTTGCAGGTTTGCCGTCGGTCGAATGGTACCTCGGCTTCGTCGTGGACAGCGACGCCGCCTTCGCTTCGCTGAACGAATTCCGCATTGCCGCAACCATTGCCACGATCCTCGCCGTCGGCCTGATGATCTGCGCCATGGCCTGGCTGCTGCATGGCCTGGTGATCCGTCCCGTCACCGATATGACCGCCGCGATGCAAAAGCTTGCCGCCGGCGATCTGTCGGTCTCCATTCCTGGCGAGCAGCGCCGCGACCAGATCGGCTCGATGGCCGAGGCTGTGGCTGTCTTCAAGAAGAACGCGGTTGATCGAGAGCGCCTTGAGGGTGAAGCCGAAACCGGCCGTGCCCTTACCGAGCGTGAGCGTCATGAGCGTGAGCAGCAGAAAAACCGCGAGGCAACCGAAATCCGTCATGCCGTCGATGCGCTTGCCAGTGCCCTCGGCGCGCTGTCGGATGGCAACCTTGCGCATCGCATCGACGCGCCGTTTGCCCCGCATCTCGACCGCCTACGTAATGACTTCAACAACGCCGTCACCAAGCTCCACGGTGCTCTGCATGCCGTGGGCAACAACGCGCACGCCATTGATGGCGGTGCGAGCGAAATCCGCACGGCCGCAGACGGCCTTGCCCGCCGCACCGAGCAGCAGGCAGCCTCGGTCGAGGAAACGGCTGCAGCGCTCGAGGAGATCACCACGACGGTCAAGGACACGGCACGTCGCGCTGAGGAGGCCGGCAATCTCGTCTCGCGCACCCGCAACGGCGCCGAAGAGTCCGGCAACATCGTGCGCAAGGCGGTTTCGGCAATGACCGAGATCGAGCAGTCCTCGCAGAGGATCGCCAACATCATCGGGGTGATCGACGACATCGCCTTCCAGACCAACCTGCTGGCGCTGAATGCCGGCGTCGAGGCGGCACGCGCCGGCGAAGCCGGCAAGGGCTTTGCGGTCGTCGCCCAGGAAGTGCGTGAACTGGCGCAGCGCTCGGCCCAGGCTGCGAAGGAAATCGAAAGCCTGATCACTGCTTCGAATAGTCAGGTTCGCTCGGGCGTCACGCTCGTCGGCGACACCGGCAAGGCGTTGGACGCGATTGTCGGTCAGGTTCAGGAGATCAGCCGTCATGTCGATGCGATCGTAACGGCGACCCGCGAACAGTCGACCGGGCTTGCCGAGATTAACACTGCTGTAAACACGATGGACCAGGGCACGCAGCAGAATGCCGCCATGGTCGAGGAGCAGACGGCAGCGAGCCATGGGCTGGCGCAGGAGGCGGCAAAGCTGATGCAGTTGCTGAGCCAGTTCAACCTGCAAGCAGCATCCCACGCTGCGGTCAGCCGTCGCGCGGCCTGATGTAATCCTGCGAAGACCGGACGCTCGCGCTCGTCGCGGGCGTTCTCGTTGGAGGGCGCGACCAGCGGTGATTAAAAAATATTACTTTTAATCAAATCTTACGGATCTTGGGCTTTAGTGGCGTGCAATGCATGATGCAGGATGGACGTTGTCCGTACCGTTCTCCCCACACCATTAAAACGAGTGTTCCCCCAGGCGATCAACAGGAGATTGACTGAAGCACATCGTTCAGCCGCACTGAGGCCGCTCTATGTCCAAATTGAAGATCAAGACGCTTCTTCCGCTTCTTTTTCTGTCCCTTGTCGTCATTGCCCTGGTGCAGGGTGCGATCGCGGCCTTCTCGTTGATCAATCTGGAGGCCAACACCCGGCAGATCGGGGCGCAGAACATTCCGAACACCGAACGGCTCCACGCGATCGTCACGACGCTGAACGACGTTCGTCGCAGCTACGCCGACTACCTCCTTGCAACAGGTAAGACGGACTTCCGCAACGCGGAGACGACACTCAAGGCCCGCCGCCAGCGCCTTGCCACTGCCATTGGCGCCTTCGACAAGCAGCCGAAGAGCGATTACATGAGCCAGAATTTCGGCCGGCTGCAGAAGGCGCTCACCAACGACGCTGCGCTTGCCGACAAGATCATTGCGCTGGCGCTCGACAACAAGCGCAGCCAGGCCAACAGCCTCTATCGCGGCGAACTTTCCATGTCCGCCAACAACATTCAGACGCTCGTCGACGGAATGTTGGCAAAGGATCGGCAGTCGACCGATGCCGCTCTCGCTGCCGCGACCGGTAACTATAACGCAGGCATCTCGTCCATCGTCGGTGGCCTCGTCGTCGCGCTTGCCGTCGCCGTTGCTGCGGCCTTCCTTGCCTGGACGCGCATTTCTCAGCCGATCTCGACGATCGCCACCCGCATGGCCCGTCTGGCGGACGGGGATCTCGACGCGGCCGTCCCTTACGCCGGGCGCAAGGATGAGATCGGCGACATGGCGGCTGCCGTAGCGATCTTCCGCGACAACTCTTTCGCACGCCTCGACCTCGAACGGAGCGCCGAGCACACCCGCGAGCAGGCTCAGCAGGAGCGTTCCCGTAACGAAGCCTCGAAGGCACGTGAAGCCAGCGAGATCCAACATGCCGTCGATGCGCTTGCCGAAGCGCTGGGCGCTCTCTCGGAAGGCGATCTCACGCGGACGATCGAGACGCCTTTTGCCGACCACCTCGACCGGCTGCGCAGTGATTTCAATTCCTCCGTGGCCAAGTTGCGGGCTGTTCTTCAGGAGGTCGGTGACAACGCTCATGCGATCGACGCGGGCGCCGGAGAAATCCGCACCGCCGCGGACGGGCTTGCCCGCCGCACTGAACAGCAGGCTGCCTCCATCGAAGAAACGGCAGCCGCGCTCGAAGAGATTACGACGACCGTCAAGGACACAGCGCGCCGTGCCGAGGAAGCCGGCACGCTGGTCACTCGAACCCGCAACGGCGCCGAAGAGTCCGGCAACATCGTCCGCAAGGCGGTCTCGGCAATGACCGAGATCGAGCAGTCGTCGCAGAAGATTGCCAATATCATCAGTGTCATCGACGACATTGCCTTCCAGACCAACCTGCTGGCGCTGAATGCCGGTGTCGAGGCGGCACGCGCAGGCGAAGCCGGCAAGGGCTTTGCTGTCGTCGCCCAGGAAGTGCGCGAGCTGGCACAGCGTTCTGCCCATGCCGCGAAGGAAATCGAAAGCCTGATCACCGCCTCGAACTCACAGGTTCGCTCGGGCGTCACGCTCGTCGGCGACACCGGCAAGGCGTTGGAAGCAATCGTCGGTCAGGTTCAGGAGATCAGCCGTCACGTCGACGCAATCGTCACGGCAACCCGTGAGCAGTCGACGGGGCTTGCCGAGATCAATACGGCCGTCAACACGATGGACCAGGGCACGCAGCAGAACGCCGCCATGGTCGAGGAGCAGACGGCAGCGAGCCATGGGCTGGCGCAGGAAGCAGCAAAGCTGATGCAACTCCTTGCCCAGTTCAACCTGCAGGCAGCATCCCACGGCGCATCATCCTACAGCCGTCGCGCCGCCTGATTGATTGATACACACAAACTGGAACGCCCGCGCTCGTCGCGGGCGTTTTGTTTTTCGCGCCGCTACTTCTCCAGCGTCGCCACGACCTCGACGTGCGATGTCCACAGGAACTGGTCGATCGGGGTCACACCGGTGATGCGATAGCCACCCTCGACGAGCAGGGCGAGATCCCGGGCGAGCGTCACCGGATTGCAGCTGACGGCGGCGATTTTCTTGACCGTCGAGCGCGCCAGTTCCTTGCACTGAAACTCGGCGCCGGCGCGCGGCGGATCGAAGACCACGGCGTCGTAGACCTTCAGCTCGGATGTCATCAGCGGCCGGCGGAAGAGGTCTCGCCTTTCGACGCTGACCGGCTTCAGACCCTGCGTGTTGCGAGCAGCGTGATCGAGCGCCGCCAGCGGCTTGTCCTCGCTCTCGACCGCATGAACCCGGCCGACGCGGGCAAGGCGAAGCGAGAAGGTGCCGGCGCCTGCGAAAAGATCGGCGATGCGTTTCGCCTTGCCGACATGCGCCAGAACCAATTCCGCCATTGCGTCTTCCGCCTGCTTGGTCGCCTGCGTGAAGCTGCCGGGCGGCGGAACGACATTGACGCCGCCGAAATCGACGATCGGCTTCGATGGTTCGACGAGGATTTCGTCGTTGAGCGAGACGCGGGCGATGCCGCGAAGGGAAAGCACCGTCTCGATCGCCTTGCGGCGCTGCTGATCCGAGAGTTTCTTGATGCCGTCGACCGCGAGATCAAGACCCGACAGGGTCTCCAACACGGTGATGCGGAACGCTTCGGCGCTATTGGCAAGTGCTGCACCAATCGCCTTGATCTCAGGCAGCCTGGCCATGATGCCCGCCGACGAGATGGGACATTCCTCGATGGCGACGATGTGGTGGCTTTCGGCCTGATTGAAGCCGATAAGCATGTCCTTCTCGGTCCGCCGTGCGGCGAAGACGACACGCCGCCGTTCGCCGGGATGAGCGACGACGAGGTCGGCAACGTCAGCCGTCAGTCCCTTCGATTTCAGCGCGTCGACGACAAGCTGACCTTTGAAGCTGCGATAGGCGGGATCGTTCATGTGCTGGAGGCTGCAGCCGCCGCAGGTGCCGTTCACTCCGTCCGGTCCGAAATGCCGGCAAGGAGGAGCCTGGCGATCGGCCGATGGATCGGAGATCGACATCACCGTGCCGTGGTTCTTGACGCGCGCGATGGCGACGGTTTCGCCGGGCAGGGTGAAGGGCACATAGACCGGCCCGCCATCCGCGTGCACGATGCCATCGCCCTGGGCGCCCAGCTTTTCGATCGTAACAGTTTGCGTGCTCACGGTTTTGTCCCTGCGAGTAGAAATTCCTGATTACCGTCGCCGCCGGCAATGGGTGAGGGGATGAGGCCAAGGCTCTTCCAGCCCATATCCTCGACGAACCAGCGCTCGAGTTCGGCCGCGACATCGGGCGCCGATGACGGGTCCTTGAGAAGCCCCCCCTTGCCGATCGCCTCGCGCCCGGCCTCGAACTGCGGCTTGACGAGGAGAGCCGCGCAAGCCCCAGCTTCCGCGATCTCAAGAGCAGGGGCAAGCGCCAGCTTCAGCGAGATGAAGGAGACGTCCGACACGATAAAGGTGAGCGGATGGCCGATATTCTCCGCCGTCAGGTTGCGGGCGTTGAGGCCTTCGATGTTCGTCACGCGGGGATCACTCGAGATGCGCGGATGCATCTGGCCATGGCCGACGTCGATCGCGGTGACATGGGTTGCCCCTTGGGCCAGCAGCACTTCGGTGAAGCCACCGGTTGATGCGCCGACATCGAGACAGTGATGTCCTGACGGGTCGAGCTTGAAGTGATCGAGCGCTGCGGCGAGCTTCAGCGCCGCACGGGACACATAGTCCTGCGCCGGATCGTCGATTTCGATTGGGGCATCCTCGCCAAACAGCGCACCTGCTTTCGTCACGATCTTGCCTCCGACCTTCACGGTGCCGCGTTGCACCGCATCCCGCGCTCGGGAACGGCTGGCGAAAAGACCAAGGCTGACGAGCAACTGGTCGAGGCGTTGTGTGTTTTGATCGGACATCGGCTGTCCATGACCGGCAAAGCCGTTAGTTGCAAGCCTTTTGTTGGAGAGGCGTCGCTGGCAGCCGGATGGCAGCGGTTCATCGACACTTCCGTCGGCCTTTCGCCAAACAAAAAAGACGGCCCCGTCTCCAGGGCCGTCTTCATCTAACGCGATGAGATTGAACTATCCGGCAGCGCCGACGCCAAATGCGGCGGGCCGGCCAAGCGCCTTGAACACGGTCGAAACGATGCCCGCGCGATCGAGGCCGGCATGGGCGTTCATCACTTCCGGCTTTGCCTGTTCCACCCAGATATCGGGCATGACAAGCGAGCGGATCTTCAGGCCATTGTCGAGCAGGCCGTCCATGGCCAGGAACTGCATGACTTGGCTGCCGAAGCCGCCGACCGCTCCCTCTTCGACGGTGATCAGGATTTCGTGGTGGCGTGCCAACTGGCGGATCAGATCATGATCCAGCGGCTTGGCGAATCGCGCATCGGCAACCGTCGTCGAAAGCCCGGCTGCGTCAAGGTCCTCGGCAGCAAGCAGACAGTCAGCGAGGCGGGTGCCGAACGAGAGCAGCGCCACTTTCGCGCCTTCCTTGACGACGCGGCCCTTGCCGATCTGCAGGATTTCACCACGGACGGGCATTTCTATGCCGACGCCTTCGCCGCGCGGATATCGGAAGGAGATCGGACCGGCATCATAGGCTGCCGCCGTTCGCACCATATGCTTCAGCTCAGCCTCATCGGCGGCCGCCATCACCACGAAGCCGGGGAGGGTGGCGAGGAACGTCGTATCGAACGAGCCTGCATGCGTCGGGCCGTCGGCGCCGACGAAACCGGCGCGATCGATCGGGAAGCGAACCGGAAGGCCCTGGATCGCGACGTCGTGCACCACCTGGTCATAGGCGCGCTGCAGGAACGTCGAGTAAAGCGCGGCAAACGGCTTGAAGCCCTCGGCGGCTAGACCGGCGGCAAATGTCACCGCATGCTGCTCGGCAATCCCGACATCGAAACATCGCGACGGGAAGACGCTTGCGAGCTTGTCAAGGCCAGTCCCGTTCGGCATGGCGGCGGTAATGCCGACGATCTTGTCGTCGTGCTCCGCTTCCTGCACCAGCGCTTCGGCGAATACGCTCGTGTAGCTCGGCGCATTCGGCTTCACCTTCGCCTGCGCGCCGGTGATGACGTCGAACTTGTTGACGCCGTGATACTTGTCGGCTGCCGCCTCGGCGGGCGCGTAGCCCTTGCCCTTCTGCGTCACCACATGGATCAGCACGGGGCCGTTGGCATTGTCGCGCACATTGCGCAACACCGGCAGCAGGTGCTCGAACGAGTGACCGTCGATCGGCCCGATATGATAGAAACCCATCTCCTCGAACATTGTCCCCCCGGTCACATAGCCCCGGGCATGCTCCACGGCGCGAGTGATGGCGCGGTCGACATTCTTGCCGAGATAGGCCGTCAGCTTCTTGCCGAAATCGCGGAAGCCCATGTAGGTGCGGCCGGAAGCAAGGCGCGCGAGATAGGCGCTCATCGCGCCGGTCGGCGGCGCAATCGACATGTCGTTGTCGTTGAGGATGACGATCAGGCGGGCGTCGAGCGCGCCAGCATTGTTCAATGCTTCGTAGGCCATGCCGGCCGACAACGCGCCGTCGCCGATCACGGCAATCACCCGGCGGTCGGTCTTGTCGAGGTCGGAGGCAACCGCCATGCCGAGGCCGGCGGAGATGGACGTGGAGGAGTGAGCAGCACCGAAGGGATCGTATTCGCTTTCCGCGCGGCGCGTGAAACCGGAGAGGCCGCCTTCTTGGCGCAACGTCCGGATACGGTCACGGCGACCGGTGAGGATCTTGTGCGGATAGCACTGGTGCCCGACGTCGAAGATCAGCCGATCTTCAGGCGTGTTGAAGACGCTGTGGATCGCAATCGTCAGTTCCACCACGCCGAGTCCTGCACCGAGATGACCGCCGGTGCGCGACACCGCATCGATCATTTCATCGCGAACCTCGCGCGCAAGCTGCGGCAGGTCGCGATCGTCAAGCTTTCGGAGGTCGGCCGGATAGGGAACCTTATCCAGCAGCGGCGTCTTCGGCGATTGTGTCACGGGCGGGCGCTCTTTCTTGTCTTTCTTGGGCAGGATGCCTTTAAGCCATAAATTGCGGTGAAAAAAGTCGATTTCAAGAATGGCCGAAACTCCTTTCTAAAGGAGATCAGCCTTCCGGCAAAGGTATGAATTCTTCTTCGTCCCCCGGTACGATGTCGAACTTGCCGGTCCGCCACTCTTCCTTGGCCTTTTCGATGCGCTCTTTCGACGAGGAAACGAAGTTCCACCAGATATACCGCTTCGAGTTCAGCGCCGCTCCGCCGAACAGCATCAGGTGACAGCCCTCTCTGCCAGCTTCGAGAGTGATCGCATCGCCGGGGCGGAAGACGAGCAGCTGATCGGCTGCAAACCTATCGCCCGATATCACGACTTCGCCTGACAGTACGTATGCCGCCCGCTCCTCATGTCCCGCCGCGAAGGGAAACTTCACACCCGGTTCAAGGCTGATATCGGCATAGAGCGTGTCGGAAAACACCTTCACCGGTGAAGACATCCCCTCGAACGATCCGATGACGACACGCCCGCGCACGCCGCGTTCGTCGATCACAGGCATGTCGCTCTTTTCGGTATGCGCAAAGGAGGGATCGATCTCCTCCCTGTCATCCGGCAGTGCGAGCCAGGTCTGCAGGCCCGACATCAGCAGCGGATGGCCGCGCAAATTATCGGGCGTGCGCTCCGAATGGACGATGCCGCGCCCTGCCGTCATCAGGTTGATGTCCCCGGGGCGAATGACCTTCTCGGTGCCGAGGCTGTCCCGATGCCGGATCTCGCCGTCGAAGAGATAGGTCACCGTCGAAAGCCCGATATGCGGATGCGGCCGCACATCCAGCGCCTCGTTCGGCTTCAGGATCGCCGGCCCCATGCGGTCGAAGAAGATGAACGGCCCTACCAGCCGCCGCTGCCGCGTCGGCAGCGCTCGCCGCACCTCGAAGCCGCCAATATCGCTGGTGCGGGGGATTATGAGGTTCTCGATCGCATCGCAGGCGAAAGCATCGCCGGGCAGGGGATCTTTACCGGGGAAAAAGGACATCAAAGCGTCTCCGATGAGCGTTGTGCCTAGGCTAGACCGATTACCGATGGCGGACTAGGAAAACTTGATCGCCAGGAGGCGACGCTCTGTTCATCACGACGACGATTTCGGCAAAACTCTTGCTTATGCCCCGTCCAGCGGCTCGACGCCCTGGGGCCTGCCAGATCGGTCAAGGCGGATCTTTTCGATGCGGTTTTCGGCGGCCGAAAGCAGCGTTTCGCAGTGCTTCTTCAGCGCTTCGCCGCGCTCGTAGATCTCGATGGATTCGTCCAGCGCCACGTCGCCGCGTTCCAGCCGGGCCACGATGCTTTCGAGCTCGGCAACCGCCTTCTCGAAGGAAAGACCGGAAACGTCCGGCTTGGCGCTGTCAGTCATACTCAACCCTTCATCATTCTAAGAATATGCAGGCCAGCCGACTCGGCGAGGCCTTCGAGATCATAGCCGCCTTCCAGCAGGCTGACGACCCGGTTTGCGGCACTTTTGTCGGCGACCTCGAGCAACCGCCCGGTTGCCCAGTCGAAATCCTCGCCGACGAGATTGATCTGCGCCAAGGGATCGCGGTGATGCGCATCGAAGCCGGCGGAGATGATGATCAGGTCTGGGCGAAAATCAACGAGCGCAGGCAACACCCGTGATTTGAACGCTTCGCGGAAGTGATCGCTGCCGACATTCGGAGACAGCGGCGCGTTGACGATGGTACCGTGCTTGCCGCTTTCCTCCTTCGCGCCGGTGCCGGGGTAAAGCGGCATCTGGTGCGTCGAGCAGAAGAGCACGGAGGGATCGTCCCAGAAGATGTCCTGCGTGCCGTTGCCGTGATGCACGTCCCAGTCGACGATCGCCACACGCTCCGCACCGTGCGCTTTCTGGGCATGGCGGGCGGCGATCGCGGCATTGTTGAAGAAGCAGAAGCCCATTGCCGTTGATTTTTCGGCATGATGGCCCGGCGGGCGGGCCGCAACGAAGACGTTATCGGCCTTGCCGGTAAACACATCATCGACCGCGGCCATCGCGCCGCCGATCCCCGTCAGTGCCGCTTCGAAGCTCTTTCGGCTGGCGTAAGTATCGGCCTCGAGCTGATTGATCTCGCCATCCTCTTCGGGCACCTGGCGCAGCACTGACAGCAGGTGCTCTTCGGGATGGGCGAGCAGAACGGCTTCTTCGGCGGCCTGCGGTGCGCGCTTGCGGTCAAGACCTGCGAAGTTCGGATGTTCCAGCGCCACGTTGATCGCCCGCAGACGGTCGGACCGTTCGGGATGGCCGGCGGGCGTGACGTGTTCCAGGAAGATCGGGTGCTCGTAAAGGCGGGTGCTCATGGTGTCACTCTATCTTTCCGTCCCGTCATGATCCACAGCAGATGGGGCTCGGCGCGGCAATTTCAACAACCGCGCGCCTTGGTCATGGGGCCAGTCCTGCGTTTACTTCGTCCGGCCCCGCGGCTAGTCTTTAGGGAGGGGAGAATTGGCAGAAAGATCAATGAACGAGGTCACGCGTACCGTTGAGATGAATGTGCCGTTCCGCGACGTCGACATGAACGGCCAGGTTTTCTTGGGCTCCTACATTTCCTATGCCGAGTCGGTGCTGGCGACCTTCTGGTCGTCGAGGCCGCAACTGGCGAATGAGCCGCTTTATATCGCCAGCAAGGTGACCTGTATCCTCCATCGGCCGCTGCATTACGATGAGCGGGTCGTGTTCACGGCGTCGGTCGACAAGATCGGCATGCGTTCGGTCGGCTTCATCATTTCGGCCGATATCGGCGACGAGCGCTCCGCCGAGGTCGAAATTATCTGGCAGGCGCGCTCGCGCGACGATCGTTCGCCAGTCCCGCTTCCCGAAGACACGCGTGACTGGCTTTATGGTTTCGTCGATTAGCTGCGCACCGGCAGGAGGGGATAGCCGACCATGACCGCGCGGCCGACAAGTGCCGCAACGAAGGCCTTGACGACGTCGCCGGGGATAAATGCCATTGAGCCGAGGAACGCCTTGGAGAGGCCAAGCTGGGCGGCGAACGCCAGATAGACGATGCCGCAGGCGTAGAGAACCACGATGCCGCCGATCATCGCGGCGAAGAAGAAGCCGACCGTCTGCACCAACGCAGACTGTTCGGATTTGACCAGCCGTTCGCTGAGATAACCGGTGACGAAGGCTGCCAGCACCCAGCCGATGAGAAAGCCGGTGGTCGGTGCGGCAAAGGCAGCAAGTCCGCCACGACCGCCGGAAAGCACAGGAAGGCCGATCGCGACAAGCACGAGAACGATCAGGACCGCGATCGTGCCGCGGCGCGCGCCGAGCACGACACCCGCCATCATGACGCCGAGCGACTGCGCCGTAATCGGCACCGGTATGAAGCCGAGCGTGATCGGCGGCAGAATGCCGAGCGCGACGATGATGGCCGCAAAGAGGGCGGAGAGAACGAGGTCGCGAGTGCTCATGCAGGGCTCCTGTTAGCGAGTTCTCAATTGACATGCCGCCGAACGCCGCGCGCGTCAATTGCCGCAGCAATGTTATCCGCATCCCTCAGCGTCAGAATGATCAATGGCACGAGCACGGTTGTCGGCCGCACCTTGATACCGCGCGCCGCGTGCGCCTCGCGGATGGCACGATAACGATCGAGAATCTCGGGAACAAAGCGGACGACGAGCCCGACAGCCAGCCCGACATCGTCGGCCCGAAGAAGTCCGAGCCGCTCCAGTGGCCTGGACAGCAGGGTAATTTCGTCGATGAATTGCGCAATAGCAGTTGTTGCAGTCACGGCAGCGGCAAACAGCATCAATGCCGTGAGACGGAGCAGGGCGACGACGGCGATATGCCAGGGATTGAAGGCCAGGCTGAACAACGCCACGATGAGGATCGTCAGGAAGACCGGCTTCAGTCGCGCAAGCGCGGATCGCGCCGGAAGGCCGATGCTGAAGTAGATCCCGGCCGTCGCGAGCACTCCAAGGGCAAGCAACAGGAAGTTCGCCGTAAGGAAGAGCATGACGCCGAGGGCCGCAAGAACAAGCAGCTTGGCACGGGCCGAAACCCGATGCATGGCGCTGTTGCCTTCGACGAAAAGCGACTTCATCGGCTTGCGATCTCCCTGTAGCGGCGGATCGCCTCTCCGGCCGGCGCGTCGGCGACGAGAATGCCCTCATGGAAAACCAGTACGCGCTCGTAATCCGCGACCAATTCCAGATCGTGGCTGATGACGATCGCGCTCTCCGGAAGGCTTTCCACCAGCCTTTGCACGAGGCTGCGGTTTTTGAGGTCCAGCTGATTGGTCGGCT
>Ga0207426_1001194_pt1 | contig 23084 bp, 16 predicted proteins | sample AraplaMF_Cvi_mMS_FD_184265 | JGI IMG/M metagenome (GOLD analysis project Ga0207426, IMG submission 184265) | Arabidopsis root microbial communities from the University of North Carolina, USA - plate scrape MF_Cvi_mMS (SPAdes) (version 2) | ecosystem: Host-associated > Plants > Roots > Endosphere... | reverse complement strand
GACGGGGGTGCTGCGGCGCTTGGGGTGCTGGTAGTCGATGCGGGCGCCGGAGGCGGGGGGTGACGCGTCGGTGCCGGTGCCGGTGCCGGTGCCGGTGCCGGTGCCGGTGCCGGTGCCGGTGCCGGTGCCGGTTGCGGAGGGTGCCGGGGCGTCGGATGCGGGAGGGTGTGCGGGAGCCGGCCGGTCCGCCGCGGCCGGGCCGGCCGCGGGTCGTTCGGACCGGCTCGCCGCCACGGGGGCGGGCGAGGGCACCGCGCGGGCCTGTCCCCGGCCGACCGCGTCCTCGATCTCCGCGGCCAGCTCCGCCGCCTGCGGCAGACCCTGGTCGTGCAGCATCGCCGTGAGGCCACCGGCGTAGCCCTGGCCCACGGCGCGCACCTTCCAGGCGCCCTGCCGGCGGTAGAGCTCCACGGCGACGACCGCGGACTCGGCGCCCAGACCGGTGACGGTGTAGTGGGCGATGCCGGTGCCGTCGAGGGCGGTGACCGTGACGGAGGGCGCGGCGCACGCCCCGAAGGCGGTCACGGCGCCGATGCCGCTGGGCAGCGCCAGCAGCACGCTCACCCGGTGGACGGCCGCGGGCAGCGCGTCGAGATCCACCGCGAGGCGGTGCTCGGCGGCCGCCTGGCGGGGAACCTCGATGCCGGTGCGCCGGGGCGCGCCCGGGTGGGCCACCGCCTCGGCGCCGGCGAGCCTGCCCTGCTCGTCGCCGAGGGCGACCCCGGCCATGACGGCGGAGCCCGCCGTCACCCGGATCTCCACCCGGCTCCGGTCCAGTGGATGGTTCTGCCCCCGGACCAGCTCGGCCGTCATCGTTGTTCCCCCTGTGGTGGTGGCGTGCCCGGGCCCTACCCGGGCACGGGCCCCGGGGGTCCGGCGGCGCGGCCCGGTGCGCGCTGCCGCGACGGTGGTGGTGCGACGGCGGTGGTTACAGGTGCGGCAGGATCGCCGGCACCAGGTCCTGGAACGTGCGGCCGACGGAGGGTTCGCCGATGGCGGTCATCTGCCAGCCGTTGCCGACGCGGTGCACCTTGGACATGACCTGCGCGGTGTAGTTGCCGCCGCCGGTGAGGGTGTAGCGGGCCAGCTCCTGGCCCGTGGTCTCGTCCACCAGGCGGCAGAAGGCGTCCTGCACCTCGGCGAACGTCTGGCCGGTGAAGGAGTTGACGGTGAACACGATCTGGTCGATGTGCACCGGCACCCGCGCCAGGTCGACCAGGATCGCCTCGTCGTCGCCGCCCTGGCCCGCGCCGCCGACCAGGTTGTCGCCGGTGTGCCGGACCGCGCCGTCGTCGCTGACCAGGTGCTGGAAGAAGACGACGTCTATCGGCTTCTTGTCGGCGAACAGCACCGCCGAGGCGTCGAGGTCGATCTCGCTGGTCCGCCTGCCGAACAGGCCGCGGCGCGGCGCCGAGCGCCACCCCAGCCCCATCCGCACCGCGGTCAGGTTTCCTCCGTCGGACTTCTGCAGGCTGATGCCCTGTCCCTTGGACAAGTTGACCGTCACGCGCCGTCCCCTCTCTGTACTGTCCCCGCCCAGCTCTCCGGCGGCCCCTTCGACCCTATGCACGACGCCGGGCCGGGGAGGCATCGGACCCGCGTTTTGTGGCGCTTCTGCAACACACCGGGCACCGCCGGACACACCCCGCCCACGTGCGGCGATACCGCACCGGGGCGAGGGCGGTCCGCCCCGGCGGACCGTCGCGCGCCGCCCCGGCCCCTCGGCCGCTGCCGTTCCCCCCTACTTCACCCCGGCCTCCCTCATTTGCCGCAGCTCCTTCTTCAGTTCGCCCACCTCGTCGCGCAGTCGGGCGGCGACCTCGAACTGCAGCTCGGCCGCGGCGGCCCGCATCCGCTCCGTCATCTCCTCGATGAGCTCGGCCAGTTCGGCGGCGGGACGGTCCGTCAGCACCTCCGCCTTGCCGCCCTTGCCCTTCGCGGCCTTGCCGCCGAGCGCCGGGACCGGCGCCTTGCCCTGGGTCTCCTTCTCGGTGCCCTTGCGGTACCCCGTGCCCAGCAGCTCCTGGGTGTCGATCTCCTCGCGGGCGATGGTGGCGACGATGTCGCCGATCTTCTTGCGGAGCGGCTGCGGGTCGATGCCGTTCTCCTTGTTGTACGCCAGCTGCTTGTCCCGGCGGCGGTTGGTCTCGTCGATGGCCTTCGCCATCGCCGGGGTGACCTTGTCGGCGTACATGTGCACCTGGCCGGAGACGTTGCGCGCCGCACGTCCGATGGTCTGGATGAGCGCCGAACCGGACCGCAGGAACCCCTCCTTGTCGGCGTCCAGGATGGCCACCAGGGAGACCTCGGGCAGGTCGAGGCCCTCACGCAGCAGGTTGATGCCCACCAGGACGTCGTACTCACCCGATCGCAGCTCGCGCAGCAGCTCCACCCGGCGCAGGGTGTCCACGTCGCTGTGCAGATAGCGGACCTGGATGCCGAGCTCCAGGAAGTAGTCGGTGAGGTCCTCGGCCATCTTCTTGGTGAGGGTGGTGACCAGGATGCGCTCGTCCTTGTCCGTGCGCGTACGGATCTCGTGCACCAGGTCGTCGATCTGCCCGTCGGTGGGCTTGACCACCACTTCCGGGTCGACCAGACCGGTCGGCCGGATGATCTGCTCCACGAACCCGTCGCCCCTGGCGAGCTCGTACGGCCCCGGGGTCGCGGACAGATAGACGGTCTGGCCGATGCGCCCCAGGAACTCTTCCCACTTCAGCGGCCGGTTGTCCATGGCGGACGGCAGCCGGAAGCCGTGCTCGACGAGGGTGCGCTTGCGGGAGGCGTCGCCCTCGTACATGGCACCGATCTGCGGGACCGTGACATGCGACTCGTCGATGACCAGGACGAAGTCGTCCGGGAAGTAGTCGAGGAGGGTGTTGGGCGCGGAGCCTGGCTCGCGGCCGTCCATGTGCATCGAATAGTTCTCGATGCCGGAGCAGGAGCCGATCTGACGCATCATCTCGATGTCGTAGGTGGTGCGCATCCGCAGCCGCTGGGCCTCCAGGTGCTTGCCCTGCTTCTCCATCGTGGCGAGGCTGTCCGCGAGCTCGGCCTCGATCCCGGCGATGGCCCGCTCCATGCGCTCGGGGCCCGCGATGTAGTGGCTGGCCGGGAAGATGTACAGCTCCTGGTCGTCGCTGATGACCTCGCCGGTGAGCGGATGGAGAGTGGACAGCGCCTCGATCTCGTCGCCGAACATCTCGATCCGCACGGCCAGCTCTTCGTACACCGGGAAGATCTCGATGGTGTCGCCGCGCACCCGGAAGGTGCCGCGGGTGAAGGCCACGTCGTTGCGCGTGTACTGGATGTCGACGAAGCGGCGCAGCAGGGCGTCCCGGTCGAACTCGTCGCCGACCTTCAGCGGCACCATCCGGTCGACGTACTCCTGCGGCGTACCGAGGCCGTAGATGCAGGACACCGAGGCGACCACCACGACATCACGCCGGGTGAGCAGCGAATTCGTCGCGGAGTGCCGCAGCCGCTCGACCTCCTCGTTGATGGAGGAGTCCTTCTCGATGTACGTATCGGACTGCGGGACGTACGCCTCGGGCTGGTAGTAGTCGTAGTAGGAGACGAAGTACTCGACGGCGTTGTTGGGCAGCAGCTCGCGGAATTCGTTGGCGAGCTGGGCCGCGAGCGTCTTGTTGGGCGCCAGGACGAGCGTCGGGCGCTGCAGCTTCTCGATCATCCACGCGGTGGTCGCCGACTTGCCGGTGCCGGTCGCGCCGAGCAGGACGACGTCCTTTTCACCCCCGCGGATACGCCGCTCGAGTTCGGCGATGGCCGTGGGCTGGTCGCCGCTGGGCTGGAAGGGGCTGACGACCTCGAAAGGCGCCACCGTGCGTTCGATGCTTGATACGGGCCGCATGGGATCCACCGTACGACTCGGCACTGACAATCGACGCCGCAAGCACTCTGAGCTGCGGTTTCGGTTGGTGAGCCCGTAGCTGCGGGCGGGCGGCCGCGGTGGCCGGCGGGTTGCCGGACCACGGGCGCCGGACCACGGGCGCCGGACGGCGAGGGCAGGGAGTGCCGGTCGGCCGGCGGCCCGGGGCACGGGCGGCACGGGAACAGGGAACGGCGGGCCGGCGGGGCAGCCGGCGGTGGACGCGGTGGGCGGTGGACCCGACGGCGGGCGCGCTCCTCGGGCAGCGGGCGGCGCCGAGGCCGGGACGCCACGGGGAGCGGTGCCCGCACGTGCAGGGACCGCACGGGAGCGCCGTCGGTCTCCCCCTCCGGATCCGGACGGGGCCCGTGCTGCGACGCGCCGGGCGAGGAGTCGGCCGACCGGCCGGACGAGGACCCGGCCAGGTGGCGTGCCCTTCTGCTGGCCCATCAAAACCGTTCAGACGCACGAGGGGTGACGCATCATCGGCCAAGATGCGCGGATGCCGTGGCTCCGGCAAGTTGGACGGCGTCGGAGCGTACGTCTGTAGCACGGCTGATCCGGGCATCCTGCAACTGCGCGTCGCTCCACAACGGAAACCGGCCACCTCTCGTTCAGCGCCCGGAAACCACACGACCGCCTCCCGCTACGGCCCGGCTGCGAGCCTCTGTCCGTCCGACCCGGTTCACGTCACTTCACGTCAGCTCACGTCCACGACGTCACGAGGAGTCCGTATGCGTATCCGCCCCGTCGCCACCGTTGTCGCCGGTGCGCTCATGGGTCTGTCCACGCTCGCCCTCTCCACGCCCGTCGCCCAGGCGGCTCCGTCCGGACGCTCTCCGGTGACGGTCGCCCACCGCGGCGCCTCGTCGTACGCACCCGAGAACACTCTCGCCTCGATCGACGCGGCCGAGCGGCTGGGCTTCGAGTGGGTCGAGAACGACGTCCAGCGCACCAAGGACGGCGAGCTGGTCATCCTCCATGACAACTCGCTCGCCCGGACGACCAACGTGGAGCAGGTCTTTCCCGGACGCTCCCCGTGGAACGTAGCGGACTTCACGCTGAAGGAGATCGAGAAGCTGGACGCGGGCGGCTGGTTCGGACCGAAGTTCCGCGGGGAGCGGGTGCCGACCCTCGAGGACTACATGGACGAGGTCGAGAACAACGACCAGAGCCTGCTGATGGAGCTGAAATCGCCGGAGCTCTACCCGGGGATCGAGCGGCAGACCCTCGCCGAGCTGCGCCGCGCGGGCTGGCTGGACCGGACCCACGTCAAGCGCCATCTGATCATCCAGAGCTTCAACGCCGACGCCATCAAGACGGTGCACCGCCTGCGGCCGGACGTCAAGACGGGCTTCCTCGGCAATCCGTCCGTCGCCGACCTCCCGAAGTTCGCCAAGTACTGCGACCAGATCAACCCCGTCCACACGGCGGTCACCCCGGAGTACGTCGCCGCGGTGCACGGTCTGAAGGGCCCGCACCGCCGGCCGCTGGACCTGTACACCTGGACCGTCGACGACCCGGCCACCGCGGTCAAGGTCGCCGCTCTGGGCGTCGACGGCATCATCACCAACAAGCCGGACGTGGTGCGCGACGCGCTGGGCGGCAACGACGACTGAGCCCGCGGCCGGCGGGGGGACGGGGGCGGCCGGTCCGTTCCCCGCCGCATTGTCAGTGGTGCCTCCTACCCTGATCAGGTGATGCATTCGGAGCAGGATTCCCGCCCGGCGGCGGCGCCTGACGCCGCACCCGCGGCAGCGGCGGCGGCCCGGCGCGACTGGGCCCGGGCGCGACTGGATACCCCGATCGGCCCGCTGCTGCTCGCCGCGACCGAGGAGGGCCTGGTCCGGGTCGTCTTCCATGCCGACGAGCGGACCGCCCGCCGTGAGCTGACCCGTCTGGAGCAGTACTTCGGCGGGCCGCCGCGGGCCGCGCTCCCCCCTCTGGCGACGGCCGCGGCCGAGCTCACCGCCTATTTCGCCGGAGAGCTGCGGTCCTTCACCGTCCCGCTGGACTGGTCGCTGTCCTCCGGCTTCTCCGCACGGGTCCTGCAGGCGCTGGCCGCCGGGGTCCCCTACGGCAGCGTCGTGGGCTATCAGGACCTCGCCGACCGGGTCGGGGAGCCGGGCGCGGCCCGCGCGGTGGGCGCCGCCATGGGCTCCAATCCGCTCCCGGTCGTCGTCCCGTGCCACCGCGTCGTGGCCAGTGACGGCGGCATCGGCGGCTTCGGCGGCGGGCTGGAGACCAAACGTGCCCTGCTGGCCCTCGAAGGGGTACTGCCCGCTCCGCTCTTCTGATCCCGACCGTCGTCCGCCCTCACCGAGGCCGGCCCCTACGAACGGCAGCACCATGTCCCGTCAGATCGCTCTGCTCCGCGGCATCAATGTCGGCGGCCACAACTCCTTCCCCAAGGCGAAGCAGCTGGAGCTGGCCCAGTCCCTGGGGTACCAGGACGTGTCGGTCCTCCTGCAGACCGGCAACATCGTCTTCGCCGACCCCGGTACGCCGCCGTCCGAGACCGCCCGGATGATCCACGAGCGGATCACCGTCGACCTGGGCCTGACGGTGCCGGTCGTCGTCCGGACCCGCGACGAGCTGGCCGCCGTCGTCGCCGCGAACCCGTTTCCCCTGGCCGCGCCGGAGCCCAAGAGCCTGCACGTCACGTTCCTGTCGGCGGAGCCGGCCGACACCTCCCGGCTGGATGCGCTCGACCCGGCCGCGTTCGCGCCCGACCAGTACCGGCTGATCGGGCGCGAACTGTATCTGTGGTGCCCGGGCGGCATCGGCCGCTCCAGGCTCGCCGAGGCGGTGGGCCGTGCCCGTCTCGGGGTGACGGCCACCGCCCGCAACTGGAACACCGTCACCAAGCTCCTGGCCCTGGCCGACGCCTGAGGCCCGGGACTGGGGCGGTCAGCGCCAGCCGTAGCGCTCGCGCAGCCGGTTGACGACGAGGTTGAAGCGGCCCCGGTCCAGCGCGCAGGCCTCGCGCCGCATCCCGGCCGGGTGCACCCGCAGCACCCGGTCCACGGCCACCCACGAGTCGCGCCCCGCGCGGTCCCACGGGCCCGTCCCGAGGGGGACCCACTCCCGGTCGTTGTTGTGCCGCTTGCTGGACAGCTGCACGGCCAGCAGCGTCCCGCCGGTCTCCCGGGCGACGACCAGCACGGGGCGGTCCTTTCCCCGGCCGTCGTTCTCCTCGTAGGGCACCCAGGTCCATACGATCTCGCCGGGATCCGGGTCGCCGTCGGGGTCGGGCGCGTAGGACATCGTCACGGTGCCGACGGACCGCGGCCGGGCCTCGACGGTCGCGGTGGGCCCCTGGCTGCCGGGCAGCGCTTCGGGCTCGTCGGATGCAGGGAATGAAGTGCTCACGGGCCCACGCTAACCTCCGCCGCCGGCACGGCGATCAGCGGTCTCGCCAGGCGGTCCGGGACCGGTTGTCAGTGGTCGGCCGTACGGTTTTTCCAGCGGGGGACGGCCGCGGGGGCCGCCCGGGGAGGGGTCGCCATGGCCGGAAGCACGAGATACCTGAGGCCGCGTCAAGAGGGCGGCGGTGCCGACCGGTTACCCGAGATGACGGTGCGGGACTCGGGTCTTCTCGCGCGGTCGGCCGCCGATGAACTGCCGGTGGCCGCAGGCAGGTTCCCCCGCATACGCGGCGAGATCCGGCAGTTCGTCCCTCAAGGCCGGACGGGCGGGCCGCCCCGTCGTCAGGGCAGACCGCTCCAGGCCGGCCTGCGGGGATCGTCGGCCCGTACGACCACATCCGCCGCCTCCTCGGGCCGGGTCTCGGCCTCGTAGCGCGCGAAGGCGGACAGGGTCCAGCGCTCGCCCTGCGGGGTGCGGCGGGCGAGGGCGGCCGGCGACAGCTTCAGGTGCACGGACAGATCGAAGGGGAACCAGTGGCCGAGCAGCAGAGGGCCGTGCAGCAGCAGGACGCCGCCGGGCGGCAGCTCCGTGTACGCGCTGCGCGTGGCCCGGTCCGCCACCGGGTCCCAGAGGTCCGGCAGTACGCGGCCGCTGCCGCCCGGGTCCAGCGGCTGGAACACCTCGCGCCACAGGGCCTGCCGGTCGAACCATTCGTCGTGGAAGGCGTCGGGGTCCTCCCGGCCGTATTCGAGCCGCAGCGAGGCGGGGCGCAGGAAACCGAAGGCGCCGGCCCGGTGCACCGCCCGCCCCCGGAGCCGCAGCGCCTCGGCGAGCCGGCCGGCGAGCGCGCCGGGGGCGGCTGCGGGCGCCCCGTCGAGGGCCACGCGCAGCCAGGGGCCCCCGTCCTTCGCCGGCATCGTGGCGATGCGTTCGGCGAGCGCGTCGGTGAGCCGTTCCCAGGTGATCGCTTCGAGCCGCACCCCGCCATTCTGCCCGGCCGGGCCGGTGCGGGACGTCCCGCACCGGCCCGCGAGCAGGCGGCTCCCGTGGCAGCTGAGGGGTTACGGCCCGGTGCGGCCGCTGCTGCCCCGTGGGAGAGGCGGAGCGGGCCGGCGGCCGGCGGCCGTGGTTCAGGCCTGGTCAGCGGACGGCCGGGCGGCTCCGTAGCGGCTGAGTTCGGCCGCCGCCTCCTTCGTCGCCTCGATCACGCCGTCGGGGGCCACCGGCATCACGGACTTGAGCTTGAGGAGCAGCACCGCTCCCATGATGGAGCCGTCCCACATGATCGGCGCCGCGCAGGAGTTCCAGCCGGCCATGCACTCCTCGTAGCCGAGCGCGTGTCCGAGGTCGCGCACTTCGGCCAGGGACGCCACGAGCGCGTCGTTGTCCCGGTAGACGCCGGGCCCCGCCTGTTCGGGGACGGGCTCGGCCAGCACCCGCTGCTGGAGCACCTCCGGCAGGTAGGCGAGGATCGTCCGCCCGGAGGCACCGGTGCGCAGCGAACGCGTCACGGACAGCACATCACGCGGCGTCATCCCCAGCTCCGCGAGGTCGGAGTCGCCGACGGCCATGTCGATGCACTGCCGTTGCGCGCCGGAGAAGGGCGCCACCATGTAGAGGAACGCCAGCCCGCCGTCGGTGGCCTGCCGCAGGTCGCGCAGCACCGTCTGCGAGGCGGCGCCGTCGAGGCGGTGGTCGAGGGCGGTGAAGGCGAGTTGGGCGGCGGAGGTCCGCAGCCGGTAGAGGCCGCGGTCCACCCGCTCGAAGATGCGCTGGTAGATGCCGGACTGCAGGATGCGGTAGACGACGGAGTCGTCCAGGCCGGTGAACTCCGCGATCTCACCGGGCCCGTGGGCGGAACCGCCCAGCTCGGCGAACGCCGTCTGGACGAGGAAGACCCGCTCGGCATGGCCGGATCCCGATGGCCGGGAGCCCGCGGACGCCGTGGCCTTGGGCTCCTGACGCGTCTTCTTCGAGCGGCCCGCGGTACGCGGCGTCACGCCGGTGGCGGTCGCGTCGGCGGAGGCCGGCGATCCCGTGGCCGTGGTGCTGTTGCCCATCGTGTGCTCTCTCCCCTGGCAGTGGTGGGCGCCCTGAGGCGCGGGGCAGGTGCGCTGCGGGCCGGCACCCCCGCGGCCCGTGGTTCCCGGCGGCCGGTCCCCGGGTGCGCTCCCGCAGCCGTGGTGGCCGTGCGGCGCCCCGGGCCACCGCCATTATCGGGCGGCGTCGAGGGCCAGTTTCCCGGTCGGGGTGCGGGCGGCCAGGTCTTGGTGCGCCCGGGCCGCCTCGCCGAGTGCGTACGCCGCGCCGGTCCGCGGCTCGAGGGTGCCGTCGGCGACCGCGTCGAACAGCGCCCGCATGGACGTCGGCAGCGCCGTGCGGTCCGCGTAGAGCTGCGGCAGCCAGAAGCCCGAGACGGTGATGCTGCGCGCCATCAGCTCCCGGGTCGGCACGCTCGCCAGGTCGCCGCCGGCGAACCCGTAGACGGCGAGCCGGCCGCGCGGTGCGACGGCGGCGAGGGTCCGCTCGAAGGTGACCCCGCCCGTCATCTCCAGCGCCGCCGCGACGGGGCCGCCGGCCGCGTCCAGGATGCGCTCGGTCAGATCCTCGGCGGTCGAGTCGACGACCGCGTGGGCGCCCAGCTCCTCGGCCAGCTTTCGCTTTTCCGGGGAGCCCGCGAGGCCGATGACCTTGGCGCCGGCGTGCGCGGCGAGCTGGACGGCCAGCGACCCGACGCCGCCCGCCGCGGCCGGTACGACGACGGTCTCCCCCGCGGTGAGGCGCAGCGAGGTGAACAGCAGATGCCAGGCGCTGTTGCCCTGCAGGGCCAGCGCGACGGCCTGTTCGTCACTGATGGCGTCGGGGACGTCCCAGGTCACGCGGCGGTGCAGCAGGGTCCGTTCCGCGTATCCGCCGCCGCGGCACAGCCCGACGACGCGCCGGCCGCCGTCCACCGTCCCCACGACCTCGTTCCCGGGGACGTACGGCAGCTCGACGGGCGCGAGGTAGGAGTCCCCCCGTACATGCACATCGGCGTAGTTGACACCGGCCAGGGACACTTCGACGAGCGAGTGGCCGGCGCGGGGTGCGGGCTCGGGGACGTCTTCGAGCCGCAGCACGTCCGGGCCGCCGAATTCTCGCATCACAATCGCGCGCACGACTCTCCCTCTGGTTCTCCTGTGCGGTGCCCGCACAGGGTAGGCAGGCCGGCCGTCCGGGCGTCCTCGTCCGATCATTTCGCGCCAACCCTGCGGGACTTCGCGCGTCACCACCCCTCTTCTCGCGAAATTTTCCCGTCCGCTTTCTCGCGTCACGAGAAAACCCCGCTGTGGTTTCCGCCCATTGCGCCGTTTTGCTGCAGATCTACCCATCGGTATCCCGGGGGTGGCCACCACGCGTCTCTCGCTCAAACCTGGCTGTCGGTTGTGATCGCCGCCGCCTACGATCCGGAAGGGTGTCCGCCGTTGGCCGGAGGCGACGGCCGCGTCCCCCGGGGCAGCACGCATGGTGCACGGCAGTGGTGCTCGCCCGCCCCACCCGGAGATACGGGCGGGCGGCGGAGGAGGACGCGGCGGTGCGCGGCGCGGGGCGGGCACGGCCTGAGGGGGAATCATGATGGGGAAATCGGGGGGCGGCAGGCCGGCGTTCGCGCCGGCCTGCCGGATCCCACAACGGGCGCAACTGCTTCCACCGGCACCTCTGCGCCTTCTGCGGACCGCATCCGCGTCCCTGCCGTTCTCGTTGCCGTTCTCGTTGCCGGCCTCGTTCACGGCCGCCACCGACGCCGTCATCGCCGCCGCGCGCCGGCGTTCCCGACCGTATGCGGAACCGCCCTTTCTGGACGTGTCCCGCACCCGCCGGGAATCCGTGCTCCGCCGCCGAGAAAGGGACTGCCCATGAACGGGTCGAGCACGACGAGCAGCAACGGGCTCCAGTTCACCCATCCCCACCTCGCCGTGGTGCTCGGCGGCGGCTTCACCGGCATGCTCGCCGCCGCGGCACTGTCCCAGCACGCCGACGTCGTCATCGTCGAGCGGGAGCGGCTGCCCCGCACCCCCGCGCTGCCCACGGACCTTCCGCAGGCCCGGCACGCCCATCTGCTGACGGCGGACGGCGCCCGGCTGGTCGACGCCCTGCTGCCCGGCAGCCTCGAACGCTGGCTGGCCGGGGGTGCCCGCACAGTGCCGAAACCGGCGGAGTTCGCGGGCCGGCACCCTGCCGCCCGGTTACGCCGACGGGCCCGCGCGGAGCAGTTGATCGCCTGCTCCCGCGACCTGCTCGACCGGGTCCTACGGGAACAGGTGCCGGCCCTCCCCGGGGTGACGGTGCTCGACGGAACCGAAGCCGCCGGGCTCACCGGCACCGCGGAACACGTCACCGGGGTGCGCGTCCGGGACACCACGACCGGCGCCGCCTACCGCCTGGACGCCGACCTCGTCGTCGACGCCACCGGCCGGCACTCCACCACCCAGAACCGGCTGGCCGCGCTGGGCCTGCCCGCCGCCCGCGAAGACGTCGTGGACGGCAGCACCGTCTCGGCGACCCGCATCTTCCATGCCCCCGCCGGCAGGGAGGACTGCCCGGTGCTCACCACCCGTTCGGCGTTCACCGGCCCGTTCTCGGGTCCTGCGGCCTCACGCCGCCCGGTTCCCGCCAGGACGGCGACGCTGGTCCCGATCGAGGGCGGGCGCTGGCTGGTCACCCTGACCGGCACCGGCGACGACCGGCCCAGCGAACACGCGGGCAGGTTCGTGCCGTTCGCCCGCCGCACGGGCAACGCCGTCATCGGCGACCTCATCGCGGACGCCGAGCCGCTGAGCGAGGTACGGCTCTCCCGCGACACCACCAGCCGGCGGCGGCGCTACGAACAACTGCCGTCCTGGCCCTCGGGGTTCCTCGTCCTCGGTGGCGCCCTGGTCTCGCTCACCCCCGACTACGGCCAGGGACTGTCCCTCGCCGCGCATGGCGCCGCCGCGCTGCGCGGGGCACTACGGCGGCACGGCATGGACGACCCGGCGCTCGCCCGGAAGGTGCAGCGGACCCTCGGACGCCTCGTCCGGACCCCCTGGTCCCTGGCCACCGGCACGGCCCTGCCCTCCCCCGCCGCCGACCGCCCCGCCGTCGGCCGCGCCTACCTGGACGTCCTCACGACCGCCGCCCCGACGCCCCCGGCCCTGCGCCTCTCCGCCGCCCTCGGCCTGTTCCGGGACACGGCACGCACCGGTCCGGCGGCCGAAGGCGCCCCGAACGGGCCGGCCTCGCCGAAGGCGGCCCCCGCCCCGCGGCCGACGACGACCGGCCCCGCATCGCCCCCCGCCCCGCGTCCCCCGGCAACGCCCGCTCCCGGCTCCGCCCTCGCCCCGACACCCGCCGCCACGCTCTCCGCCGCACCACCCGCGCCGGGAGCGCCCGCGGCCCCGCCGCCCCACCGCCCCGACTCCGAGGCCGCCGCCAAGCGCCTCCCCCGCCTCTGCTTCGGGCCGACGGCACTGCGCCGTATCGGCGGGGCGGGCCGGAGGAAGCCGGCCGACGGCTGAAGCGGCGCGCCCCGGGGCCGGCCGCCCCGAGCTGGGGCGCCGTCACGGCTCCTTGCGCCACCCGGAGCAGGGCGCCGCAAGGGAGATCCACCGCCCGTACGCCCCACGGCGGGTGCGGGAGCAGGCCGACGGCCCCGCGACGCTGTCGGGCGTGCGGTGCACGTCCGGGAGGGTGCGGTCTAGCGTCCGCTCCGGGACCGCTGCGGCGCGGAGCCGAGTGGGCGGACCATCGCGAAGATGGCCGGCGACGCGTGTCCGACGCGCACGGGCGGTGCGGAGTACGAGAAGCCGGCCCCCGCGCCGCGGTCCGGGCGGGGCGGCGCGGGGCAGCAACCGGTCAGCTGTCGCCGGTCGTTGCGGCCTTCTGGGGTTGCGCCGGGAGGCCCAGGAGCCGGTGGGCGAGGGCGAGCGGTGCGTGCGGATTGCGGGACGGGGCGGGAGCCTTGGTGCGGTGCGCGGGGAGGCGTTCGACGGTGGTGGTGCCGGTGTCGGATTCCAGGGCCGGGGCGTATCCGACGGCGCGCAGCGCGTCGAGCGTGGCGGTCGGCGGGCGGCTGCTGACCAGGACGGTCGGGGCGATGGCGCGCAGTTGGAGGTCGCGCAGTGCGCGGTGGGCGGCCAGCTCTTCGACGAGCGTTTCGTCGTCGGAGCGGATGCAGCAGGCGGCGGGCAGGACCCGCATCCGGCCGTGGGAGCGGGCGGCGTCCTGGACGAGGTAGCACAGCGGCTGCGGCAGGGTGCCGGTCGACGAGGCGCGGGTGAGGTCCTCCAGGAGGGTGTCGGCGTGGTGGCCGGCGTCCAGCGCGCGGCGTACGGACCGCGGGGTGAAGCGCCAGGTCACGGCGTGGCCTTCGGATTCGCGGTCGGCCGCGGCGGCGAGGAGTCCGGCGAGCGCGGCAGCGGGTCGGCCGGGCACGACGGCGGTCAGATCGGCCTGGAAATGGGCCTGTTCGAGGAGCGGCGGGAGCAGGTCGGCGAGCGGTTCGTCGAGGGCGCGCGGGTCGTCGAGCAGCGCCCGGCCGAGGGGGGTGAGGGTGCCGTGGGCGACCAGGCCCAGGAAGGCGGCCTCGTGGAGGGTGTGGGCGGCGCGGTCCTGGGCCATCGGCTGGTGCCCGACGGCGAGGGGGCGGTGCCAGTCCGCGGCGCGCAGGAGGTCGTCCCACGGGGTGCGGGTGCCCGCCTCCAGCTCCGGGGGATCGGGGAGCGGCAGCGGCGGGAGGGGTGTTCCCGCGCCGAGGGGGACGGCGGCCAGGGCGGCGAGGAGTGCGTGCCGGAGGGCGGGGGCGTGCCGGTCGTGGCCGCGGACCAGCGCGGTCGGGGTCTCGCCGAACGGGGTGTGGGTGGGGATGTCCCACAGTCCCGACCAGGCGGCCAGGAGGGGCGCGAGGCGTGCTCCGGGCGGGCGGCCGAGCCAGTCGTCGTAGGCGCCGGTGGGCAGGGCGGTGATGCCGGACGGGCTCCGGGTCAGCGCGATCAGGTCGGCGGCGAGCGCGAGGTCGAGGAGGAGGCGGGTGTGCGGTTCGGTGGCGCCGGCCGCCTTGGCGAGCCGTTTGATCTCGCGTACGGCCAGGCCGCCCGACTTGCGCAGGGCGGCGGGCTGCGTGGCCAGGGCGGCCAGCAGGCGGTCGGCGGTGGCGGCGAGGGTCGCCGCGGCGGCCCGGGATTCGTCGTGCGGCGCGGTCGGGGCAACCGTTGCGGCGGGGGCGGCTGTGTCATCCGATGCGGGCCGAGGGGCGTCGGCGAGGAACGGGCCGAGGTCGTGGGCGGCCAGGAGTTGTGGGACGCGCGGCGGCACGACGATCGCGCCGTCCGCGGCCGGCGCGGCGAGTGCGTCGTCGTAGAGCCGCTGCAGTGCGGTCTCGGCGGCGGTGCGCGGGGGGCCGGGCGAGGCGGCGCCGAGGGCGGCGTACACGTCCTCGGGCGGGACGGGTTCGGTGGCCAGGTGCGCGAAGGACAGCCGGTGGGCCATCAGGGACTGGTAGTCGGCACCCGGTGCGGGGGCGGCGGGCCCGGGGGCGGCGCGCGCGGCGCGTTCCTGGCTGATGCGGGCGGTGGTGGCGAGCACCTGGAGCCGGGGGTGGTCGAGATGCAGCACCAGATGGTGGAGGGTTTCGTAGGACCACAACGCCTGGGCCAGGCCGCGCAGTTCGGTGGGCGCGGGCCGGCGGGCGAGCGGTTCGGCATGGCGGGCGAGGAGCGCGGCGAGCTGCTCGGGGGTGCGCCGGGCGAGGGACCGGGTGACTGCGTCGAGACCTTCCACGGCGTCGAGGTTAGTCATCGCGCGAGCAGAGCGGTGAGGGCGCCCACGGGGTCGGGGTCCGCGGGGCCGGTGGGCCACCAGTCGTCGGTGCCTGGCTCGGATTCGTAGGGATACCAGCGGTTGTCGTGACCGAAGCGGAGCTGGATGCCGCGCTCGGCGTCGGTGAGGTGGTTGTGGCGCGGGCGCAGGGCCGGGAGGTCGGCGGCGAGGAGGGCGCTGCGGGCCCGGTCGAAGTCGCCGGCCGGGGGGTTCCAGGCGGCTTCGAGGAGGGCGAGGCCTTCGGGGCCGCCCTGCCGCCAGGCGGCGACCGAGCGGGCCACGTCCGTGGTCGTCCGGCCGGTCGCCGCGGCGAGGTCGCGGTAGAGGGCCCGGGTGGCGGAGGTCAGGCCGGCGGTGGGGTGGGCGGTGGCCGCCAGCCGGATGGCGTCCTCCCATACGGGCAGCGCCGGGAAGGGACCGGGGACGGGCGGCCGACCGCCGCCGGAGACCGGGGCGCCGGCGGCGGACACGCAGGCGTGGGCGCGGGCCGCGGCGTCGGCGGCGAGGAAGGCGAGGGTCTCGGGGTCGAAAGGGAGGTGGTCGGCGTCCGGCAGGGCCGGGGGGTGGCCGGGCCGGGGCGGGACCGGCAGCGGTGGGGGGAGCGGCGGACGGGGCCGGTCGGCGAGCGCCTCCCGGGCGAGGACGCCGCGGGCCGGCGGTGCGGCCTTGTCCGCAGGCTCTCCGGGGCCCGCGTCCGGGGCCGCCGGGGCGCCTGGCACGGAGGCGGCGCGTGGTGTGGCGGGACGGGGGGTGCGGCCGTGCGGGGGCGCCTGGGGAGTGGCGGGCGTCCGGGCGCGGGCCTCGCGGGCGGTGAGGGCGGTGTTGCGGCGGGCGAGCGCGTCGAGGAGTTCGCGTTCGCCGCGGCCGCGCATCAGCAGCAGGACGAACGGGTCCGCGTCCAGGAGGCGGGCGGTCTGGAAGCAGAGCGCGGCGGCGTGTTTGCAGGGCCTGCCCTGGTCGGGGCACGAGCATCGGGGCACGAGGTCGCCGGGCCCCGGGAGGAGGCGCACCTCGCCCTCGGCCAGGGCCCGGGGCAGCTTCTTGGACAGCAGTGCCGTGAGCTGTCCGGGCTCCGCGGCGATGGCGTCCAGGAGGCCGTCCCACTCCTGGTCGGTGAGGGTCCTGAGGCGGATCTCGGCGCTGTAGGGGCGGGGTCTGCTGCCGCGTACGGTGGCGACGATGCGGCCCGGCGTGACGTTGATGGTGTCGACGTGGCCGTCCCGGGCGTAGGTCCGGCCGCGGGCGAGCCGGGCGCTGTCGAGGGCCGTGGTCTCCAGGGCGTCCAGCCAGGCACTGCCCCACCAGGATTCGGCGAACAGCCCGCGGGCGCCGGTCCGGAGCGGCAGCGGCGGGAAGGTGCGCGAGCGGTCCGCACGGGCCAGGCGGTCCGCGGCGGCGGCACGCCCGGAGGCGGGGCGGGGGGTCATCCGGGCCTCCTGAGGGAGACGAGGTCGGCGAGTTCGGCATCGGAGAGTTCGGTGAGCGCGCTGTCGCCGCCGGAGAGCACCGCGTCGGCGAGAGCCCTTTTGGCGCCGAGGAGCCGGGCGATGTTGTCCTCGACCGTGCCTTCGGTGATCAGCCGGTGGACCTGGACGGGCTGGGTCTGCCCGATGCGGTACGCACGGTCGGTGGCCTGCTCCTCCACTGCCGGATTCCACCAGCGGTCGTAGTGGATCACGTGGCCGGCGCGCGTGAGGTTCAGGCCGGTGCCCGCCGCCTTCAGGGACAGCAGGAAGACCGGGGCGTGGCCCGACTGGAAGCGGTCGACCATCTTCTCCCGTTCGGCGACCGGGGTGCCACCGTGCAGGAGCTGCACCGGGATGCCCCGGTGGGTCAGATGGTGTTCGAGCAGCCGCGCCATGCCGACGTACTGGGTGAAGACCAGGGTGGCACCGCCCTCGGCGAGGATGGTGTCCAGGAGTTCGTCGAGGAGTTCGAGCTTCCCGGAGCGCGCGGCGAGGCCGGGCGCGGCCTCCTTGAGGTACTGCGCGGGGTGGTTGCAGATCTGCTTCAGGGCGGTGAGCAGCTTCATGACCAGGCCGCGGCGCGCGATGCCCTCGGCGGTCTCGATCCGGGCGAGGGTCTCGCGGACGACGGCCTGGTAGAGCGCGGCCTGTTCGCGGCCCAGCGCCACCGGGTGGTCCGTTTCGGTCTTGGGCGGCAGTTCGGGGGCGATACCGGGGTCGGACTTCTTGCGGCGCAGGACGAACGGGCGCACCATCCGGGCCAGCCGCTCGGCCGCCCGCGGGTCCTCACCGCCCTCGACCTCGCGGGCGTGCAGCGCACGGAACGTCTTGAGGGACCCGAGCAGCCCGGGGGTCGTCCAGTCGAGGAGGGCCCACAGCTCGGAGAGGTTGTTCTCGACGGGCGTGCCGGTGAGGGCGATCCGGGCCGGGGCCGTGATGCTGCGCAGCGCCCGGGCCGTCGAGGAGCGCGGATTCTTCACGTGCTGGGCCTCATCGGCGACGATCCAGGCCCACGGGCGTCCGGCGAGCTCGGGGGCGCTGCTGCGCATCGTCCCGTAGGTCGTCAGGACGAAGCCGCCGTCCAGGCCGTCGAGGCTGCGGCCCGCGCCGTGGAAGCGGCGTACGGGGGTGCCGGGGGCGAAGCGTTCGATCTCGCGCTGCCAGTTGCCGAGGAGGGAGGCCGGGCAGACGACGAGGACGGGTGCGGTGGGCCCGCGGTGCAGGTGGAGCGCGATGACGGTGATGGTCTTGCCCAGGCCCATGTCGTCGGCGAGGCAGCCGCCGAGGCCGAGGGAGGTCATGGTGTCGAGCCAGGCCATGCCCCGTAGTTGGTAGTCGCGGAGGGTGGCCCGCAGTCCGGGCGGCTGGGGCAGCGGCCGTGCTTCGGCGGCAAGGCGGGCGCGCAGCGCGGCGAGGGCGCCCTGGGGCACCACCTCGACCTCCTCGCCGTCCACCTCCGCGGTGCCGTGGAGCGTCGCGGCGAGAGCCTCGGCAGGCTCCAGGTAGCCCAGTTCGCGTTTCCGGGCCTTGCGGACGAGCCCCGGATCGACCAGGACCCACTGGTCGCGCAGCCGGACAACGGGGCGGTGCGCCTCGGCGAGGGCGTCCATTTCCACCTCGCTCAGCGGCACCCCGTCCATGGCCACCTGCCAGCGGAACTGCAGCAGTTCACGGGTGTCGAAGAAGCCGAAGCCGTCCGCGGCCGAGCCCGGTGCCGGGCGCAGCACCGCCGTCGCGGTCAGGCCACGGGCCAGTTCCCTGGGCCAGTGGACGCCCACTCCCGCGGCGCCCAGACGCGGCGCGGCCTGCCCCAACAGGTCGTACAACTCGTCCTCGGCGAGCGGCAGTACGTCGGGGACCGGCTGCTCCAGAAGGCGGGTGAGCGGGGGCCAGATACGGGCGGCGCGGCGCAGGGCGAGGAGGGTGTCGACACGGGAACGCGGCCCGAAGTGGTCGGGCCCTTCGCCTTCCCACAGGCCACGGGCGTCCGCGACCAGGGTGGGGTCGGTGAGGCTGTGCACCTGGAGGACCGCGGCGGCCGCACTGCGCTCCTCGGCACCGCCCGTCCCGCCGTCCTCCCCCCTGTCGAAGACCTTGTGCGGGGCCAGATCGAGGCGCAGCGAGAGCCGCACCCCGGCGTCGACCCCGGCCGCGACCTCGGCGGCCCACTCCCGGGCGCCGGGAAGGTGCTGGGGCTCGGTCGCGGCGAACGGGCCGCCGGCCACCAGCCCGGCGGCCGGGGTACGCGGCAGCGCATCGGCGACCGCATCCACATAGAGCCGCACCAGGGCCGCCGGGTCGTGCACCTGGAGCGGGCGGCTGCCGGCAATCGGCACGGCGTGGGCCTCGGCGGGCATGGCGGCGGCGACGGCCCGGAGATGCGCGATGTCCTCGGGGTCCAGCGGCCCGGCGCGCCAGGCGTCGGTGTCCTCGGCGGTCAGCCCGGGGAGCAGCCTGCCGCGGGCGGCGAGATGCAGCGCATGCAGGGTGGCCGCACCCCAGCAGGCGGCGGCCGGGTGCGCGGCCGGGTCGTGCCGCGCGCGGACCAGCAGCGGAACGGCCTCGACCAGCGGCAGCAGCACGGCAGGGACCGTACGACCACGGGCGCCGTTCCCATGGCGCCGGGCGACCACGAGCTCCCCCGTCTCGACGGCCCCACCACTGCCCGCCGTTGCTTCGCCGCTCCCTGCACATCCGGCGTCCGGGAGCGGGCCGCCATCGGGCCGCCACAGGGCGATCTTCCCGGCGCGCGGCGGCTGGGCGGGCAGGAAGACGGCAGCGCAGCGCAGCGCCGCAGCGCTGTGGTCGCCGCTCTCCCCCACGCCCCCGGTGCGGGGCGTGGGCGACGCGGGCACCGGCCGGGCCTCCGCTGCCGTCTTCGCGTCCCACCGCCTCGTCATCTCGTTCCTTACTGCTTGGTCGTTCAGGACTGCTCGGTCGTTCAGGTCGTTCACTGGGTGGGCGTTCTTGCCTGGTCGTTCGCTACTCGGCCGGGCACGGCACTGTCGTCCGCCGCGTAGGCCATCGCCGCGTGGGGGCTCGCGGCGTCGACGTCCACTGCACGGCCGTTCGCGGCGCGGGCGTCCGCTGCACGAGCGTCCACCGCGTCGCCGCACCGCTCCGGCCGCGGCACCCGCAGAACCTGCCGCACCCAGCCCGGCCCTGCGCCCCGACCTGCGAGTCTACGGTCGTACGCACCACGCCTCCCGCGTCCCTCCCCAGCGTTCCCACCTCCCTCGGTGCACCGGTGCCGGGCCATGAAGCACCGGACACCTGCCCGGACCGAATCCGCGCTTGTCGGCCGCGCGTGCTCGGACCGCGCCCCGCCATCGGCGCCGGCATCGGTGCCGGCATCGGCGTCGGTCGGCATCGATATGGACTTCGGCCTCGGCATCGCCATCGATGGAAGCAGACAGCACTGACAACGCAGCGCCAACGCATCCCGACCAGGCCTTCTGCGCCCCGCCGGGGTTATCCACAGCCCGCAGAAATCTTCTCTTTCCTCCGCTCGAATCCGCTACGGTAAGTGACATCATCACTCTCAGTAATCGACTGGAATCGGTGAGGAGCACGTCATGCACACCCCCACGCCCGAACAGTCCGCCGCAGCAAAGGCCTTTCCGACCGGCTCGCATCTGGTGATCCAGGCCGGCGCAGGGACCGGCAAGACGACGACTCTCGCGATGCTCGCCCGCACCGCACGCCGGCAGGGCCGGACAGGCCGGTACATCGCCTTCAACAGAGCCGTCGCGCGCCATGCCGCGCGGTCGTTCCCCGCCGAAGTGTCCTGCGGGACCGCCCACGCCCTCGCCTACACCGCCGTGGGCAGGCGCTACCAGGCACGAATGAACGCCCCTCGGCAGGCAGGATGGCGCACGGGCGCCGCCCTGGGCATCGACGAGGCCATGACCGTGCGCATCGGCGCACGCAAGATGACCCACAAGGCCCTCTCGCACACGGTCCTGCGCACCGTCACCCGTTTCTGCCAGTCGGCGGACGAAGAGATCGCGCCGCATCACGTCCCGCCCCTGCGTGGAGCCGAATCCGCGCCGCTGCACGCGGAACTCGCCGACCTCGTCCTGCCCTACGCCCGCAAAGCCTGGGCCGACCTGCACCATCCGGACCGCGGCGTCGTCCGCTTCGAGCACGACCACTACCTCAAAATGTGGGCGCTGCGTGCCCCCGTCATCCGGGCGGACTTCCTGCTGCTGGACGAGGCGCAGGACACCAATCCCGTGGTCGAGCAGGTCTTCACCGCGCAGCGCGACCATGCCCAACTGGTGCTGGTCGGAGACTCGGCCCAGGCCATCTACGGCTGGCGCGGTGCGCGCGACGTCATGAGCGGTTTCGACGGCAAACAGCTCAGCCTCTCCCGCTCGTTCCGCTTCGGACCGGCGCTCGCGGCCGAGGCCAATCGCTGGCTCACCATCGTCGACGCCCCGATCCGGCTCACCGGATCACCCTGCCTGGACACGGAGTTACGCACGGTCCGCACGCCGGAGGCGATCCTGTGCCGGACGAATGTGGGAGCGATGGTGGAGGTGATACGGCAGCTGGAGATGGGGCACCGGGTCGCCCTCGCGGGTGGCGGCGAGACTCTCGGCGCCCTGGCACGCGCCGCATACGACCTCGAAGCCGGCCGCCGCACCGTGCACCCGGAACTGATGCTCTTCGAGACCTGGGCCGAGCTGCGCGAGTACGCGGAATTCGATCCGGCCGGACGAGACCTGTTGCCCCTGGTGGAGCTCGTCGACGAGCACGGCACGGAGGCACTGCTGCACGCCCTGGATCGGCTCTCGCACGAGGACTCCGCCGAAGTGACGGTGTCCACGGCGCACCGGGCCAAGGGCAGGGAGTGGGCAAGCGTGCGCATCGCGGACGATTTCACGGGCCCCGACGACCTCGACGAGCCCGGCGAGGACGGGACCCCGATGCCCGGCCCGATCGACCTCGACGAAGCGCGCCTGGCCTATGTCGCCGTGACCCGTGCCCGCTCCCTCCTCGACATCGGTGGGCTGTCCTGGATCAACAGCCACCCCTCCGGCGACCCACCGCTCTCCGACCCCCGCCCCATCGACCCCACCGAAAGGACACCCCCGGAAGAGCCGACACACAGACCAGCAGGCATCAGGAAAAGCTAGGGAAAGAAGTGCCGAGGACAGGTGACCGGCGCACCGAACGGGAGGATCCTGGAGGTGGGAGATGGGTGCCGATGCGTACGGGAAATGAGCCCCTTCAGGCACGCAGCCCGCTGAAAATCCGCTGCGGACTGGCGCTGTGGGGGTTGCTGTGGGCGATCGCCGGAGCCGTGGCCTTCATCAATGCCGGGCGGCCGGAATGGGCGGCGGCATGTGCCGCACTGGCCATGGTGGCCCTCACCGACCTGGCCATGGTGATCCGCCACATCCGCCAGGGACCGCACTACCAGCCGGGAAAAGACATACCGCCCTACGCCCCCGACCGGGGCCACAACGAGACGTTCGGCATACGCAGCGGCCCCGGCCGGAGGCGGAACACCAGACCGTAAGCCCTGCGGCAGCGGCACGAAGGTCCTGCGCATCGCGACAGGCAACAGATCGAGGCGCCACCGTGGCCACGAGAGGGTGACACCTCTCCGCGATCGACTCGGAAGGCACAGGCACAGCGGAGAGCACAGAGAGCGCGGCCGGTGTGCAGGACCTGGGCGACGCGCAGGGTGTCGTCGAAGCAGAGGCTACGGGTGCCGCTGAGACCGCACCCGAGGCCGAGGCGGAGGCGGAGGCCGAGGGCACCGGCGACGCACGGGCGTCGCCGACGCCGAAGGTACGGGCGCTGCGGAAGGCGCAGGTGACGCAGAAGGCGCGGCGCGGCTACTCCCGCTCGCCGTCCGGACGGTCGCGGTCCTGGTGGCCGTTGCCCGTGCCGGGTGCGAAACGGGCGGCTTCGATGAACTCCGGGCGCGGTTCGAGCGCCGCTGCCAGTCGGAAGTGGCGCATCGCCTCCTCCGCACGGTCGGCGCGTTCGAGAGTGCGGCCGAGGGCGAAGTGCGCGAAGGCATTGTCCGGCTCACGTTCCAGCACGATCTGAAACTCGAGTTCCGCGGGCCGCAGTTGAGCGGAGAGGAAGAAGGCACGCGCCCGCAGCAGTCGGGCCGCGGTGTTCTCGGGGTGCGCACTGATGACCGAGTCCAGCAGCCGGATCGCGCCGCGTGGGTCACGGGCCGCCAACAGCTGCTCCGCGGCGCGGAAGTCGATGACATGCGTCTCGGGGCTGCTCTCGGGCACGACTGCTCCTCTCCATCGCCGTCGGGGCACGCATCAGCCACGGACCGTACGGCGCTACCTGCGGCAAAACAATCCCCTCGGTCGCGGCATTCCCCGACCGACATGGCCTCAACCGACTCTCCCGCCCTCGGGGCAAGCACACGCCCCGCTGAGCCAGAGGCCATCCGGGCGGTGCACAAAGTTCACGAAGGGCAGGCAAGGCGGCGGAGGACAAGGCCGCCGGGAGGAGGCAAAGCAGCGGGGGGAGGCAAAGCAGCGGGGGGG
>Ga0207426_1001193_pt1 | contig 23085 bp, 18 predicted proteins | sample AraplaMF_Cvi_mMS_FD_184265 | JGI IMG/M metagenome (GOLD analysis project Ga0207426, IMG submission 184265) | Arabidopsis root microbial communities from the University of North Carolina, USA - plate scrape MF_Cvi_mMS (SPAdes) (version 2) | ecosystem: Host-associated > Plants > Roots > Endosphere... | reverse complement strand
AACCTGGCCCATTTTGCATTGCCTTACCTGAAAGTTACCAAAGGAAACATAGTGAACATAGGCTCCAAAGTGGCCAGCACCGGCCAGGGCAATACCAGCGGCTATGCGGCTTCCAAAGGCGCTATTAACGCATTGACCCGTGAATGGGCAGTGGAAATGCTGCAGTATTCTATCCGTATCAATACCGTGATCCCGGCCGAAGTATGGACGCCACTGTACGAAACATGGATTAACTCTTTACCAAATCCACAAGAGAAACTGGCATCTATTACCGCCAAAATTCCATTCGAAAAAAGAATGACCACTTCAACAGAAATCGCCAATACAACGGTATTCCTGTTGTCGCCACGTTCATCACATACAACCGGACAAATAGTATACGTAGACGGTGGTTATACACACCTCGACAGATCCATCAGCTAAGGAACAGTGCCAAACTCACGTTATCATTATACATTCACCTGAAACATTAAATTCTTCGTTATGGCCGGAGGCGCAGTTAGTAATTCCACCTATACCAGCAGTAAAGATACCGGTGCTGAATCGGGCAAATACCTGTTCCCGTTTATATTAGTGACCAGCCTGTTCTTTTTGTGGGGACTCGCGTATGGTTTGCTGGATGTACTGAACAAACATTTCCAGGAAGTATTGAACATTACCACCAAACGCTCTACCCTGTTGCAGGGCGCCTATTTTGGCGCTTATTTCCTGATGGCATTGCCCGCAGGGATGTTTATGAACAAATTTGGCTATAAGAAAGGTATTATCCTCGGACTGGCATTGTATGCCACCGGCGCTTTCCTTTTTTATCCGGCTGCAGGTGCGCTTAACTTTGATTTCTTTTTGTTGGCATTATTTATACTGGCCTGTGGATTAGCCTGCCTGGAAACGGCTGCCAATCCATATGTTACGGTGTTAGGGCCAACAGAATCGTCTGAACAGCGCTTGAATTTATCACAATGCTTTAACGGACTGGGTTCTTTCCTTGGACCTATTATCGGCGGTAAATTATTTTTCGGTACCGGTAAAGGCGATCTGACCACTGTGCAGCTCACTTACATCGTGATCGGTATAGTGGTACTGCTGATTGCTGCTTTCTTCTATAAAACGCCGTTACCGGAAATTAAAGAAGCAGAGCAGGAAGGCCAGGCCGTGATGGATGATACCCGTCCGCTGTTTGCCCACCGCCATTTTGTATTGGGCGTGGTTGCGCAGTTCTTTTACGTGGCTGCACAGGTAGGTGTGGGCGCATTATTTATCAACTACGTAACCGCTTACTGGCATGGTATTACCACCGAAAAAGCCTCTTATCTGCTGGCCGTAGGTATGGCGCTCTTCATGGGTGGCCGTTTTGTAGGTACTGCCCTGATGCGTAAAATTGCTCCTAACCAGTTGCTGGCGGTTTATGCGTTTATCAACGTATTACTATGCGCTTTTGTAATGACCGGTGAAGGTGCTGCTTCCGTATATGCATTGATTGCGGTGTTTTTCTTTATGTCTATTATGTTCCCCACCATTTTTGCGCTGGGTGTAAAAGATTTGGGAAAACATACCAAACGCGGTGCATCTTTCCAGGTAATGTCTATCGTAGGTGGTGCTTCCGTACCTTATGTAATGGGGATTGTCACAGAATGGCAGTCGCTCGCCATCTCTTACGGTATTCCTACTTTCTGTTTTGTGATTGTATTCCTCTACGGCTGGAAAGGGTATAAAAGAGTATAAACAACTGATTTCTTTTTAATACTTAATCCGCAAAATCATGTAACTTCCTTATACAAAAGAGGACGCCATGATTTTGCGGATTTTTATTTCCTATGCTTGCTGCTTCCTGGTGTTAAACACCCTGTTTGGCCAGGCTGCTCCCAGCGCAGGTCCTGCATCTCCCTCTTTGCAATTATCGTTTACACATGTGATGGGACAGCAACCCCTGGTCAGGAAAACCGTTACCTATACCAATGCTGCCGGTGAGCCATTTACCATCAGCCGTTTCCGTTATTTCCTCAGTAATTTTTCTGTAGAAGCTGTCAATGGAGAAATGATCCCATTAGCACCTGCCTATTTCCTGGTAGATGATGCTATTGACAGCTCTAAAACAATTCGCCTGGAAAACATTCCTGCCGGCCAATACAAGGGTATCCGTTTCCTGGTAGGGGTAGACAGCATCCGCAATATGAGTGGTGTACAATCGGGCGCATTGGCAGTAGAATCCGGCATGTTCTGGACCTGGAACAGCGGTTATATTATGGCACAGCTGGAAGGACATTCACCGGCGATCAAGTCTCCTACACAGGAATTCCTGTTTCATGTGGGCGGCTATAGGGCAAAAGACCAGGTGTTGAAGTACATAACATTACCTTTCCCCCGGCCGCTGACCATCAACACTACATCAATGCCTAACCTAAACCTGGTAGCGGATGCGGAGAAATGGTTTTTACCCGATACTGTGAGTTTTAAGAAGATAACCGTGATTATGGCGCCGGGCGTCAAGGCAAAACAGGTAGCAGGTAACTATCAGCATATGTTCCGGATAACCGGTGTTACCAAACCATAACATCCACTTGAAGTACAAAGCAATATATATCGTTGGGGCTTTTTGCCTGTTGCTGATCCTGGTGCAGGGCCAGGCAGGAAAAAAATATACAGGTGGTCCGGAGCCATACTTACTACAGCTGCCTCCCAATTTTCCGAAGCCGGTTTATGATTTTTCCCACAACCCGCTTACCAAGCCAGGTGTGGCTTTGGGCCGTTTTATGTTTTATGATTTTCGTTTGTCGAAAGACAGTACCGTATCCTGCGGCTTCTGCCATCAGCAGTTCGCGGCTTTCGGGCATTTTGATCATGCGCTGGCCCACGGCGTAGAAGGTCAGCAGGGCAACCGGTCGGTGCCGGTACTGTTTAATATGATCTGGCAAAAAACGTTCATGTGGGACGGCGGCGTAAACCACCTGGAAATACAGCCGCTGACACCATTAACGGATCATAATGAAATGGCGATGGACCTGAAAGAATTGCTCCGGAAAATGCAGGCCGATCCTGCCTATCGCAGTAAATTTAAAGCAGCCTTTGGTTCGGAGGAAATTACCAGTGAACGGATGTTCAAAGCATTGACACAATTTGTAGCCACCATGATATCGGCCAATTCCAGGTACGATAGCGTAATGCGTAAACTACCCGGCGCCGTATTTTCAGCAGAAGAACAGGCGGGGTATAATATCTTCCAGGAAAAATGTGCTGCCTGTCATAAAGAACCATTATTTACAGACCTTACCTACCGCAGTAACGGATTGCCTTACCTGCCGGCCCTGAATGATGTGGGCAGAATGAAAATTACAGGTAACACAGATGATAATCTTCGTTTTAAGGTGCCTTCCCTGCGTAATATCCTAAAAAGCTCCCCTTATATGCACGATGGACGTTTCTACGATATTTACCAGGTTTTTGACTTCTACGACCATGGTGTAGAAGTTACCGGTACCACAGACCCCCTGGTGAAAAAAGGTATTCCGCTGTCGGAGCAGGAGAAAAGACAGTTATATTTCTTTCTGAATACGCTGACAGATTACAGCTTTATTAGCAATCAGGCGTTTAGTGAGGTGCTGATAAATTAGTATTGTCTTTGTACAGGATTAAACTGATTTTGTCTTACCCAGGATTAAACTGATTTTGATGATTATACTGATTTTTTATTTTTTAATTTTTTTGATTTAAACTGATTTTGGGAGATATGAGCGGATCGCTTATATCTCCCAAAATCAGTTTAAATCAAAAAATAAAAAATCAGTATAATCATCAAAATCAGTTTAATCCTGGGTAAGACAACACCCCGCAAAGACAACCCCACTAAGGTTTCTTCTTCCAGCAATCCTCAGTATGATCATCCACCATCCCAACGGCCTGCATATATGCATAGCAGATAGTAGACCCTACAAACTTGAAGCCCCGCTTCAGCAAGTCCTTGCTCATCGCATCAGAAATAGCTGTTTTGGCCGGAACGCCCGACATGCTTTTGTAGTGATTGATGATGGGTTTGTGATTTACAAATGACCAGATGTATTTGTCGAAACTGCCGAATTCCTTTTGAACGGCGAGAAACGCTTTGGCATTGGTGATCACTGAATTTATTTTCAGGCGGTTACGGATGATGCCCTCATTTTGCATCAGTTGCTCCACCTTTTTTTCATCGTACTTTATTATTTTTTTGACATCCCACTTATCAAATGCTTTACGATAGTTTTCCCTTTTAGTAAGCACGGTGTACCAGCTAAGGCCGGCTTGTGCACCTTCCAGGCAAAGCATTTCAAAAAGGTGCTGGTCATCATGGTTGGGAGTACCCCATTCCTGGTCATGGTAGTCCTGGTATAGTTTGTCCTTGGTGGACCAGCCACATCGTATTTTTTCTACAGTTCCCATTCTCCTATGATTTGATTAACCTTTGTTTTATAGGTTTCAAGGTCGGAAATTGTTTGCTTAATAAAGCTATTATCTTCCAGGCTTCCAACAACGGCATTCATTTCTTTTTCGCTTTCGTATGCCAGCTGGCGGAAAGGATTTTTGTAGTCTTTTTCGCGGGAGCGTTTTATCTGCGCCGTGATCCATTCCATGGTCACAACAGAATCGTTCATCCATTGGGCCAGATCCGCGGTGGTGGTGTTTTTTAGCGATGTTTCCTTGATGTCCAGTAAACAGGCTACCGCATGCTGCAGTTTATCCGTTGCATATTCGTTGCCTATTTCTTCGTAGGCGGCGTGCAGTTGCGGCCATCCGCTGATCTTGTTCTTTTTGATCTTTGATTTAAGCGTAGCCACGGTATCCGCTTTCATCAGTTGTCCGCCTATGTTCAGCCATTCGCTTCGTTTGGCGGTGCTTACAGCGGCCTGCAAGGCCAGGAAAGAAGGCTTGTTGGCTGCCAGTATATTTTTGATTGCGTAAAGTACAATCATCTCCTGGAACAGGGGGTAAGCCCGGTGTACCTTCAGCAGTTCCACATCCCGTGAGCTGTTTTCAAAACCTTGGGAAAGAATGGTCAGTTTAGCTACTTCTTCCGGGTTATTTTTTAACAGCTCTTTACCCTTTTTACGTATATCCTTTTCCGTTAATTCTTTTTTCGGTGCGTTTTCAGGTAGGGCATACCAGGCTTTACCGGTGGCTGTTTCCATTATGGCCAGGGCCTGGAACAGTTCTTCCACGGAATCGGGCGCCAGGTAATCGTACTCGATGAACTGTACTTTGTCGGTGCGTTTATCACGGTCTACATACTTCCATGAATTCCTGGCAATCGCGTACATGTTATAAAGGAACCAATAGCCGGGCATTATTTTCAGGCGATTTTCATGTTCATCGTTTACAACCAGGCTAAACGGGATAGGGATGTTTAGTTCGGACATGTAGTTGCCTTTGGAAATAAGGGTGAAGCTGGCAAAGCGGGAGTTGTGTTTCAGGCTTACGCAGAGTCCGGGCCAGAATCCCCTGCCGGCAATGATTTCGCCATCTGCTCCACGGGAATTATGATTGGAACCGATGGTAGCGCCGGCGGCCATATTGCTTTGCCCCATGATAAGTGCCGCACAGAGAAACGAGTTGTTATGGTGTTGCTCATGTGCCGGGAAGATCAGTGAATTCAGTACTTCGCAGCAGGAAATGGTAGCGTTGTTCCCCAGGTACGAGTTGATGAGCCGCGCACCATATTTCAGCTGTGAATGGGAGGCCATTACAAAACGAACGGCTTTAACGCCATAGAATACACGACAACCAAAACCTACCACGCCATTCACCATTTCGCAGCCTTCTCCGATTTGTGACGAGGCTTCGCTGCTGCTGTTGATCGTAAGGTTTTTTAGTTTGTTGGCGCCTTTCAGATAGGCATCGGTGCCGATGGTGACATCTTTGATCATCTTACAATTTTTGATCACCGTGCGGTCGCCCACCATGCCATAATAGCCGCGTCGTTTATCAAATTGCTTTTCGGTAAACAGTTTAAACTGGTGTTGCAGTTGTTCGTCGTCGCGGTAGCGGGTCCACAGGTAAGCATCTCCGGGGAGCATGCCATCAAATGGCATCACGCTTCTACCACCGTTTTCGTTGCACAATTCCATCCAGATGCGACCGCTTTCGCTTTCACCGTCTTTCAGGATACCATTTCCGAATTTGGCATAATCGGTGGTGGCCATTTCATTTACATTGGCTACAATCACCTCGTTGCCGAGTATATAATGCGAAAGATAATTAACGTTGTGCACTACAACATTGTCGCCAAAGTCGCAGGCGCAGATCGTACTGTTGTACAGGCCTACCGGCATGCGCAGGTTATGGAACTCAAGATAGTATGGCTCCAGTTTACCGATGCGTACCATCCCAAAAAAATGGCAGTGCTGTACCAGCTGCGGATTAAATTCGTGGGATACGAAAATAATATTCCAGTCATCCGAGGTATTGTCATTACGTACCAGGGCTTCTACTTCATATGCCGTTAATTTCCTGTATTGATCTTGTCTGCTCCATTGCTCATTGCGGAGGTAGTATTCGTCTTTTCCTTTCGGTAACGTGGTTTCAATAAAGTTATACCCCAGGTCAGAGAGGGGGCGTTTTCGGATATTGTTCATGAGGAAGTTATTTGAGAATAACGAATAACGAATGATGAATAACGAATTTGAAAGAAGATCGTAAACGCGATGACCCGCATTCGCTGTTATCTTCTTTCAAATTCGTAATTCATTATTCGTAACCCGTAATTTTTTATCTATTCTACTGTCACCGATTTCGCAAGATTCCTGGGCTTATCTACATCCAGACCTTTTAACACGCCTATATGGTAAGCGAGCAGTTGTAATGGTATTACAGAGATGATGGGCGCTACCATTTCATCTGCCGCAGGCACAAAAATTACATCATCCGCCATAGGAGGAATGGTGCTGTCGCCTTCTGTTACTACTGCTATTACCTTGCCTTTACGGGCTTTGATTTCCTGTATGTTGGACACTACTTTTTCGTAGTAGCTGTCTTTCGTGGCTACAATTACTACTGGTAAGTGTTCATCTACCAGTGCAATGGGGCCATGTTTCATTTCCGCGGCGGGGTAGCCTTCCGCATGGATGTAGGAAATTTCTTTCAGTTTCAGTGCTCCTTCCAGGGCAACCGGGAAGTTGTATCCGCGGCCCAGGTAGAGGAAATCACGTGCATCTTTATATTTATCGGCGATGCCTTTGATCTGGTCGTCGAGTTTAAGCGCAATAGCTACTTTTTCGGGTATCTGATCCAGCTCGTCCAGCAGGTGTTGAAAACGCTGGGAAGAGATGGTGCCTTTGTCTGCCGCCAGTTTCAGGCCCACCAGGCAAAGCACCGCCAGCTGGGCAGTAAATGCTTTGGTGCTGGCAACCCCGATTTCGGGCCCGGCATGCGTATAGGCGCCGGCGTGAGAAAGACGTGCAATAGAAGAACCTACCACGTTACAAACTCCCAGGATGATAGCGCCTTTTTCCTTGGCGCTTTCGATGGCTACAAGGGTATCGGCTGTTTCGCCAGACTGGGATACGGCAATGATTACATCGCCTTCGCCCACCACGGGGTTGCGGTAACGGAATTCGGAGGCATATTCTACTTCTACCGGTATGCGGCATAATTCTTCAATCATGTATTCCGCTACCAGCCCGGCATGCCAGGAGGTACCGCAGGCCACTATGATGATACGTTTGGCATTGCTGAGTATATCGGCATATTCGCGCATACCACCCATGGTAAGCGTACCATGTTTGGCATCCAAACGACCACGTAAACTATCGAAAATGGTTTGTGGCTGCTCAAATATTTCTTTCAGCATGAAATGGTCATAACCGCCTTTTTCAATAGCCGCCAGTTCTATATCCAGCTTCTGTATGTATGGTGTTTGCCTTTCATTGGAAATATTTTTGAGGATCAGCTCATCCGCTTTGATAACGGCTATTTCGTAGTCGTTTACATACACCACTTCTTTCGTGTATTCGATAATGGGAGACGCATCTGATGCCAGGAAGTGTTCTCCTTTACCCACGCCTATTACCAGCGGACTTCCCTTGCGGGCTGCGATCAGCGTATCCGGGTTATCTTCATCTATCAATACAATCACGTAAGCACCCACCACGCGCTTTAAGGCGATGCGCAGGGCTTCTTCCAGTGAACACTGGTTTTGTTTTTTGATTTCTTCAATGAAGTGCAGCAGTACTTCGGTATCGGTATCGCTCTTGAATGTATGGCCCTGGTTGATCAGTTCCTGTTTCAGCTGTACATAGTTTTCGATGATACCGTTGTGGATCATGGCGAGTTTACCGTCACCTGACAGGTGGGGGTGGGCATTGCGGTCGCAAGGCTCTCCATGTGTGGCCCAGCGGGTATGCCCGATGGCGATATGACTGCGCATATCTTTGCCCGCTACGAATTCTTCCAGCGCAGCTACTTTGTCTTTTCTCTTATATACCTGCAGCCCGTTATTGATCAGGGCTACACCCGCGCTGTCGTATCCGCGGTATTCCAGTCTTTTGAGGCCTTTTAATACTACCGGGTAGGCTTCTCTCTGCCCGATATAAGCTACGATTCCACACATAAGGTTTTTGGATTTGTGCTAAGGTTTATCATTGCAATATCGCATAAAATGTTAAAATCACATCAGGAAATGTGAATATTGTTTAAGTTAAGATATGGTCTGCATTACATTCTACGTGGCTCCTAATGTAAAATGAAAAAAGGAATACGGGGAACGATCCCGATGAAAATTAAGATAACTTAACATTCACCTGCATCATTCACTGTATTCCCTTTTGTATATTTTCTACTTAGCGGACTAAATAAAAAAATTTAAAATGCTTCATCATTTCAAGAGCGAACTCTCGAACAGCAAAAGTATTCTTTTATATTCATCTGTCCAGCTACTGGGTGTAGTAAATCCGTGATCTTCCACCGGAAACACTGCCAGCTCCCAATTATTTTTGCCCAATTCAATTAAACGCTGTGATAAACGTACAATATCCTGGAAGTGCACATTAGTGTCAACCATACCATGACACATCAGTAACTTGCCTTTCAGCCCATCTGCATAGTAGATGGGAGACGAGCGGCGGTAAGCAATACTGTCTGTAAATGGTTCATTCAGTATATTACTGGTATAACCGTGGTTATAATGCGCCCAGTCTGTAACTGAGCGTAAAGCGGCACCGGCTGCAAACACACCGGGTTTGGTAAACATGGCCATCAATGTCATAAATCCACCATAGCTGCCACCATAGATACCGATGCGTTGTGCGTCCACCTGCAATTTTTCTGCCAGATATTTTGCGCCGTCTACTTCGTCATCCAGATCCTTGCCACCCATATACCGGTAAATGCCGGTACGCCAGTTGCGGCCATAGCCGGCGCTGCCGCGATAATCCATGTCAAGCACCGTATAGCCTTTATCGGTAAGCAGGTTATGAAACATATACTCGCGGAAATAGCTGCTCCACCATTTATGCGCATTTTGCAAATATCCGGCGCCGTGTACAAAGATAACTGCCGCCCCGTTATTTTTTGCAGGATCGGGTGTGTATAAACGGGCATACACCGGTTGCTGGTCGCGCGCCAGGAAGGTAATCACCTGCGGATCACGCCATGCATAGGTTTTAAATTCGTCCGATTGTCCTTTATCAGTTACCTGTATAGCCTTTGCTCCCGGTGTATTAGGCTGCAGATACAGCTCCCAGGGTTTGTTCGAATAGGAATAACGGTAAGCAATCCATTTGCCGTCAGGGGAAACACTCACTTCATTAGCGCCCTGCATTGCGGTAATTCTTTCTGCCTTACCACCATGAACGCCTATACGATAAAACTGTTTTTCGCCGGGGTGTACTTCATTGGTGGTGATGTAAAAGTATTTTTTGTCGGGCGACAATACCGCTTCCTGCACTTCATAGTTGCCGCTGGTGAGTGGGGTTATAGTCCCGTTGTTGACTGCTGCGGTGTATAAATGAGAATACCCGGTGGCTTCCGATTGGAACCAGCAGGTGTTTTCATCTATCCAGCCAATATTGGCGCCGCCCATAGTCCAGCCGATGCCGGGGCCTGCTATCCAGGCCTCGTCCCGTTGACGGTTCAGCGTTTTTACACTGCCGGTGGCGGCGTCGAGCAACACAATCCAGCGGTCTTTATTATCGAGTGAGCGGATATCTGCAATGGCATGCGTACCTTGGTCAGACCAGTACGGACCGTTGATGACAACGTCTCTTACACGGGGCGTGTCCTTTTTCGTATAGTCTTTTACGTAATCAGGCTGGTCTTTGATACCTGGCAGATCTGTTGTTTTAACGGGAAGCACGGTATCGCGGTTCCGGTCATACACATAACTTTCGAAGGTACCTTGCGGCGCGCCTACTTTATCACGGGCAGGGATATCCGTAGTATATCCGGAGGCGGTTACAAATTCGGGTACAATGGTATTACGGGCATCAGTGGGAGCGGTGAAAAGGCTATAAGTAATGAAACGCCCGTCCGGACTGATTTGTACGTTTGTTAATCTTTTGTTCGCGAGATACAGCTGTCGCAGGGGTTTAATTTCATGGGCCTTATTAAACGCGGTGGCAGCATCCGTACGTGCTTTTTTGTCACGTACAATGTCCATCAGCTCCAGCTGCTGCGCTTTCAGGAATTTTTCTTCCGCATTGCCTGCCTGGTTTTCGTCTTTGTCGGCCGGCTTGCTGCCGGCGGTGAAGCTGGTGAGTTGGCTGATCAGCCCGGAAACACGATCCCACGCATACAGATCGCGGTTTTGCTGAAAAACCACCTGTTTCCCGCCAAAGCTAAATACCGGGTTGATAGAAGTGGCAGTAGTATTGGTGATGCGGGTGGTTTTACCGGTTTTTATCTCCAGTAAATAAATATCACCCCGGTAACTATAGGTCATTAATGTTTTATCTGTATTATAGGCACCGGAAGCCCGGGCTTCTATCAGGCCGCGTTCTCCGGCATCAGTTTTACGGGGTGCATTGTTTTTAATACCTGCATAGTAAAGGGAGTCGCTCAGCAGTTTATCGGGGTTCCAGCTGAAATAAACCGTCTGGTTGTCGGTACCCCAGAAAACATTATCAGGAGAAGTTCCTATCCATTTAGGATCGCGCATGATCTTTTCTACCGTAAGCGGGCCTGCCTGTTGGGCAAAGATGCGGTTGGCTGATAAAAAAATAATGGCGGGTAATACCCATTTTCTCATAGTGGTTCATTATTTTGTTGGGGAATAAATGTAACGGTTTAATCATAAATTGCCGTAACTTTTGGATGGACGTACCGTTGCCAACTGCTCTAAATCCGGTTTATGCGCATACTGCCTGTATTACTCTCCCTCTTGCTTTTTGCGGCTTGTAAGCCCAAAAGACCTGTACGGCAGCAGGTACCGGTATCAGAAGATACCACGTTTTTAACCGGCACCTTTTATGTGATCAGGCATGCGGAAAGAAACCCCGGTGCTGATTCTACGTTAACAGCGGCCGGCCAGGAAAGGGCCGGGGCGTTATACCGGCTGCTGAAAGATTCCGGGCTTAATAAAATTTATATCACTCCCTATAAAAGAACGATTGCTACGGCCGACAGCGTCCGGATTCATCTCCACCTGGATACCTGCTTCTATGCGGCTGATACTACCGGTGAAGCCTTTATTTACCAGGTAACCCGGCATGAAGACTGGGGCAAACGTATCCTGGTAGTGGGACATTCCAATACTATCATCCCCATTCTGCGCAGCCTGAGAGCAAACCCGGTAGTGGATTCCATCGGGGAAAACGAATATAACCGGTTGTTTATAGTAAGAAAAAATAAAGACGGGACGACCCTTAGGGAGGTTTCTTATTAATGGTTTTTGTCTTTGTCCAGGATTAAACTGATTTTGGTGATTAGACTGATTTTTGTTTTTTGATTTAAACTGATTTTGGGAGATATAAGCGGATAGAAAATGTAGTGCCCCCTAAAAGTTAGACACTTTTAGGGGGCACTACAAAATTCGCTTATATCTCCCAAAATCAGTTTAAATCAAAAAATTAAAAATTAAAAAATCAGTCTAATCACCAAAATCAGTTTAATCCTGGACAAAGACAAAAACCATTAATAAGAAACTACAATAAAATGCCTTTCATCAGTGTATAAGCGACTGTAAAGTAGATCAGCAACCCCGTTACATCCACGAGGGTGGCCACGAAGGGCGCCGAAGAGGTGGCCGGATCCGCACCGCATTTTTTGAGTAACAGGGGAAGCATGGAGCCCGAGAGGGTACCCCACAATACCACGCCCACCAGGGAAATGCCTACAGTGGCGCCTATCAGTACGGTGTGAATGCCGTAGGTATGGAAGAATGTATTCCAGAGCAGGATACGGATAAAGCCAATGAAGCCCAGCGCCCCGCCTAAGATAAGACCGGAAATGATTTCGCGGCGCATCACGCGCCACCAGTCGCCTACCGTGATCTCGCCGAGGGCCATTGCCTGTATGATCAGGGTGGATGCCTGTGAGCCACTGTTACCTCCACTGGAAATGATCAGGGGCACAAATAGGGCCAGCACCACGGCCTTGGCAATTTCATCTTCAAAAAATCCCATAGCGGTAGCGGTCAGCATCTCTCCTATAAATAATACTACCAGCCAGCCTACGCGTTTTTTTATGAGCCGGAAAATGGGCATATCGAGGTAAGGCTCATCCAGGGCCTCAGTACCACCTATCTTCTGGATATCTTCTGTATGTTCTTCGTTGGCGATCCATAACATATCGTCGATGGTCACAATACCCAGCAATATACCCTGGTCGTCGACTACGGGCAAGGCTACCCTGTTTTCCATCCGGAAAACCTGTATGGCCTCTTCCTGTCCGTCGCTGGCATGCAGGGATACAAAGCGGTCATCCATCAGGGTATGCACTACTGTATCGGGCGATACCAGCAGGAATTCCCGGATACGGAAATCGTCCAGCAGGTACCCTCTTTCATCAATTACATAAATAACATCGATCGTTTCACTGTCTTTTCCATGCTCGCGGATATAATTCAGCACCTGCTTTACCGTCCACTCTTCCCGTACGGCAATGTAGTCGGGTGTCATGATACGGCCTACGCTGTTTTCTTTGTAGCCAAGGAGGGACAGCGTAATGCGGCGCTCTTCCGGGTCGAGCAGTTTGATCAGTTCTTTTACCGCTTCGCTGGGAAGCTCTTCCAGGAAAGCGGTACGGTCATCCGCCGGCAATTCGTTCATCAGCTCCGCTATTTTGGCGGCCGACAACTTGCGGATCACATCTTCCTGCAGGGGAAAATCCAGGATACGGAAAGCCGCTGCCGCTCTGCTGATCGACAGGTTGTTAAAGATGATATCACTGGCATCGGGGTCTTCGTGAATCAGTTCGGCTATATCCGTTATCAGCTGGTCGTCCAGGTAAACTGACAGTTCGCGGTAACTTTTCTCATCTGTCAGTGTCTGGAATTTCTCCAGTAAAGCTTCATTTTCCATGTACAATTGCCTCTATCTGCGAAAATAAGTTAAAATAGCACGCTGCCGGGGCAGTCGTTATAATAATTCTGATACATGCAGCCTGATATTGGTGCAAATAGTATCAACAGGCAAATCGTTGGCGTCTTTGCCAAACGGATCCTCAATTTCTTCTGCAATTAGTTCCAGGCTGGCCAGTACAAAGAAAATGAACACAATCATCGGTATGATCAGGTAGCCCAGGCTGAATACATATCCAAACGGCATGGACATTACATAAAAGAAGATGAACTTCTTAATAAAAACGCTGTAGGAGAAAGGAATCGGCGTGTTTTTAATCCGCTCGCATGCGCCGCATACGTCGGCAAACGACTGCAGCTCCGTGTTTAGCAGGATCAGCTGATCTCCGGTGATCTGCCCGCTGCGGTACAGTTCCATGGTTCTGCTGGTGATCTGCTGTGCCAGCTGATTAGGCACGTGTTTACTGATGTCGGTATGAAGTGGCTCCTGCCCGGGGATGGCTTCCATCTCTTCATGGACATAGGTTTTCCGCAAATGGTTTTTGAGGCCATAGGCAAAATTCGGGATCATGACCTTGAAGAAAAGCCTGTCGGCTGTGTTATTGGCCGGTAGCATGGCCTGTATCTTGATAGCGAGGTTGCGGCTGCTGTTAACCAGCGCGCCCCATTGCCGGCGGCCTTCCCACCAACGGTCGTACGCAGTGTTGGTACGGAATACCAGCAACAGCGATATCACAAAGCCCAGCAAGCCATGCATCAGCGAAATATTTTTCAGCTCATTGTTAGACGACAGCTTCCAAACCTCCAGCTCCAGCCAGGCAATGATGGCCGAATAGATGGAAAGCGCCACGAACATTGGAAACAGCTTCCTGACAGTATCAGCTTTGTGGAGGCGGAAAATAAATGTAAACCACTCTTTTGGGTTATAATTGATCATATATATAGCTTGATAAAAGGCAAAAAAAATAATTTCCGGGCCGCAAACCTAAATTTTTTAAACATGATTTTGATAACTTCTTCCTTTAACTTTACTTTACGTCTTCTTATATTTTGAAATTGCGTTATGATAAAGCCGTACTTGTACATTGATAAGTCGAAGGGAAGAGGCAGAGGAGTCTATACGAAAGAAAAGATCCCGGCCGGAACAAGGATAGAGACTTCACCCGTGCTCGTTCTCTCTTACGATGATACTGAGATTGTGGATCAGACAAGACTCCATAACTATATTTTTCTCTGGGGCGTAAAAGAAACGCGTTCTTGTGTGGCTTTGGGTTTCTGCTCAATCTATAACCACGATTACCATCCCAACTGTGAATATGAAATGGACTTCACCGAAGAAACCATGAGCATCATTACTCTCCGGGATATTAAAAAAGGAGAGGAACTCTTTATTAACTATAATGGAGATGTATCCGATACATCCCCACTCTGGTTCGATATCAAGAAAAAACAAACAGCAAAGTAGTAAAGCACTACGAATGATAATACTGTAGGGCAATAGCGCCGAAAATTAATTCAGTTTTTATTATTCGTATTTCTTTCGTAATATTGTATAAGTGCTTATATAAATTGATTTGTATAAGCACTTATATAAATACGATTAAGTTAATTTGTAATTCTTCCACATGTCATTCTATCCTTCCTTAGGCTACCTGGTTTTCGGCAGCCGCCTGCGCCGCCTCAGCGAATACTTCCTGATGGAAGTGAATAAAGTATACGAGCAGGCCGGGATTCCCTTCGATGCCAGCTGGTTCCCGGTGTTTTACCTGTTGTCGAAACAACAGCCGGTACCCATGATAGATATTTCAGAACAGCTGGAAATTTCCCATTCAGCGGTTAGCCAGATGGTCACCAACCTCAAGAAGAAAGGCCTGTTGAAAACAACGCCCTGTAAGGAAGATGGCCGCCGCCAGCTGGTCGCTTTTTCTAAAAAAGGAGAAGAACTGCTGCAACAGATACAACCCGTTTGGGATGCCATCACCGAAGCGATGAATGAACTGGTAATGGAAAACAAACAAAGCCAGCAGGTACTGGCAGCCATCGCACAAATTGAACAATCCGTGCAGCAAAAGTCTTTGGCAGAAAGAATTAAACAACAACTGTAATACATCATACACCAGAAAAATCTACTGATCATGAGTGATATTTTTAAGTACGGTATTGACCAGCTCACCGTTGCTACAGCCATCGATATTGCTGCCGGCAAAGTGAAAGGCATACTGGTACCGGAAGTAGTTACCCGTGTACAAACCAGCTTCGGGTATGTACAAACCATCGTAGCACACCATACTACGGTATATGGTATCAACACGGGCTTCGGTCCCTTGTGTGATACCAAAATTTCGGAAGAAGACACCCGCGCCCTGCAGTACAACATCCTGCAAAGCCATAGCGTAGGCGTTGGAGAACCGATTCCGGAAGAAATTGCCCGCATCATGCTCATCACCAAAGTACATGCGCTGGCACAGGGTTTTTCAGGTGCGGCATTGTCTACCCTGGAAAGAATTATCTGGCATATTGATCATAACATCACACCACTGGTGCCCGAAAAAGGCTCTGTAGGCGCCTCCGGCGACCTGGCGCCCTTATCGCACCTGTTCCTGCCACTCATAGGCCTGGGACATGTATGGTATAAAGGACAGAAAACGGATACCGCCCACATGATGCAGCAGGAAGGCATTACTCCTGTAGTGCTCGGACCTAAGGAAGGCCTGGCGCTCATCAATGGTACCCAGTTTATCCTCTCATTTGCAGTAAAAGCAGTGCAGCGTTTGCACAATGCGCTGGAAGCGGCCGATATCATCGGGGCTTTATCACTCGAAGGACTGATGGGCACCGCTAAACCATTTGATGCGCGTTTACATGCCATCCGTCCGTTTCCCGGTAACCAACTGGTAGCGCATCGTTTGAAAACGCTGCTGGATCATTCAGAGATCATGTCGTCGCATGTAGACTGTGGCCGCGTGCAGGACCCCTATTCCCTGCGCTGCATGCCACAGGTACACGGCGCTTCCCGTACCGCATGGCAGCACCTGCAGGAGCTCACCACCATTGAGCTGAATGCCGTAACAGATAACCCGATTATTTTTAGTGCAGAAGATACCATCAGCGGTGGTAACTTCCATGGGCAACCGATGGCCCTGCCGTTGGACTACGCCACTGTAGCCGCTGCGGAGCTGGGTAACATCTCCGACAGGCGCTGTTATATGATGATTGAAGGGAGATACGGACTGCCAAAGCTGCTGATCCAGGACGCAGGTCTGAACTCGGGCTTTATGATCCCGCAGTATACCACCGCCGCCCTGGTAACAGAAAATAAAACGCTGTGTTTCCCCGCCAGTGCAGATAGCGTACCCACGTCATTGGGGCAGGAAGATCATGTATCCATGGGTTCCATCAGTGGCCGTAAACTAAACCAGGTGATCGGCAACCTGGAATATATCCTTGCCATAGAACTGCTGTATGCCGCACAGGCCGTGGATTTCCGCCGACCGCTGAAATCCGGTCCTGTACTGGAGGCAGTACATACGTATACCCGCGATAAAGTATCCTTTGCTACCAAAGACCGCATCTTCGCCAATGATATTGCGGCACTGCATACCATCATCACCAATCAATCACTGGTGCGCGTAGCCAACGATGCTGCGGCCAAACATCAACTTAACTTAAACGGACTTTATAATGACCAGTTTGGACTTTATTAAAACATATGCAGCACACCCGCATTATAAAGCGCCGCATGGTGCACAGCTGCATGCCAGATCCTGGCAAACCGAAGCGCCCTTGCGCATGTTGCTCAACAACCTTGATGCAGCAGTAGCCGAAAACCCGGATGAACTGGTGGTATACGGCGGTATCGGACAGGCTGCCCGTAACAGGGAAGCACTTCAAAAAATTATAAGCATACTGCTGGAGCTGGACGACGACCACTCGCTGCTGGTGCAATCCGGTAAGCCGGTAGGTATTGTACGCACGCATCCGCAGGCGCCCCGTGTAATGTTGGCCAACAGCAACCTGGTACCCAAATGGGCCACCTGGGAACACTTCAACGAGCTTCGTTCCAAAGGACTGATGATGTACGGTCAGATGACCGCCGGTAGTTGGATCTATATCGGCACACAAGGCATCCTGCAAGGGACCTACGAAACCTTTATGGAATGTGGGCGACAGCATTTTAATGGTAACCTCGCCGGCAAACTGCTGGTGACAGCCGGTATAGGCGGTATGGGCGGCGCACAGCCACTGGCCGCTACGATGGCCGGAGCGGTGTTTATCGGCGCCGATATTGACCCTACCCGTATTCAGAAAAGACTCGATACCCGCTATATTGACCGTATGACCTACTCTTACGAGGAAGCCATTGAATGGGCCAAAGCAGCACAGGCCAAAGGAGAGGCTTTATCTATAGGTTTGGTCAGCGATGCAGGTGATATGCTGGAACGTATGCTGAAAGACAACATTATCCCCGACATCCTTACTGATCAAACCTCTGCCCATGATCCGCTGAATGGCTATGTGCCCAACGGCATGACGCTGGCAGCGGCACTGGATCTGCGTAAAAGCGATGCTGCAGCTTACCGGGAGCGGTCGCTCAAAAGCATGGCCCGCCACGTAGGCTTTATGTTGCAGTTGCAGCAGAAAGGTGCCATCACATTTGACTATGGTAACAACCTGCGTGAATTTGCCCGTGAAGGCGGAGAACCTAATGCATTTAATTTCCGAGGATTTACACCGGCGTATATCCGTCCACTATTTTGTGAAGGCAAGGGCCCATTCCGCTGGGTAGCCCTTTCCGGTGATCCCGAAGATATTTATACCACCGACCAGGCGCTGATAGCGGCGTTCCCGGAAAATATCCACCTGATCAACTGGTTGCAAAAAGCCAGGGAAAAAGTGGCCTTCCAGGGATTACCTGCCCGCATTTGCTGGCTGGGTATGGGCGAGCGTGAAAAAGCAGGACTTATTTTCAATGAATTGGTAAGAACAGGTAAAGTGAAGGCGCCTATTGTTATTGGTCGTGATCACCTCGACTGCGGCTCCGTTGCTTCTCCGAACCGGGAAACCGAATCCATGAAAGATGGCTCTGATGCTGTAAGTGACTGGACCTTGCTGAACCTGATGGCCAACACGGGCGGGGGGGCTACCTGGGTATCTTTCCATCATGGCGGTGGCGTAGGAATGGGTTATTCCCAACATGCCGGTATGGTAGTGCTGGCCGATGGTACTGATCGCGCGGCCGAATGTTTGCGGAGAGTATTGCATAATGACCCTGCCCTGGGAATTTTCCGCCATGCAGATGCAGGCTATGAGAAAGCACAGGAATGGGCAGAGAAATACGGATTAAACATTTAGCCAGTAAATGCAGCGGATTTTGTCGTTATCAGGATTAAACTGATTTTGATGATTTACAGGATTTTTTGTGACTTTGGATTAAAAAAGATTTTGGAATATAGCAGGTATATCCGCTTACGTCTCCCCAAATCATTTAAAATCAAAAAAGAAAAAATCCTGTAAATCATCAAAATCAGTTTAATCCTGATAACGACAAAATTCGCTGCTCTAAAACAATTAGTCGATGAAAACGTTAATCGGTCCCTTTGCACAGATCCTGCCCATGGCGGGTCTGTCGCTCAAAGGCACTTTACAGGATGAGCAGTTGACTGTAATAGAGAAAGGCGGTATAGTAGTGGAAAACGGAGAAATCGTTGCCATTGCAGATTACAGGTCCTTATTACAGAAATATCCCGATAGCGAAATCGCTTTCATAGACACACCTATGGTGCTGTTGCCGGGGTTTATCGACTGCCACACACATATTTGTTACGACGGTACCCGTAACCGCGATTATGCCATGCGTATTGCCGGTAAAAGTTACCTCGAAATAGCCCGTGCCGGTGGCGGTATCTGGGATTCTGTTACCAAAACACGTATAGCCGATGCCGTTACCCTGACCGAAAATACGGTCGCCCGTGCCAACCGTCATTTGAAAGAAGGTGTGACTACGATCGAAGTAAAAAGCGGTTATGGCCTTAATATGGAAGGCGAGCTGAAAATGCTGATGGCCATACAGCAGGCGGGCCTGCATACCCGGGCTACACTGGTGTCTACCTGTTTGGCAGCGCATATGAAACCGCGCGACTATGCAGGCACGGAAAATGAATACCTGCAATGGGTATTAACGGAATTACTACCGGTATTGCAGCAGGAGCAACTGAGTAACCGGGTGGATATCTTTATTGAAGAAACTGCCTTTTCAGCGGCGGCAGCCACGCGTTTTTTGAGGGAGGCTAAACGACAGGGATTTGCGGCCACCGTGCATGCTGATCAGTTTAGTGCCGGCGGTGCTGCTGTGGCAGTGGAAACGGGCGCTTTATCGGCCGACCACCTGGAAGCCAGCACAGAAAAAGAAATTGCTTTACTGGCAAATTCCGATACAGTTGCCGTAGTTTTGCCGGGTGCTTCATTGGGGCTGGGGATGCAATATGCACCGGCGCGTAAATTATTAAATGCAGGCGCCAGCGTGGCTATTGCCAGCGATTGGAACCCGGGATCAGCGCCTATGGGCGATTTACTGATACAGGCCGCCGTAATGAGTGCCGCAGAAAAATTATCCACAGCAGAAGTGCTGGCAGCACTTACCGTGAGAGCAGCTCCCGCCCTGCAACTGAAAGACGCAGGACAGCTGTTGGCCGGATATGCAGCAGATATGCAGGCATATCCAACCGGCGACTACCGGGATATACTCTACTACCAGGGTAAGATGAAACCTGCTATGGTATGGAAAAAAGGAGAACCAGTTTCGTAATTTATGATAACAAAGGATAGCTATCAGCCAACGTCCGCCGCTTCATGGACAGGCCGCATAGATGGTACAGAACCCGACCTGCTGCGCTGGCACCAGGTAATTAAAGTCGTAGACCTGTTACAGGCGCCACTACCCGCCCTGCAAGCAGGTGAGAAAGGAATTGTATTGCTGGGTTTCGCCAGCGACGAAGGCGTGCGCCGCAATAAGGGCAGAACCGGCGCCGCAGAAGGCCCTGCGGCCCTCCGTAAAGCTATCGCCAACTTCCCTGTTCACTTCAATGCACAAGCGATTTTACTCGATGCAGGCGATGTGATCTGTATTAACGGCGAACTGGAAAATGCACAACAGGTGCTCAGCGAAGCCGTGAAAGCAATTCTCACAGCGGGTTACCTGCCATTGCTGCTCGGTGGTGGTCATGAAATTACGTATGGTCATGCCAGTGGTATCCGCAGTTTTGCAGGTAAACAAAAGACCGGCTTCATCAACTTTGATGCACATTTTGATATCCGTATTCCCGGCGCGGAAGGTCCCAGCTCCGGTACCGGTTTTTGGCAACTGGCCCGGGATTGTAAACAGGCCGGCCAACCTTTTAATTACCTTGCACTGGGCATCCAGAAAAACGGAAATACACGCCAGCTATTTAATATAGCCGGGGAAGAAGACGCTACCTATGTGAGCGCAGATGCTTTCCACCTGCATGATAAAGACACCCTGTTTGCCGCCATACAACATTTCCTTGACCAGGTGGATAAGGTATATCTCACCACCTGTATGGATGTATTTGCAGCACCCTTCGCACCAGGCGTAAGCGCCACAGCCTATAACGGTATTACGCCGGATGGCTTGTTCCTGCAGTGCTACCGCAAAATATTACAAAGTGGAAAAGTCGCGGGCGTAGATATCGCAGAACTCAATCCTTCGCTGGATATCGATAACAGGACTGCCAAACTCGCCGCAGCACTCATTTTTGAAGTTGGCGAAATTTGTCTTACCCAGGATTAGACTGATTTTGATGATTTTACTGATTTTTTATTTTTTGATTTAAACTGATTTTGGGAGATATAAGCGAATCATTTTAAATCAAAAAAATCAGAAATAAAAAATCAGTAAAATCATCAAAATCAGTCTAATCCTGGGTAAGACAAATTTCGCTGCATTTAACTAAAAGCTCACGGCTAAAAGCTGTTTCACCTCCTCCCTGCATTGCGCCAGTTGCTCTTTTACATCGAGTTGCAGCAATTGTATGAGACGTGATGATTTTACAGGTAAGGTGATGTTTCCCTTTTTCAGCTGCGCTACTGCTGCTTTTGTAAATAGCAACAGTTCGCTGGTATCATGCCATTGCCCGAGCAGTTCGCCGGCCTTTTTGGTATGTGTCAGCAATGTTTCGGTATGCGATGCAGGAAGCACCTGCTCCATGATGCTGAGTTGATAGAATAGGGCCTTGGTTGTTTTTCGTACCTCATGCCATGCCGTATGATGGGCCCGGCCTGTTGGTAGAATAATGCGTTGCTGCTGGTCCCGCAGGTAACTTCTGAGAGCGGTGGTAGCAGCCGTTTGATCCATGTCTGCTACTGCATCACGAAATTTTTCAGGCAGGTTTCCTAACCGTTTAAGAGAGCAGTATTTTATGGTGGCCTGCAGCATTTCCTTTGCAGTAGCCTGTTTATGTTGTAACAACAGGTGCGCAAAGGAAAACCGCCAGTTTATTTTTTTTTCATACTCCCGCAGATGTTTTTCCTGGAGATAAGTATCCCGGGAAGCGCCGCCTATGGTTTGTATTAATCTTGCTGTTGGTAAATGTTTGCCGGCGCCGAAAGTGTAATCCGGCAGTTGTTTCGCCAGTGAAAAAAAAGCCCGGAGCTTTTTTACTCCCACCCGCATGGCATGTATGGCGTCGGCATCGCCGGGAGACTGCCGCAGGGTGGCGTATGCATCCGTTACAGTATCGCATTCCTTGCGGAGATATTGATATAAAGCTGTTTGTAGCATTCCTTTAAAGGTAAAATAAAATTTCCGGGGATGTAGCCGGTCTTAATAATTTCAATATTTTTGCTTCAAATTGTTATGTTATGCAACAACTCCCCAAAATGGCGGTCATGGCACTGTTAACTGTACTTTGCATCCCCGCGGCCGCACAAAAACTCAAACTGACGGAAGGAGATCCAGCTGTACTGAAAGGTCAGCAACAACTCAATGTTGAATTTACATATGATCATTTATCTGTTGGCAAAGACAGTGAAGAGGATTATATCCGTAAAAAAACAACGGAGTACAACAAAAAGGAAGCCGGCAAAGGCGACACCTGGGCCAAAGCCTGGAAAGATGACCGGCCCACCCGTTACGAGCCCAAATTTGACTCGCTGTTTAATGACAATGGCGATTTAAAAGCAGGGAACTTCCCGAATGCTACTTACACCCTGATCTTCCACACCACCTTTATAGAACCTGGTTTTAATGTGGGCGTGGCACGCAAAAATTCTTACATCGATGCGGAAGCAATCATCGTGGAAACCGCCAACAGGAGTAAGGTAGTGGCTAAAATATCAGTCGATAATGCGCCCGGCCGCATGATGGGCTTCGATTTTGATACCGGTATGCGCATTACGGAGTCATATGCCGTGGCTGCGAAGAAACTGGCCAAGTTCCTGCAGAAGTAAGGTTTGTCTTACCCAGGATTTTGTCTTACCCAGGATTAAACTGATTTTGATGATTTTACTGATTTTTTATTTCTGATTTTTTTGATTTAAAATGATTTTGGGAGATATAAGCGAATCTTTATCCGCTCATATCTCCCAAAATC
>Ga0207426_1001192_pt1 | contig 23095 bp, 21 predicted proteins | sample AraplaMF_Cvi_mMS_FD_184265 | JGI IMG/M metagenome (GOLD analysis project Ga0207426, IMG submission 184265) | Arabidopsis root microbial communities from the University of North Carolina, USA - plate scrape MF_Cvi_mMS (SPAdes) (version 2) | ecosystem: Host-associated > Plants > Roots > Endosphere... | reverse complement strand
GTTGCTGGACGAACCGACCTCGGCGCTCGACGTCTCGGTCCAGGCCGAGATCCTGAACCTGCTGAAGGCGCTGCGGCGCGAGCGCGGCCTGACCTATCTGATGGTGACCCACGACCTGCCCGTGATCGCCCATCTCTGCGACCGCATCGCGATGATGAATGGCGGCCGCATCGTCGAGGAGATGACGGCGCAGGGCGTCCGCGCCCGCCAGGCGCAGGACGCCTATACGCGCAGCTTCCTGGAGGCGAGCACCGGCTACCGGCCGGCACCCGAGGCGGGGGAGGCGGTGGCATGATGTGGGATGCGGCAGTGGTCGGGGAGGCCGATCCCTGGCCCGGCGCGATCTGGGAGATGGTCGAGGATATCCGGTCGGCCGGCTGGTCGCTTGAGCATCTCGACCGCGTCTGGGCCCATGCCGACCGGATCGGCACCGCCGCCCTGATGATCGTGCAGGGCGGCCGGGTGATCGCCAGCCGCGGCGACGTCACCCGGCGCTATCTGTGCCATTCGATCCGCAAGAGCTTCCTCAGCGCCCTGATCGGGACGCATCGGGGCGACGACGCCATCGACCTGTCGCTGAACCTGGACAAGCTCGGCATCGACGACCGCGAAGGGCTGAGCGAGCGCGAGAAGCAGGCGACGATCTATGACCTGCTGACCGCGCGGTCCGGCGTCTTCCATCCCGCGGGCTACGAGACGCCCTGGATGAAGTCGCTGAAGCCGCCGCGCCATGCCCATGCGCCGGGCACGGTGTGGTGCTACAGCAACTGGGACTTCAACGCGCTCGGCACGATCTACACGCAGCTGACCGGCCTCGGCATCCACGCCGCCTTCCGCGACCGGATCGCGGTGCCGCTGGGCCTGCAGGATTTCCGCTTCGATACGGAGCAGGCGGATGGCTGGCTGCAGCCCGACCCGTGCTCGGTCCACCCGGCCTATCCGTTCCGGATGTCGACCCGCGACCTGGCGCGCTTCGGCCTGCTGTTCCTGCGCGACGGCCGCTGGGGCGACCGCGAGGTGGTGCCGCAAGGCTGGGTGGCGGCCAGCGTGCTGCCCTATTCCGACGCCGGGCCGCGCGGCGCCTATGGCTACATGTGGTGGGTGGCGCGGCAGGGCATCGCCTTCCCGGGCGCGATCGTGCCGGAGGGGACCTACAGCGCCTGGGGCTCCGGCGGCCACTACTGCGTCGTCATCCCGCCGCTCGACCTCGTCATCGTCCACCGCGCCGACACCGATGTGAAGGGAAAGGAGATCGACCGATTCCAGTTCGGCCGGCTCCTCGCCCTCATCCTCGACGCCCGCAGGGCCGGCATGGCCGCCTGAACTGGAGGAACCATGGCCAGCATCATCGAGGCGATCGCGCGCTGGAGCCGCTCCGGGGCCGAGTTCAGCGATCTCGCCCGGCTGCGGGCCCGCCACGCCATCGCCGACACCATCGGCTGCGCGCTGGCCGGGGCCGGCGACCCGTCGGTCCAGGCGGTGCGCGCCGCCTTCGCCGGCTCGATCGTCGACGGTCCGCGCTGCACTATGGTCGGCGGCGGGCAGGCGGCCGAGGCGCTGTCCGCCCTGGTGAACGGCACGGCGGCGCATGCGCTGGACTATGACGACAACTTCCGCCCGGCCTGCAGCCACGCCTCGGCGGTGCTGGTGCCGGCGCTGCTCGGAGTCGCGCTGAATCGCGGTGCCACGGGGCGGATGCTGGTCGACGCCTATCTGATCGGGCTGGAGGCGCAAGCCGCGGTCGGGCGCGGGGTCGACCCGCCGCACTACGCCGCCGGCTGGCATTCCACCTCGACCGTCGGCTGCATCGGGACCGCGGCGGGCGTGGCCTGGCTGCGCGGCCTGGACGAGGCCGGCATCGCCCGGGCGATGAGCCTCGCCGTCAGCATGGCCGCGGGGGTCAAGGGCCAGTTCGGCACGCCGGCCAAGCCGCTGCATGCCGGCCTCGCCGCGCGCAACGCGGTCGAGGCCGCGGCGCTGGCGGAGTGCGGCATGACCGGCCGGACCGACATCCTGGAGGCGCCGCAGGGCTTCCGCGAGCTGTTCGGCGGCCCGGATGCCGCGGGCTGGGACGAGGTCTCGATCGGTGCGCCGCATGTGCTCGAGAGCGAGGGGCTGATGCCGAAGCGCCACCCCTGCTGCGGCTCGACCCACAACGCGGTCGACATCGTGCTCGACCTCAAGGCGCAGCACGGCTTCGCGGCGCGAGATGTGGTGGCGGTGGAGACGCTGGTCGGCATCGTCAACCGGCGCAACCTGGCCTATCCGAATCCTATGGACGAGATGCAGGCGCGCTTCTCGATGCAGTACTGCGTCGCCTTGGCCCTGCTGAAGGACCGGCTGGAGCTGTCGGACTTCACCCCCGAGGCGGTTGGGGCCGGGCCGGTGCGCGCCCTGCTGCCGCGGATCACGATGGCCTCCCATTCCGCGGAGGCGGAGCGGGCGGCCGGGCGGCCGCTGCCGCACCGGGTCACCATCCGCCTCGCCGATGGCCGGGTGCTGTCGGGGGAGCGCGGCGAGGCCAAGGGCACCATCGCCGACCCGTTCGACGATGCCGACCGCCGCGCCAAGTTCGCCGATTGCTGCCGCGGCACGCTCGATGTCGGCGCGGCCGACCGCCTGCACGACCGCCTCGACCGGCTGGACGAGCAGGAGAGCTTGGCCTTCCTCGAACAGCCGCTCGCGCTGGCCGGTCAGACCGCCGAGATCCGGCGGGGCAGGGGCACCGTCTCCGGTCCGTCGGGGATGGCCGACCAGAACCGATCGGCGCAGGCGCGGGTGGCGGAGGCCCGGTAGAGGCGGATCTCGACATCCAGCGTCCAGCTCGGGTTGCCGGCCCGGACCAGGGCGCCGGAGCGCAGATCCTCCGCGATCAGGCTTTCCGGGATCCAGGCCAGGCCGCGCCCGGCCAGCGCCATGGCCTTGAGGCCGGCCGACATGGCGTTCTCATAGACCACGGCGAGCGGCAGCGGGCGCCCGGCGAACAGCTTCACCAGGCCATGGCCGAAGAAGGAGCCGGTGCCGTAGCTGAGATACTGGATCGGCCCGCCGCCGCTGTCGATCGCGTGCAGCGGCCGGCCGCGGGCGTCGGGGGCGGAGACCGGGACGACCCGCTCCTCACCCAGGCAGCGGTGCTCGCAATAGGCGATGTCGCTCATCAGCGGCACCGATTCATGGGCGTAGGTCAGCAGGAAGTCGCACTCGCCGTCGAGCAGCGTGGCGATGATGCCGGCGAAGGTCGGCCGCGTCTCGAAGCGGGTGCGCAGCGGGCCGAGCTGGCTCTCCAGCCGCCGGATCCAGGTCGGGAAGAAGGTCAGGGACAGGGTGTTCAGCGTGCCGAAGGACAGGGTCTCCGCCACGGCCTCGTGCCGGTGCCGCAGGTCGATCCGGGTCTGGTGCACCAGATCCAGGATCTTTCGCGCCCGCGGCAGGAAATCCTGGCCCTCCAAGGTCAGGCGCACGGGATAGCTGGTGCGGTCGAACAGCGGCACGCCGATCCAGGTCTCGAGCTGCCGGATACGGCGGCTCAGGGCGGATTGCGTGACGTGGCGCTCATCCGCGGACCGGGAGAAGCTCGATGTCGCGGACAGGCTGAGAAAATCTTCCAGCCATTTGACTTCCATCAGGGGCCTCCGGGTTCGGGGCAGCTCCGACACGCGATCTCGACGGAATACGGACTGGCCGGGAAGGACACCGACGGTCCGCGCCGCGCGATACTGCGTCATCCGCGGCGACTGTGGAACCGCAGCGTATGCCGGCGGCTTACAGCCAGCCGATGGAAGCGAGGACGCGCGTCCTCCGCAGCCGCTCTCACCGGTCTCCGGAGCGGGCGGCGAAGGCCCGGGCGCCCGGCAGCGACAGGCCCTCCATGCAACGGCCGGGCAGGTCGGGGAATTCCGCCGCGGCCAGCCGGGTCAGGACCGTGCCGGGCGGCATCTCCAGGAAGGCCGTGGCGCCGTGCTCGGCCAGCAGGGCGACGCTGTCGGACCAGCGCACCGGATGGGCCAGGTTGGTCGCCAGTTCCTCCCGCACCGCGGCGGCGTCGCGCAGCATCCGGGCCCGCCGGTTGCCGACCAGGAGGATATGCGGCGCCGTCACCGGCGCCGACTCGATCGCTGCCGTCAGGGCCGCCGCGGCATCGTCCATCAGCGGACAATGGGACGGCACGGCCACGGCCAGCCGCTCCGCCCGCCGCGCTCCGGCCTGCTGCGCCGCCTCGATCGCCCGGTCCAGGGCGGCATCGGCGCCGCTCAGCACGAATTCCGCCGGCGCATTGAGATTGGCGAGGTAGAGCGGCGGACCTGCCGCGGCGACGATCGCTTCCACCCGGCGTTGCGTCAGCCCGGTCACGGCGACCATGCCGTAGCCCGTCGGGCAGGCCTGCTCCATCAGCCGCGCCCGGCGATCGACCAGGCGCAGCGCGTCGGCGAAGCCGACCGCCCCCGCCGTCACCGCCGCGGCGAAGGACCCGACGGACAGGCCCGCGACCATCGCGGGGGCGACGTGCTCCGCCGCCAGGGCCCGCGCCACGGCGACACCGGCGACGAGCAGGCCGAGTTGCACCGCGACCGTCGATTGCAGGGCGACGTCCTGGTCAAGCTCCAGGACCTCCCGCCCGAGCACGGCCGTCGCCTCTGCCAGCGTCGCCGCGACGGCGGGATGGTCCGGCAGCCGGTGCAGGAAGCCGGGGCTCTGCGCCCCCTGGCCGGGGAACAGGAAGGCGATGCTCATGCCGCCGGCCCGGCCCAGGGATCGCGGACCAGCCGCGGGCCGGTGAGGGTCTTGACCACGACGGAGCCGCCCGCGGCGATCTCGGCCAGGCTGCAGGCACCGAGTGGGGTCTCCGCTGCGACGTCGATCCGGATCCGCAGTGTTGCCAGGGCAGTGAGCAGACGACCGGCCTCGCCGGAGCCGACGCGGCTGGATGCACGCAGGACGATGTCCAGATCGCTGTCCGAGTTTGCCGTCGGCTGGCCGGTGGCGAGCTCGAAGCCGACGCTGCCGGCCGGACCCCAGTCCGATCCGGCGAGGAGGGCGGCGACGGCGTCGAGAGCCGCCAGTGCCGGGATCTCGGACTGGCGGCAGGCTCGGGCCGCAGCCAGATCCTCCGGCGCGCGGCACTTGACGATCGCGGCCGGCGGCAGCCAGGCGGCACAGCGTTCGGAACGGCCGTGCCCGCGGATTCCGACCGGCAGCAGGCCGTCGAAGGGCAGCGCCCGGCGCACCACCACCCAGGGCGCCGCCGCCAACGACGCCGCCGCCCAGCCGGGCAGGTCCCGGCTCAGCTCGGCAACGGCCGCTGGATCGACCCGCAGCAGGTCGTGCGGCCGGAACGGTCCGGCATGTGAGGCCGAGGCCGTTCCTTTCTTGTCCCCCCTCCCCTTGCGGGAGGGGGGCAGGGGGAGGGGCCTGCGCGCGTCCGCGCGCGAATGGGAGGATCGCCGAGCAGACTCGTATATCTGTGGAGCGAGCGGAGAGAACCCCCTCCCCCTATCCCCCTCCCGCGGAGGGAGGGGGGACTCATTAATCCAGGCGCTGCTCCCGCCTTCGCTCATCTCACTCGGCGTCCCATTGCTCTGCCAGGCGCCGGCGGACCTCGATCGAGGCGGGCCGGCCCTGCCGCGCCTCGGGCGAGGTCAGGCGCGAGGACAGGTCGCGGTCGCCGGAGGCGCGGATGTCGGCGACCGCCGCCGCCAGCTCGGCCCGGACCCGTTCGACATCTGCGGCGCCCGGCGCCTCGGCCGAAACGTCCTCGATCAGCCGGTGCAGCAGCCCGAGCCCGGCATAGGCGCGGATGCCATAGGCCATCGGCGGGATCTGCTCGCCCAGCCGGTCGAGCTCGGCGACCGTGCGGCGGGTGACGCGCGCGGCGGCCTCACGGCCCATCGCATGCACCAGCACGCCGTCATCGGCCAGCGCCAGGATCCGGTTGGCCTGGTAGCCATGGGCCAGGAAGGCGCCGGACATCGCCTTGCCGACCAGCAGCGCCACCACCGGATGGCCGGCCAGCCGGGCAGTCGCGTAGGCGTCAGCCGCCGCGGCGCAGGCCAGGTGGATGCCCAGCATCTCCTCCTGCCGGCCATAGGCCTGGCTGGTCACATCGACCACCGCGACGATCGGGCGGCGAGCGCTGTCCTGGTCGGCCGCGATCACGGCGCGGACCGCCGCGGCCAGGCCCCAGCCCTCGTCCAGCCCGACTTCGCCGTGCCGGGCCCGCGGGAAGCGGTTGGCCGGGTCGGGTACCACCGCGATGAAGCGCGCCGCCTCGCCGCCCAGCGGCGCGTCGGCGGCCAGCACGGTCGAGGTGCCGTCGACGGCGGTTCCCGGGCCGGCCAGGGCCGAAAGCCAGACTCGGCCCCGGCTGTCGGATGATGCCACGGTGCTCATGACATGCTCTCCTCGCCCCACAGCTCTCTCAGCGTCTCCGGCGTCGGCGGCGCGGCGGGGTCGATCGCCGCCAGCCGCGCCCGATACAGCTCGACCGCGGCGCTGCGATAGGTCCCCGTCACGCCGGCGGCGAAGGCGGCGCGCACGGCCTCGGCGATCGCCCCGGCATCATCCGCGACCAGCGCGTCGACGAAGCCGGCCGCCCGGCGCTGCTCACCGCCGATCAGGCTCCAGATCAGCTTGCGGTCGGAGGAGTCCAGCTCCTCGATCCCGGCCTCCTGCTCGATCACCTCCGGCCCGTTCATGCCCAGCCGGGCCTGCCGGGTGACGATCAGTGTGCTGCACAGCGTCGCCGCCAGCGACATGCCGCCGAAGCAGCCGACCATGCCGGAGATCACCCCGACCACCGGCACGTGCGGCCGCAGCGCCAGGATCCCGGCCTGGATCTCGGCGATGGCGGCGAGGCCCAGATTGGCCTCCTGCAGCCGCACGCCGCCGGTCTCGAACAGGATCACCGGCCGGGTCGGAATGCCGCGCTCATGGTCGGCCAGCGCGCGTTCCAAAGCGCCGGCGATCTTGGCGCCGGCGACCTCGCCCATGCTGCCGCCCTGATAGGCGCTCTCGATCGCGGCAACGACGGCCGGCTCGCCGTCGATCCGGCCGCGGGCCAGCACCACCCCGTCATCGGACTGGGTGGGGATGCCCTGCAGCGGCAGCCAGGGTGAGACCAGGCGGTCGAATGGACCGAGGATCTCGCGGAAGCTGCCCTCGTCCAGCAGCGCCCGGGCGCGGTCGCGGGCGGTCAGCTCGATGAAGCTGTTGCGGGTTGCGATGGCGTTCATGATCTGGTGGCCTCCACCGCCTGTTCCAGGCGCAGCGCCACCATGCCGGGCGTGGCGCCGAAATCGTTGATCTCGACCGCGGCGGCGACGCCATGGCGGGCGATGAAGCGGTCCAGCACCGCCTGCCACACCGCGCCGTAGCCATCGACGCTGGTGGTGATGCGGATATGGGCATGGCCGTCCGGCGAGGGCTCGATCAGCACCTCGAGATTGCCGGAGCCGACGACGCCGACATGGGCGCGCTTCGGCACGGTCGCGTTGGCGGGGTAGTCGAAGCTCAGGCGTTCCATGGGGCGAAGCTCCGGTCGATGCGGTCGAGGAACAGGGTGGCGGCCAGCAGGTCCGCCGATCCGCCCGGCGAGACCCAGCGGGCGAGAAGGTCGGCGTCGAGCGCCTGCAGTGCCATTCGGCCGGCCGGAGTGGCGGTGCCCCCGGCGGCCAGCACGGCGCGGGCGCCGGCCTGCGCCGCCTCCAGGGCCGGGCGGCCGCCGCGATGCAGCAGGCAGGTGTCGTCGAGCGACGCCATGATCGCCAGCAGCGCATCCAGCCGGGCCTCGGTCTCGGTGGCCGCGGCGGCATGGCCGGCGCGCAGGGCGGGCAGGGCGAGGTTGATCACATGCGGGAAGCCTGCTTGCGCCTCGCCGCGGGCGCCGGGGGCACCATGCGCCTGGCGTACCTGTTCGCCGTTGCTCGATGCCTGCGGTGTGAACCGGTCGGGCCAGCGCGCGATCGCGGCGGCCGCGGCGGCGATGCGGCGCGGACTGCCCGGGCCGGCGATCACCGTCCCGGCCAGCAGCAGCCCCAGCGCCCAGATCGCGCCGCGATGGGCGTTGCTGCCGCCGGTCGCCGTCATCATGTGGATCTCGCCGGCGCGGCCGATCGCGGCCAGTTCTTCGCGCAGCGACTGGTCCGGCTGGCGGCCTTGGGTGGCCTCGGCCATGGCGCGGAAGGCCGGGCGCAGGGCCCGGGCACTGCGGCGCAGCGTCTCCAGGTCGAGGTCGCGATGCGCGCCGGGCCCGCGCCGGTCGACCAGGCCGGGCTTCGGGGTCAGCTCCGCCTCCTCGACCAGCGCCCATGCGGCGAGATCGGCCAGCGCGTCGGACGAAAGATACTGAGAGCGCTCTTTTTTAGTCCCCCCTCCCCTTGCGGGAGGGGGGCAGGGGGAGGGGGCTGCGCGCGTCTGCGCGCGAAAGGTTAGAGGACCGAACTCACTGCCCTCATCGGCTAGCGACAGTCCAGGCCGGGTCGGGCGGAGAGAACCCCCTCCCCCTAGCCCCCTCCCGCGAGGGGAGGGGGGACTCAGGAAGTTTGACGCGTCGATCCTTCCCATCGCCGGTCACCAGCTGCGGAACCGGGCGGGGGGCTGGTACAGCCCGCCTGACCAGTCCACCAGGTCGTCGATCGACCGCGCCGCCAGCAGCGAGCGGTTGGCCTGCAGCCGGCTGACGCCGATATCCTCGGGATAGGCGACGATGCCGCGGGCCCTGAGATCGGCGGTCCGCCTCGCCTCCGCCCGCCGGCCGATCTCGGTGGCGCCGGCCACCGCCGCGATGGCGGCGCGCCGCTCCTCGCCGCCCTCGGCCTTGTACAGGTAGGCGATGCCTTCCTCGGTGACGACATGCGAGACGTCGTCGCCATAGATCATCACTGGCGCGACCGGCATGCCGCTGTTGCGGCCGACCTCGACCGCGTCGAGCGTCTCGACGAAGGCCGGCACGCCGCCCGACTTGAAAGTCTCGACCGTCTGCACCACCAGCTTGCGGCCACGCGCCACCGGTGCCTTCGAGGTCATCAGGCTGAGCCAGGCGTCGCTGGCGTGACGGCGGCCGCGCGGGTCATGGCCCATGTTCGGCGCGCCGCCGAAGCCGGCCAGCCGCCCCAGCGTGACGGTGGAGGAGTTGCCGTCCGCATCCATCTGCAGGGTCGAGCCGATGAACAGGTCGACGCCATACTGCCCGGCCAACTGGCAGAACACGCGGTTCGACCGCAGGCTGCCGTCGCGGCCGACGAAGAACACGTCCGGCCGGGCGCGGATATAATCCTCCATCCCGACCTCGCTGCCAAAGCAGTGGACGCTCTCGACCCAGCCGCTCTCGATCGCCGGGATCAGCGTCGGATGCGGGTTCAGCGCCCAGTTGCGGCAGATCTTGCCCTTCAGCCCCAGGCTCTCGCCATAGGTCGGCAGCAGCAGCTCCACCGCCGCGGTGTCGAAGCCGATGCCGTGGTTGAGGGAGGTGACGCCGTGCCGCTCATAGATCCCGCGGATGATCATCATCCCCATCAGGATCTGCAGCTCGCCGATATGGCGCGGGTCGCGGGTGAACAGCGGCTCGACCGCGAAGGGCCGGTCGGCCTCGACCACGAAATCGACCCAGGAGGCCGGGATGTCGACCCGCGGCAGCTCGTCCACGATCTCGTTGACCTGGGCCACCACCACGCCGTGGCGGAAGGCCGTGGCCTCGACGATGGTCGGCGTGTCCTCGGTGTTGGCGCCGGTGTAGAGGTTGCCGTGCCGGTCCGCCTTCTCAGCGCAGACCAGCGCCACCTGCGGCGTCAGGTCGACGAACATCCGGGCGTAGAGCTCGACATAGGTGTAGATCGCGCCGATCTCGAGCTTGCCGTCCTCCAAGAGCTGCGCCACGCGCAGGCTCTGCGGCCCGGCGAAGGAGAAGTCGACCTTGCGAGCGATGCCGCGCTCGAACAGGTCGAGATGCTCGGGCCGGCCGAGGGTCGAGATCAGCAGGTGCAGGTCGTGGACCTTGGCGGGGTCGAGCGCGGCCAGGGACCGGGACAGGAAATCCGCCTGCTTCTGGTTGTCGCCTTCCAGCGCGACGCGGTCGCCCGGCTCGATCAGCGCCGTCAGCGCGTCGCCGATCCGCTCCGGCTTCAGCACCGGGCCGTCGGCGAAGGAAGCGGCCCGCTCCAGGCGCCTCTGCTTGCGGGTGGGCAGCGTCGTCCAGGTCCGTGCGGCTTCCATCGGTCTCTCCGCAGGTGGCGTATACACATACCGTTTCTGTCGCCGAATATGAATACAGAGATTGCATATGACAAGGTACTGGAATACGCTCATGCCATTAAAACCAATCAATGTGCACAGGAGGCTCGCTCCTTGGCTCCTCTGGATACGCCCGTCGATGACCGCTTCTCGCTGTCGGAGCGGATCCGCCTGGCGCTGACCGACGAGATCTCCACCGGCCGCATGCCCCCCGGGACGGTGCTGGACGAGGCACAGCTGGCCGAGACCTATGGCGCATCGCGCACGCCGGTGCGAGAGGCGGTGCGCCAGCTGGCCGCTGCGGGGCTGGTCGAGATCCGGCCGCGCCGCGGCATCGTCGTGCTGCCGATGACGATCGAGACCCTGTCCGAGATGTTCGAGGTCACCGCCGAGATCGAGGCGATGTGCGCGCGGATGGCGACCAACCGGATGACGGCGCTGGAGCGCGGCCGGCTGATCGAGCTGCACGAGGAGTCCGACGCGCTGCTGCAGTCCGGCGACATTGCCGGCTACGACGCCTTCAACCTGGCCTTCCACGAAGGCATCTACCGGGCCACCCACAATGCGTTCCTGGTGGACCATGCGCTGCAGCTGCGCGCCCGGCTGCTGCCGTTCCGGCGGACCCAGCTGCGCTACCCCAATCGCCTGGTCCATTCGCGCGAGGAGCATGGCCGGATCCTGCGGGCGATGACCCGCGGCGACCCGGACGAGGCGGCCTTCGCCATGCGCGAGCACATGCTGAACGCCGGCAGCGCCCTGGCGCGCTTCCTGACATTGGAGCCGGACCGGCCGGGCTGACGTCGCGGGGGCAAAGTACCCGCCGTCGCGAAACGAAAACGAGGGAGAGGAAACGCGTGTCTGCGCAGATCGCATCCATCATCGGGCTGGTGGTGATGTTCGTCATCGCCACCGCCCTGCCGATCAACATGGGCGCCCTCGGCTTCGCGCTCGCCTTCCTGATCGGGACGGTCTCGGTCGGAATGACGGCCAACGCCATCCTGGCCGGCTTCCCGGGTGGCCTGTTCGTCACCCTGGTCGGCATCACCTATCTCTTCGCCATCGCCCAGAACAACGGCACGGTCGACTGGCTGGTGCACTACGCGGTGCGCCTGGTCGGCGGCCGGATCGCGGCCATTCCCTGGATGATGTTCGCGGTCTCCGCCCTGCTGACCGGCATCGGAGCGGTCAGCCCCGGCGCCGTCGCCATCATCGCGCCGATTGCCCTGCGCTTCGCCGCCCGCTACGGCATCAGCCCGATGCTGATGGGACTGATGGTGGTGCATGGCGCCCAGGGCGGCGGCTTCTCGCCGATCAGCATCTATGGCGGCATCACCAATGAAGTGGTCGAAAAGGCCGGCCTGCCGGGCAACGAGATCGTGCTGTTCCTGTCCAGCCTGGCCTTCAACGCCTTGATCGCATTGGTGATCTTCTTCGTGTTCGGGGGCCATCGCCTGTCGGTGCGCCGTCCGGCCGAGGATTTCGAGGGTCTGGTCGATGCCGTGCCGGCCGGCGCCTCGGTGCCGGTGCGCGGCCATGGTGGCACGCCGGCGCGGCCGGCCGGGCCGCGACCGGGCGCGGTGCATCGCGAGGGCGAGGACCACCACGTCGCACTGGACCGCGAGCAGGCGCTGACCTTGCTGGGTCTCGCCGCGCTGGCCGTCGCGACCCTTGCGTTCGAACTGGATGTCGGGCTGGTGGCGATGAGCGTCGCCGTGGTCCTGGCCCTGCTCTGCCCGAAGGGACAGAAGGGCGCGGTCGACAAGGTCAGCTGGTCGACCGTGCTGCTGATCGGCGGCGTCATCACCTATATCGGCGTGCTGCAGAAGGCCGGAGCGGTCGACTATGTCGGCAGCGGCGTTTCGGACATGGCCATGCCGCTGCTGGGCGCGCTGCTGCTGTGCTACGTCGCCGGCGTGGTCTCGGCCTTCGCCTCCTCCGTCGCGGTGCTGGGCGCCACCATCCCGCTGGCCGTGCCGCTCCTGATGCAGGGCCATCTCGGCGTGCCGGGGATGATCGCCGCGATCGCGGTCTCGACCACCATCGTCGATGTCAGCCCGTTCTCGACCAATGGCGCGCTGGTGGTGGCCAACGCGCATGGCGTCGACCGCGACGCGTTCTTCCGGCAGATGTTGATCTACAGCGCCATCATCGTGGTGATCGGGCCGCTGCTGGCCTGGCTGGCGCTCGTGGTGCCGGGGCTGCTGTAGCTCCGGTACCACGCCGCCGTCACCCCGCCCGAACCAGGCACGCAGCCTCGGTGCCGCCATCGGCCGGGCGCAGCACCGGGCGAATCCTGGCGCAATCCTCGATCCGGATCGGGCAGCGGCTGACGAAGGGGCAGCCGGCCGGCGCCGCCAGCGGGCTCGGCAGGTCGCCGGACAGGATGATCTTCTGGCGCTGCCGCTGCGCCCGCGGGTCGGGCAGGGGGATCGCCGACAGCAGCGCCTCGGTGTAGGGGTGGCGCGGCGCCGCGAACACGGCGTCGGTGTCGCCCTGCTCGACGATAGTGCCGAGATACATCACCGCCACCCGGTCGGCGATGTGGCGCACCACCGACAGGTCGTGGCTGATGAACAGATAGGCCAGGCCGAGTTGGTCCTGCAGCCGCACCAGCAGGTTCAGGATCTGCGATCGGATCGAGACGTCGAGCGCCGAGACCGGCTCGTCGCACACCAGCAGCTTCGGCGACAGCGCCAAAGCACGGGCGATCACCACCCGCTGGCGCTGCCCGCCCGACAGCTCGTTGGGATAGCGCTGGGCGTAGCCCGCCGGCAGGCCGACCAGGTCCAGCAGCTCCGCCACCCGGCGCCGGCGCTCGGCGCCGGGCGTGCCGCGGATCGCCAGCGGCTCGGCGATGCTGGCGTCGATCCGCATCTTCGGGTCCAGCGCGGCGCTGGGGTCCTGGAACACGATCTGCATGGCGCCGGCCAGGGCGCGGCGCTCGGCCGGGGCGGCATGGGTGACGTCGCGGCCCTCGAAGGCCACGGTGCCGCGCGTCGCCCGCTCCAGCCCCAGGATGGCGTAGCCGGTGGTCGACTTGCCGCAGCCGCTTTCGCCGACCAGCGCCAGGGTGCGGCCGGCCTCGAGATCGAGCGAGATGCCGTCCACCGCCTTGACCACGGCGCCCTTGGCGGCGCCGCCGCGGACCGGGAAATGCACCGCGAGGTCGCGGACCGAGAGAAGGGTCATGCCAGCGCCCCCACGCGGTCGCTGTGCCAGCACGCAGCCAGGTGCGCGGCATCGCCCTGCGCCGGCTCCAGCGGCGGTGCCTCGGCGCAGCGCTCGTCGGCCAGCGGGCAGCGGGTGCGGAAGCGGCAGCCCTGCGGCCAGTGCGCCGCGTCCGGCACCGCGCCGGCGATGGTCTTCAGCTCCTGCCGGCGTGGGCCGTCCAGCCTTGGCACGGTCGCCAGCAGCAGCCTGGTGTAGGGATGGGCCGGGGCGTCGAAGATGGCGTCGACCGGTCCGCTCTCGACCACCGTGCCGCCATACATCACCGCTACCCGGTCGGCCATGTCGGCGACCACGCCCATATCGTGGGTGATCAGCAGGATGGCGCTGCCGGCCTCGGCCCGCAGGGTCTTCAGCAGATCCAGGATCTGCGCCTGGATGGTGACGTCCAGCGCCGTGGTCGGCTCGTCGGCGATCAGGATCTCCGGCCGGCAGATCAGGGCGGAGGCGATCATCACCCGTTGGCACATGCCGCCCGACAGCTCGAACGGGAACTGGGCGGCCCGCCGCTCCGGATCGGCGATGCCGACCCGGGCCAGCATGGCCACGGCCTCGGTGCGGGCCTCGGCGGCCGAGGCGCCGCGATGCAGCCGCAGGCTTTCCGCCACCTGGTCGCCGACCCGGACCAGCGGGTTCAGCGACGCCACCGGCTCCTGGAAGATCACCGACACCCGGTTGCCGCGCAGGTCACGCAGCGACGCCTCGTCCAAGGCCAGCAGGTCGGTGCCCTCCATGGCGATCGCGCCGCCGGCGACACGGGCGGCGGCCGGCAGCAGGCGCAGCACCGACAGGGCGGTCAGGCTCTTGCCGCAGCCGCTCTCGCCGACCAGGGCCAGCACCTCGCCGCGGCGGATCGACAGCGACACCCCGTCGACCACCGACCGGCCGCCGATGGCGACCCGCAGCCCGTCGATGGCGAGAAGGGGCGGGGCTTCAGCCGGCATCGGCCGGCCCCCCGACCGCGACGCCGGACCAGGGGCTGGTCGGATGCGCCATGCCGACCGTCTCGCCGGTCGCCGGATCGCGCGAGGCGGCTGAGGCGATGGCGAAGTTCACCGGATACAGCGTGTCCTCGACGATCTGCACCGGGAAGTCGCGGGCCACCGCGGCGGCGACGTCGGGAGCCGCGGCCGCGTTCACCTTGATCGTGGGCGTGCTGGCATCGACCCGCGGCGTGTGGAACGCCTCCTCCAGCGTCATGCCATAGTCGACGACGTAGGAGATCAGCTGCAGCAGCGCCGGGAAGATCGACCGGCCGCCGGCGGCGCCGATCGCGAGAGTCGGCCGGCCGTCGCGGCCCAGGATCAGCGGGCACATATTCGCCAGTGGCTGGGCGCCCCCGGCCATGGAGTTCGGCTGGCCCGGCCGCGGGTCGAACCACATCATGCCGTTGTTCATCAGGATGCCGGCCCGCGGCAGCACCACCTTCGACCCGAAGCGGGACAGCAGGGTGTTGGTCAGCGAGACCATGGTGCCCCGCGCGTCGACCACGCTGACATGGCTGGTGCAGCCGGGGTCCCGGCTCAGCCCGGCATGGCCCATGCCGGTCAGGCGGCGGCGATAGGCCTCGCGCGCCGCCCGGGCATAGGCCAGAGCCGCGCGGGCGTCGGGCCGGTCGCCCCAGCCGGTGCGCGGCGCCAGCAGGTCCAGCGCTTCCAGCAGGCTGGGGCCGCCGCTCAGCCCGGGTATGGCCCAGACGTCCCGGCCGCGATAGGCGCCGCGCAGCGGCTCGGCCCAGCGCGGCTGGTAGGCGGCGAGGTCGGCGGCGGTGATGCGGGACCCGGCCTCGGCCAGGTCAGCCGCCAGGACCCGCGCGGTCTCGCCCTCATAGAAGTCGCGGGCGCCTTCCTGCGCCAGCCGCCGCAGCATCCGGGCCTTGGCCGGCATCGGGCGGTGCCGGCCCTCGGCCGCCTTCGGCGCCTCGCCGCCGTCCAGCAGCAGCGCAGCCGTCGGCGCGAAGCGGGCCAGGGCCGCGGCTTCGATCGAGATGCAGAAGGCGGCGTACCAGTCGATCTCCAGCCCGCGCTCGGCATGGTCGATCGCGGGCGCCAGCGCCTCGGCCCAGCCGATGCTGCCGAAGCGCTCCAGCGCCGCGGCCAGGCCGGCGATGGCGCCGGGGACGCAGATCGAGGCGCCGCCGATCAGGTTGCGGTCCTCGACCACCGACGGCCACTGGAACCAGTTGCCGGTGTCGGCCCCCGCCAGCGGATAGTCGGCCGGGTCCAGCGCCGAGGGGGCCCGGACGTTGAAGTCCAGCGCCGAGACCGCGCCGCTCAAGCCATCGGCATGCAGCAGGAAGCCGCCGCCGCCGATGCCGGACAGCCAGGGCTCGACCACGCTCAGCACCAGCGCCGCCACCACCGCTGCATCCATGGCGTTGCCGCCGCGGGCCAGCGCCGCCGCGCCGGCCTCGGCGGCATAGCGGTGCTGGGCCGCGACCAGGCCGTGGCGGCTGCGGATCTCGGTCTTGCGGCCGCTCACATTCATGCTGTGCGCCCGAAGCGGCGCGGCTCGACCGGGCCGGGGATGTCGGAGGCGGCGACAAAGCGCCCGGCATTGGCCGATCCGGCGTGCCAGGCCGCGACTTCGCCGACCGTGGCGATCCAGACGCCGGGTGCGGCGGTGATCCGCTCCAGCAGGCGCTCCAGCAGCCGCAGCCGCTGGGCACGGCCGGAGATCCAGTCATGGACGGTCAGCATGAACAGGCCGTTCAGGCGGCGCAGGCCTTCCCACTCGTCCAGCCAGCCCTCCAGGATCGGCCCCGGCGCCTCGGGCGGCCACTGGTCCGTGCCGCCGCCGGAGAATTTGAAGAACACGGCGTCGTCGATCGCCCATTGCACCGGCACCTCGACCACGCCGTCGATCTCATAGGGGTGGTCGGCGCCCGCCAGCGAGCTGTCCCAGAAGCCGTGCCGCCGGATCTCCGCCAGCATATGCGGCGTCATCTCCCAGGCCGGCGACCGGAAACCCTTTGGCACCGCGCCGGTCTGGCGCCGGAACACCTCGATCGCGGCCTCCAGCGCGCCGGTGAATTCGGCGTCGCTGCTCTGCGCCACGATCTCGTGGAAATAGCCGTGCAGGCCGATCTCGTGGCCGCGCTGCAGGAAGGCCGGCAGCAGCTCGGGGTTGGCCTCGGCCACCGCGCCGGGCACGAAGAAGCTGCCCTTGATGCCGAAGCGATCGAGCAGGTCGAGCAGCCGCCAGATGCCCATGCGCGGGCCGAAGCGCCGCTGCTCCAGCTGGCCCAGCGACCGCGTCGCCTCCGGCGCCCGCTGCGACCAGAGATAGGGCGAATCCGCGTCGACATCGACGGTGAAGCAGAAGGCGCTGTCGCGGCCTTCCGGCCATTGGTAGCGCGGCCAGGGCTGGACCATCGGACTTCTCCTAGAGCGGCGACTTCTTGGCCTGGTACACGGCCATCGACCCGATCGAGTTGCCGCCGTCGACGGTCAGCGTCGACCCGGTCATGTAGGCGGCGGCGTCGCTGGCCAGGAACAGCACGGCGTTGCCGACATCGGCGGCGGAGGACGGCCGGCCGAGCGGGATCGACCCGCTGGTCGCCTCGACATGCTCCTGGGTCAGCAGGCTGACCTTGCTGCCGGCGATGAAGCCGGGCTCGACCGCATTGACCCGGATGCCGAACTCCGCCAGCTCCAGCGCGAAGCCCTTGGTCAGCCGGTCCAGCGCCGCCTTGGACACGCAGTAGGGCACCACCGTCCGTCGCATCTTGCGCGAGGCGCCAGAGGAGATGTTGATGATGCTGCCCCGGGCCTGGGCCGCGATCATCTGCTTCGCCAGGGCGCGGGTCAGCAGGAAGGGGGCGCGCAGATTGACGTCGAAGATCCGGTCCCATTCCTCGACATCGATGTCGAGCAGGAAGCCGCTGGGATAGACCCCGGCGTTGTTGACCAGGATGTCCGCCGTGCCCCAGCGGACGGCGATCTCGGCGGCAAGGCCGTCGATCTCCGTCTCCTGGCGCAGGTCGGCCGCGTAGCTGAAGCGGTCGCCCTTCAGGTTCATCGCCAGGCGGTCGAGGTCGGGCTCGGAGGTGTCGGTCAGGCACAGGCTGGCGCCGGCCTCGGCGAAGGCGGCGGCGATCCAGCTGCCGACCACGCCGCAGGCGCCGGTCACCACCACGCGCTTGCCCTTCAGATCCTGTGGGATGTTCATGGGGTTCCTCATCGGCTGTGGGGGTCGAGACGGTCGCGCAGCGCGTCGCCGATCAGGTTGGCGGCGAGCACCAGGAGAAACAGGCAGAGGCCGGGGAAGGTCGCGATCCACCAGGCGGTGGCGACGTAGTTGCGCCCGGTCGACAGCATCGCGCCCCAGCTCGCGGTCGGCGGCTGGACGCCGAGGCCGAGGAAGGACAGCCCGGCCTCGAACAGCACCATCAGCCCGAACTCCAGCGTCGCGACCACGGTCACAGCGCCCAGGATGTTCGGCAGGATGTGGCGGAACAGCACGCGCAGCGGCCCGGCGCCCATGAAGGCGGACAGCCGGACATAGGGCCGGCCGGCGATCGACAGCGTCTGGCCGTAAGCGACGCGGGCGTAGCGCGGCCAGCGTGTCAGGGCCAGCACCAGGATGACGTTCAGCAGGCCGGGGCCGACCACGGCGACGGTGATGATGGCCAGCAGGATGGCCGGCACCGACAGGAACACGTCGACCACCCGCATCACCACCATCTCGACCGGCCCGCGCAGATATCCGGCCAACATGCCCAGCACGGTGCCGACGACGCCGGAGATCAGCACCGACAGCACCGCGACCAGGAGCGAGATCCGGGCGCCCCAGACCAGGCGGCTCAGCAGGTCGCGGCCGAGCTCGTCGCTGCCCAAGAGGTAGTGCACGTTGCGGGCAACGGTGCCCGGCGGCTTCAGCCGGCCCAGCAGGTTCTGGGCGTTCGGGTCGTAGGGGGCGACCAGCGGCGCCAGCACGGCCGCCAGGGCGAACAGCGCCAGCAGGATGATGAACGGCAAGGCTCGCCGCAGCGGGTTGCGTTTGGTGGCCGGGACCGGGGATGTGTCGATAGCGGCGCTCATCGGGCGCCCCCCAACCGGATGCGCGGGTCGACCACGGTGTACAGCAGGTCGGTGAGCAGGTTCAGCGCGACGGTGACGAAGGAGCCGAGCAGCACCACCCCCTGCACGATCGGGAAGTCGCGGGCCAGGATCGACTGCACCGTCAGCTGCCCCAGCCCGGGCCAGGCGAACACCGTTTCGACGATCACCGCACCGGCCAGCAGGTTCGAGATTTCCAGCCCGGCGACGGTGATGATCGGGATCGAGGCGTTGCGGGCCAGATGGCGCAGCAGCAGGCGCCCGGTGGCGGCGCCGCGGGCGCGGGCGGTGCGGACATAGTCCTTGGACAGTTCTTCCAGCAGCGCCGTGCGCGTCACCCGGGCGAAGGTCGCCATGCTGAGCAGGCCCAGCGCCACCGACGGCATCACCAGATGATCGATCCCGCCGGTGGAGGACGGCGGCAGCCAGCCCAACGTGACGGCGAAGACCAGGATCATCAGGATGCCGCTCCAGAAGGTCGGCATGCTCTGCGCCGCCAGCACCAGCCCGGCCAGGATCCGGGCCGTCCAGCGGTCGCGTCCGAGCGCCAGCGCCACCCCGACCGGGATGCCGATGCCGCAGGCGACCAGCAGCGCCCCGGCTGCCAGCGCCAGGGTATAGGGCAGGCGCGAGGCGATGATGTCGGCGACCGGCACGTTCTGCACCACCGACCGGCCCAGGTCGAAGCGCGCGATCTCGCCCAGGAAGGACAGGTACTGCACCCACAGCGGCCGGTCGAAGCCCAGCGCATGGCGCAGCGCCTCGATATCCGCCTGGGTCGCGGTGTCCGGCACCAGCAGGTAGGTCGGGTCGCCGGTCAGGCGCTGCAGGAAGAAGATCAGCGTGGCAACGCCGAAGATCGTCAGCAGCGCCTGGCCCAGGCGGCGGAGCAGGAAGGCGGTCATGCCCGGTGCCGGTCCCCCGTCATTCCGACCAGGACATGCGGTTCAGGAACAGGCTTTCGTTCGGCGTCGGCGTCCATTGCAGCGGCTTGGCGGCGCCGTAGATCGCCACCGTCTGGAACAGCGGCACCACCGGGATCTCCTTGGCGATGAAGGTGCTGATCTTGCGGTAGTCGGTCAGCCGCTTGTCCGGGTCCAGCGTCGCCCGGGCATCGTCCAGCCAGCCGTCGAGCTCCTTGTTCTCGACAATGGTCCAGGGGTTGCCGGAGTGGAACAGCTGGTACAGCGCCCCGTCCGCGTCCTGGCAGGCGCAGGAGGATCGGCTGACGGCCAGCGCCGGGCCGCCTTGCGCGCCTTGCTGGATCAGCTTCAGGAAGGTCGGGGTATCGACCAGCTTGATGCTGGCGTCGAAGCCGACATCGGCCAGCTCCTGCTGTATCGCCTGGACCACCCGCTGGTCGAAGAAGGCGCCGGTGGCGATCTCGACCTTCGGCGATCCGCCGACCTCGGCGACCAGCGCCTTGGCCTTGTCCGGGTCGTAGGGCAGGCCGGGGATGTCCTCGAACCAGCCGAAATGCGCCGGCGTCAGCATCTGCCCGATCGGCTTGTCCAGGCCGCCGAGGATGCCCTCGGTGATGCCCTCCTTGTCGACGGCATAGGCCACGGCCTGGCGCAGCCGAAGATCGTCGAAGGGCGGCTTGGTCGGGTTCAGGCGCAGATAAGCCAAACGCTCGGTCAGCGTATAGAGCCGCTTGCCCTTGCCCGACGCTTCGAGCTGGCCGGCCAGGTCGGAATCGAGCGACACCGCCAGGTCGGCGCTGCCGGCCTGGATGTCGGCCAGCCGGGTGGCGGCGTCGGGCACCGCCCGGAACACCGCGGTCGCGAACGGCCCCTTCGTCCCCCAATAGGCGTCGTTGCGGGTCAGGGTGACGGCGACGCCGCGCTGCCAGCTGTCGAACTTGTACGGCCCGCTGCCGACCGGCTTCAGGTTGAAGGCGTCGTTGCCCACCGCCTCGACCACATGCTTCGGCACGATCGACAGCTTCACCAGCTGCGCCAGCAAAGCGGGGTAGGGGCCGGCGAGGGTCAGCACGACGCTGTGCGGCCCCGTCGCCTCGGCCTTCACGATCTTGTCGAACTGGCCCTGCTGCGGGCTGGCGAGCTTCGGGTCGATGATCCGGCTGACGCTGAAGGCGACATCCTCCGGCGTCAGCGTGCTGCCGTCATGGAAGGTGACGCCGTCGCGGATCTCGAACTCGACCTGGGTGTCGGACAGCACCTTCCAGGCCGTCGCGATCTGCGGGGCGAACTCGCCCTTGTCGTCGCGGGTGACCAGGTTGTCGAAGATGTTGCGGTAGACGTAGTAGCTGTCCGGGTTCCACTGCAGCTGCGGGTCCAGCGTCGACGGCTCGTTGACCAGGTCGACCACGAAGCGGTCCTTGGCCGCCGCCGGGGCCGACAGGGCCAGGGCGGCGACCAGGGTCAGCGCCGCGCCCAGCAGGGCGGGCTTGAGCATGTGTGCCATTGTCAGTCGGTCCAGGACATGCGGTTCAGGAACAGGCTTTCATTCGGCGTCGGCTGCCAGTTCAGCCCCTTGGCCGCGCCGTAGATGATCGCCGCCTGGTACAGCGGCAGCGCCGGCACCTCGGTGGCGACGATCTCGTTGACCTTGGCGTAACGGTCGAGGCGGGTGGCCTCATCCAGGGTCGAGCGCGCCTCGACCAGCAGCTTGTCGACCTCGGCATTGCGGTAGTTCGACCAGCCGCTGCTGCTGTGCAGCAGGGGGAACAGCACGCCGTCCGCGTCCTGGCAGGCGCAGGACCAGCGGCCGAAGGTGATGCTCGCGCCTTCCTGCGGCTTGCCCTGCGACCGCTTCAGGTAGCTGGCCATGTCGGTCATCGTGATCTTCACATTGATGCCGACCTCCGTCAGCTGCTGCTGCACCGCCTGGACGATGCGCTGGTCGTAGACCGGGGCGGTGGACAGCTCGGCCTCGGCCTTTGCCGCGTCGCCGGCCTCGGCGACCAGCGCCTTGGCCTTCTCCGGATCATAGGGGAAGCCCTCGATCCCCTCGGTCCAGCCGACATGGGCGGGGGTCAGCAGCTCCGCCACCGGCTTGTCGTAGCCGCCGAGGATGCCTTCGGTCAGCCCCTCCTTGTCGATGGCATAGGCCACGGCCTGGCGCAGCTTCGGGTTGTCGAAGGGCGGGTTCATCGGGTTCAGCCGCAGATAGGCGACGCGCTCGGTCAGCACCACCAGCGGCTTGACCTTGTCCGAGCCCTGGATCTGCGCGGCCAGGTCGCTGTCGAGGGTGACGACGAGATCGGCGGTGCCGGCCTGCAGGTCGGCCACGCGGGTCGCGGCGTCCGGCACGGCACGGAACACCGCGGTCTGGAACGGGCCCTTAGTGCCCCAATAGGCGTCGTTGCGGGTCAGGGTGACGGCGACGCCGCGCTGCCAGGATTCGAACTTGTACGGGCCGCTGCCGACCGGCTTCTGGTTGAAGGCGTCGTTGCCCACCGCCTCGACCACATGCTTCGGCACGATCGACAGCTTCACCAGCTGGGCCAGCAGGGCGGGGTAGGGGCCATCGGTCTTGATGCGGGCCGTGGTCGGGCCGGTCGCCTCGGCGCCGGTGATCTTGTTGAACTGGCCCAGCTGCGGGCTGGCGAATTTCGGGTCGGTGATGCGGCGGATGCTGAAGGCGACATCCTCCGCCGTCAGCTTCTGGCCGTCATGGAAGGTGATGTCGTCGCGGATCTGGAACTCGATCTCGGTGTCCGAGAGGTATTTCCACGACGTCGCGACCTGCGGGACGATCTCGCCCTTGTCGTCGCGGGTCACCAGGTTGTCGAAGACGTTGCGGTAGACGTAGTAGCTGTCCGGATTCCACTGCAGCTGCGGGTCCAGCGAGGACGGCTCGTTCACCAGGTCGACAGTGAGCCGGTCCTTGGCCATGGCCGGCGCCGCCGCCAGCATCATCGCCCCGAGCGCCACACCCAGCCATCCGCTTCTGATCTGCGTCATGTGATGTCCCCCTGTTGTTGTGGCCGGTCTGGTCGTGCCATGGCCGGTCCGGTTTGCCGTCGATGCCTGCCGCGCCCTGTCCCGGCCACGTCGAGGGACGAGGGCAGGGAGAACAAGGCTTCGGTCGCGAAATCCTGGAAGCTTGCGATCGCGGCCGCGATCTCGCGCCGCGCCGTCGCCGTGTCCTCGGCGGCGAGCGCCGTGACCAGCGGCTCCCGCGCGATCGGCCGGTGGTGCCGCCCGGCGAGGTCGAAGAAGGCCGCGATCCGGTCCGCCTGGTTCCAGGCCTGGTCCAGCCAGCCGCCGACCAGCCCGCCGGCCTGGGCGGCCAACTGGTCCAGGATCTGACGGTCGGTGGCGCGCAATGTGACCAGGGCCTGGCGGTCCTTGCGACCCTGCAGCGCAGCCCCCATCCGCGTTATCGCGGTCAGCCGGGCCGCGGCGTCCGGCGGCAGCCGGATCTCGGCCAGGCCGGGCTCGATCGCTTTCCGGGCCCGGATCACGTCGCCGATCAGCGCGCCGGTGACCGGCGCCACCCGCCAGCCGCGGCGCGGCTCGACCGCGACCAGCCCCTCTGCGGCCAGGGTGACGAGGGCGGTGCGAATGGCGGCGCGGCCCAGGCCGAAGCGCTTGGCGAGATCGGGCTCGGAGCAT
>Ga0207426_1001189_pt1 | contig 23155 bp, 20 predicted proteins | sample AraplaMF_Cvi_mMS_FD_184265 | JGI IMG/M metagenome (GOLD analysis project Ga0207426, IMG submission 184265) | Arabidopsis root microbial communities from the University of North Carolina, USA - plate scrape MF_Cvi_mMS (SPAdes) (version 2) | ecosystem: Host-associated > Plants > Roots > Endosphere... | reverse complement strand
CCTCCGGCGTCTACCGCGTCCACGGCAAGGTCAACCCGCAGCTGCTGGCCACCGTCGCCTCCTGGTGCGCCCAGAACGGCGTGATGCCCGACGCGATAGCCGTCGAGCGCCACACCCTGGAGGACGTTTTCCTGGAACTCACCGGCAAGGAGCTGCGCGCATGACCACCACCGAGGCCGGTGGCGTCACCGGCGCCTTCAGCCCGCGGCCCGGTGCGGCTCCGCTGCCCCGGATGATCCGCGCGCAGGCGTCCCTGGAGACCAGGATGCTGCTGCGCAACGGTGAGCAGCTGCTGCTGACCGTGATCATCCCGACGCTGCTGCTGGTCCTGTTCTCCGCCGTCGACATCATCGCGGTGCCCACCGCCACGGCCGGCGGCGCTGGCCGCTCCGTCGACTTCCTGGCGCCCGGCATCCTGGCGCTCGCCGTGCTGTCCACCGCCTTCACCGGCCAGGCCATCGCGACCGGCTTCGAGCGGCGCTACGGCGTGCTCAAGCGACTCGCCGTCTCGCCGCTGCCGCGCTGGGGGCTGATGACCGCCAAGACCTGTGCGGTGCTGGTCACCGAGGTCCTCCAGATCACGCTGCTGACGGCGGTCGCGCTCGCCCTGGGCTGGTCCCCGCAGGGCAATCCGGTCTCGGTGGCCGCGCTGCTCCTCCTGGGCACCGCCGCCTTCTCGGGCCTGGGCCTGCTGATGGCCGGCACGCTCAAGGCGGAGGCCACCCTCGCCGCGGCCAACCTGGTGTTCCTGCTGCTGCTGGTCGGCGGCGGCGTGATCGTCCCGCTGGAGAAGTTCCCGGAGGCCGCGCAGAGCGTGCTCGGGCTGCTGCCGATCACGGCGCTGTCCGACGGGCTGCGCGAGGTGCTCCAGCACGGCGCCGGCGTCCCCTGGCCGGACCTCGGCATCCTCGCGGTGTGGGCGGTGCTCGGACTGGGCGCCGCGGCCCGCTTCTTCCGCTGGGAGTGAGCGGCCGAGGCACGGGACGGGCGTCTCCGCCGCGAACGCACCCCTCGTGAAAGTTTGCACAAGGGGCCGCTTACGATGGCTCCCGTGCCGAACACGCTGAACCCCCTTGAGCTGATCGCCCGCCGCTGGCAGCCGTCCGCGGCCTTCGTACGACGGGCCGCGCTGGCAACCGTCGTGATGGCCGTGATCATCGTCGTCACGGGTGGCGCGGTCCGGCTCTCCCAGTCCGGGCTGGGCTGCTCGACCTGGCCCAAGTGCACGCCGGACAGCCTGACTCCGACTGCCGCGATGGGCATCAACGGCCTCATCGAATTCGGCAACCGCATGCTGACGTATGTGCTGTGCGCGGTCGTCGGGCTGTTCATCATCGCCGCCCGCGCCCGTCACCCCCGGCGCCGCTCACTCACCCGGCTCGGCTGGGCGCAGTTCTGGCTCGTCATGAGCAATGCCGTCATCGGTGGTGTCACGGTCCTGACCGGCCTGAACCCGTACATCGTCAGCTCGCACTTCCTCGCGGCCACGGCGCTGCTCACGGTCGCCGTGCTGAGCTGGAAGCGGGCAAGCGAGGGCGACGAGGATCCGCGCGACCTGGTCGCCCGTCCGGCGCGGCAGCTGGCCTGGCTGCTGGTGGCCGCGACCGGGGCCCTCACCGTCATCGGCACGGTCGTCACGGGCACCGGCCCGCACGCGGGCGATGCCAAGAAGGTCCACCGCATCCCGCTGGACTGGCAGGAGATCACCCAGCTCCACGTCGACTTCGTCTACATCGTCGTCGGCCTGTCCGTCGCGCTGTGGTTCACGCTGCGCGCCGTCAAGGCGCCGGCCGCCCCGCGCCGCATGCTGCTGGAGCTGTTCGCCTGTATCGCCGCGCAGGGCGTCATCGGCTATGTCCAGTACTTCACGGGCCTGCCCGAGATCGTCATCGGGCTCCACATGCTGGGCTCGGCCCTGGTGTGGATCTGGGTGCTGCGGGTGTGTCTTTCCCTGCGCGACCGCGGTCCGCTCCAGGAGGAGGACCCCGGCAGGCCCGCCCCCTCCGGCGCGCACGAAGCACCGGAGCCTCAAGCGGCCTCGGCACTCAGCCGGTAGACCCGGCGCGCGGTCCCGAACCCGACGGTCTCGGTGATCCGCCGCCCGTCCCCGGGCCCGCACAGGCCCTCCTCGGTCCACTCCCGTACGAGCCGCGCCATGGCCCGTACGAAGCAGCGGGCGCCGGTCACATAGAGCTCGGGCAGCCCGCGGGCCCCCGACGAGAACAGCAGCTTGCCGAACGGCGCCCGGCTCAGCGTCTCCTCGGGGCAGGGCCCGGCGTCCGCGTACACATGGGCGTGCACCGCGGCGAGCTGCGCCGCCCGCCGGTGGTGCGGTGCCTCGGGCAGCAGGACGAGGTCCGCGCCGATGCCCGTGGTGGCGCGCAGAAACGGCGCCAGCGGCTGCGGATCGGGGCAGTGCAGCTGCACCGGCAGACCGGTCGCCACCGCGCTCCACAGCAGATGCCGTACGAGCACGGGCTCCCCGAGCCGCTCCCCGGGCCGGCGGCGGCACAGCCAGCGGTCCGCGGCCCGCCGCACCTCACCGGCCTCCGGAGCGCGCCCCTCGCAGTGGGTGGCGCCGGAGGCGAAGGCGGTGGCGTGCTGGGCCGCGGCGTAGAGGGCCTCGGCGGTGTAGCCGAGGAAGGAGTCGACGCTGCCGGAGGTGTCGGCGACCTGCTCGGCGAGCGGTTCGAGCCGGACCACCTCGTGGGCGTGGGCCGCGGCGGCGGTGGCGAGTTCGGTGGCCGAGGTCAGATCGCTGGGTGCCCCGGCCGCCAGCAGGAACGTGCCGATCCCGGAGCCGCGCAGCAGCATGCGTCCGGCCCGGTAGGCGCCCATCTCGCGGCGGCGCGCCAGGTAGTGAGCGGGCGGGCAGTGCGGTTCCAGGCCGAGCAGCGGGGGGCACCAGCGGCGTATCGCGAGGCCGGTGAAGCTGTCGAAGTAGCTGGCGCCGGCGGGGGCCGGGCCATCGGCGCCCGCCGCGGCGGCGAGGTGGGTCTCGAAGGAGCCGAGGCCGAGCTCGTCGTGCACCGCGCCGAAGCTGTACTGGTCGATGAGCGGTGGAAGGCCGTCCATCCGCTTCTCCTCGCCGAGAGCCCGCCGGACGCGGCCGAAGCGCCGCGCCTGGTGGGCTTAACGGACGAGGTGGTGGTGAGGTAGCGGGCTCCGCTTCCGGCGTACGCTCCGGCGCACGGCGCCCGGCTACCGCGCCTCAGGCGTTGGCCGGGCCGCCGACCTGGATGCCCGCCATCCGGGACCACTCGTAGCGGCCGGTGCGGACCTTGGCGGCGAGGTCGCCGTCGAAGTCGTCCTGAAGGGTGATGCCGGACGCGGTGGCGGCGTCCTTGGCTGAGTCGAAGGAGTCCGCGACGAGGTTGCCCCACTCGCCGTTGGCCCCGACGAGGGCGATCCGGACGCGGCCGCGGCCGATGTGCGCGAGCTGGCCCTCGGCGCTGCCGCCGTGACTGTCGGCGAAGGCACGGATCTGCTTGGTGAGCCTGGCCGTGCGCCGGCCGGCCCGCTTGTCGGCCGCCGTGCCGGCCGCCGCCTCCACCTGCTCTTCCGCCTGCTGGGTGTCTGCCATACCCAGCATGCTACCCGCGAGTACGGCTTTTGGTGAGGGTGATCCCCCACACCTCTCAGCGGAGGAAGGGGTCCACGGCGACGGCGACGAACAGCAGCGACACGTAGGTGATGGACCAGTGGAACAGCCGCATCTCTTTGAGCTTGGCGCCCGTGATGCCGGCCTTCGCGCGGGCCTGGAGGCCGTGCGCCTCCTTGAGCCAGAAGGCTCCGCAGGCGAGCGCGACCGCGGTGTAGAACCAGCCGGTGTAGCCCAGCGGCTGGAGCAGCAGCGAGACCGCCACCATCACCCAGCTGTAGGCGACGATCTGCCGGGCGACGACCTTGTTGCCCGCGACGGCCGGCAGCATCGGCACCCCGGCCCGCTCGTAGTCGTCCTTGACCTTCATCGACAGCGGCCAGTAATGCGGCGGCGTCCAGAAGAAGATGACGAGGAAGAGGATGAAGGAGGCCCAGGAGACGGAGTTCGTCACCGACGACCAGCCGATGAAGACCGGCATACAGCCGGCGATACCGCCCCAGACGATGTTCTGGCTGGTCCGCCGCTTGAGGATCATCGTGTAAACGACGACATAGAAAAGCAGCGCACCGAGCGACAGCATCGCCGACAGCGGGTTGACGAGGACCCAGAACCAGGCCGTGGAGCCCACCGCGAGGGCGGTCGCGAAGACCAGGCATTCGGCGGGGCTCACCATGCCGGTGACCAGTGGCCGCTGGGACGTACGGTCCATCAACGCGTCGATGTCGCGGTCGAGGTACATGTTGTAGGCCGCGGCGCCGCCGGCGGACAGATAGCCGCCGATGCAGGTCGCCAGGACGAGCCACAGATCGGGCACGCCCTTGGCCGCCAGGAACATCACCGGCACCGTGGTCATCAGCAGCAGCTCGATGACCCGCGGCTTGGTCAGCGCCACGAACGCCTTGACCCGGGCCCCGAACGGCCGCTGACCGGGACTCCCCGGGTCCTGAGAGAGCGCCCCCGCTGGACGGGATTCGACGGCCGTCACGCACACCCCTGGAAGTAACATCAGCGGCCTCTGCCGCAGAAGAGATAAGGCTTGCAAGCACTTCCGCCAGTGAAGACCCGGTAAAGGGCTTGCGCGTACCACGCCACTTTAGACGTTGGCCATACGGCGATCTTCGCGGGGGTCGGGTCGTGTTGGGCACCGGGCGGGGGGCGCGCGCCCGCCACCTTTGCCCGGCCGTTCGCCCGGCGTTCAGGAGGCGAACCGGACGGCTGCCCGGCAGTCTGGTCGTATGGCTCTCGCATCTGGGACCGGAACACCGGAAGTCCTGATTTGGTTGCCCAAAGCGACGGGCCGCTGTGACCGCGCCGCACCGACTGAGCGCCGAAAACACCGACTGAGCGTCGAAAAGACGCACGCACTCGCGGGGGTAGGCTCGACACCGCCTGGCGGACATACCGTCCGCGGCATTCGACATGTGGAGAGGAGCCCTGACTCAGGGTGAGCACCAAGCCGACCACCACAGATCTCGAGTGGACCGAACTGGATCAGCGGGCAGTGGACACCGTCCGTGTCCTGGCCATGGATTCCGTGCAGAAGGTCGGTAACGGCCATCCCGGTACGGCCATGAGCCTGGCGCCGGCCGCCTACCTTCTCTTCCAGAAGCTGATGCGGCACGACCCGGCGGACGCGAACTGGACCGGCCGCGACCGGTTCGTCCTCTCCGCGGGCCACTCCAGCCTGACCCTCTACATCCAGCTCTACCTCGCCGGTTACGGCCTGGAGCTGGCCGACCTGGAGGCGTTCCGCACCTGGGGCTCGAAGACCCCGGGCCACCCCGAGTACGGCCACACCACCGGCGTGGAGACCACCACCGGCCCGCTGGGCCAGGGTGTCGCCAACGCGGTCGGCATGGCGATGGCGGCCCGCTACGAGCGCGGCCTGTTCGACCCCGAGGCGGCCCAGGGCACCTCGCCGTTCGACCACACCATCTACTGCATCGCCGGTGACGGCTGCCTCCAGGAGGGCATCTCCGCCGAGGCCTCCTCTCTGGCGGGTCACCAGAAGCTCGGCAACCTCGTCCTGCTGTGGGACGACAACCACATCTCCATCGAGGGTGACACCGAGACCGCGGTCTCAGAGGACACCCTCAAGCGCTACGAGGCCTACGGCTGGCACGTCCAGCGCGTCGCGCAGCTGCCCAACGGCGACCTGGACCCGGCGGGTCTCGCCAAGGCCCTGGAGGCCGCCAAGGCGGAGACCGAGCGTCCGTCGTTCATCGCGATGCGCTCGATCATCGCCTGGCCCGCCCCGAACGCCCAGAACACCGAGGCCGCGCACGGCTCGGCGCTGGGTGACGAGGAAGTCGCGGCCACCAAGCGGGTCCTGGGCTTCGACCCGGAGAAGTCCTTCGACGTCGCCGACGAGGTGCTCGCGCACACCCGCGCCGCCCTCGACCGCGGCCGCGACGCCAAGAAGGAGTGGGAGAAGTCCTTCGCCGACTGGCGCGCCGCCAACCCGCAGCGTGCCGCGGAGTTCGACCGGATCGCGGCGGGCGAGCTGCCCGCGGGCTGGGAGGACCACCTCCCCGCGTTCGAGACCGGCAAGGCCGTGGCCACCCGTGCCGCGTCCGGCAAGGTGCTCCAGGCGCTCGGCGGGGTCATCCCCGAGCTGTGGGGCGGCTCCGCCGACCTCGCGGGCTCGAACAACACCACGATCGACAAGACCTCGTCGTTCCTGCCCGAGGGCAACCCGCTGCCGGGGGCCGACCCTTACGGCCGCACGATCCACTTCGGTATCCGTGAGCACTCCATGGCCGCGGAGATGAACGGCATCGCGCTGCACGGCAACACCCGCATCTACGGCGGCACCTTCCTGGTGTTCTCCGACTACATGCGCAACGCCGTCCGGCTGTCCGCGCTGATGCACCTGCCGGTGACGTACGTGTGGACGCACGACTCCATCGGTCTGGGCGAGGACGGCCCGACCCACCAGCCCATCGAGCACCTCGCCTCGCTGCGCGCCATCCCGGGCCTGAACGTCGTGCGCCCGGCCGACGCCAACGAGACCGCCATCGCCTGGCGCGAGATCCTCCGGCGCTACACCAAGGAGTACGGCGTGGGGGCCCCGCACGGCCTCGCGCTGACCCGCCAGGGCGTGCCGACGTACCCCGCCAACGAGGACGCCGCCAAGGGTGGTTACGTCCTCTTCGACGCCACCGACGCCGCGGGCAAGGACACCGAGCCGCAGGTCGTGCTGATCGGCACCGGTTCCGAGGTGCAGCTCGCCGTCGAGGCGCGCGAGCAGCTCCAGGCCGGGGGCGTTCCCACCCGTGTGGTGTCGATGCCGTCCGTCGAGTGGTTCGACCAGCAGGACCAGGCCTACCGCGACAGCGTGCTGCCGCCGTCCGTCCGGGCCCGGGTCGCCGTCGAAGCCGGCATCGGGCTGACCTGGCACCGCTTCGTCGGTGACGCCGGGCGCATCGTCTCCCTGGAGCACTTCGGTGCCTCGGCCGACGGCAAGGTGCTCTTCCGCGAGTTCGGCTTCACCGCCGACGCGGTCGCCGCCGCCGCCCGGGAATCGCTCGAAGCCGCCGCGCGCTGACGCCCGTACACGACAAGTAGGAGATGCAGAACCCATGACAGACGCACTCAAGCGCCTCTCCGACGAAGGCGTCGCGATCTGGCTGGACGACCTGTCGCGCCAGCGCATCACGTCCGGCAACCTCGCCGAGCTGATCGACCAGCAGCATGTCGTCGGTGTCACGACCAACCCGTCGATCTTCCAGAAGGCCATCTCGGACGGCCACGGCTACGACCAGCAGGTCGCCGACCTCGCCGCCCGCAAGGTCACCGTCGAGGAAGCCATCCGGATGATCACGACGGCGGACGTCCGGGACGCCGCCGACATTCTGCGGCCGGTCTTCGACGCCACCGGCGGCCAGGACGGCCGGGTCTCCATCGAGGTCGACCCGCGCCTGGCGCACCACACCACCCCGACCATCGCCGAGGCCAAGCAGCTGGCGTGGCTGGTGGACCGCCCGAACACGCTGATCAAGATCCCGGCCACCAAGGCGGGTCTGCCGGCCATCACCGAGGTCATCGGCCTGGGCATCAGCGTCAATGTCACGCTGATCTTCTCGCTGGAGCGCTACCGCGAGGTCATGGACGCCTACCTGGCGGGCCTGGAGAAGGCCAAGGCCGCGGGCCTGGACCTGTCGCTGATCCGTTCGGTCGCGTCGTTCTTCGTGTCCCGTGTGGACTCCGAGATCGACAAGCGCCTGGAGAAGATCGGCACGGACGAGGCCAAGGCCCTCAAGGGCAAGGCCGCGCTGGCGAACGCCCGGCTCGCCTACGAGGCGTACGAGGAGGTCTTCTCCTCGGAGCGCTGGGCCGCCCTCGACAAGGCCGGCGCCAACAAGCAGCGTCCGCTGTGGGCCTCGACCGGCGTCAAGGACCCCGCGTACAAGGACACCCTGTACGTGGACGAGCTGGTCGCCCCGGGCACGGTCAACACCATGCCGGAGGCCACCCTGGAGGCCACCGGCGACCACGGTCAGATCACCGGTGACACCGTGCGCGGCGGCTACGCGGCCGCCCGCGCCGACCTGGACGCGGTCGCCGCGCTCGGCATCTCGTACGACGAGGTCGTCCAGCTCCTGGAGGACGAGGGCGTGGAGAAGTTCGAGGCGTCCTGGAACGACCTGCTCAAGTCCACGGAGGCGGAGCTCAAGCGCCTCGCTCCCTCGGAGGGCTGATCTCCCTTGACTGATTCCCACGGAGCCAACCCGCTCCGTGACGCCCTGGACCGACGGCTCCCGCGTATCGCGGGGCCGTCGGGCCTGGTCATCTTTGGCGTCACGGGCGATTTGTCCCGTAAAAAGCTGATGCCCGCCGTCTACGACCTCGCCAACCGGGGGCTGCTGCCGCCGGGTTTCTCGCTCGTCGGGTTCGCCCGCCGCGAGTGGGAGCACGAGGACTTCGCGCAGGAGGTCTACGCGGCGGTCAAGGAGCACTCCCGTACGCCGTTCCGCGAGGAGGTCTGGCAGCAGCTGGTCCAGGGCTGCCGCTTCGTCCAGGGCAACTTCGACGACGACGAGGCCTTCGAGACGCTCAAGGAGACGATAAACGAGCTCGACAAGGCGCAGGGGACCGGCGGCAACTTCGCCTTCTACCTGTCCGTGCCGCCGAAGTTCTTCCCCAAGGTCGTCCAGCAGCTGAAGAAGCACGGGCTGGCCGACCAGAAGGAGGACTCCTGGCGCCGCGCGGTCATCGAGAAGCCCTTCGGACACAACCTGGAGAGCGCACAGGAGCTCAACCGGATCGTCCACGAGGTCTTCCCACCGCACGAGGTCTTCCGGATCGACCACTACCTGGGCAAGGAGACGGTCCAGAACATCCTGGCGCTGCGGTTCGCCAACACGATGTTCGAGCCGCTCTGGAACCGCAGCTATGTCGACCACGTGCAGATCACGATGGCCGAGGACATCGGCATCGGCGGCCGGGCCGGCTACTACGACGGCATCGGCGCCGCCCGTGACGTCATCCAGAACCACCTCCTCCAGCTGCTCGCGCTGACCGCGATGGAGGAGCCCGCCTCCTTCGAGGCGGATGCGCTGGTCGCGGAGAAGACCAAGGTGCTGGGCGCGGTCCGGCTGCCCAGGGAGCTCGGCAAGGAGACCGTCCGCGCGCAGTACGCGGCGGGCTGGCAGGGCGGCGAGAAGGCCGTCGGCTACCTCCAGGAAGACGGTATCGACCCCAAGTCGAAGACCGACACCTATGCCGCGATCAAGCTGTCGATCGACAACCGCCGCTGGGCGGGCGTCCCCTTCTACCTGCGCACCGGCAAGCGCCTGGGCCGCCGGGTCACCGAGATCGCGGTGGTGTTCCAGCGCGCTCCGCACTCCCCCTTCGACCACACCGCCACCGAGGAGCTGGGGCAGAACGCCCTGGTCATCCGGGTGCAGCCGGACGAGGGCGTGACCGTGCGGTTCGGCTCCAAGGTGCCCGGCACCTCGATGGAGGTGCGGGATGTGTCGATGGACTTCGCGTACGGCGAGTCCTTCACGGAGTCCAGCCCCGAGGCCTACGAGCGGCTGATCCTCGATGTGCTGCTCGGCGACGCCAACCTCTTCCCGCGTCTGGAGGAGGTGGAGCAGTCCTGGCGGATCCTCGACCCGATCGAGGAGTACTGGGACAAGCACGGAAAGCCCGCGCAGTACCCGGCGGGCACCTGGGGCCCGGCCGAGGCGGACGAAATGCTCGCACGAGACGGACGGAGCTGGCGTCGGCCATGAAGATCGATCTGACGGAAACCACCTCCAGCAAGATCAACAAAGCCCTGGTGGAGGGCCGCCGCGCGGTGGGCACTCCCACCAGCGGCATGGTGCTCACCCTCGTCATCGTCACCGACGAGGAGAACGCCTATGACGCCCTGAAGGCCGCCAACGAGGCGTCCCGTGAGCACCCCTCGCGCACCCTCGTCGTCATCAAGCGGGTCAGCCGGTCGCCGCGCGACCGCGCCAAGGCCCGTCTGGACGCCGAGGTGCGGGTCGGCACGGAGGCCGGCACCGGCGAGACGGTGCTGCTGCGGCTGTACGGCGAGGTCATCGACCACGCCCAGTCCGTGGTGCTGCCGCTGCTGCTGCCGGACGCCCCGGTCGTGGTCTGGTGGGCGGTGAACGCCCCGGCGGCCCCCGCACAGGACCCGCTCGGTGCGCTGGCCCAGCGCCGGGTCACCGACGCCTACGCCGACGAGCAGCCCATCCATGAGCTGTCCGCCCGCGCGGAGACCTACGTCCCGGGTGACACGGATCTGTCCTGGACCCGGATAACGCCATGGCGCTCGATGCTGGCGGCGGCGCTCGACCAGGCTCCGTGCACGGTCACCTCGGCCGAGGTGACCGGCGAGGAGTTCAACCCCAGCTGCGAGCTGCTCGCCATGTGGCTGGCCGACCGGCTGAACGTCCCGGTCACCCGCAAGGTGTCCGACGGCCCCGGTCTGACGGCCGTCCGGATGGAGTCCAGCATCGGCGCGATCGTGCTGGACCGCCCGGACGGCTCGCTGGCCACGCTCTCGATGCACGGCCAGCCCGACCGCGCGGTGGCGCTCAAGCGGCGGGAGACCGCCGAGCTGCTCGCCGAGGAGCTGCGCCGGCTGGACCCGGACGAGATCTACGCCAGGGCGCTGAAGTTCGGCGTGGACCGGCTCGGTCACGGCAACGGTGGGCAGCCGGCGGACGGGCAGCAGCCGGCCGCCGGGGAGAAGGCGGCGGACGGGAGCGACCCGGCCAAGCCCGCGGCGAAGAAGGCCGCGAAGAAGGCGGCCGCCAAGTGAGTGCTCCGCAGGTTGTCGTGCACCGCGACAAGGAGCTGATGGCCAAGGCCGCGGCGGCCCGGCTGATCACGAAGATCGTGGACGCCCAGACCGCCCGCGGCTCGGCCTCCGTGGTCCTGACCGGCGGGCGCAACGGCAACGGGCTGCTCGCGGCCCTCGCCGAGGCGCCCGCCCGGGACGCGGTGGACTGGTCCCGGCTCGATCTGTGGTGGGGCGACGAGCGGTTCGCACCGGACGGCGATCCGGAGCGCAACCACACCCAGGCCCGGGAGGTGCTGCTGGACAGCGTGCCGCTGAACCCGGCCCGGGTGCACCCCATGCCCCCGTCGGACGGCCCGTACGGCAATGACGCCGACGCCGCCGCCGAGGCGTACGCGACCGCACTGGCCGCCGCCGCGGGCCCCGAGGACCACGGCCCGGTGCCGTCCTTCGACGTCCTGCTGCTGGGCGTCGGCCCGGACACCCATGTCGCCTCGCTGTTCCCGGAGCTGCCTGCCGTCTACGAGCAGGAGCGGACGGTGGTCGGGGTGCACGGCGCGCCCAAGCCGCCGCCCACCCGGGTCTCGCTGACGCTGCCCGCTATCCGGGCGGCGCGGGAGGTCTGGCTGCTGGCGGCCGGCGAGGACAAGGCCAATGCCGCGGCCATCGCCCTCTCCGGTGCCGGTGAGGTCCAGGCCCCGGCGGCCGGCGCACGGGGCCGCAGCCGGACCCTGTGGCTGCTGGACGAGGCGGCGGCGTCCCAGCTGCCGCGCGATCTCTACCCGCCGGCGTCGGCCTGAGGGTCACCGCAGCAAGGCCGTAGGCCCCGCACCCCCCAACGGGTGCGGGGCCTACGGCGTCAGCGCGACGGCCCTGCGGCGGCCGAAGGGATCAACGCCCGCGCAGCTCCCGGTACTTGGCGACCAGACCGGCCGTGGAGGCGTCCAGGCCCGGCACCTCGGCGCCCTCGGTCAGGGCCGGTTCGACGCGCTTGGCGAGCACCTTGCCGAGCTCCACGCCCCACTGGTCGAAGGAGTCGATGTTCCACACCGCGCCCTGGACGAACACCTTGTGCTCGTAGAGCGCGATCAACTGGCCCAGCACCGACGGGCTGAGCTCGGCGGCCAGGATGGTGGTGGTGGGGCGGTTGCCCGGGAACGTCTTGTGCGGCACCAGTTCCTCGGCCACGCCCTCGGCGCGCACCTCGTCCGGCGTCTTGCCGAAGGCCAGCGCCTGGCCCTGGGCGAACAGATTGGCCATCAGCAGGTCGTGCTGGGCGACCAGGCCCGGCTGGAGATCGGCGACCGGCTCGGCGAAGCCGAGGAGATCGGCCGGGATCATCTTCGTGCCCTGGTGCAGGAGCTGGTAGTAGGCGTGCTGACCGTTCGTACCGGGCGTGCCCCAGACGACCGGACCCGTCTGCCAGCCGACGCGGTTGCCCTCGCGGTCCACCGACTTGCCGTTGGACTCCATGTCCAGCTGCTGGAGATAGGCGGTGAACTTGGAGAGGTAGTGGCTGTAGGGCAGCACGGCATGCGACTGGGCGTCCCAGAAGTTGCCGTACCAGATACCGAGCAGCCCCAGCAGCAGCGGGGCGTTCTCCTCCGGCGGGGCGGTGCGGAAGTGTTCGTCGACGAGGTGGAAGCCGGCCAGCATCTCGCGGAAGCGCTCCGGACCGATCGCGATCATCAGCGACAGGCCGATCGCGGAGTCGAAGGAGTAACGGCCGCCGACCCAGTCCCAGAACTCGAACATGTTGTCCGTGTCGATGCCGAACTCCGCCACCTTCTCGGCGTTGGTCGACAGCGCCACGAAGTGCTTGGCGACGGCCTCTCCCCCGGCGCGCAGACCGGTCAGCAGCCAGTCCCGGGCCGAGGTGGCGTTGGTGATCGTCTCGATGGTGGTGAAGGTCTTCGAGGCGATGATGAACAGCGTCTCGGCCGGGTCCAGATCGCGGACCGCCTCGTGCAGATCGGCGCCGTCCACATTGGAGACGAAGCGGAACTGCATGTCCCGGTGGGTGTAGGCGCGCAGCGCCTCGTACGCCATCGCCGGGCCCAGGTCCGAGCCGCCGATCCCGATGTTGACGACGGTCTTGATGCGCTTGCCGGTGTGGCCCTTCCAGTCGCCCGAGCGGACCCGGTCGCAGAAGATGCCCATCCGGGTGAGCACGTGCTGCACGCCCGGGGAGACGTTCTCACCGTCGCTCATGATGACCGCCGAGCCGGGGGCGCGCAGCGCGGTGTGCAGCACGGAGCGCCGCTCGGTGATGTTGATCTTCTCGCCGCGGAACATCGCGTCCCGCAGCCCGGCCACACCCGCCGCCGCGGCCAGCTCGCGCAGCAGCCCCAGCGTCTCGTCGGTGACCAGGTGCTTGGAGTAGTCCAGGTGCAGATCGCCGACCTGGAGGGTGTAGCGCTCGGCGCGCGCCGGGTCGCGCTCGAACAGCTCGCGCAGATGCACCTCCGCCAGTTGCTCGCGGTGCTTGCCCAGCGCCGTCCACTCAGGCATCTGATCGAGCCTGCTGCGGCCTTCTGCGTTCATCTCGGACATCAGCCTTCTTCATCTCGTACCGGCCCCGCCATCTCCCAACCTAATTGATCAGGGCGCGGTATGAGGTATCTGTCCGCTGTCGGACGAGGCGCCGTCGGGGGACTGAAGAACGGGTGTCAACGCGGCGGCCCCCAGGGCCAGCAGGGCGGCGGCCAGCAGCGCGGGGGCGTGGGGCCCGAAGGCGGTGGCGGCCGCGCCGCCGCACAGCGCGCCGAGCGGGGTCCCGGCGACGGAGACCGTACGGAAGGCGGAGCTGATCCGGCCCAGCATCCCGGCCGGGCTCCGCTGCTGCACGGCCGTCGTCTCCAGGACGTTCCCCACCATCCCGGCGAAGCCGAACAGGCCCAGGAGCAGCGCCGCGAGCCAGACCGAGCGCAGCGTCCCGAAGCCCACCAGGGCCACCGCTTGGAGCACTCCGGCGCACAGCAGGGTGCGGCCGGTGCCGCCGATTGCGGCGATCGTCCGGTCCGCGAGGAGCCCGCCCAGAACCATCCCGATGCCGTAGCCGGTGGTCACGACGACATAGCCGAAGTCCCCGGCGCCCAGCCAGCCCTTGATGACCACCACCAGGGTCGCGATCAGCGCGCCGATGCCGACATTGCCCAGCGCCACCGACACACAGAAGGCGCGGAGCACCCGGTCGCGCCACAACTGCCGTATCCCCTCGGCTATTTCGCGCCGGACGGTGTGCCCGGCGGTGGCCGGCCGCCCGGCCGGCGGGCCGGTGCGCAGCGAGGCGACGAGGGCGGCCGCGACGAGGTAGGTGGCCGCGTCGGCCAGGAACGGGAGTGCGGCGCCGAGCGCGATCAGCACCGGGGCCAGCGGTCCGCCGACGAACCGGCCGGCCAGCTCCTGACCGGTCATCAGCCGGGCGTTGGCGGCGGCCAGCCTCTCCTTGGGCACCACCGCGGGCAGCAGGGCCGTGGCGGCGTTGTCGAACAGGGTCTGGAGGGTGGTGAGCGCGAAGGACAGCGTGAGCAGCAGCGCGATGCCCGCCCGGTCCAGCGCCACGGCCAGTGCGAAGCCGGCCATCAGCAGCCCGCGCAGCACATCGACCGCCCACATCGCCCGCCGCTGGTCCACCTGGTCGGCGACCGCGCCGCCCAGCAGCCCGAAGAGCAGCCAGGGAACGAAGCCGCAGGCGGTGACGAGTGAGATCAGCAGCGGCGAGTCGGTGAGCGTGTAGGCGAGCAGCGGCAGCGCCGTGCCGCGCAGCGCGTCACCGAAGCGGGAGATGGCGGCGGCGCCCCACAGCCGGCCGAAGCCGCCGCGCGCGGCAAGCTCACCCGGCGCTGCCGCGTGCCCCGTTTCGGTGCCCGTCCCGCTGTCCGCCATGCCGCCCCCGTCCGCATCGTCCGCGTACGGAAAACGCTAAGGGCAGCCACTGACAGTGGCCCTCGGGCGACTTCCCCATCCGCTACCTCAGATGCGGCCCGGCGGCCCCGCGGAGGGCGCGTACGGCTCACGGGGACGCACAGACGCGGCCGGCCCGGCCGGAAGGGGGGTGTCCCTCCGGCCGGGCCGGCCGCGTCAGGTGCTGATCCGTCAGATCTCGCCGCGGAGCTTGGCGAGGGCCTCCGCGAGGATCGCCTCACCGTCGGCGTCGCTGCGACGCTCACGGACATAGGCGAGGTGGGTCTTGTACGGCTCGGTGCGCGGCGGGTCCGGCGGGCTCTCCCGGTCCTTGCCTGCCGGGAAACCACAGCGCGGGCAGTCCCAGGTGTCCGGAACCTGCGCATCGCCGGCGAAGCTGGGCTGCGTCTCGTGCCCGTTGGAGCACCAGAAGGAGATGCGGGTGCGCGGCGCGGACTCGCCGCGCTCGGCCTCCCCCATCGGCCCCGCCCCGACCCGACTTCCTCGGATCGCGTTGCCACTTGCCACGGTCGTAACTCCCTGCGTAATGGTGCTGCACAGCCTCTCGCAGCAGCTGCGCTGCGGAACGCCCCAGTCTACGTAAGGCCCAACGCGCGTCCAGTGGCTGGAGTTACCCGTCCGAGGACGCCTCCCTCAATGATAGGCCGCGCCTCCGACACTGTGTCAGTTGCTGAGCTTCATCAGGATGCCGAGCACGACGATGCAGGCGAACCACAGCAGACCGATCACGATGGTGATGCGGTCGAGGTTGCGCTCGGCGACCGAGGAGCCACCCACCGAGGACTGCATGCCGCCACCGAACATGTCGGACAGGCCGCCGCCCTTTCCCTTGTGCATGAGCACCAGCATCATCAGCAGCAGGCTGAAGACGATGAGGGCGATCGAGAACCCGATGACCACGGCTGGACCAACTCTCTAGGACTGACGGACGGACTTATGGATCACGATATACGGAACAAATGGTGCGGGGCCGGGGGCGGTGCTGCTGCACCGGTCCCGGCCCCGACAGGGTACGACGAGGGTTCCCCCTCGTCATAGCTGCTACTGGTCGCGGAAACGGACGATCTTCACAAACTCGTCCGCGTCCAGCGCCGCGCCGCCGATCAGCGCGCCGTCGACGTCGGGCTGCGCCATGATCGCCGCGACATTGCCGGACTTGACCGAGCCGCCGTACTGGATGCGGACCTTGTCGGCCAGCTCCTGGCTGTAGAGCTCGGCGAGGCGGCCGCGGATCGCACCGCAGACCTCCTGCGCGTCCTCGGGGGTGGCGACCTCGCCGGTGCCGATGGCCCACACCGGCTCGTAGGCGATCACGATGGTCTCGGCCTGCTCGGCCGGGACGTCCGCCAGACCGCCGTCGACCTGGGCGAGGGTGTGCGCGACCTGGTTGCCGGCCTTGCGCACGTCCAGACCCTCGCCGACGCACAGGATCGGGGTGATCCCGTTCTTGAAGGCGGCCTTGACCTTGGCGTTGCAGATCTCTTCGTTCTCGCCGTGGTACTGGCGGCGCTCGCTGTGGCCGACGGCCACGTACGCGCACTTGAGCTTGGACAGCATCGCGCCGGAGATCTCGCCGGTGTAGGCACCGGAGTCGTGCGCCGAGATGTCCTGGGCGCCGTACTTGATCTTGAGCTTGTCGCCGTCGACCAGCGTCTGCACCGACCGCAGATCGGTGAAGGGCGGCAGGACCGCGACCTCGACGGCGTCGAAGTCCTTGTCGGCGAGGGCGAAGGCGAGCTTCTGGACGTGGGCGATGGCCTCGAGGTGGTTGAGGTTCATCTTCCAGTTGCCCGCCATCAGCGGGGTACGGTCAGTCACGTTGTTCAGTCCTCCAGAGCGGCGAGGCCGGGGAGCGTCTTGCCTTCGAGGTATTCGAGGCTGGCGCCGCCGCCGGTCGAAATATGGCCGAATGCATTCTCGTCGAAGCCCAGCAGGCGCACCGCGGCGGCCGAGTCACCGCCACCGACGACGGTGAAGGCGTCCGAGCCGAGCAGCCCCTGCGCGACGGCCTTGGTGCCGCCGGCGTAGTCGGGGTGCTCGAAGACGCCCATCGGACCGTTCCAGAAGACGGTGCCCGCGTCGGCGAGCTTCGCGGCGTAGAGCTCGCGGGTCTTCGGGCCGATGTCCAGGCCCTCCTTGTCGGCCGGGATGGCGTCCGAGGCGACGACGTCGGGGTGGGCCGGGGCCTTGGTCTTCAGGTCCGGGAACTCGGCGGAGACCAGCACGTCCACGGGGAGGACGAACTCCACACCGCGCTTCTCGGCCCGTGCCAGGTACTCCAGGCAGGCCGGGACCTGGTCCTCCTGGAGCAGCGAGATGCCGACCTCGTGGCCCTTGGCCTTGAGGAAGGTGTAGGCCATCCCGCCGCCGACCAGGATGCGGTCGGCCTTCTCGATGAGCTGGTCGATGACGGCCAGCTTGTCCGAGACCTTGGCGCCGCCCAGCGCGACGACGTAGGGGCGCCGGACGTCGTCGGTGAGCTTCTTGAGGACGCCGACCTCGGTGGCGATCAGGTCGCCGGCGCCGTGCGGAAGGCGCTTGGGCAGGTCGTACACGGAGGCGTGCTTGCGGTGCACGGCGCCGAAGCCGTCGCCCACGTACAGGTCGGCGAGGGCGGCGAGCTGGTCGGCGAAGGCGCCGCGCTCGGCGTCGTCCTTGCTGGTCTCGCCCGCGTTGAAGCGGAGGTTCTCCAGCACGGCCACCTGGCCGTCGGACAGGCCCGCGACGACCGACCGGGCGGACTCGCCGACCGTGTCGGTCGCGAACGCCACGTCCTGCCCGAGGATGTCGCCCAGCCGCGCGGCGGCCGGGGCCAGCGAGAAGGCCGGGTCCGGGGCACCCTTGGGACGGCCCAGGTGCGAGGCGACGATCACCTTGGCGCCGCGCTCGACGAGCTTGGCGATCGTCGGGGCGACGGCGCGGATCCGGCCGTCGTCGGTGATGGTGGTGCCGTCCAGCGGCACGTTGAGATCAGCGCGGACAAAGACGCGCTGTCCGGCGACCTGGAGGTCGTCGATCGTCTTCATGAGAAGTGACTCCGTGTTTGCGTAGCTCGGCCATGGGACGGGGCCCGTACGACGCTTCTTCGCGTCATACGAGCCCCGTCCTCACATCTCGGTGCCTCGGGCGTCAACCAGCGATCAGAGCTGGCCGCCGACGAAGGTGGTCAGGTCCACCAGGCGGTTGGAGTAGCCCCACTCGTTGTCATACCAGCCGACGACCTTGACCTGCTTGCCCTGGGACATGGTCAGCGAGGAGTCGAAGGTACACGAGGCCGGGAAGTTCACGATGTCCGAGGAGACGATCGGGTCCTCGGTGTACTCCAGGATGCCCTTGAGCTGGCCCTCTGCGGCCTTCTGGAAGGCGGTGTTGATCTCGTCCTTGGTGACCTCGCGGTCGAGCTCCAGCACGAGGTCGGTGACCGAGCCGGTGGGGACGGGCACGCGCATGGCGATGCCGTCCAGCTTGCCCTTGAGCTGCGGGAGGACCAGGGCGGTGGCCTTGGCGGCACCCGTCGAGGTCGGGATGATGTTCTCCGCGGCGGCGCGGGCGCGGCGCAGGTCGCTGTGCGGGAAGTCCAGGATGCGCTGGTCGTTGGTGTACGCGTGGACCGTCGTCATCAGGCCCTTGACGATGCCGAAGTTCTCGTCGAGCACCTTCGCCATCGGCGCCACACAGTTGGTGGTGCAGGAGGCGTTGGAGATGACGTGGTGCTTGGCCGCGTCGTACTTGTCGTTGTTGACGCCCATCACGATCGTGATGTCCTCGTCCTTGGCGGGCGCGGAGATCAGGACCTTCTTGGCGCCGGCCTGGATGTGCTTCTCGGCGTCGGCCTTCTTGGTGAAGATGCCGGTCGACTCGATGACGATGTCGGCGCCGAGCTCCGCCCAGGGGAGGTTCGCCGGGTCGCGCTCGGCCATCGTCTTGAAGGTCTGGTTGCCGACCGTGATGGTGTCGTCGGTGTGGCTGACGTCCTGCTTGAGGCGACCCAGGATGGTGTCGTACTTCAGCAGGTGAACCAGGGTGGCGTTGTCGGTCAGGTCGTTGACACCGACGATCTCGATGTCCGCACCCTGCTCCAGGAGCGCGCGGAAGTAGTTGCGACCAATGCGGCCGAATCCGTTGATGCCTACGCGGATCGTCACGAACCGATCTCCTCGTTAGGTACGCCGATGGGTCACCGGCGAGCTGTATGGGCTGTCCCCGACCGCCTCCGACCCTACCCCCAATAAGAGACGTACGTGACATTGACAAACGGGCTTTCGTCCCCTCAAACGAGCAGTCCCGGCCAGGCACTTCACCGCCCGTTCCCGCCGGTCAAACGGGCTTTCGCCCCCTCAAACGAGCACCCCCGGCCGCGCCCTCCGACGCCCGCTCGCGCCGGCCCCCCGTAACACGGATCCGGGAGTGACACAAGGGCATCAGGGAGCAGCCGGGGGTGTATGCGGCGCGGGCGGTCAGCCGACCATGCCCTCCGCGAGTTCCTCGGTGAGGTTCGACTCGGTGCCCGGGATGCCGAGGTCCTGGGCGCGCTTGTCGGCCATCGCCAGCAGCCGGCGGATCCGGCCGGCGACCGCGTCCTTGGTCAGCGGCGGGTCGGCGAGGGCACCCAGCTCCTCCAGCGAGGCCTGCTTGTGCTCCATGCGCAGCCGGCCGGCCGCCGCGAGGTGCTCGGGGACCTCCTCGCCGAGGATCTCCAGGGCCCGCTGGACCCGGGCGCCCGCGGCGACCGCGGCGCGCGCCGAGCGGCGGAGGTTGGCGTCATCGAAGTTGGCGAGGCGGTTGGCGGTGGCGCGGACCTCGCGGCGCATCCGCCGCTCCTCCCACGCGAGCACCGACTCATGGGCGCCGAGCCGCGTCAGCAGGGCACCGATCGCGTCACCGTCCCGGACCACGACGCGGTCCACCCCGCGCACCTCACGGGCCTTGGCGCCGATGCCGAGCCGGCGGGCGGCGCCGACCAGCGCGAGCGCCGCCTCGGGCCCGGGGCAGGTGACCTCCAGCGACGAGGAGCGGCCCGGCTCGGTCAGCGAGCCGTGGGCCAGGAAGGCGCCGCGCCAGGCCGCCTCGGCGTCGCAGGTCGCGCCGGAGACCACCTGTGGGGGCAGCCCGCGAATGGGGCGGCCGCGGCCGTCCACCAGGCCGGTCTGGCGCGCCAGCTGATCACCGCCGGCCACCACCCGTACGACATAGCGGCTGCCGCGCCGCAGGCCGCCGGGGGCCATCACCACCAGGTCGGAGCTGTGCCCGAAGATCTCCAGGATGTCCTTGCGCAGCCGCCGGGCAGCGATGCCCGTGTCCAGCTCCGCCTCGATCACGATGCGTCCGCTGACCAGGTGCAGACCGCCCGCGAACCGCAGGATCGACGAGACCTCCGACTTCCGGCAGCAGGTCCGGGTGACGGGGAGCCGGGAGATTTCATCCTTCACCGCTGCCGTCATCGCCATGGGCCGATCCTTCCATGCATCCGAAAAATACGGTCGTACGCGGCTGCCAGCAGCTCCGGGTCGTGCCGGTCGGGGGCTCCCCCGGCGCTCGACCGGGCGTCGTCTCCCTGTGCGGCGACCGCCGCCAGCTCGACCTCGCTGCCGACCAGCTGCTTCGCGGCAACCGTCAGACCTTCGATGTCGGGCACGGCGGCCTTGTCGGCCAGCACCACGTCGAAGGCGAGTTTAGGGGCGTGTCGGGCCAAAACCTCCAAATGACGCTGCGGGGAGAAGCCATCGGTTTCGCCCGGTTGGGGCGCAAGGTTGAGCGAAAGGACCTTTCGGGCCTTGGTCTCCTCCAGCGCCTCGCGCAGCTCCGGCACCAGCAGATGCGGGATCACGGAGGAGAACCAGGAGCCGGGGCCGAGCACCACCCAGTCGGCGTCCCGCACCGCGGCGACCGCCTCGGGGACGGCCGGCGGGTCCTCGGGCACCACATGGACGGACTGCACCTCGCCACGGGTGAGCGCGACGGTGGCCTGGCCGCGGACCGTCGTGATCGCGTCCGGACGGCCCTCTTCATGGCCCCTGACCTGGGCCTGGAGCTCCAGGGGCACCGCCGACATGGGCAGCACCCGGCCGTGCGCGCCGAGCAGCTTGCCGACCAGGTCCAGGGCCTGGACATGGTCGCCGAGCTGCTCCCACAGGGCGACGATCAGCAGATTGCCGACCGCGTGGTCGTGCAGCTCACCCTCGCTCTGGAAGCGGTGCTGGATCACCCGGGACCAGGTCTGGCCCCAGTCGTCGTCACCGCACAGCGCGGCCAGCGCCTTGCGCAGATCGCCGGGCGGCAGCACGCCGAGCTCGTCGCGGAGCCGGCCGCTGGAGCCGCCGTCGTCGGCGACCGTGACGACGGCGGTCAGATCACCGGTGATCCGGCGCAGCGCGGTCAGCGAGGCGGACAGGCCCATGCCGCCGCCCAGCGCCACCACCTTGGGCGTGGCGCCCTTCGTGATACGGCCACTGGGGACGAACCGCCGGACCCGGCGCAGCCGTGGGGTGCGCCCGCTCACTCGCGCCCCATGTCCCGGTGGACGATGACGGTTTCCACCCCTTCGGAGACCAGGCGGCGACCGAGCTTCTCGGACATCGCGACGCTGCGGTGCTTGCCGCCCGTGCAGCCCACGGCGATGGTCACATAGCGCTTGCCCTCCCGGCGGTAGCCCTCGGCGACGATCCGCAGCAGCTCGGCGTAGCCGTCCAGGAACTCCTTGGAGCCGGGCTGGCTGAAGACGTAGTTGGAGACCTCGTCGTTGAGACCGGTGAAGGGGCGCAGCTCGGGAACCCAGTGCGGGTTGGGGATGAAGCGGCAGTCGATGACCATGTCGGCGTCGACCGGAAGGCCGTACTTGAAGCCGAAGGACATGACCGTGGCGCGCAGCTCGGGGACCTCCTCGCCGGCGAACTGGGCGTCCATCTTGGCGCGCAGTTCGTGGACGTTGAGGCTGGAGGTGTCGATGACCAGGTCGGCGTCGCCGCGCAGCTCGCGCAGCAGATCTCGTTCGGCGGCGATGCCGTCGACGATCCGGCCATCGCCCTGGAGGGGGTGCGGACGGCGCACGGACTCGAAGCGGCGCACCAGGGCCTCGTCGGAGGACTCCAGGAAGACGATGCGGCGCTTGACGTTCTGCGCGTCGAGGGTGGCCAGCGATTCCTTGAGGTTGGCGAAGAAGCGGCGGCCGCGGACGTCGACGACGACCGCGATCCGGGCGACATTGCCCTGCGAACGGGCGCCCAGCTCGACCATGGGCGCGATCAGCTCGGGCGGGATGTTGTCGACGACGAACCAGCCGAGGTCCTCCAGACACTTCGCGGCCGTGCTGCGGCCGGCGCCGGACATCCCGGAGATGATCACCAACTCGGGGATCGCGGCGCTCTCGCCCTGGTCGGTCGTGCCCGTACTCACCTGTGCACCGTCTCTCTCGGTTTCCTGCGCTTCGTGCGGTGTACTCATCGGTCCTGCCCCCGTTCTGCTGACAACGCGGCCGGTGGGGCCCCGTCATCCTCAATGATCTCTCCTGTGGCGGTGTTCACCGCGGGGGCGGACGGCGCCGCCCCGGCCAGCGCCGCGGCGACCGTCTCCGCCGTCTTGCGGCCGACGCCCGGAACCTCGCAGATCTCGTCGATCGTCGCGGCCCGCAGCTTCTTCAGCGAGCCGAAGTGCTTGAGCAGCGCCTGGCGGCGGGTGTCGCCCAGTCCGGCGACGGTGTCCAGCGGCGAGGACTTCAGCCGCTTGGTGCGCTTGCTGCGCTGGTAGGCGAGGGCGAAGCGGTGTGCCTCGTCCCGGACGCGCTGGAGGAGGTAGAGACCCTCGCTGCTGCGCGGCAGCACCACCGGGTCGTCGTCCTCGGGCAGCCAGACCTCTTCCAGGCGCTTGGCCAGGCCGCAGACCGCGACATCGTCGATGCCGAGCTCGTCCAGGGCCCGGCGGGCGGCCGCGACCTGCGGGGCACCGCCGTCGACGACCACGAGCTGCGGCGGGTACGCGAAGCGCTTGGGGCGGCCGTCCTCGTCGGTCGGGCGGCCGGCCATCGGGTCCGGCTCATCGTCCGGGACGGCGGCTGCGGTCGAGGCGGTGGCGCCGTTGTCGTCGACACGGACGTCGTCGGCCGGCTCCTCGGTCCACTCGCCGGCCTTCTGCTTCTCCTGGAGATAGCGCTTGAAACGGCGGCCGATGACCTCGTGCATGGACCGGACATCGTCCTGGCCCTCGAAGGTCTTGATCTGGAAGCGGCGGTATTCGCTCTTCCGGGCGAGACCGTCCTCGAACACCACCATCGAGGCGACGACGTCATCGCCCTGGAGGTGGGAGATGTCGAAGCACTCGATACGCAGCGGCACCGAATCCAGGCCGAGGGCCTCGGCGATCTCCTCCAGGGC
>Ga0207426_1001188_pt1 | contig 23185 bp, 24 predicted proteins | sample AraplaMF_Cvi_mMS_FD_184265 | JGI IMG/M metagenome (GOLD analysis project Ga0207426, IMG submission 184265) | Arabidopsis root microbial communities from the University of North Carolina, USA - plate scrape MF_Cvi_mMS (SPAdes) (version 2) | ecosystem: Host-associated > Plants > Roots > Endosphere... | reverse complement strand
GGTAACAGCGGTGATGTCCGCGTGATGCGCTGCAAGCTTGCCGTCACGAAGGACCGTTAGGCTGTCGCAAAGACGGAATATCTCGTCGAGGCGGTGCGATACGTAAAGGATGACCTTGCCCTGAGAGCGTAGGCGTTCGATCAGGGAGAACAGAATTTCGCTCTCCCGCGAGGACAGCGACGACGTCGGCTCATCGAGTGCGATCACGCGAGCATCCGCCATCACGGCTTTCGCGATTTCCACCATCTGGCGTTCGCCGATCGATAGCGAGGCCACCTTGGCACTAGGCTCGATCTCAATCCCGATCTCGCTGAGCTTTTCTCGAACGACGTTCGTAAGGCGACTGCGGTCGATGACCCCGGCCTTCCCGGGAAAGCGCCCGAGCCAGAGATTTTCCGCTACTGTCAGTTCGGGGACGAGCTGCAGTTCCTGGTGAATGACAATAACGCCCGCATCGAAGGCATCACGAACCGAGCGATAGTGCTGGGTCGAGCCATCGATCGAGATTTCGCCGGTATCGGCGGATTGGTCACCTGAGAGAACGCGGATGAGCGTTGACTTGCCAGCTCCGTTTTCGCCCATCAGGCCGTGGACCGCTCCCTTCTTTACAGAGAACGAAACATCGGCGAGCGCCTGCACGCCGGGATATCCCTTGGATATCGCTTTGAATTCGAGAAAGTCCTGCATGACAGCATCCCATGAGAAGGTCCGGCGACAGAAAGCCGCCGGACTGAATTCATCTTAGAAGCTGATCATTCGATACCCAGTTCCTTGCGGACTACCTCGTAGTTGTCGCGCAGCGCGAGCTGGCCAGCCGTCAGGATCAGCTTCTCAGGTTCTTTGCCGTTGGCTACCCACTCATACATGTTGAGTGCGGTTTCGTAGCCATGGCGCTTCGGCGAGATGATCACAGTGCCGAAGAAGCCCGTTGCCGTCGGCTTCTTGAACTCGTTGATTGCCGAATCCGCACCGCCGATGCCGACGCCGATCATGCTGTCGGCGGGGATGCCAACCGTTTCGGTGGCGCGAACAGCACCAAGCACGGCTTCGTCATTGAGGCCGACTGCGACCCACTTCTTGATACCAGCGTTCTTGTTGAGCACGACCGTGGCTGCGTTGAGGGCGGCTTCCGTGTCGGTCTTGGCCTGAGGGGCGTCGAAGATGTTGGTTTCCGGGAACCCGGCAGCCTTGAGCACAGAGAGGGCACCGTTCACACGGTCAACGGCAGTCGGAAGCTGGTCGTAGGAGACGCGGATTACGCCCACTTCCTTCACGTCCCAGCCACGCTTCTTGACCTCGTCGGCGATCGTCTGGCCAACGGCCTCACCGATCTTGGTCGCCGAGATACCCATGTGAGGCACGTCCTCAAGCGGGCTGCCATCGGCGTTTACCAGGCGGTCGTCGACGGTCATGATCTTGAGGTCATTGGCCGCGGCCTTGGCTACGATGCCTGGTCCAAGCTTGACGTCAGGAGTGCAGATGATGAAGCCCTGAGCACCCTGTGCTCCCAGGTTGTCGATGGCGGACTGAACCTTCTCACCGTCTTCCGCACCGATCTTGACGAGCGTGAAGCCCTTTTCCTTGGCTGCTACGTCGGCGAACTTCCATTCGTCCTGGAACCACGGCTCTTCGGGCTGCTTGACGATGAAGCCAATCTTGACGTCAGCCGCGAAAGCCGAACTTGCGGCCATCAGGGCCACGGTCCCGAACAAAACTGCTGCACGAAAAATGCGCATTTCTCTCTCCCTCCTGGTGGAAACACTATGCCTCCCTGGCATGTAGATGAACTATTTCAATTTATCATACCAGTCAATTGCTATTGTATGAAAAATTGGCTACATGCCTTGGTAGCGGGAGGAATGCCGCGTCGACGTGACTATAGAACCGCGTTTGAGCTGACTTCGACGCGCTGAGGAGAGTACGGATGAAGATTACGAAGCTGACGACATACATGGTTCCGCCGCGCTGGTTGTTTTTGAAGATCGAGACCGACGAGGGCATTGTCGGTTGGGGTGAACCGGTCGTCGAGGGGCGTGCTCTGACCGTCGAGGCGGCAGTGCATGAGCTGGCAGACTACCTCATCGGCAAGGACCCCTTCCTGATCGAGGACCACTGGACGGTGATGTACCGCGGCGGCTTCTATCGCGGCGGAGCCATCCACATGTCGGCGCTTGCGGGAATCGATCAGGCACTCTGGGACATCAAGGGCAAGGCGCTGGGGCAGCCGATCCATTCGCTGCTCGGCGGCCAGGTGCGCGATAAGATCAAGGTCTACTCCTGGATTGGTGGGGACCGCCCGGCAGATGTTGCAGCAAATGCCAGGGACGTCGTCGCTCGCGGGTTCAAAGCGATCAAGCTCAATGGCTGCGAAGAGATGCAGATCGTCGATACGAACGAGAAAATCGACAAGGCTGTCCAGACAATCGCGACAATCCGGGAAGCAATCGGCCCGCACATCGGAATCGGTGTGGATTTCCATGGTCGCGTTCACAAGCCGATGGCAAAGGTTCTTGCCAAGGAACTGGAGCCCTACAAGCTTATGTTTATTGAAGAGCCCGTGCTCTCCGAGCATCGCGAGACGCTGAAGGAAATCGCCAACCATTGCTCGACCCCGATCGCGCTTGGGGAACGTCTCTATTCGCGCTGGGACTTCAAGTCCGTGCTGGCGGACGGGTATGTCGATATCATACAGCCGGACCTCAGCCACGCTGGCGGTATCACAGAGTGTAGAAAGATCGCCGCGATGGCAGAAGCCTATGATGTCGCCGTCGCGCCGCATTGCCCGCTCGGTCCGATCGCGCTTGCTGCGTGCCTCCAGGTCGATGCTGTCAGCTACAACGCCTTCATCCAGGAGCAGAGCCTGGGTATCCATTACAACACGGGCAACGATATTCTGGATTACATCTCCAACAAGGAGGTGTTCCATTATGCCGACGGTTTCGTCAGCATTCCGCAAGGCCCAGGTTTGGGTGTCGAGGTGAACGAGGAGTACGTGATCGAGCGTGCCAAGGAAGGTCATCGCTGGCGCAATCCGATTTGGCGTCACGAAGACGGCAGCTTTGCCGAGTGGTGATGGTGCGAACCTCTCAAGCCCAGCTGAGGACACTTCTCGATCGACGGTTATGGATCAGGGTCCAGAGGGCTAAGCTGTGACACTCGTGGATATCGGCTCAGGATCACTTTCGCTTCGGGTAAGCACCCATGGGGGATCGATCCTTGGCCTGTGGAAGCAGGGCGACGGCCGGAGAGTGCCGCTGCTCAGACCTGCACCCAACGTCGATGCAGGCGCACCCGAAGCGTCCTGCTTTCCGCTTGTCCCTTTCGGTAATCGCGTTAGGGGCAACAGATTTGTCTTCGACGGAGCTGTGTTTACCCTTAGCCCGAATACCGAATGGGACGCTCACTACCTCCACGGAGACGGTTGGCTAGCTGACTGGCACCTCGGCGGGCAGACCGACAGGTCGATCGAGATGAGCTTTGAGCACAGGGGCGGGCACACGCCCTATGAGTATCTGGCGAGCCAGTGCTTTACGATCGACGACGACAGCCTGACAATCGCGATGACGGTCGAAAATCGCGGTCGTCAAAGATTGCCATTCGGTCTCGGTTGGCATCCATATTTTCCGCTGACGCCCCAGACCACACTTGAGGCCCGCGCCGAGGCATTCTGGACGGAGGTCGAGGGATGGCTGCCGGGAGAGCGGACGAGCATACCAGCGGATCTGGACTTCAGCCGAGCCATCGGTCTGCCTCATCGATGGGTCAACAACGGATTTGAGAACTGGAGCGGCCACGCGAGAATCTCGTGGCCCGAGCATGGCGTCGCTCTCAGTATGGAGGCTGATCCGATACTTCGGCACGCTGTCCTTTTTCTGTCGGACACGACCTTCGATCCCGGGTTCAAGCGGGATTATTTCTGCTTCGAGCCCATGTCTCACCTGGCGAACGGGCACAATTTACCGGGCCTTGGTGGGCTTACGGTTCTCGCACCGGGCGAGTCGCTTATGGGAGGTTTCCGATTGCGGGTCGAGACAAGCTGACGGATGGCATACGATACAGGCATACAACGGTTGCCGCACATCAGGTGTGAACCGGATGGCGGCATCACAGGATAGTCGGAGGAGTGAACACTTATGTCGAAGCGGCTGTCAGGCAAGCGCATCATGATAACGGGTGCGGCACAGGGCATTGGCCTTGCCATTGCCAAAGGATTTGTCCGGGAAGACGCAAGCCTGCTTCTCATCGACCGCGACAAGGCTCTCCTGAACGCCGAGGCATTGAAGCTGCGAGAAGAGGGTTATCGAGTGATAGCAGACGCGGTGGACATCACGGATGCCGCCGCGATCAGACAGGCTGTCAGCCAAGCTTCCGACGATTTTGGCCAGATAAACGCATTGGTGAACAATGCCGGGGTCAATGTTTTCTCGGAGCCGCTGGAAACGACAGACGACGAATGGAACCGTTGCTTCGACATCAACCTGAAAGGGGCGTGGAACTGCTCGAAGGCGGTTTTACCCGGACTGATCGAGCAGGGGGGTGGGGTGATCCTCAACATCGCGTCCACCCATGCCTTCACGATCATTCCACATACGTTTCCATACCCCCTGGCCAAGCACGCGCTTCTCGGCATGACGAAGTCGCTGGGACTGGAATACGCGGCGAAGAGCGTTCGCGTGAATGCGCTGGCTCCTGGCTATGTCGCCACGCAGAAGGTTATCGACTACTGGAATAGCTTTCCCGATCCGGAGGCTGCGAAGGCCGAGACGATGAAGCTTCATCCCGGCGGAACAATTGCATCTCCTGAAGAGATTGCAATGGCGGCGGTTTTTATGATCTCCGACGAGTGCCCGTTCATGAACGCTACCTGCTTGACCGTAGATGGGGGATTGAGTGTCCAGCAGCATCCGGCGTGAGTCCCCGCAGTCAGGCTTGTCCGATGAATTTGTATCGCTGGCCTAACTAGCTTGTTTCCCGACTCCGCGATCTGATAGAAAAGTGGCGTCAAAGAGTGAGGAGAATCGTGATGCGCTCGGCGCAAAACATCGGAGAAACGAGCGCTTCTGGAGGTCAGCGCCCCCGGGTGATGCCCGATGTGACAAGAGCGCTAGCCGAGGAAGTTTTGTCGGGAAAATACGCTCCCGGCACTGCACTTCCCACTGAAAACGAATTGGGGACTGCGTACGGGGTCAGTCGCACGGTCATAAGAGAGGCGATCAAGGTTCTCGCCGCTAAGGGTCTGGTGGTGACGCGGCCCCGGGTGGGTACGGTCGTTTCTGACCCGGACAATTGGAGCCTGCTGGATCCTCAGGTGATCAGCTGGCACGGACCAGGGCTCTTCGATGCCAACCTCCTTGGCGCAGTCCTGGAAACCCGACGTGTGCTTGAGCCGCTCGCCGCCAGTCTGGCCGCCGAGCGTGCGACCCTCCGCGAGATCGCTGACCTGGATGGCGCTTGGCAACTCATGAAAGAAGCCAGCGAGGACGTCGAGAAGTTCTCAGCTGCCGATGTCGAGTTTCACCGTATTTTATATCGAGCCAGCCACAATCCCGTTCTGAGGCAGATTAGCAGCCTGATCGATGCAGCCCTCACGTACTCGTTCGAGACCTCCAACAAGACCGTCTTCAATCGTGACGATGCCGTTCGGTGTCATCACGCCGTGGTGGAAGCGTTGCGCATGCGCGATGTCGATGGTGCCGGAGCGGCTGCGAGCAAGCTCATAGAACAGGCAGCCCACGATATCGATCTTGCGGGACGCAAGGCCAAGAATTCAAAGGGCGAGGACTAGCGATCTGGCTCACGAATCGGTCGCGAGCGCGCATCGAGGAGGTCCAATCGAAAAGCCGGACTCTTGGCGCCTCACGGGAGGCCTCCGCGCGAACCGCCAGTCTGCTTAAGGCTTTTGCGGGCATGGGCGATTGAATTCCCTTGCGTCACTTCAGCCGAATGAGGCCTGCCTCTGATGGTTGAAAGCCGCAATCTCGATAGAGCGACCTTAGATGCGGTTCAAAATCGACGTGTAGCCACACTGCGCCCCTGTCTCGGGCAACATTTGTCGCCTCTTTGACCAACCTTGTGGCGACGCCCCTCCTGCGCATAGGAGGGCTGACGCAGGTATCTAGAATAAACGCATGTAGAGCGCCATCTGAGGCAACATTAACAAACCCGACTAGCCGCTGTCCGTCGTAGGCCCCAAGGTGCGCAAGGCTTCGTGCCAAAACCGGGCCGAAGTCCCTTGCTCCATCACCGCCCCAAGCTTCCGCCCAAAGTCCATTCAGTTCTTCATTCGAAGGAAATGGATCGACACGAGTAGAAATCACTTTACGTCCTCATAGGAAAGAGAATTGGGCTACAGCCGGATCTCCTCTTGCTCGCTCTTCGACATCACGACAGGTGGCCAACACTATCCGCACTGGGATGACATTGCGGCGCGCGATGGGGCCGATCGTAGTCGATCATCTGGGCCACGCAATGCCTAGGGTCGAAGGACCATCGGCAGCGGTTTCGATTTGCCGACATGCACCTCTGAGTGACCGGGCCTTCCCTCGGGCAGTTTCATTCCTTCGGGAAACTGGAAAGTAACCGAGTGGCCCCCTGCAAGACCAGCAGGATAGCGTGCAAAAGGCCGCGTCGCCACATATGCTTCCCGGCCCCGCTCAACGAGAGACCTGTTCTGCAAAAGCTGCAGCAATCCCGCTTGTTGCGGAAGGACCTGGTACGGCTCGGCGACGCGAGTGGCGATTACGTCTTTGGCCTCGATATTCACGACGCCACCAGGGCTGAAACTCCTAAGATTGGCAAGAGTTTGCTTGAATTGCATGATGCCGTCTTGTGACGGAAGCCCATCAAGGCTGAAGTCAGGTTTTTTCGTAGACGGACCTTCCTCGACTACATCGGTGATTGCGCGGAAATCAGAAGGAAGGGCCATATTGTACGAAGTATAGCGTGAAATCATGCCATCGATATCGTGACCGATCAAAGACGTTAGCGCCTGTAGAAATTGGCGCGTTGTTGCGCTTCCGCTCTTGCCTTCAAAGCGACGACTGCATTCTCGATCCGAGACAAGCGTGACGACATCCTTGGAGACGCCCGTGACGCCAACCCCGGTCCATCCTGTACCATAGAAGGTTGTTACTCGCTCGACGTGCCCGGTCAAACGCCAGATCATTGGGGTAAAGGACGATACTGCCAAATAGATCGGCTCAGAACCAGCCGCGATCTCGATGGTTGCGGTCTCGGTTACTTCATCCTGGCCAACAATGGAGACGTTCGAGAGAGTGCCTCCTTCATAGGCAGTGATCAGGTACACTTTCTGTCGTGCTGTAGCTTTCGGCAACCGACACTGCCGCTCCAAACTATCTGCACGGGTGATCATCTCGCTCCGCGCTTGAAGTTCGCGTTTTTCTGTTGGGGATAGGAGACCGTCACCGTCTTTGTCGAAATAGGCGAAAGCCGCTGTTGCGAGTTCCTGAAGCTCGTCGGCTGTTAACTTCCCATCTTTATTGGGATCTAATTCCAGATACTTCTCAAGTTGAATAGACGAGCGGTCGCCTGAGAGATCATCACTCTGGTTCTGTGCGTAAGTGAAAGCCTCGTCTAACGAGACCTTGCCATCGGCATTTGCGTCGGCACGAAGTAAGCCTGCTCTGGACCAAATCTCTTCTCGAAGATTGCTGAACTCTTGGGCGTCAACCACCCTGTCGGCGTTGACATCTCGCCCGAAGAACTCTGCCATTACTACAGAAGTTCGGCCTGCCTTGTCGATCGCCTTTTTGCGTTCAATATCGGTGGTCGTCAGCGTCCTGTGGTCTTGAGCGCCCTGCCTTAGGACAGACATTACCATCGAGATGTACGCTTCTCGATAGTGGGCGATCAATGAAGATCGCACGAGAACGTCGGGGGGACGCTTGGACTGAGGCGTTTCCTGTGCCAGCCCAATACCCGCTATTGATGCCATCGCAGCGCCCCAAATGAATGCTTTTCTCACGTGACATCTCTCCCTGAAAGCATTCAAGTATATATCGCGTGAGTTGCAATGCATTGCAAACTTGTCGTATAAAATGTGAACTAATTCTCGGGAAAGAGACCATGCCCAGAGCTAACTTAGCGAAGGACTCGCGCGAGAAAGGCGCCCGCAAGAAGCGGCAATCAGAGACCTACCGCACACTGCCAGGCAATCATTGATCTCGGGACTGCCGGTTGGAATTATCCGGCCGCGTGGCTGCGGCAGACAACCGACGACAAGCCACTGGGGTTTAGTTCCATGATAGTTGTGAGATTGCTTTCAGGAGTTATCGCAAAGTTCTTCCCGCCGGTACTCATTATAGTGCTGGCATATTTCTCGGCAGTTTTGGCTTCGGCAGCGACTTACATAATCTTTGTTGGAACTTTGAGACACGCCGGAAGCCTGAATATCGAGACCTTTCGTTATGGACTTTTATTATATTCTGCTGGTTTTGCTGTGCTATTCGCGATACCTGCAGCGTGCGCGGCTTTGGTGGCCTGGGAAAAAGGATATCGGAACGTCTTTTACTACGCGGCTACATGGGGAGCCGGAGGGCTTGTCTTAAGTGCCATCCCGCCAATGTTTCCCGACATACATCATGACGCTTTCTCGCATCTCAAGTGGCTAGTTTGGACCGTGACCGGTGCAGCGGGCGGGACCATTTATTGGATCGTCGCGGGTCGTTTCACTCGAGTCGTCAAGGCGAAACGTCACGTAGGCTATAATCCACCCGACGATCATTATTCTAAACGATGATACCGGCGGATATCGCCGACTGCGGTAGAAAATCCCGCTTCCGTTCGCTCCGTTGCGTGTTCGCCCTTATTTTGCAAGATGTTAAAAGTTTGGGCTGAAGTAGCGAGGGTCACGATCTAGCTGGTCGCAGCCGCTTTCTCCAAGGCGTCCCGCAAAATCTGTTCCTTCGTTTCATCGAGAGAGGTTTTGAGCACGACGCCACCAAAGGCGGAGATCTCCTTGAGGACCTTATCCGCCGTCATCTCGTGGATCAGCACGAACAACGCCCCATTGCCCGGCTGGAGGTTCGCAGCGAGATCCTTCATGAAAGCATCGTTGATACCGACATCTGTGAGAGCGCCGCCTATGGCACCGGAAGCGGCACCTACTGCCACGCCCAATATCGGATTAAGAAACAGAACACCGATTAGGAGGCCCCAGAAGCTGCCCGACGCGGCACCGGCGATCGTGGTGTTGACCAACTGGTTCAATTTGATCTTGCCGTCTTCGGCCCTGGTCGCGATGACAGCATCTCCGACCTTTACCAAGTATTCCTTCTGCAGCTCGAGCAAGCGCTGGCGCACTTCCTCGGCCTTGGCTTCGCTGGGGTAAACAATTGCAATCAACGTAGACATGCCATGTCCTCCATCAACGGAATTGCAGACGTCGTTAACATAGTAGTAGTTTCTGAAAAAATACAACCTTCCCCTGCGTAGCCGGTGCCGCCGTTGAGAATGCGAAGAGAGGCCAAGCATGAGAAGTGGCCCCAGAGGCCATTGGCGCTATCGAAATCGAGCAGATGTAATAAGTTGACTGTGGTTTGGTTTATGGCTCTACCCACATGGAATGATCAATAGGTTAGATGAAGGCAGGCTCCGCCAGCTGACTCCCTAGACAAACGAGTCACTTAGCATTTTAGTGGATAGCAGGCATGCACGTACTCCCCGATGATATGGCCGAAATGAAAAAGGCTAGCTAATGGTCAAGGCTCCCGGTGCGCGGCCGTTACTGGCCGACGATCAGCCGATCCGTTCGCGTCCACGCGAGCCGCGTGATCCCAAGCAGCCTCAGTTGCTACGATCCCGTCGACCGGGTGAACGGCGACATGGTAGGTGACATCTGCTCGGTTGAGAATGCGCTCATGACGACGTTGTTGATGATCATGAGACAAGCCATCGAGACTGGGGAGTCGCAGTGCTTCCGCAGCCCAGTCCTCAACGCGGTCACCGAAACCATACAGAGTCGGGGCGTATGTTGCCCCTGGAAAGATGTCGAGTTGGGAGGACCACATTGATCCGTCCAAAGGCAGCGCATGGAGTAGTAGGAGTTCCAGATTCATTCGTAGGGTTCTAACGCTTGCGGATCACGCCAGCGATGCGGTTGGGCGTCTTTATGGAGATCGCGGTATCGTTTGAGGTTGTTGGCGGATACGATTGAGATCGGCTCCCTCTCAACCTGCACCAAGGCTCCGTGCAGCAGCGGAATATCCCCACCGGAAATGAACGTCGCCCCAGAAAAGCGTGAAAGGCCCCTCTCGTTCCTGCACCAGGGTTACCTCGCACAGCGTGCCATAAAAATGAAAAGCTCGTTTGTGCCGGAAACGCTTGAGTGGAACCTCTTCGAACTCAGGAATGTCTCGAAGCTTGGAATCTAATTCCCTGAAGTCTCGCTGCGATAAACCATATCGATATCGCCATGGGTAGAGGGCTCGCGAATGCCTAGAACTTCCTCTGCCCAACCGCCAAAAAGATCGCAGACAATTCCTGAGCGTCGGAGCCTGGCTGTAACGGCGGCCACTTTCTCTCGGGTATTCTCCATCGATCTCTCCGAACGTGCGTCGAATGGTTACCTTAGACCCGGTCTAAGGACATAAGAGGTAAGCGCGATTTTCGATGCGCATTGACGACGGCAAGACCGATGAACGTGCGCGCATTGGTAGCGAGATCCGGCTCTATCCGGCCGCAGTAGTCTTGGAGAGGTTGAACGGCAGCAGGTCGCCGATTTCTGCCGCTTCGCCCCGCTGCGGCAACTCTGTGAGCACGTGGCGCAGCCAGGCGAGCGGGTCGACGCCGCAGGCGCGGCAAGTCAGCATGAGACTGTAGATCACGGCGCTGGCCCTGGCTCCGTCAGCGGTATCGCTGAACAGCCACGATTTTCTTCCGGTGGCAAAAACTCTGATCTCGCGTTCCAAAATGTTGTTATCGATCGGCATCGTGCCGTCGCTGGTGTAGCGTGTCAGGTAATCCCATTGGTTCAGGGTGTAGGACACGGCGTCGCCGAGCTTTGTATCCGGCACGACCTTTGGCGCGATATTGTCGAGCCACACCTTCAGAGCATTCAGAACAGGCAGGCTGTGCTGTTGCCGGAAACGGCGAATGCAGTCAGCCGTCGTCTCCCCGGCATCTGGGGTTTTGTCTCTTGCCTGCTTTTCGATCCGGTAGAGCTGCTCGAAGAACAGGAGCGCCTGTTCCGGCGGTCCGCCTCCATTCTTCCTGGTTTTGAGGGCCTCGACGAAGCGGCGCCGGGAATGGGCCATGCATCCGACATGGGTCGCACCATCCAATGTGCGCCAGGCGGTGTAGCCATCGCTCACCAATATGCCGCGGTAGTCACCAAGGAAGGTCTGCGGATAAATCTGACCGCGGCCAGGCTGGTAGTCGAGAAGCACGATTGGCTCGTCACTATCCTCGCCGCTGCGGTAGGCCCACATATACGACGTGCTGGTGGCTTGCTTGTCCTTTTCCTTGAGGACTTGGACCGTCGTCTCATCGCCATGAATGAGAGGCTGCGATCGCAACCGCAGTTTCAGGGCATCATAGATGCGGTGCAGATGCTTCTCGCTTGAGCCGATCACCCAGTGAGCGAGAGCGCCGCGGCTGATCGGTACACCGGCCCGCTCGAATGTCTGCGCCACGCGGTAGAGCGGCGTGCCGTCGACGTACTTGTGGACGAGCGCGAAGGCCAGCGTCGAGGCCGTGGCGATGCTGCCCGACAGGGGTTGCCTCGGCATCGGTGCGATCACGACGGGCGTGTTGATCCCGGTGCGGTCGCAGTGGCGGCACGCATACTTGAACCGCACGTTCTGCAGGACCTTTGCCTTGACCTCGATATGGAGCTGTTCGCTAACAGCCTCGCCCATGCGATGCATCTGACCTTGGCAGCAGGGACATGACTTCTGATCCTCAGGCAGGTCATACTCGACACGCTCGCGCGGTAGGTCTTCCGGCAGAGGCCTGCGTCCACGCTTCTTTCCCGTCTGACTTTCTACCGCTGGCAGGCCGGTGTCCGGAAGCTCGACAACATCGCCTTCCTCGCTGCCATCTTCGATCGCAGCTTCTTCGGCCTCGTTGAAGAGGCGATCAACGTGCTTTTCGCTGCGGGGTGCAAAGCGATGCAGCTTTGCAAGCGCCAGCTCCTCCTCAAGCTTGACGACTCGCTGCGATAGCGCTTCCTTCTCGGCTTTGAGCGCAGCGATTTCGGCAGCATTGGCTGCCAATTGCGCCATCAGTTCTGCAATGCTCGGTTCGCCGGTGCGAGTCATCAGATTCTTGAATCTGAACCGTCCCTGCGCGTCAATCGCAATTCGCCATCCTCAGCCGGCGATCTGATACTGCCGCACGGGATGGCGGATCATCGCATCGATATCGATGCCGTCGAGAATCCAGTGAAGCTGTTCTGTCGTCAGCACAACGACCGGCACCTCCCGGCGGGGCCAACGGAACCTGTCTTCCGTCAATTTCTTCAGCACCATCACAAAACCGGACCGATCAAAAAACAGAAGCTTCATCCGGTCGTGACGGCGATTGCAAAAGGCAAAGACCGCGGGAGCAAAGGGATCAAGCTCCATCACCTCTTGCACCAGAACCGCAAGGCTGTTGATGCCCGCGCGGAAGTCGATCGGTTCCCGATGCAGGTAGACCTTGAGGTCAGCGCCCAGCCTGAACATGACTCAACGCTCCTATGATCGCCGCCAGTCCATCAACATCGCTGTATTCCACCGTCAGGCTGACCCCGTTCGGCAGCACCGCGCTCACCTTGGATGCATGAGATCGTTTGCCGACCGGCTCCGCCTTCGTCAGTGGACCGCTGGCAGAAGACGAGTGCATATCCGCAGCTATCTGAACCGGAACGAACGCCGAGACCACAGGCAAAGCACGATCTTCTCTGGCTCTCCTCACCCACTTGCGAACGAGATTGGCGTTGACGCCGTGCTCCAGAGCTAGACGCGAGACCGAAACGCCGGGCTCTAAACACGCTGCGACAAGCTGATCTCGGGAGGCAGGGTCATATCGACGGCGGCCGTCGCGACCAACAAGCCGCACCTGCAGTTTAGGAGCATCTTCATCCATGATTTGGTGTCCACCTATTTTTTGGTGGACACTTCATGCCCCAGAGCGCTGCGCCTCAAAAGGCGCACTGAAATTCGCGCTTAGTGCGGCTGCAAAGCCGATGAAAGATAGTTGATGAAAGTTCAATACGGAGAAGAAGTGGCGAATCACTCTGACCCCGAGTCATGCGGGGCACATCGCGAGGTGTGCGTCGAAGCGTTGACAGGGGAAACCGGCAGGCCGGCCATTGAGCCGCGAAATGATCAATTCGGGATGCCGACGCTGTTAAGCGAAGCGGAAGGCAACACGGTGCATGGCGTCAATCGCAAGCCATGCCCCGATCCCGCGCGGTCGGAGACCCTGTGCATGTCGGGAAGTCTTTCATACGGAAGCAGCGAGATCTCATCAGTGTCCAGTGCGAATGGACTGGACGGGACTGGGAAGGTCGTTGATCACAATCCAGTCGTCAACGCGGATGAGAAGTCGGATACGCCCATAGTACCGCAGATGTTGCCGAACAAAGGAGACGATCCTGCGGAGGCAACGGAGGGAAGGGGTGTAATCGGAGGGAACGCCTTCGAGACTCCAGCGTGCCGGACACAGAGCCGGATAAGACACGCTTCGATGGGGATTGAAGGTGTACGGGAAGCCGCCAAGCGGAACCCGAAGATGCGTTTCACGGCGCTGATGCACCACATCACTCCGGCGCTATTGGTGAAGAGCTTTCATGCGCTTCGCAAGCAGGCGGCGAGCGGTGTGGATGGAGTGACGTGGTACGACTATGAGAAGACCCTCGAAGGGCGCGTGCACGAACTACACCGGGAGATTCAATCCGGTGCATATCGTGCACAACCGTCCCGACGGGTCTACATTCCGAAGAATGACGGAAGACTCCGTCCCCTCGGCATTGCAGCGCTGGAAGAAAAGGTCGTGCAGATGGCCGTATCCACGGTTCTGAACGCGATCTATGAGCAAGACTTCCTCGGCTTCTCATATGGGTTCCGACAAGGAAGAGGACAGCATGACGCGCTGGACGCCTTGTGGGTTGGGATCGATAACCGGAAGATCAACTGGATACTGGATGCAGACATTCGCTCGTTTTACGATGAAATCGATCACGAGTGGATGCTTCGTTTCCTGTCGCATCGAGTTGGTGACCGCCGGCTGATACGTCTGATCCACAAATGGTTGAAAGCGGGCACGATTGAGGATGGCCGTCGCGTCGCATCAACGCGAGGAACTCCTCAGGGCTCTGTAATTAGCCCGGTGCTATCGAATATCTATCTGCATTACGCATTGGATTTATGGGTCCAGCAATGGCGTACTCGAGATGCCAAAGGCGACGTGATCATTGTACGTTATGCCGACGACAGCGTGATTGGGTTCCAGTACGAAGGAGAGGCGCAGCGCTTCCTGCAAGCATTGCGGGAGCGTCTCGCGCAGTTTGGTTTGCAGCTACACCCGGAAAAGACGCGGCTAATACGCTTTGGGCGATATGCTGCGCGAAACTGCCGGGAGCGTGGTATCAGCAAGCCAGAGACCTTCGACTTTCTGGGATTCACACATTGCTGTGGCAGACGGCGCAATGATGGGGGCTTCAAGATTGTCCGTCTGACGATCAAGAAGCGCATGCGCACGACGCTGGAGGCCATTCGGGGAACGCTAATGCGACGCCGCCATGAACCGGTGGCAGTAGTAGGTCGGTGGTTACGGCAAGTGTTACAGGGGTATTTGAACTACCATGCGGTTCCTGGCAATCTAAGAAGATTGGGTGGGTTCCGCTGGGAAGTTGGTCGCGCGTGGCGACACGCTCTGATGCGTCGAAGCCAGCGAAACCGACTGTCTTGGGATCGTTTCCAAAGGCTGCTTCGCAAGTACCTGCCACCATGTCGGCTGGTGCATCCGCATCCAGATGCTCGGCTCACCGTCAAGACATCCGATAGGAGCCGTATGCGGTAGTGCCGCACGTACGGATCTGGCCGGGGGGCGATGGGCAACCATCGTCCCTACCGGGACCCATAAGAGCAATGGCTTCGTCAGTCGGTCGCACATCGCCAAAGCTCCGGATATGGTTGATCGGAGCCGGGAACAACCCAAGCAACCTTGCCACCAGCGGAACGAAGGGTATCCGCGAGCCGAACGGCGTTAGGCAGTATTCCTCTGCAGTAGCTGCTGTCCTCGACGAAAAACGGGACCATATCGATCACGATCAGCGCCGTCCGACCTGGATCGACGGATTCAAACGCATGGCGTAGCCCGCGTCTCTGCTCCTGCCGCCCGTACTCACGCTGCTCAATCAGCCAATTGTGGAGCTTTGGGCGTGGTCCAGTCCTGTTAGTTGCAATTGCGCTACCGGATCAGAAGCCATCTCGGCGAATCCCAGTTTGATGCGACGATGATCTGGCTCCGCTTCGTAGTCGTCAATGGTTTCAAGATTAGCGGACCACTGTTGCCTCAGCAAAGACACCTTCTAAAGTCGCGCAATTTTCCAATTGCAATCCGAGGATGCATGAGCTTCAATGAAGCTTGCAGTTCGACGGGAAGGGGTAACCGACAAATCCATGTGTACGCCAGGTAAAATAGATATCGTTCCTATCGCGCCGGAAAACATCGAAGGTTTCCACACAGCGCTCGACGTTGTCGCACGGGAACGAAAGTATCTGACTTGGCTGGAAGCCCCTCCATTCTCAGAGCTGCGCAGCTTCGTACTCGGCATGATTGACAAGGGCAATCCGCAGTTCGTCGCCCTCGACAAGGGGCGGGTCGTCGGCTGGTGCGACATTACTCGCCATTCCCGGCCGACCCAATCGCACCGTGGATCGCTCGGAATGGGGATTATTCCCGCCTATCGCGGTAATCGACTTGGGCAGCGTTTGATGGAGGCGGCTTTGAACGCAGCAAACGACATGGGCTTAATCCGGATCGAACTGTTTGTTCATGCCGACAACGCTCGCGCTATAGCTCTTTACGAGCGCGTGGGTTTCCGCCGTGAAGGGGTAGAAAGACGCGGTACATTGATCGATGGGCGATTTATCGATTCTATAGGCATGGCGCTCATGCTTGATGAGCGCGGTTAGAGTTGAGCTTCGCGGCGGCCTACGGGCGCGAAAGAATGCCCGAGCAGGGGCAACATTACCGGTTCGGCGGTCTCAGCTTTCTCACCACAATCTTCTGGAACACACCCATCGACTGCTTAAATTGTCATTTCTGCCCCGGTCGTAGACTCGTCTCCCTTCATTGAGGGAACGCGGCGCTTTTAAGCTTACCTCACGGGCCGACTTTCATATGGCAAACATTGGCAGGGCATGGCGCGACGGCTTGCCACTTCGCCACCGATCGACGATTTTTCCGGAGGACTTGAATGCCCTTGCGGGCGAGGAGGTCGACATCCTTATTACACACGAGGCGCCATCGTCGCATAAATATGGCCACGCCGAGATCGACGACTTAGCAGAAATTAAGGGCGTGAAGGTTATAGTCCATGGGCATACCCATCAGGACTATCGCGCTACCCTTCCCAACGGCGTCGAAGTGGTCGGCTTAGGAAGGCTGGGGTTCTGTCAACAACGTTTGTGGAACTCCTTAGCGCGTCATCATGCTTTTGCGTTGACGCTCGGCAGGACACTTCATCGCACAGGGCCTAACTTCTGAAATCACGCCCAATTGGAAGCAGGTTGCCGAGTTCGCCGACGTTCAATACTGCGAGCTCAGTCCGGAAGATTCAACATCGAGGAGCGACGCAATACGGCTCGGCACTGCAGTGCCACTTCCGTCGCTCAAGAACCTCGAAGTAGGTGCCATTGGGGGCTTTGGCTTCATCATGGAAATTAGGGCCGCAGTCGCAGGAATCCGCGGTTCCTGTACGGCAGGCTCGTGGCCAAAAACTGACCGTATGAAGATGATAATCTGGGTGGGCGTAACTCAGACGATCGGAGTTGTCTTGGCGTTCGGGCGGGCCGGAGCCCTCGTGTAAGAGCTGTCTATCCAGGCCCACCACCGTAGGAACTCTTCCCTCTCCCACTGCAGGCCTTCTGGGCCAGCGCAGTTGCGATGGTGGATCGGCGATCGGCACCAAGTGTAGCTCCGGTCCAGGTTGGATATCCGGGCAAGGGAGTGGGTGCGTGACAAGAGGCCGCGAATTCCGCAGGAATCTCGTCACGTAGAGACTCCGCAGCATTTGAGAAGGACCGTCACGATGCCTGGACAATAGTCTTGGCTCAAGGAAGCAAGGCGTTCGCCGACTATTGCCAAGCCTCGGAGTAGATGGTGCAGGCCCACCGAGATAGCCATTCTTTTGGCTCCCGAGCCTGCCGTCTCCGAGCTTGGCTGTGCTCGGGCACCGGTTCAGTGGCCAAGCGCGGTTCACAACCGGAAAAACCAAGATGGACAAAACTAACGGCACTTTGGCGCTAACCAACGCACCTACGGGAAGATTCTGAGGGACGTCGCTATGAACATTGGCACGCGCCGACATGCCTTAGCTCACCTCAATCAATTAAATAACTATTTAGATACAAAAATTTCCTATGCATTTTCCTATGGTTATCATGATTTCTCCGAAATTCCACTGCCTGTCCAAGCTTGACAGCCTCTGAGTTTCGCTGTCTGCTTCGACCAGAGGAGACCGCGCAGGGCTCAAGACTGCACGCTAAGAATTTCCAGGAGGACATTGCTGCTATGTTGAGATTTGCCGTCGTCGGGATCGATCATGGGCACACGTTTGATCATGTGAAGGGCCTGCTTGCGGCCGGTGCCGAGTTCGTTGGATACTGCCCGCAGACCTCAGTGCCAGCGCTCTTGGAAAACTTCAAGAAGACCTATCCGGATACGCCGCAGATCGATCGCGATAGGATCTTCGCTGATCCTTCGATCGACGTGATCTGCATCGCCGCAATCCCGCGCGACCGCGCCGGATTGGCCGTCCGTGCGATGAAGGCCGGCAAGGATGTCATGACCGACAAGCCAGGCGTGACGACTTTTGCCCAACTCGAGGAAGTCAAGCGCACCGTCGCCGACACCGGTCGCATCTTTTCGATCTGCTTTTCCGAGCGCCATTGCGTGCGATCCGCGGTCAAGGCGGGCAAGCTCGTTAAGGAGGGGGCGATCGGCACGGTGATCCAGACGCTCGGCATGGGGCCGCACAGGCTGCAGTTGCCCACACGCCCCGCCTGGTTCTTCGATCCGGAGCAGTTCGGCGGCATCATCGTGGATATTGCTTCGCATCAGGTCGACCAGTTTCTCTTCTATACGGGCTCGACCAGCGGCGAGGTTGTCGCAAGCTCGGTCGGAAACTTCGGCATGTCCGACAAGCCGGCCTTTCAGGACTTCGGCGAGGTACTGCTTCGCTCCGAGAAAGCCTCAGGCTATGTGCGTGTCGACTGGTTCACCCCGGAGGCGCTGCCAACCTGGGGGGATGGTCGCCTGACCATCCTTGGCACCGAAGGCTACATCGAACTGCGCAAATACATCGATATCGCCGGACGGCCCGGCAAGGACCACCTCTTCCTCGTCAACGGCACCGAGATGACCCACATCGATTGCAGCGGCGAAAAGCTCGAATATTTCGATGCCTTCGCCGCCGACGTGCGCGACCGTACGGAGACGGCGATGTCCCAGGCTCATGTTTACGAAGTCTGCCGCCTTTCGCTGGAAGCACAATCAAGGGCAGCGCGCCTGGGTCATCGTTGAGGAATCCGCCATGTCCAAGAAGTTTCGTGTCGGCATCATCGGAGCGGGGATCGCCTCGCGCCACCTGACAGGCTTTGCCTGGAACAAGGATCTGTTTGAAGTCGCGGTCCTTTGTTCGCTGGACGAGGAACGCGGCCAAGCGCTTTGCGAGGAGTTTGGCATTCCCGAATATACCCAGGATGCCGAGACGATGATCGCTCGTACGGATCTTGACATCATCGATATCTGCACCCCGCCAAGTTCGCATTTCGAGCTCTGCCGCAAGGCAATCGAGGCGGGAAAACATGTCATCTGCGAGAAGCCACTTTTCGGCTCTATCGCCGAAGTGGACGAGATGGCTAGGATCGTAGCGCGCGCCGAAGGTTCGCAACTGATGCCGATATTTCAGTACCGGTATGGCTCGGGACTTCAGAAGCTGAAAATGCTGATCGATCTAGGCCTGACCGGGACGCCGTTCCTCACCACGATCGAAACACATTGGTGGCGCGGCCCCGACTATTATGCCGTCCCGTGGCGTGGAAAATGGGTGACCGAGCTGGGCGGCGGTCTGCTTGGTCACGCGATCCATGCGCATGACATGCTGAACTATGTTCACGGCGCCTGCGCCGAAATCTTTTCCTACGGGGCGACACTCGTAAACCCGATCCAGGTCGAGGATACCGCAGCCCTTTCGGTAAAGATGAAGAACGGCTCGCTGGCGACGCTATCGATGACACTGGGCTCACGGAAAGAAATCTCGCGTCTGCGGTTCTGCTTTTCGGATCTCGTCGCGGAAAGTATTCTCGAGCCCTACACGATGGGCCGGGACCCGTGGAGCTTCGTTGCCGGGACCGAGGAGCATCAGCAGCGTGTCGATGAGGCGCTGGCCGGTTATGTGGTCAAGGAAGACGGCTATACCAGACAGTTCGAACTGTTCCACCATGCGCTGACATCGGGAGGCGAGCCGCCGGTGACGTTGGAGGATGCTCGCAACTCACTGGAGCTCGTCACGGCGGCCTATCATTCGCAGCGCACCGGCAAGCCGACACCACTGCCGATCCTTTCCGATCATCCGCTCTACCATTCCTGGTTGCCGGAAGAAGAGCGACGTCTGGCGGCCGGGGCCTGATCCATGATCAAGAGCTTCGAGCATGTCGGCATGGTCACCGGCGACATGGACAGGTCACTGGCCTTTTACCGCGACCTCCTGGGTCTGCGCCTTCATTTACGAAAGACGATGGGGAATGGCACTGAAGTGGCATTCCTGGATAGTGGCAACGGCATGCTTGAGATTTTTGCGCCGCCCGGCGGCGCGGGGCCTGCCTCTGATCTTGCAGCCGCAACATCGGGCGTGCTGCACATTACCTTCCTCGTCGATAACGTCGATGAAAGCTTCGCGAAGCTGGAGGCTGCCGGAGTGGCAATCAAGGAGCGACCGCGTCCCGCCGTCAATTCGGAGGTGCTGGACCGGGTGGCATTCCTTCGCGACCCCGATGGTATCATCGTCGAGCTCGCCGAACGCCGTGACGAACGGAAGCTCGACTGATCGCAAACGAGAAGGCCCCCGAAGCGTATTTTTTTGCACTGCGGTAACGACTCCGTAATGCTCGTTTGTCAGCCTGAAGGCAACAATACTTCCTTCATGGCTGGGCTTGTTATGTCACGCAGCAAAGACGACTGGATCAATCAGCGCGCTTACGCACTCTGGGAAGCCGAAGGACGGCCGGAGGGGCGCGGTGGCGAACATTGGCAGCAGGCGGCACGCGAGTATCAGCAGCTCGAACTGACCCGCGCCTCGGTCGACGGCAGCGACCTCATCGAGCGGTTGCGGACCATGCGCCGCTTGATGCACCCGAATGACGTTGAAATCGGCGTCGGTGTCCGCGCTGAGGAGCAAAAGGTATCTGCCTGAGTAACACCCCACCTTATGGCAGAACCTGGAAGAATGCGTGCGCTGCAGAGCTTCTCGCTGTGTATGTCGCTTCAAGAAAGGCGCGCCCTACCTCGGCCGGCGAGTCGTGATGGTGGTATTCGGCCGGTAGGCCTTTAGCTGTGCGTTCCAGGTCAGAATACGAGGCCAATTTGCTTCGTCAGTTGCCGTGATCCGCATATGACGCTTCACAGGTGTTCTGATCTTGACTTGCCGTGACCGCAAATGGCACGGTAGCGACACCTGAATTTGATCAGCGGGTTACATTTTCATCGAGCACCCATTGCGGATCATATCACTCTCAAGCATTCCCCCTCGGTTCGCCAAGCTCGCTCCGACCCTAAAGAGTCTCGTTGATCAGATCGGCCCGATCAACGAAATACGGCTCTACATTCCAAAGCGATATCGGCGGTTCCCAGATTATGATGGGTCACTTCCTGCCGTTCCTGACGGGATTACGATTGTGCGTCCCGACGATGACATGGGACCGGCGTCCAAGGTGCTTTTTGCTACCCGTGAATTTCGCGGGAAGGACGCACAGATCCTGTTTTGCGACGACGACAAGGTCTTCGAGCCCGACTGGGCCTCGCGACTATTCCTGGCGCAGAAAGAGCGGCCGAACGAGTGTGTCGCGCTGATTGGTAAAGATGTTCCGAAAGCCTTTGCAACCTCGACCCCGTTTTTGCCTAGGGCAGTGCGCAAGCGAAAGCTAACGTTGGCGCTTCGAGCCCGCAGGCTTCACTACAAGGTCGCCACGAAGGTTTTCGGGGCTGAGGTGCGCCGGCCGATGCCGACCCTCATAGAAAGGGGCGGTTATGCCGATATTTTCCAGGGCCTCGGCGGTGTTGTCGTCCGGCCCGAGTTCTTCGGCGATATAGCCTACGACATTCCAAACGTTCTTTGGACGGTCGACGATTACTGGCTGTCCGGCATGCTCGCGGTCAAGGGGATCCCGATTTATCTTCCTGCCGGGCTCGCCGAGCCATTTTCGACCGGCGCCCATGAGGTTTCTTCGCTCTACAGGGCAACGATTGAGGGTGCAAATCGCGCCGAAGCCAACCGTCGATGCATTGAGTATATGCAGGAGCGTTTCGGTATCTGGCGGTGATGCCTGTGGACAGAGCCACCCAAGCGCCTTCTGCCATTCAGGAGCCAGCGTCTCGATCTCGATCGGCTTGTCATCTTCTGACTCGCCGACGATCATTGCAGTCCAAGCTCAGGTCGAGAAAATTGGTCCGGGGATCGGTCATGGTTCTCTCTTTTTCAGAATAACAGCAGACGGGCGCGGATCTCCTGCTCGCACGTATGCGAGTTAGCGGTTAAGGTCGCGCATGGAAAAGCTCCTGATCGCGATTTCTCTCGTATGCATTGCCATCGGCATAGGTGAGGTGTTTTCTCTGTGCCTCTTTTCTTCGAATGGGGTCCTGGAGAGAACTGAGCGGATCGCTGCGTCAAAGTTCGCCAGCAGTGCTGACGAGAGTTGATTTTCCGGAATGCCAATCTATGATTGTGAAGCCGGCAATTGAGGGCAGACTTATGCGATACGCATTACTAAAAGGGTCTGACATATGCATGGTTTCCGACTCTCTCGCAAAAGCAGAGAGGGAGCGAGCATTTTTCGTGTCCCGCTACGGTCAAACCGTCGAAATTGTTGCGATCGAGGACGGCGATGGGGCCAGCGCTCGGCTGCAGCGACAATTGGCTATCAGGAACCCACGTGATGAAACATAGTCTGGGCGAGGCGTACGCTCGCCCCGGGAGCGGAGACCGGAGAAAATTCGCCTAAAACTCCGAACGCTCATTACCTCGGAAGGGCTGGGGCGCGGCTCCAAGATCGACGCGACCGAGGCCAGAGGCTTTTGAATAATTTCGTATTTGCGCAAGCCATACCGCGCAGGAGAGGGCGGGCGACAATCCTACCGCAGTCTCACCGACGTTGGGTGGCAAAACGCCCCATTTCCCCGACCAGTTCAGATATTGAGATAATGCTTTGACGACCTTGGGGAAGCAATTTTCGGCGCTTAACGGGGATGAATTTTGTTATAATCCATGAACCAATCCACCTTCCGGAGTGCTGTGCCGGAATAGAGTACCCATACCAGCGGAGCCGTGGGATTTTGGGCGCCGCGCGTGGCAGGGTAGGTTCATGGAAATCGATGAGGACAAGATCGACGATGCCGTTTTGGCGCTGTTATGGCTGACGCTGCATAACGAGCGTTGTGCCTGGAAGGGTTTCGACTGGGCAGCGACGGATCGGCTTCACAGGAAGGGCATGATCGGCGACCCAGTCAACAAGTCGAAGTCATTGATCCTGACCGACGAAGGCTTGGAGCGTTCGGAAGCATTGTTCCGGGAGCTGTTTACGCGACCGCCGCAATAGCGGTCCCTTTGAGCGACTTTCATTGTTAGTTCGTGCTGGCTGGGGCTCTGGTTTGGCTCATACGGGCGCTAGGGCTATCCGAAGGCTTCACGAAGATCCAACTTCTCTTCGGCTTCATGGAGGATCAAAACGTCTCCGCCGCC
>Ga0207426_1001186_pt1 | contig 23250 bp, 27 predicted proteins | sample AraplaMF_Cvi_mMS_FD_184265 | JGI IMG/M metagenome (GOLD analysis project Ga0207426, IMG submission 184265) | Arabidopsis root microbial communities from the University of North Carolina, USA - plate scrape MF_Cvi_mMS (SPAdes) (version 2) | ecosystem: Host-associated > Plants > Roots > Endosphere... | reverse complement strand
CGAGGCAACATTCCTCGATCGTGACGCGTCGACTGCGCGGGACTACGGGCATCTCACCGCGGCAGAAGCGGCGTCGTTTGCGGCAGCGAGCAATGTGAAGCAGCTCGTGCTGACCCATATGTCGGGACGCTATGAGGATGGAGAGGTTCGCGCTGAGGCGGCAAGCGTCTTTCCGAACAGCCGGATCGCCGCCGACTTCGATCACATCGTGATTTAGCCGTCGCAACGAAACATCGCCGATCGCCGTCTGGTCCCGCGCTAGAGGCCGGCGGCAACACCGAGGCGGCCGATGCCCGGCAGCTTGACGGCAGGCCGCCGGATGTCGAGGCCGAGCACGGCGCCGAAGACGTTGATCTCGAGGCCTTCGACCCAGCCCAGGGTCAGGCCGAGATAGCCGGAGAGCGAGGCATAGAAGCCGGTGCGCGAGGCGGTCAGCCCAATCCATTCCCCGGAATAGGGATAATCCTTGCCGATCGCGGTCGGCGGCAAAACCGCGCGAAGTTCCGGCACGGCATCAAGAGCGGCTTGTACGAAGGTGTTTGAATTCGGTCCCGGCCAGGCGCTGTAGTCGCAATAGGCTCGAAACTTGTAAGTCTCGATCACACTCCGGATCCTGGGAATGAGGAGCTCGGCCTGTGGTCCATCTACAGCGACGACGGTTTCCGGCAGGGCGCCGAACCACCTTCCATCGGGGGCGAAGCCGTTGCTCCGGATCGGTTCACCCCACGCGGTGTAGTCGTATCGGCTGTAGCTGGTCGCATCCTTTTCCTTGACGACGATCCAGGTGTGGACGGCGAAGATGCTTCGCCACCGGACCGTTCGCGCCGCATAAACCCGGATCAGGGCATCGGGATGGGAGGAAGCCGGTGGCAGCAGGCCTGCGCTGGAACGGTCAGCCGTCTGCCAATTGCCGCGGCCATCTCCAAGCCAATAGTACCGCGCGGCCGACAGGCCGATCGGTACGAACAGAAGCAGCAAGAAAATGAGCACGGTTCTTCGCAAGGAGAGATCGGGTTTCGGAAGGAAGCTTCGAGGATATAGGTCGTGAAGGCGCTTTCACAATGATGTTCGAATTCAGATCGCCGGCCGTAAGGTCGCGGGACACGTTCGCGACCATCGCGCTCAGCGCGTCAATCAGACTTCTTCGCGAGGTCCTGCATCTGGCGGAGCGTCCGTTCCGTCAGTTTGACGGGGCGCGGTCGGCCGCACGCGTCGATCGGACGCTCCGGCAATCAACGTGCATGCTCTCGCCACCCTTCGGGCAGAGGCGGACAGTTCGCCTTGCCCCCGCGAACGCAGCAAGAACTAGCCGGCGATGTTCACAGAAGGGCTGGACCGCGAAGGGCAGCGCGGCTATATGAGCGGCCTGCGAGCCGCTGATTTGCAAAGCTGTCAGCCTGCCTCGCAGAACGTCCGAAGAAAGCTTAGCGATTTCAGGCGCTTCGGTGGGGAATGGTGTAACGGTAGCACAACAGACTCTGACTCTGTTTGTCTTGGTTCGAATCCAGGTTCCCCAGCCATTCCGCCGTTTTACCAATGAAATCAATGAATTAGGTCGCCTTGCGTCACTCGAAAACGGTGCCGCTCGTAACCGCCTTTCGCTACCGCCATGCGTAACCGCGACTCATTTCCGCCGCAATTGTCGCGCAAGATAATTACGTGTTCGGACTTCGGGCCGAAACAAAAGCACAGCACAGAGAAGCTTCCCCGTTCGCCTGACCGGCGGGCCAACCTCTGTTTTGTGCAATTTGTCTGTCGCCTCCCGCCTAAAATCTCTGTTCGGTCTTGAGACCAAAGCCACGTCGGGCGTCTCCACGCCTGAGGCTTGGCTGCTCGACCTGTTCGGCGCCAGCCCGACCCTGGCAGGCGTGACCGTCACGCCCCACAGCGCCATGACATGCGCACCGGTTGCTTGCGCTGTGCGGTCGATCAGCGAGCCGGCCGGCTCGCTTCCCCTCCACATTTACCGGAAGCTTGAGGACGGCGGCAAAGAGAAAGCTACCGATCACCCGCTTTACAAAATCCTCCACGCCGCGCCGAACAGCTTTGCGCCGGCCGCCCTGTTTCGCACGCAACTCATGGCCGACGCGCTGTTGCAGCCGCATGGCGCCTTTGCGCAGATCATCCGCGTTGATGACGGCAAGGCCGCCGAACTAATCCGGCTTGATCCCAGGACTGCACCGGTCGTCGTCGACGACAGCGACATTGAACCGACCTACAAGGTGAATGGTCGCGAGATCGCGGGCGCCGACCTGATCCACATTCCCAGCCCGGCTTACGATCAGCGTAAGGGCTTGGTCGGCGAAGGTCGTGAAGTCATCGCGCTCGCGATCGTTCTTGAGCGTCACGCCGCGCGCCTGTTCGGTAACGGCGCCAGACCTTCCGGCGTTCTTAGCTTGAAGGGCACCGTTACGCCCGACGCTCTCGGCAAGGCCAAGGCTGCTTGGCAGGCCGCGCACAACGGAAGCAATTCCGGCGGCACCGCAGTCTTGCCGAGCGATGCGTCCTGGCAGGCGCTCACCTTCAACAGCGTCGATTCCCAATTCCTCGAAATGCGGACGTATGCAGTCGCCGAAATCGCGCGCCTGTTTCGCGTGCCGCTGCACATGCTGATGCAGGTCGATCGTGCTCAGCCTCGATCGACTGAATCGATCGGGCAGGAATTCCTCTCTCAGGCGCTGTTGCCCCGGCTGAAGGCATTCGAGCAAGAGCTTGAGTTGAAGCTTCTGACGCCGGAGGAGCGCGACCAATATTGCATCGAATTCAACATCGATGGTTTTGCCCGTGCCGACTTGCTCGCGCGTGCCCAGGCCCTTAGCGCCACCGTTTCAGCCCGCATCCTCAATCCGAATGAAGCCCGCCAGATCGGCTTTGGCTTGCCAGCCTATGAGGGCGGCGACGTGTTCGAAAACTTCAACACGTCATCCGCCCATGCCGGCGGCGCCCTTAATGCGCAGAACGACAACAACAATCAAGAGGCCGCCTGATGCTCCGCACGGTTCACCTTCATGGCCGGCTCGCCAAAGACTTCGGTAAGTCCCATCGCTTTGATGTTGCTACGGCCGGCGAAGCCTTGCGCGCGCTCAACTGCGCTTTCCCTGGTCGCTTCGTCAAAGCGATCGAGCGGGGCTCTTACAAGATCGTGCGGGGCGACAAGCGCGCCGGGATGCAGCTCGATATCGACCTGATCAACCAGTTCAATCTGGGGCAGGCCGATCTGCACATGATCCCGGTGCCGCGCGGCGCCAAGAACGACACTGGCAAGGGCACAGCCAAGATCGTGCTCGGCGCTGCCCTAGTTGGCGGCGCTATCTTCCTGTCTGGCGGCACGCTCGCCACGCCGCTCGCCGCATCCGGCATTCTCAGCGGCACCACTTACGGCACCGTTGCGGCGATCGGCCTGGGCCTTGCCCTGTCCGGCGCCTCTACGCTCCTCAGCAAGCCGGCCGGCGAGCAAACCCACGCCTCCAACAGCCTGAGCGTCAACGGCGGCAACATCGGCAATTCCGGACTGCAAGGTAACGCAATCCCGCTGATCTATGGCGAGTGCTTGGTCGGCACTACACCGATCCAGGTTTGGTCGGACGTTGAAGACATCGACGTCTATGCCGATAGCGCCGGCTCAATCGAAACCGCGTTTGGCGAGGCTGGCTGATGGCTGATCTCACCACGTTCTTTGGCGACGGCGAGCACACGTTCAAGCTCACCCCCGAGCTTATCCGCGAGCTTGAGACCAAGTGCGGCCCCGTTGGCGCGCTCAGCAATCGCGTGTTCTCCCGCAACTTTGCCCAGGCTGATCTTTCCGAGACCATCCGCCTAGCGCTCATCGGCGGCGGCACGGCGCCCAAGCGCGCCCATGAGATGATCGTCGCCTATGTCGACGGCTGGCCGCTGGCCGAAAGCTATGAACTCGCCGCCAAGATCCTGGAGCGCGCGCTGTTCGGTAACCCTCACGGAGATCAAGCAAGTGCAAGTTAATCTCACCGCCAACGGCGCAACTCTCCCTGTCCCTTGGTCCGGCGGCGTCGGAATGGTCGCCGCTTGGGGCTCTTTCGGCGGTGGCACCCTCGCGCTGGAAATGTCACCTGACAACGGTGCCACCTGGATTGCAGTCGATCGCGGCGGTGACAGCTTCGTAACCTTCACCGCTGCCGGCAACGGTGCATTCCAGCTCGGCATTTGCCTGCTCCGTCTGAATCTCGCCGGTGCAACGACACCCTCCGTGTGGTGTTCGCTGTGAGCGCATTCGGCACCCTCACGGCAAACGGCGCTTCCGAACCAATGCCTTGGCCCGGCGGGTCCGGCATGTTCATTTTTTGGGGTGCGTTCGGCGGCGGGGGTATGGCGATAGAGTCGTCTGCGGATGGCGGCGCGACTTGGACAGCCTTTGATGGTTGGAGCACAGCCGCCTTAGAGGAGCGCCGCTTTACGGTAGGATTTTTCCTATCGGCGTGTTTGCTGCGGGCAAGGCTCGCGGCCGTGCAAACGTCAGCCTCTGTGTCGTTCAAGCTAGTTAGGCTTCCAGAAGGGTCTTCGTCCTTCAAGGTCGCTCGTCCGAGGAGTGGCCTTTGATGAATCGTCTTGAAGTCAAAGCGACGCTCAGCGTCAGCGATGAAGGTGAAATCACCGGCATCGCGTGGCCCTTCAATGCCGGCCCGGATAGCTACGGCGACCTTATCCAGAAAGGCGCCTTCAACATCGCCGTCACCGACATGCCGATACTTTTCAATCACGACCCCAGCGATCTCATTGGCACCTGGACGGAAGTGAAGGAAACGGACGAAGGCCTAATGGTTAAGGGCAAGCTGCACATGGACCGGCCGCGCGCCCGTTCTGTGCTCGCTATGATCCGGGGCCAACTCGCCAGCGGTCTCAGCATCGGCTTCCGGACTAAGGCCGCTATCAAGCAAGGCGCCCGGCGCCTCATCACCGCACTGGACGTGTTCGAAACGTCGATCGTGCGCAACCCCGCCCATCCGCGTGCTCGGGTCACCGGCGCGAAATCCGACGACGCGGCGCGTGCCGTGGCCGATCTCATCAAGCGATTCACGGCATCGCTTTAATCCTAGGAGCTATGGACCACCCAATGAAGACTTCGAACGCACTGGAATTCAAGGACACCGGCGACGATGTTGACCCGATCGCGAGCGTTGCCAAGGAATTGGCCGACCTGAAGACCGCTCTCGAAACGAAGGCGGCCAACGACAACACCAAGCTCATCGAGCGCCTGGACCGCATCGAGGCCAAGGTCAACCGCCCCGGCAATCGTGCCACCAACGACAATGAACCCAAGATCGAGACCAAGGCTTTCGAGTCGTTCCTCCGCGGCGGCGCCGACAAGATGGACGATCTCGAAAAGAAGTCGCTGGTCGTCAGCAACAACACTGCGATCGCACCGCCGGAATTCGGCAACGAGATCCTGAAGCTCCTGCGCCAGTTTTCGCCAATTCGCCAGTATGCGAACGTTCGCACCATCGGCGCCGGTCAGGTGAAGTATCCCCGGCGCACCGGCAGCCCGGCTGCCGTGATTGTCGGTGAAACCGAGGACCGCACCGGTAGCGAGCCGTCCTATGAGCAGATCGGCATCACCCCGTATGAGTATGCGACCTATACCGACGTTTCGAACTGGCTGCTGGAAGACAATGCCTACGGCCTGGAAGGCGAGCTTCACTCGGAATTCGGCGAAGCTTTCGGCATTGGCGAGGGCACCCACTTCGTCAAGGGCAACGGCACGACCCAGCCCATGGGATTGCTCAGCGCAACCGGCATCACCACCGTCATCACTGGCAACGCCACGAATTTTCCGTCATCGACGCCGGCCGACGTGCTGATCAACATGTTCCACAAGCTCCCGGGCGCGCACGCCCAGAACGGCGTGTGGCTCATGAACCGCAACACGCTCGGTGCGATCCGCCTCTGGAAGGATGGCATGGGCCGCTATCTGGTCCTGGACCCGATCTCGGAAGGCGCGCCGACAACCTTGCTGGGCCGTCCGATCGTTGAAGCGATCGATATGCCCGACATCGCGGCCAATGCCTTCCCGGTCATGTTCGGCGACCTGAAGGGTTACCGCATCGTCGATCGCGTCGGCATTTCGATCCTTCGCGACCCCTACACGCTGGCGACTAAGGGCCAAGTCCGCTTCCACGCGCGCAAGCGCGTCGGCGCCGACGTGACCCATCCTGATCGCTTCGTGAAACTCAAGGTCTCGGCGACCTAAAGGAACACAGCTATGCGGCTCGCAGCGAATACTTTTGCCCTCCAGCTCGGTGACAGGTCGTTTGACCTGAAGCCTTCGCTGCGGGCCGCATTCATCCTTTGGGAACGCTATGACGGCTTCCACAACCTTTCGCGCCACCTTGCCGATGGAAGCTTGACCGCAGCCCTCGACATTATCAGCGCGACCATCGTCAACGCCAAGGCATGGGGCGAATACGCACTACCGGTCAATGGTGCCGTCGTGCGCGACCTCTTGGCTGCAACCGCCGATTTGATCGAATTCGTCATGCTGCTCGCTGGCGTCGACGACAAACCCGGCGGCAAGGCCGATACCGGCAAGCCGATTCCGTTCGACGAATACTTCACCCAGCTTTTCCAGATCGGCACCGGCTGGCTTGGCTGGACGCCCGATGACACCTGGGAAGCAAGCGTTTCCGAGATCATCAACGCCCAAAAGGGCCGTATGGACATGCTCAAGGCCTTGTTCGGCGGCAAGGAGCAGACCGCCGAACCTTCCGAACTGGGAAGCATCAAGGCCGACCTCAACGCCATCGGTGACCTCACCGTGCATTCATTGGGGGTGCGCTGATGGCATGGAAACCGCGCCGCGTATGTCGCTGCGGCAAGATCATTGCGGCAACCGATCTCTGCGAGTGCCAGATCCGGCGCAAGGCTGAGGCCGACAAGCTCAGGCCCAGCGCCCATGATCGCGGCTATGACAGCAAGTGGCGCCGCGAGAGCAAAGAATTCCTGGCCCTGCCTCACAACCGCTTGTGTGCTTGCGGCTGCGGTCGCGTTGCTGATTGTGTTGACCACAAAGTCCCGCATCGCGGCGACATGAAGCTTTTCTGGGACCGGAAGAACTGGCAGCCGCTCGCCAGCTCGCCTTGCCATGCCAGCCGCAAGCAACGCATGGAGCACCGGCAATGAGCGACAAGGCCCTTTGGCGCGCCGTCGTCCAGCAAGCGATTACCGATGCATCTCAACCCCTCTCGACCAAACGGCGATCGGTTCGGCTCGACCAGCTGCGCACACGCGAATGGCTGACGGAGCCGAACACTGACTTTGAGGACGTGTGCAGCTTGGCAGAACTCGATCCCTGCAAGGTGCGCAAGCACGCGCTACCCTTGATTGCAGAAGCAGCAAAGAACGATCAGCCAATGCCCGAACGCCTGCCTCAGCGCCGTGTCCGCTTCTCAGCGAGACACGCCCGGGGGGTAGTTCAAAACATCTCAAAGAACGCGAACGACCGGTGTTCCCGGGTCACGCAGGACCGCGTCTAATTGGAGTTTTTCTGACCATGCCGGGCATCACCCTGGACCAAGCCAAAGCCCACTTGAACGTCACCCTCGACGCCGACGACGCGCTGCTTACCGACAAGCTCGCGGCGGCAAAGGCATGGGTTTCGGCTTACACGGCCGGCGATCCGGACACGGACGCCGCCCCGGCACCGATCAGGGAAGCCGTGCTGCAATTGACGGCGCACCTCTACCAGAACCGGGAAGCGTCCCTGGTTGGCGTCACCGCCCAGGAATTGCCGTTCGGTTTCCTCGACCTTTTGGCCCCTTATCGGGCTTGGTGCTTCGGATAATGGCCATTTCTGACCCCTCATTGGCCCTCCAAAAGGCTATTCGAGCGCGCTTGATCGCGAGCCCAGAGCTGACGGCGCTGGTCCAGGCTGATCATGTCTTGGACGCCAATGGCCGGCCTGAGATCATGCCAGCCGTCTACATCGGCGAAGGGCAGACCATATTCCGGCGCTGGGATGCGACGACGCACGCCACGCTGCACGTCTGGTTCCAAGAGCCGGGCCTAGTCCGGTGCAAAGAGGCCGTATCCGCCATCGTCGCGGCGCTGCGGATCGACGCCCAAGCCGATGGCGTGCTGCCGATCGACGGTTTCACCGTCCATGACATGCAGGCCACCCAAACCCGGTATATGCGCGACCCTCACGGCTCATTCAGCCATGGCGTCGTCACCGTCGCGGCGATCGTGAAAGCGAGGGCGGCATGAGGGCCGGCAACCTCGACCGCATTGTCGAAATCCAGCGCCGCACCACCGGACTAGACCTCTATGGCGCGCCTGTAGAGACCTGGAGCACGTTTGCCACCATGCGGGCGCAACTGCTCAAGAACGCCACCGACGATCGCGAGGGCACGCGCGGGCATACCACCGACGCGGTGCTGACCTTCCGCATTTATTACTTCGCCAGCCTCAGCCTCAATGATCGGCTGCTCTGTGAGGGACAGCAATTCGAGATCACCGGAATCACCGAGATCGGCCGACGCGTCGGGATGGACGTGACATGTCAGCGGGTCGGGCGATGATCCTAGCCGTGCTCAATCCGGCTGATCGTCAGAACGATTGGCTGTATTTCGGTGAGAACGTCTTCGCATGCGCGCCGCAAATCTTTGGCGAGATCATGCGTAACCTTCATTTGCCCAGAATATGGGATCCCCTGGCCGATTTCCCACGTTGTTTCGGGCGCCTGGGTCGCTACGAAATTGCTCAAGGTGCGAATGCAAGATTGCACCTGCGACAATTTGAATGCCGCCTTCGGAGGGAAAACCTCCAAATTCGCCCATGTCTCGATAAGATCGGGCGCCTCTGTGACCAGCTTGAGTTCATCGAGATATACGGTTCTTGTGCCAAAATAACGCTCGCGAGTCTTTTCCGAGAGGCTCTGCGCTCGATCAGACAGTTGATTGCAGACGTGTTCGGCACGAAGGTAGATGCCGAGCCTCTTTCTGCGTTCGTCTCGATCCCGGGTTACCTTGTCGTAGTCTACCTTCGCCATTGCCGCGTTATAGGCCAAAGCTGCTGCGCTCAATGCGACGACCGAGGCGATCAGCGGCTGCCAATCCTTCAGCGTGAACCCTTTTGGGTCGGAGACAAGACAAGCCAACGCAACGACCGAGAACACAAGCAAAGAAAAGGCGAGAAGATCAAATCTTTGTTTCATCGCCTTAAATTGCCGATCTGCCCCCGATTCGTCGAGCGGGTTGCGGCATGAAGGGCCGAAAACCACAGCTTGCTGCCGACGCCAATGCGCTCGACACCACGACCAAGCCGCCGTCCTGGTTAAGCAAGCACGCCAAGGCCGAATGGCGCCGCGTCGCACCAATTCTTATTGATCGCCGCATCCTCACGGACACCGATCTAACGAGCTTGGAGCATTACTGCACCGCAGCCGGCCAAGTCCGCGAGATGCAAAAGATTATCGCTCATGAGGGCAGCGTGGTCATGACCGAGCGCGGCCCGCGCGCTCATCCGGCCGTTCGCATTCAGGCAGACGCCATGACCCGCGCGCGGCTTCTCGCGGCTGAGCTTGGATTGACCCCGGTCAGCCGCAACCGCCCCGCAATCCGAACCGACCAGGAAGACTATGACAGTGCATCCGACCTGGGTGTTTGACGAAACACCCATCCCGGACCCGCATGGGCGCGGCGAGCGCGCTGTGAAGTTCTTCCGGGCCTTGAAGCATCCCAAGTCGACCGCGCCCAGGCGCGCTTTCGAGCTTGCGCCGTTCTGGGAACGCATCTTACGTCGCATATACGGCCCCTCTGACGCCAACGGCGATCGTGAGGTGCGGACGGTCTTTATTCAGATCCCGCGCGGCGCGCGAAAGACGACGTTTGGCGCGGCGCTGAGCCTCTTGCACTCTTGCGGTCATGAGAAGGTGCCCGGCGGCGCCTGCATCCTTGCCGCCAGCGCCGAAGATCAGGCAGAGCTCGCCTTTGATGAAGCTCAGGCTTTCGTCAAGGCAACGGCGCCGCTCGCCAAGGCTACCTATGTGGTCGAGTCCGAATTGGAGCTTGAGCACCTTGCTTCCGGCTCGACCCTGAAGGCCATTCCGGCCGAAGGCGACGTTCAGCAAGGCAAGACGCCTTACTTTGTGCTGATCGACGAATTGCACGTGTGGAAAAACCGTCGCCTCTGGCGCGCGCTCAAGAGCGGCCTGCTCAAGGTGCCGAACACGCTGCTTGTGATCATCACCACGGCGGGGCGCGGGCAGGACAACCTTGGCTTTGAGGAATACAGCTACGCCAAGAGGGTCGCGACGGGCGAAATCGTCAATCCGGCCTATCTGCCGATCATCTTCGAGCCACCCGCAAAATTCGATTGGCGCGACGAAAAGGTTTGGCACCGTGTTAATCCGGGCCTGAAATACGGCTTCCCCGACCTCAAGGGGATGCGGCAAGCGGCGTCGGAGGCGGCCGACAAGCCGGCCGATCGCGAAGATTTCTGTTGCTACAACCTGAACCAATGGATTGACGCCGCGTCCAGTCCGTTTGTGTCGATGGAGGTTTACGATGAAGGAAAAGCGCCGGTCGATCTGGACGCGCTCACTTCGCGCCCTTGCTGGCTTGCGGTCGATCTCTCATCGAACACCGACCTGTCCGTCGTCGCGGCGGCATGGCCCGACGATGACGGCGGCTATGACGTGCATCCCTGGTTTTTCTGTCCGGCCGCCAACCTTCGCGAGCGCGAGAACAAGACCAATGCGCCCTATGTCCGATGGGAATGCGATGGACTGATCACCGCGACGGACGGGAACGTGATCGACTTCGACAAGGTGCAAGCCACGATTGAGGAACTGTGCGACCGCTTCAACGTCCAAGAGATCGCGTTCGACCCCTACATGGCCCGCATGATGCAGGCCCGGTTGCTGGAGAAGGGCCTGCCCGTGGTCGACTTCCGGCAAGTCCCCAGCCTCATGATGCCCGCGCTATCGGAGCTTGAGCGAGCCATCATAGCGCGTCGCTTCCGGCACGGTGGGCATCCGGTGCTGCGCTTCTGCTTCGCCAATGCGGAGGTCGAGCGGAACAAGCAGCAGCATGCAGTCCGATTCCACAAGTCCAAACGCTGGCTGAACATTGACGGTGCTGTTGCCACCGCCATGGCGGTTTCGCGCGCCTCGACGGGCGAAAGCAATCGCTCGCTCTATGACCTGCCCAACGCTGTTGAGCTTCTTTCGTGGTGACGCATGGCCGATAATGAGGACTTGGACGCATACCTTCAATCGCTGCCGAACAAGCTCATCGAGCATCTATCGGACGTTCTGCGGGAGCAGGCGTTCCGCCTTTCCGATGCTCAGCGCGCGGCGCTGCGATCACTTGAGCAGTCGCCAGAGACCGGCGCTTTGGAAGCGTCGTGCACCGTGGCCCAGGGCGAGAACGAACTGGAATACGTGGTGCAGGCCGGCGGCGACATGACGACCAAGGAAGTCCGCGAAGGCAGCGGCGAACCCTATGACTACGCGCTCGGATTCGAATTCGGGACCAGCAGGCAGCCGGCGCGACCCTTCTTTTTCAACACCTATGAAGCCATGCGCGACGACATGCAGCAGGCAATCAACGATGCAGTTAGTGAGGTTCTAGATGACTGAGACCACCGGCCGCGAAATCACCTGGACAGGCGGCACCCACACTTTTGACCTGGGCCATCCCTGGGTTCGCCGCGTGATCTCATGGCGCGGCATCAACGGACACGCGCCGGCCGCGCTGCTCGCCCGTTTCGGCGCGGACAGCTACAGCCCGGAAGATGTAGAGCGCGTCATCGAATTGGGATTGATCGGCGGCGGGACACCCGAGTGTGAGGTTGAGGCGTTGCTTGACGCTCATGTGCGCGGGAAGCCGCTGGCTACCAGCGTTGCCCTTGCCAGCGCGAATCTGGCGACGTTGCTTGTGGGGGACGAAAATGTCAGCACCGCCGCTTAGAATTCCCATCTCGCTCAATCTCGACCAGTTGAAGGAACAGCTCCGGCAGACATCCTCGCTGACCGGCACCGCTACGCGCCAGATCGCGAAGCAATTCCTCGACATGAACAAAGACCTCGCCAAAGACGCGATTTTTGCGACGATGGCGCGCGGCGCTGTTGATCTCGCCGGCAAGGTCGCGCTGGCGGTTGGGGCTTACAAGCTCATGACGGCCGCGATCAGCGGCGCACGCGAGCAGATGCAGCAAATGGTCGAGATCGCCGACAAGGCGCAAAACCTTGGCGTCTCGCCGGCCTTCCTCCAGGCCTTCACAGCGGAAGCGCGCAAGCTCAAGGTTGAGGCCGGCGAATTGGAATCCGCGCTAGATCATGCTTTCCAGGCGACCAAGGATAAGCCGCCAGTCGATGTCGGCGAATGGGAAACGGCTGGCGAGCGGATCACCACGGTAGAGCATGCGCTTCGGGTCTATAACGAGACGCTGGCGAAGGCTTCCGGCGAGCGGCTGCAAGGCCTGGTCCTGTTCCGGGATGCTCAGAATCAAGAGGACAAGGTCAAGGCGGTGCTCGCCGCCATGATCCAGCTCGATCAGATCGGACAGCACGCGGCCAGCCTGGACCTTGGCGAACGCATGTTCGGCGCCCAGATCGTCGACCGCATGCGACAGGGTAAGACCAGCGCCGAAAGCATGTTGCAGACGATCAAAGAGGCCGGCGCGAACGCCGACGGAATCTTTAGCAACGCCCTGGTTGAGCGCGCCAAGGAAGTTGACGACCAGCTTAAGCTTGCCCATCAGCGGCTCTCGACGGCCCTAAAGCCGTCCTGGGATGATCTCGCCAGCGTCATGATGGACATCAAGGGCGCCTGGGCCGACGTGATCGGCTACATCGCCAAGGCGGTCGAGCTATCGAACAAGCTTCCCCGCATTCCCGGCATGCCGGCCAGCTCGACTGACCTCGACGCCAAGCGCGACGCACTCGCCCAGGTCAACGCCCGCTTGAACGGGACCGGCAGCGGGTTGCTCGGCAGCGTCAACCTTCCGCCGTTGTCGATCCCAGGTATTGGACAGGTCTACGCCGGCACCACGGCAGACCTTGAGGCTCACCGAGATCGGCTACAGAAAGAGATCGCGGCACTCACGGCCGGCCAAGATCAGTCTGGCCCAGCCGTCCCCGGTCAATCGCGCGGCACCGGCCCGGCGCCAACTAAGATCAGCACCGGCAGCAATGTGGACAAGCTCGGCAGCGCCGCCGACAGCATCGAAAAGCGCATTGCCGCGTTGCAAGCAGAGGCAGCCGGCCTCGACCTGACAACCGCCGCCCGCGAACGCGCCAAGGTTGCTGCACAGCTTGAGACCGTCGCCATGCAGGCCAATGCCGCCGCAGGGAAGGGCGAAGGCGTGGTCACGGCCGAACAGCGCCAGCGGATCGACGAAGTCACCGAGGCCTACGGCAGGGCCACCGAGGCGATCGAAAAGGCGACCGTTGCCCAGTCGATCCGGCGCGGCCGACAGACCTCGCTCTTGGATCCCCAGGACGTGCAGATCGCCGAACAGCTCAAAGGCCTCTATCCTGACGTTGGGACGGCCCTGAAATCGGTTGAAGCATCGGCCATGCGGACTAATGAGGCCATGCGGTCGATCGGCTCGACCATGTCGAGCAGTCTTACCAGCGGCCTCGCTGACATCTTGGACGGCACCAAATCCGTGTCGGCGGGCTTTGCTGACATGTCCAGGGCCGTGGTCCGCGCCCTGGAGGAAGCCATGATCAAGATGCTGATTGTCCAGCCGCTGATGCGGTCCATGGGCGGCGCTTTCGGCTTCAGTGAGGGAGGCCTAGTCGACGCCCCGGCGCTCGCCAAGGCGGACGGCGGCTATATCAGCGGCCCCGGAAGCGGAACGTCAGACAGCATCCCGGCGAGGCTCAGCAACGGCGAATTCGTGGTGCGTGCCTCCGCCACAGCGAAGCACCGCGCGGTCCTGGAGGCGATCAACTCCGATCGTATCCCGCGCTTTGCGGACGGCGGTTTGGTTGGCGGTGCCGGCAATGGGGCAGCGCCCATGATCGCGCCCTCGAATGTCATCGCGCCGTCGATCAGCGTCACGGTCCAGGGCACCCCCGGCATGTCGGATCAGGACCACCAGCGCACCGGGGAGAATATCGCCAGAGCCCTGGAGCATCAGGTTCTCAGCATAATGGCGAAGGAACTCCGCACCCAGCGGCGACCGGGCGGCGTCCTCCGGTGACGAAACAGGGCGTGATCCTGAATTGACCCGCTACATCTCTTCATTGAACCCGACCTGAAATGCGAAAGCCACCCGGCGGCGAACCCGGATGGCTTTCTGGAGGCCCGAACGTTGCCATTGCTCAATAGAACGCCCGAACAAGATCAGTATAGCGCCGCGCGCCCGATCCATCAGGATAACTGGCCGACAAAGCGGTCGAAAAAAGTCCCCAAGCGGGTTCGGCAATCCGCTTTCAAAGACAATCAAACCCTAGCAAAAATAGCGGCTTTCCGCGTTCCAGCCGCCTTGCTGGCCGGAGAGACTTCAGTTGCACACCCCACACCCTCTAATCTCTCTATCGACAGCTCTGTAACACCCTCCAACGATAACATACCCGTGTGGGCTCTTACCGGTGACGTGGTCAAAGCCGTGGCCGCGACAGCGGCCCTCCAGATCGCAGACAAGCCCGCTTATGCGTTCACCTTCAACATGACTCAGAAGGCGCGGGAGAAGGCCCTGACTCATCCACGGGCTTCCTGGAGTCGCTGAAGCGGTCCTTTGACAAGCAGCTGGCACGGGCTGGCATTCGGCTGCCTTACTGGTTCTGCATCGATCGGGATTGGGATGGCCGGCTGCACATTCACGGCGCCTTTGCTGGCGTCACCGAGAACGAGGTTTTGAAAGAGGCCATGCGCAGGGCCTGGGGCGAATGGCCGGAGCGGGGAAAGCAGTTTCAAATCGATATGAGGCCGCTACGCGACGACGGCTGGGCTACCTACGCCACGCGCAACCTGCGCCGGGTATCGGGCAAGATCGGCCCGGCCTTCACCATGACCCGGCCGCTGCAACAGGAGGCGCAATGGACCTATGGTGAGGTTCGCCGGATCATGCGGGCCGATTGCAAGTGAAAGCTGCTACTATTTTAGAAACTTCATCAGCGGCAGGTCGACTTGCTTTATGCCCATCTCGGCCGCAACGCCGTTCCAATAAATGGCAAGCCAACGCATTTTCTCATAATGAGCAGGTTCATAGATTGAACGCGCTAGAGCGTCCTCGATGGCACTGCGCATCTTGGCAATGGTGATTTCTGTATCCTCAATAAGCTCTGGCTTCCGGAGAAAATTCAGATAGTCGATGAACGGTGGCCCATCGTCTCCTAGGGCGATCTCCGGAGCCAATTGCCATTGCTCTTTTTCTTTCAGATAGCCGTCGGAAGAAAGATCGTGGTGGGTTTCGGCATCGATCAACACTCGAGGCACTCGCGCGATGCTCGACTCCATGCTGTATGCTTTCACTAGTGCTGGACCGAGGACGACTTTGGGAGAGTGGTATAGGAGACCTTTGGCGAAACCTCCTCGAACGAAAATGCCGTCCTCCAGCAGCGTCAAACTAGCGTGCGCTACTACACCCAGCAAATGACAAAGCCCGGCTGGAGAGGCGTTCTCCGACATAACAATGCAGTCAGAGAAACTCTGCGCCCGAAAGTCGTCGGGATCATGCGTTTGGTAGACGTCATGACGGTCAGCGATTTCTTCCATCACGGAAATTAGGCTTTCAGCCTTCTTTACGGTGGTCGCCGAGTCAACAACGATGTTCTTGAACCCGAGGATGTCCATGAAGGCGACATACCGGGTTGTGTAGTTCTTCTTCTTTTCGCTGGCCATTCGGTAGTCTATTGCCAATCGCAGCGCTCAATCAATCCGACGCTTGTCGAACAGGTCAAACAAGTCAGCACTGACTTACAATTTTTAATTGAATCAACGTCTTGACGCCACTTGGCGAATGTGAATCTTATGGCCGCGTGCATCACACCAACCATGAGGCTGATTTTGTCCGCTGCATCTGGAACGTTCATTGCGACCTCAATCCATACCGAACTTGTCGCCGCGCTCGCGGGCATCAACGCCCGCAATCCCTTTAGCGAGGACAGCACCGCTGCCCGGCTATGGGCTGAGAATGAAATCAAGGTCGTGCTCGGCACGGTGGGTGACATCTGGCCGCTGGAGATTCGCGGCGACCTGATCATTGACGCGCTGGAGCATGCCGACCGCCAACAAAACCTGATCCGCGTGGCATTTCCGCAACACCGCGCTCTTTAATTCAGAAACCACGCGCGATCCTGATCGCGAACGCTATAGCCCAAAAGTGGCGATCGGCTTCACGGCCCGTCGCTTCTCCTCTGTCAGTGCAACCAGCCGGCGCGCAACATCCGCCGGCTGGTTTTTCGTCAGGGGAGATCAATCGGACTGATGACAGGAGAAGTGAATGCCGAGAGAGACCAAAGTAGAACGCGAACGCCGCGTAGCTATGGCGACTGACGATCTAGTCGTGAAGCTCACGCCGAGCGTTGACAAAGAAATCAAAACGATTCGCGCCGCCATGCGGAAGCAAAAACTTCCGATAGCCGGTGAACCTCGGATTGGTGACCTGACCAAAGCGCAAGCTCTCGCCTACAGCAAGCAGTTTGTGCAATTGGCGTTCATGCTGAATCAAGTCGCGGATGAACTCCCAGATGCGCCGGGCGAAGTGGAGAGACGCAAAGGAGTCGTGCCCAGAGGAATTTCGATCTGACCATAAGGGCGCGGATCACACCGCGCCCCCTATTGCCTAAGATCGTCCCTCGCGCTTAGATTGCGCGGGGGATTTTTCTATGACCGTCGAACCGCAAGCACTCGTCACTTGGCCCTGCCTCGATTACATAATGCGAGTATCCGAGGTGAACGAGTTTGTTTCGTTCTTCTTCGGCATGATTGAAGTAAGGGATGCCGTTGCAGCGAGCATGACGCCCGAGAGCGGTCAACGCTTTCTATCCGCGGCCGAAAAATACGAAGCTGAGTCTACGTCGTTTAGGCGGCAAATGGTTCAGCAAATCCTCCTCTCGCGACTTGTCGAGTCGTTCAATCACTACGTGACCGCAACGCTCAGCGCGGTTTTCCTAGCAAGACCGGAAATTCTTTCGGCAGAAGGCGAAATCAAAGTCGCCAAAATTTTCGAGCTGCGCACCTTTAATGAGATAGTGCGGCACTTGGTCGAGAAAAAGGTTCATGAACTCTCGTATGTTTCGCTCGCAGATTTGAGAAGCTTCATCAAAGATCGCACAAAAATCGAGCTTTATAATTCCGAGCAACAGTTCAGATTGACACGGCTGGCTACCGAGGTGCGCAATCTGATTGCTCATAACGACTGCAAGATAAACGAGATTTTCTTGCGTCGAACAAAGATGGATTGGTCTGAATTGCCGCTGTCGGAATTTGGCACCTTCATCATAACGGACGATTGGTTGCATGAGGTGATCGACTGCCTAAGCTCTGTCGTTTTCACGTTCGATGAGGCGGTGGCCGTGAAGTTCGACTTAGAACGAAGAAATCGCTTTCAGGTCTTTGTCCTCAGAGGTTAGCAGCAGGGCCGGGCACGGAATCTTTTTGCGGTCGGGTCGAACCCATGGGAGAGCCGTTACATTTAATGGTCGTATTTAATGGCCTCAATCATCGCCACGCGGTCTCGCAGCGGCCCTTCCGGCAGCACGCCATAACGCCCAGTCGTGCTGGCCTTCGTATGCCCCAGCAGCACGCCGTGCTGCTCATCAAGATAACCGGCCGCGCGGAAGGCATCCGTGACGTTGTGGCGGAACGAATGGAAATTAACACGCCTGTCCACCTTCACGCCGACTGCTTTGAAGTAGCCATTGAAGAACTTGGAGGCCTCGCCAAAATAGCCCCGCTTGTCGCGTTGCGCTTCTGGAAACAGTCGCTGTTCGCCCCGTGCGCCCACGCTGGCATGATAGTCGATAAAGCCCAATTCGATCAGCTTGGAATGCACCGGCACCACGCGCATTGAGCCTCCCGTCTTGGTGCTCTTGCCGACGCCGTCGTCATCCTCATCCCCAACCTCGGTGATATGGAGGATCCAAACGCCATGAAGTTGTTTCACGTCGGCCGTTAGCAACTGGCACAGTTCGCCCAGGCGTGCGCCCGAATAGATCGCGATCAAGGGAATCCAGTAGCGCCAATCCCTGATCGCCGCATTGCCCGACTTGTGCTCGGCACCGTCGCCAAGACATGTTCCGAACAGTGGCGAATTGAAAATCGTCTTGAGCTGATCGCCGGTGAAGGGGAAGCGATTTTTCCGTCGCTTGTCGATCGACAGATACATTCCGGTCATCACGTCGTCGTCGATATACTCGTTTTGCAACAGCCATCGCGCGAAGCTTCCCAGCGCTGCGAGATATTTGTTGATCGACTTCTGGCTGATCGTCGGCTTTTTGACCGTCTCATTCGCCTCGATCACTTTGCGGAATGCCATGCCCTCGAAGGCCTTGCTGTCCGCTGCCTTCACCGGCCACCGCGCCAGCTCTTGTTTCCAGTTGCGGACTGCTTTGCGCGTGATCACCGAGACGTGCGACGCCTCGCCGACGAACTCGGTAAAGAGCTTCACAATCTTGCGGTTCTGATCCCAGGTGTCCGGCCGCGCGTCGCCGATCCGCTCAGCTTTGAACTTGTCATAAAGCTCCATGAGCGTTTCGCCGGGCGCGGCAACCCGTTTGCCCTGGGTGATATCGGCCGGCACCACGATTGGATCACCTGGGACACCGGACCAGTTGCCGGCATCGCGCTCTGCCGCGCGCTCCAAGACCTGGATTTGTGCGCGCTGCAATCTTGAGCACAAATCACGATAGGCGGGCGAGCCCTTGTCGATCAGAAGCCGTCCGCTTTGGATTACCTCATCAGCCTTCCATTCGATCAACGCTGTCTCGCCTGTGGAAGAATGCTTCCGTAGCTCGGCAAGCTGGACAGCCCGCCGCTCGCGATCGAGCTTGGCGGCGTCCCTCATGACGATCAGGTCGATAGTTGCGTTGAGCTGCACCAACGGGTCGGTGGACCAGGGGACGCGGCCCGCCTCGATATCGGTTGCGAGCTTGCCCTTTGCTTCCTGGAGCGTCGCGTCCGTCGGCATCAGCGCGCGCGCCCGGCCGTCGCGGTCCAACTCCGTTTCATAGTGCGACCACACCGCCGTCTGGAGATCAGCCGGGGAGGGCTCACGGCGCTGTTCCAACGCCGCGAATTGAGCGCGGTAAGAAGCAATCACTGGCGCGGCTCGGTCTCGCGCCAGTTTCGGATCACTGGTCTTGAGAGACCGCCAGATCTCTTTGCGCTTGAGGACCGGCTGGAGCTTCAACGGCACGCCGACGCGAACGTAGTAGGGGGTCCGACCCGGACGTTTTTGGATGTTCGTGGCGATCGACATTCGAGTCCTCGTAACCGTGACTCGTAACCACTACTCGTAACCACTCAGCGTGAAAAGCTGTTTTGAATCATGCTTTTGTTGAAATCGTTGAATATTTGCTGGGGGTCCCCAGGGTCCAGGTTCCCCAGCCATCCATCGGGTCCTTCCAGGGTCCGGCTCTCCAGATCCCTCAGTGACTTTGATTGATCCACCGGCCGTGCCGCCGATCGCGACCGTTTGCCTCATCAGGAATCGTCTGTCCCCGGTCGGATCGCCGCGCGCTCCATCGTCCTTGGGGCACCACAACTTGAGGAGATCCTGATGCCCTATGTCGATGGGTTCGTTCTGGCTGTGCCGAAGGACAAGATCGAGTCGTACAAGACACTGGCGACGAGCGCTTGCGCGATCTGGATGGAGCACGGCGCGCTCGATTACGTCGAATGCATCGCTGACGATGTTCCTTACGGGGAGCTCACCTCGTTTCCGCGCGCGGTGATGGCGAAGGAGGACGAGGTCGTGGTGTTTTCCTGGATCGTCTACCGCGACCGGGAGACCCGCGATGCCGTCAACAAGAAGGTGATGGCGGATCCGCGGCTGAAGATGGAGGGCATGCCGTTCGACGGCAAGCGCATGATCTATGGCGGGTTCACGACGCTGTTGCGGGCGGGCGACGTTGTCAGCTGACAGCGGAAGCAAGAGGCCCATCGCGGAGGCGCGACCTGGTGGAGTACTGGATCTCCCGCCCCATTGCGCAATTGCGCACAAGGCGAGCGATGACAGTATCCGTTACTTGATCTTGTCGTAGGCTGCCGCGAAATCGCCGAGCGGCATCGGGATCGCGATCGTCTCCTTGGCCATGTTCTGGAAGGAGACCTTGAGCTGCTTGCCCGACCGCAAGGCGGCAAGCAGGTCCGGCGCGATCGGCGACGAGGCGTAGCAGCCGCGGTTCTCGCAGGTCTGGATCTGGAGGTCGACCGTCTTGTCCTCGTCGACCTGGAGCTTGGCGCCGATGGGAAGGTTGAGGCCGAGCGGCAATTGCAGCAGCGCCACCGGCGTGCGGGTATCGGGCGCGATGCGGATGTTGATCAGGACGATGGTCTGGCCGGTCTTGGTCAGTACCGCGTTCTGCTCCATGGCGCATTCGAGCGGCGCGTCACGGCTGGCGCTGGTGCAGCGCACGATCCAGCCGGGCTGTTGCGCAGGCGAGCCGTCGGCCTGTGGCTGCGTCGGAGCCGGGGCCGGCTGTGCGGCCGGAGCGGGGGCGTTCTTCTTGGCGCCCTGCTGGGCATGTGCGCCGCCAATCGACAGCAAGGCAGCTGCGGCGAGGGCGACAAGTCTGGATTGCATGAGCATGGCGAAACCGCATTGGCGTGAACCGGGGCCTCGCTGTAGCGTCGCCGCAAGAGCCGTGCAAGCCGCTACTCGGCGGCTTCCTTAACGGTGCCGTGCTCGACCGCCTCGCCGTCTTCGCCGTCACCCGAGCGGCCCCAGCCCGAGAACCAGTTGTTGAGCCCGTCGAGATAGAGATAGACCACCGGCGTGGTGAACAGCGTCAGCGCCTGGCTGACGATCAGGCCGCCGACCATGGCGTAGCCGAGCGGCTGGCGGATTTCGGCGCCGGTGCCGTGACCGAGCATCAACGGCACGCCGCCGAGCAGTGCGGCCATCGTCGTCATCATGATCGGGCGGAAGCGCAGCAGCGCAGCCTGGCGGATCGACTCCTCCGGCGTCTTGTGCTCGTCGCGCTCTGCGGCGATGGCGAAGTCGACCATCATGATGCCGTTCTTCTTCACGATGCCGATCAGGAGAATGATTCCGATCAAGGCAATGAGGCTGAAGTCGAAGCCGGCCGCCATCAGGATCAGAAGCGCGCCGACGCCGGCCGAGGGCAGGGTCGACAGGATCGTGATCGGATGGATGTAGCTCTCGTAGAGGATGCCGAGGATCAGATAGACCACGACGAGGGCGGCGAGGATCAAGAGCGGCACGGTGCCGAGCGATTGCTGGAACGCCTGCGCGGTACCCTGGAAGCTCGAGTTCAGCGTCGGCGGTGCGCCGAGATCGGCCATCGCCTTCTGCACGGCTTCCGTCGCCTGGCCGAGCGCGACGCCCTGGCCGAGGTTGAAGCTGATCGTGATCGCCGGAAACTGGCCCTGGTGGCTGATCGAGAGCGGACGGACCGGATCGGTGGTCCAGGTCGCGAAGGTCGATAGCGGCACCTGATCGCCGGTCAGCGGCGACTTCAGATAGAGCTTGTTGAGGCTGTCGAGATTGCCCTGCAGTTCCGGCAGGATCTCCAGGATCACCTTGTAGGTGTTGAGCTGGGTGAAATACTGCGTGACTTGCCGCTGGCCGAAGGCGTCATAGAGCGTGTCGTCGATCAGCTGCGGCTGGATGCCGTAGCGCGCGGCGGTGTCGCGGTTGATCTTGAGCTGGACCGTGGTGCCCTGGGTCTGCTGATCGGTCGCGACGTCGCGCAGCTCCGGCAGGGTCTGCATCTTGGCGAGGATCTTTGGCGCCCATTCGTTGAGCTCGTCCAGATTGGCGTCCTGCAGCGTGAATTCGAACTGCGTGCGCGTCGGCCGGCCGCCGAGCCGCACGTCCTGGGCTGCCTGCATGTAGAGGCGGGCGCCCGACACCTTTTCAAGCTTGGGACGCAGTCTGGCGATGATCTGTTGCGCCGAGGCCTCGCGTTGGTCGCGGGGCTTAAGGGTGATGAACATGTTGCCGTTGTTGCCGGCGCGACCGCTGCCGCCGATGTTCATCGCGATGGTGGCGACATCAGGATCTTCCATCACGATCTTGCCGAGTTCGACCTGACGGCGCTGCATTTCCTTGAACGAAATGTCCTGCGAGGCTTCCGAGGTCGCCGTGATGAGGCCGACGTCCTGCTGCGGGAAGAAGCCCTTCGGGATCAGGACAAAGAGGTAGACCGAGAGCGCGAGCGTGGCGAAGAAGACCGCCAACGTGGTGCGCCGCCAGGCGAGGGCATGGTCAAGACCGTATTCGTAACCGCGCAGCATGGCGTCGAAGGCGCGCTCGCTCCACTGGTAGAACTTGCCGTGGGTGACCTCGCCATGGGCGCGCAGGAACCGCGATGCCATCATCGGCGTCAGCGTCAGCGACACAAACATCGAGACGAAGATGGTCATCGCCAGCACGACCGCGAATTCGCGGAACAGGCGCCCGATGATGCCGCCCATCAAGAGCAGCGGGATCAGCACCGCGACCAGGGAGATGCTGATGGAGACGATCGTGAAGCCGATTTCCTTCGAGCCGCGGAAGGCCGCGGCCATCGGCGATTCGCCTTCCTCGATGTAGCGCGTGATGTTTTCGAGCATCACGATGGCATCGTCGACGACGAATCCGACCGCGATGGTGAGCGCCATCAGCGACAGATTGTCGAGCGAATAGCCGGCGACCCACATCAGCGCGCACGCGCCCAGCAGCGCCAGCGGAACCGTGATGGTGGGAATGACGGTGGCCCAGAAGCTGCGCAGGAAGATGAAAATGACCATGACCACGAGGGCGATGGTCAGCAGCAGCGTGAACTGGACGTCTTCGACCGCCGCGCGGATGGTCGTTGTGCGGTCGCTGATGAGCTCGATCTTGATCGCAGGCGGGATCGCCGCCACGAGGCGGGGCAGGGTCGCCTTGATCCTGTCGACGGTCTCGATGACGTTGGCGCCCGGCTGCTTGAAGATCACCAGGAACACGCCGCGCTTGCCGTTGGCCCAGGCCGCCTGCTTGGCGTCTTCAGCGCCGCTGACGGCCTGGCCGATGTCGCGGATTCGCAACGGAGCGCCGTTGCGATAGGCGATGATGACGTCGTTCCAGTCTTTCGCGTGCGTGAGCTGGTCGTTGGCG
>Ga0207426_1001183_pt1 | contig 23298 bp, 19 predicted proteins | sample AraplaMF_Cvi_mMS_FD_184265 | JGI IMG/M metagenome (GOLD analysis project Ga0207426, IMG submission 184265) | Arabidopsis root microbial communities from the University of North Carolina, USA - plate scrape MF_Cvi_mMS (SPAdes) (version 2) | ecosystem: Host-associated > Plants > Roots > Endosphere... | reverse complement strand
GGGTGGCGGCCATGCGGGCCGGGATCAGCACCAGGATGCGGGGATCGGTCATGCGTTCAGGGGCTTGGGTTCAGGGGTCTGGAAAGGGACGGCTTTCCGCACCGAGAAATGGGGTGGGGACGGGTTCGAAACCGGGTCGCTTATACGGGTTGCCAGACCCCGGGCAAACCGATATCTCAATGGCAAAACTCGGGGAAACAATAAGGAACGTCTGATTCTCCCGAGGCTCGTCCTGGCGGCCGCACGGCCGCTATTTTCCTTACTGCGGTGTGGGGCCTGGCCGGAAATGGACTCTTTCGAACTCAATAAAATCATGGGTGCCGTGCTTGGTACCTGTCTCTTTCTCCTGGTGACCAGCTTCACCGCCCAGGCGCTGTTCTCGCCCAAGATGCCGGAAAAGCCGGGCTTTGAGATCGCCGTGAAGGAAGACGCCGGCCACGGCAAGGAAGGTGGCGCCGCCGCCGCTGCGCCGTCCGAGCCGATCGAAAAGCTGCTCCAGACCGCCTCCGTCGAGAAGGGCGCTGCCGCCGCCAAGAAGTGCGGTGCCTGCCACACCTTCGAAAAGGGCGGTCCGAATCGCGTCGGTCCGAACCTCTACGGCGTCGTCGGCGAAGCCCGCGGCGAGGGCCGCAACGGCTTCAACTTCTCGGCCGCGATGAAGGGCAAGGGCGGTAACTGGACGTTCGACGACCTCAACAAGTTCATCGCCAACCCGAAGGGCTTCATCCCGGGCACCGCGATGGGTTTCGCCGGTATCCCGAAGGACTCCGAGCGCGCCGACGTCATCGCCTACCTGAATTCGCTGTCGGAGCATCCGCAGCCGATCCCGACGGCTTCGAAGTAAGGCGTCAAAAACCTGTTCTGGACGATGCGGCCAGGCTGAAAAGCCTGGCCGTTTTGTTATTGGTGCCTCGCGTTGAGTTTATCGGGGCGTTTGGCCGCATCGGATAGGCTGCCCAGGCCGCAAAGATGAGGAAAAAGCAACATATTCCGTCGAAACCTCGCCTATATTGGGAACTTAAAGGAGTGACCTCCTTCAAGACAGGGATGTAGATTTGGCCATTACCCGACGCGATCTCCTGCTCACCGGCACTGCGGCCGCAGCACTTCCCGCCCTCGGTTCCGTGGCGGGCCTTCCCGTCGCCGGCCCGGCCGTGGCGCAATCCGCAGGCGAGCTTCCCTGGCGCCATGCCCTGTCGCTGTTCGGGAAGGTCAAATACCCCGTCGACTTCAAGCGCTTCGACTACGTCAATCCGGACGCGCCCAAGGGCGGCGTCGCGCGCCAGATCGCGGTCGGGACCTTCGACAATTTCAATATCGTGGTGTCCGGCGTGAAGGGGCAGGTCGCCGGTGCGGTCGCCTTCATCTACGAGTCGCTGACCACGCCCTCGCTCGACGAGGTCTCGACCGAATACGGTGCACTGGCCGAGGCCGTCAGCCATCCCGATGATTTCTCCTTCGTCACCTACCGCTTGCGGCCGGAAGCCAAATGGCATGACGGCAAGCCGGTGACCGCGGACGACGTGATCTTCTCGCTGGATTCCTTCAAGAAGCATCACCCGATGTACTCGGCCTATTACAGCCATGTGGTGAAGGCCGAGAAGGTCGGCGAGCGCGAGGTGAAGTTCGTGTTCGACGCGCCGGGCAATCGCGAGTTGCCGCAGATCGTCGGACAGCTCACCGTCCTGCCGAAGCACTGGTGGGAGGGCACGGACGCGCAGGGCCGCAAGCGCGACGTTTCCGCGACCACGCTCGAAGTCCCGCTCGGGTCCGGTCCCTACAAGATCAAGGATTTTGTCGCGGGACGGTCGATCGCGCTTGAGCGCGTCAAGGATTATTGGGGGCGCGATTTTGCCGCCAATGTCGGCCGCAACAATTTCGACGAGATGCGTTACGAATATTTCCGCGACGCCACCGTCGCGATCGAAGCCTTCAAGGCCGATCAGGTCGACTGGCGTACCGAGAACAGCGCGAAGAACTGGGCAACCGCCTACGACTTCCCGGCTGTGGCCGAAAAGCGGGTGATCCTCGAGGAATTTGCCAATCGCAGCTCGGGTGTCATGCAGGCCTTCGTGCCGAACCTGCGCCGTGCCAAGTTCAAGGACCCTCGCGTGCGTCGCGCGCTCAACTACGCGTTCGACTTCGAGGAGATGAACAAGCAGATCTTCTACGGCCAATACAAGCGTGTCAGCAGCTATTTCGACGGCATCGACGAGCTGATGGCGACGGGTCTGCCACAGGGGAAAGAGCTCGAGATCCTCGAGACCGTTCGCGCCGACGTTCCGCCCGAAGTCTTCACGACGCCCTACAGCAACCCGGTCGGGGGCAGTCCCGAAGCCGTGCGCGACAATCTGCGCGAGGCGTTGCGGCTGCTGAAGGAGGCAGGCTATGAGGTGCGCGACCGCAAGCTGGTCGACGTCAAGACCGGTGCGCATTTCACCCTCGAGCTTCTGAACCAGGACCCGAGTTTCGAGCGGGTCACGTTGTTCTACAAGCCGTCGCTGGAACGGCTCGGCATCGGCGTCAGCGTTCGCACGGTCGATCCGACCCAATACGAGAACAGGACGCGCGAGTGGGACTTTGACATCGTCACCAATTCGTGGGGCGAGTCGCAGTCGCCGGGCAACGAGCAGCGCGAGTTCTGGTCGTCAAAGACGGCCGATATCGCCGGATCTCGCAACATCGGCGGCATCAAGAATCCCGCGATCGACAAGCTGATCGAGCGGCTGATCTATGCGACGGGCCGCGAGGATCTCGTCGCGGCCACCAAGGCGCTTGATCGCGTGTTGCTGTGGAACAACTACGTCATTCCGCAGTGGACCTATAACAAGGTCCGCACCGCGCGCTGGGACCGCTTTGGGCGGCCGGCGGAGCTGCCCAAATACGGTCAGTCCGGCTTCCCGTTCATCTGGTGGTACGACGCAGACAAGGCGGCACGGATCGCCAAGAAGTCGTGAAGGACATGTCCCGCATGACGCAGTTGTCACGCCGCCATGTGCTGGCCCTGGGTGTCGGCGGCACGCTCGGTGCGTCGCTTGGCGGCCCGCTATGGTCCGGCGCGCGCGCGTCGGAGGCAGGCGCCGAGGCGCATGGCATTTCGGCGTTCGGCGATCTCAAATATCCCGCCGATTTCCACCATTTCGACTACGTCAATCTCGACGCGCCGAAGGGCGGCACGTTTTCGCTCATTCCCTCGGTGCGGGCCTACAACCAGTCCTACCAGACCTTCAACTCGCTCAACGCCTATATCCTGAAGGGCGACGGCGCGCAGGGCATGGACATGACCTTCGTGCCGCTGATGGTGCGCGCGAACGACGAGCCGGACGGGATGTACGGACTTGCCGCCAAATCCGTGCTGATATCGCCGGACAAGCTCACCTATCGCTTCACGATGCGGCCCGAGGCGAAATTCCACGACGGCAGCAAGCTCACCGCCCAGGACGCGGCGTTTTCGCTGACGTCACTGAAGACCAAGGGACATCCGCTGATCATCGTGCAGATGCGCGACATGGTCAGTGCGGAGGCCGTCGACGACGCGACGCTCGTCGTGACCTTCGCCAAGGGGCGGGCACGTGACGTGCCGCTCTACATCGCGAGCCTGCCGATCTTCTCGAAGTCCTATTATGCGTCTCGTCCGTTCGATGAATCGTCGCTGGACACCCCGCTCGGCTCCGGCCCGTACAAGGTCGGGAAATTCGAGGTCAATCGCTACATCGAGTACGAGCGTGTGAAAGACTGGTGGGGCGCCGATCTGCCGGTTTGCCGCGGCAGCTACAACTTCGACGTCGTTCGCTACGAGTTCTATCGCGACCGCGACGTCGCCTTCGAGGGCTTCACCGGAAAGAATTATCTCTACCGCGAGGAGTTCACCTCGCGCATCTGGGCGACGCGCTACGATTTTCCGGCCGTGAAGGACAACCGCGTCAAGCTGGAGGTCGTGCCCGACGACACACCGTCCGGCGCGCAGGGCTGGTTCATCAACACGCGGCGCGACAAATTCAAAGACCCTCGCGTGCGCGAGGCGCTGATCGATGCCTTCGATTTCGAATGGACCAACAAGACCATCATGTACGGCGCGTATGCCCGCACCGTATCGCCGTTCCAGAATTCGGACCTGATGGCGAGTGATGGCCCTCCGCCGCAGGCAGAACTGAAGCTGCTGGAGCCGTTCCGCGGCCAAGTCCCCGACGAGGTGTTCGCTGCGCCGTTCACACCTCCCGTCTCCGACGGCTCCGGGCAGGACCGCAGCCTGTTGCGCAAGGCGCAGCAATTGCTGAACGAAGCCGGTATACCGATCAAGGACGGCAAGCGGGTGCTGCCGAATGGCGAGGTCTTCAAGATCGAGTTCCTGCTGGACGAGCCTTCGTTCCAGCCGCATCACGCGCCTTACATCAAGAACCTCGGAACGCTTGGCATCGAGGCCACCGTTCGCCTCGTCGATGCCGTTCAGCACAAGGCGCGCCAGGAGGATTTCGATTTCGACATGACGATCCAGCGCTTCAGCATGTCGGCAACGCCCGGCGACCAGATGCGCGCGTTCTTCTCCTCGCAGGTCGCGGCGACCAAGGGCTCTTACAATCTCGCGGGCATTGCCAGCTCCGCGATCGATGCCATGATCGAGAAGATCATGTCGGCCGACAATCGCGAGGATCTCACGATCGCCTGCCGCGCCTTCGACCGCTTGTTCCGCGCTGGTCGCTATTGGGTGCCGCAATGGTATAACAAGACGCATCGGCTCGCTTACTGGGATCAGTTTGGCCATCCGCAGAAGCTGCCGCGTTATGCCAATGGCGTCGGGGCCCCCGACATCTGGTGGTCCGACCGCGCCAAGGCGACCAAGCTCGAGCAGGCGAAATAGCCATGAGTGCCTATATCGCCCGCCGCATCCTCCTGATGATTCCGACCTTGCTCGGGATTCTCTTCGTCTCTTTCGTCGTGGTGCAGTTCGCGCCGGGCGGTCCGGTCGAGCGCGTGATTGCTCAGCTCTCGGGTTCCGACACCGGCGGCACGTCGCGCATCTCGGGCGGCAATGATTTCGCGCAGCGTGCGCCCGGACAGGTCGGTGCCGGCGGCGACGCTATCAACTCGAAATACCGGGGCGCGCAGGGGCTCGATCCTGATTTCATCAAGAAGCTGGAGGTGCAGTTCGGCTTCGACAAGCCGGCGCCGGAACGCTTCGCGCTGATGGTGTGGAATTTCGCGCGCTTCGATTTCGGCAAGAGCTATTTCCGCGATGTCAGCGTGGTCCAGCTGATCAAGGAGAAGCTGCCGGTCTCGATCTCGCTCGGCATCTGGCTAACCCTGCTCACCTATCTGATCTCGATTCCGCTCGGCATCCGCAAGGCCGTGAAGGACGGCTCACGCTTCGACACCTGGACGTCCTCGGTGCTCGTGCTCGGCTATGCGATTCCCGGTTTTCTGTTCGCGATCCTTCTGATCATTCTGTTTGCCGGCGGTTCGTTCTTCAACTGGTTCCCGCTGCGCGGACTGACGTCGGACGGCTGGTCGCAGTTTCCCTGGTACTGGAAGATCATTGATTACTTCTGGCACCTGACGCTGCCCTTGATCGCGATGGGGCTCGGCGCGTTCACGACGATGACGTTCCTGACCAAGAACTCTTTCCTGGACGAGATCCGCAAGCAATATGTGATGACCGCGCGCGCAAAGGGTTGCAGCGAGGGACGGGTGCTATATGGCCACGTCTTCCGCAACGCGATGCTGATCGTCATCGCTGGCTTTCCCGGCACCTTCATCCATGCGTTTTTCTCCGGCTCGCTGCTGATCGAGACGATCTTCTCGCTGGACGGGCTCGGGCTGCTCAGTTTCGAGAGCGTTCTCAATCGGGACTATCCGGTGGTGTTCGGCACGCTCTTCATCTTTTCGCTGGTCGGTCTCGTCATCAACCTGATCTCGGATCTGGCCTATATGTGGATCGATCCGCGGATCGACTTCGAGGCTAGGGAGGTCTGATGACACTGACCGCTCCCACCCCGATCGAGACCACCGCGAAGTCGCCGCTCGGCGACGCCGTGCCGATCACGCGCAAGCCGTTTGCACCATCGCCGCTCAACCGGCGGCGCTGGGAAAATTTCAAGGCGAACCGGCGCGGCTACTGGTCGTTCTGGATCTTCATGATCCTGTTCGTGGTGTCGCTGTTCGCCGAGCTGATCGCCAACGACCGGCCGTTCCTGATCAAGTATGACGGCCATCTCTATTGGCCGGCCTTCGTCACCTATTCCGAGACGACCTTCGGCGGGGACTTCGAAACGGCGGCCGACTACCGCGATCCCTATTTGCAGAAACTGATCAAGGACAAGGGCGGCAGCGTCGTCTGGCCGCTGATCCGTTACTCCTACGACACCCACAATCTCGATCTGCCGACGCCGGCGCCGTCAGCGCCGACCTGGATGCTGACCGAAGCGCAGTGCAAGCCCGTGGTCGAGAAGAAGGGCCTGAAGAGTTGCCGTGATCTCGAATACAACTGGCTCGGCACCGACGATCAGGGCCGCGACGTGGTGGCGCGGCTGATCTACGGATTCCGGATCTCGGTGCTGTTCGGTCTCTGCCTCACCATCGTCTCCTCCGTCGTCGGCATCGCCGCCGGTGCGGTTCAGGGCTATTTCGGCGGCTGGACCGACCTGCTGTTCCAGCGCTTAATCGAAATATGGACCGCGATCCCCTCGCTTTACCTGCTGCTCATCCTGTCGTCGGTGCTGGTGCCCGGCTTCTTCGTGCTTCTCGGCATCCTGCTGTTGTTCTCCTGGGTGTCACTGGTCGGGCTCGTACGCGCGGAATTCCTGCGCGGCCGCAATTTCGAGTACATCCAGGCGGCGCGCGCGCTTGGTGTGTCGAACGGCGTGATCATGTTCAGGCATCTGCTGCCGAACGCGATGGTCGCGACCATGACGTTCCTGCCGTTCATCGTGTCGAGTTCGGTGATGACGCTGACGGCGCTGGACTTCCTGGGCTTCGGGCTGCCGCCCGGTTCGCCGTCGCTGGGCGAGCTGCTTTCGCAGGGCAAGTCCAACGTGCAGGCGCCATGGCTCGGCTTCTCCGGCTTCTTCTCGGTCGCGATCATGTTGTCGCTGCTGATCTTCATCGGCGAAGCCGTCCGCGACGCCTTCGATCCGCGCAAGACGTTCAAGTGAGGGCGTGATGGACGCGATCAACCAGCCCCTGCTTGCCGTGCGCGACCTCTCGGTGGCCTTCCACCAGGGCGGCGCCACCACGCTTGCGGTCGACAAAGTCTCGTTCCAGATCAAGCGCGGCGAATGCGTCGCGCTGGTCGGCGAGTCCGGTTCCGGCAAATCGGTCTCCGCGCTGTCGATCCTGAAGCTGCTGCCCTATCCGAGCGCCTCGCATCCCTCGGGCAGCATCCGTTTCAAGGGGCGAGAGCTGATCGACCAGTCCGAGCAGCAGATGCGGGAGATCCGCGGCAGCGACATCTCCATCATCTTTCAAGAGCCGATGACCTCGCTCAATCCGCTGCACACGATCGAGGCGCAGATCGGCGAGATCATTCAACTGCACAATCCGACCAGCAATGCGCAGGCGCGCCAGCGGACGCTGGAGCTGCTGACGCAGGTCGGCATTCCCGAGCCTGAAACGCGGCTCAGCAGCTATCCGCATCAGCTTTCCGGCGGCCAGCGCCAGCGCGTGATGATCGCGATGGCGCTCGCCAACGAGCCGGACCTGTTGATCGCGGACGAGCCGACCACGGCGCTCGACGTCACCGTGCAGGCGCAGATCCTGGCATTGCTGGCCGAGATTCGCGCGCGGCTTGGCATGAGCCTGCTCTTCATCACGCATGATCTCGGCATCGTGCGGCGCATCGCCGACCATGTCTGCGTCATGAAGAGCGGCGAGATCGTCGAGCAGGGACCGGTCGAGCAGGTCTTCAAGGCCCCGAAACATCCTTACACGCGCGCCCTGCTCGCGGCCGAGCCAAAACCCGATCCGGCGCCGCCGCAGCCGGACGCGCCGGTGGTTATGTCGGCCGATGATCTGAAGGTCTGGTTTCCGATCAAGCGTGGCCTGATGCGCAAGACGGTCGGCCACATCAAGGCGGTGGACGGTGTCAGCGTCGCTGTGCGCAAGGGCGAGACCCTCGGGGTTGTCGGCGAATCCGGCTCGGGCAAGACGACGCTAGGACTGGCGCTGTTGCGCTTGATCTCCTCGAACGGACGCATCGTGTTCCTCGGCAAGGACATCCAGGGCCTGCGCTTCAAGGAGATGCGGCCGTTCCGGCGCGACATGCAGATCGTGTTTCAGGATCCGTTCGGCTCGCTCAGCCCGCGCATGTCGGTCGCCGACATCATCGCCGAAGGCCTCACGGTGCATCAGCCGAATCTGTCGCGCGAGGAGCGCGAGGCGCGTGTCGTCAAGGCGCTGGAGGATGTCGGCCTGAAGGCGGAGACCCGTCACCGCTATCCGCACGAATTCTCGGGCGGCCAGCGCCAGCGCATCTCGATCGCGCGTGCGGTGGTGCTGGAGCCTGATTTCGTCGTGCTGGACGAACCGACCAGCGCGCTAGACATGCTGTTGCAGGCGCAGATGGTGGATTTGTTGCGCGAGCTCCAGCGCAAGCGCGAGCTCACCTACATGTTCATCTCGCACGATCTGCGCGTCGTTGCCTCGCTCGCGAGCCACCTGATCGTCATGCGTGGCGGCAAGGTGGTGGAGGAGGGGCAGGCGGCGGAGCTGTTCAAGAACCCGAAGACCGACTACACGCGCGCGCTGTTTGCCGCGGCCTTCCGTCTGGAAACGGCCGGACATGGTTCGGTCGCAACCTGAGCCAGCGTGATCGCGATCACGGCGGCCAAGCTGTCGCTGCGACATCCTGTACGCGTACTCGCGAGGCAGTCTCGCGAGAGCGACAGGAGTGCAGACATGAGGTTAGTTGCAATCGACGCGGAGGCGATGCGCGAGCTGTCCGCCATCGAACTCGACACGGTCGTTGGAGGCGCGGCTCCGCAAGGAGGCTACGGTCATGTTTACGACGTGCCGCCGCCGCCGCGGCTCGTGAATGCGCCGCAGATGGGTGGTGGCGGCAGCAAGATGAACCTGCCGCATCTGCACGCGTTCTGAGGCAAAAGTGAAGCTCCTGGGCCTCGTGGCGCGGGAGCTTCATTCTGTCATAGTCGCTTGACCGCGATGACGTCGCTGCCGGCCGCCTTGATCCGTGCGATCGCGGGCTCGATCGGCTCGATCACGGTCGCCATGTGATGCGCATTGGCGTGAACCATGGTGCCGCCGTGGCTGACGATGGCGACATGGCCCTTCCAGAAGATCAAGTCGCCGCGTCGCAGTTCACTGCGCTCATGCGGCTCCAGCGCGCGGCCGAGACCGGCCAGTTGCATGTCGCTGTCGCGCGGGCAGCCGGTGCCGGCGGCGGTCAGCGAGACCTGGACCAGGCCCGAGCAATCGATGCCAAGGCTGCTCTTGCCGCCCCAGAGATAGGGCGTGCCGACAAAGCGTTCGGCCACCGCGACGAAATCACCCTCGCGATGATCGAGTGGCGCGAGATGTGTCTTCGGCAGGAACGTTCCCTCGCGCGTCACGGCGAAGCTGCCGTCCTCCCGCGTCACTGTGAGCTTTGACCCGAGCGCCAGCGTGTCAGCCGGCGGCAATTTGATCGAGGGTCCGGGGAAGACAAAGGTGCGGAGTGCGATCACCTTGTGGGTCGGCGCAGCCGCGAGCTTCATCAGCGCCGCATCCGGCAGCCAGCCGACATAGCCGTCGCTGCCGAGCTGGCCCCAGGCCCAGCCCTCGCCGTTGCGGTCGTAGACCGTGATGCGCTCGCCGCGCAGTGCCTCGGTCATCAGCATCGCGCCCGACGACGGCTTCTCGCGGACCGGCGCAATTGGCTCGATCACTTCGAATTCCTCGCCGGTGACGAAGCGATCCGCCTGCACCTTCCCTTCGAGATATTTCGCGGCGAGGTCGCCCCGCGCCGGTGTCAATCTCGAATCGTATTTTGGATCATGCATAGCGCTCGCTCAGCACTCTGTAGATGGCGCGCGCGGCCTGGCATTCGCCGCCCTCGGGGCGCGCGGGCTTTGCCGACGGCGTCCAGCCATAGATGTCGACATGCAGCCAGCTACTGGCGTGCTCGACGAAGCGTTGCAGGAACAGTGCGCAGGTGATCGAGCCGGCAAAGCCGCCGGACGGGGCATTGGTGATGGTGGCGGTCTTGGAGTCCAGCCACGCATCGTAAGGTGGCCACAGCGGCATGCGCCACAACGGATCGTTCTCCTTCGTAGCGCAGCGCGCGACGTCGGAGGCCAGCGTCTCATCATTGGTGTAAAAGGGCGGTAAATCCGGCCCCAGCGCGACGCGCGCGGCGCCGGTCAGCGTGCCCAGATCGATCAGCAGGTCGGGCTTCTCCTCGTCGGCGAGCGCGAGCGCGTCTGCGAGCACGAGCCGGCCCTCCGCGTCGGTGTTGCCGATCTCGACCGTGATGCCCTTGCGCGAGGTGAAGATGTCGAGCGGGCGGAAGGCATTTCCGGCGACAGCGTTCTCGACCGCCGGGATCAGCACGCGCAGCCGTACCTTCAGCTTGGCGTCCATCACCATGCGTGCCAGTGCCAGCACGTTGGCGGCGCCGCCCATGTCCTTCTTCATGATCAGCATGCCGCTCGACGGCTTCAGGTCGAGACCGCCGGTGTCGAAGCAGACGCCTTTACCGACCAGCGTGACCTTGGGATGGCCGGGATCACCCCAGCCGATGTCGATCAGCCGCGGCGCGCGGCTGGAGGCCATGCCGACGGCGTGGATCAGCGGAAAACTCTTCTCCAGCTCCTCGCCGATGGTGCAGGCATAGCTTGCGCCGAACTCGGTTGCGAGCGCTTGCGCGGCCGCGGCGAGTTCTTCCGGACCCATGTCGTTGGATGGCGTGTTGATGAGATCACGCGCCAGCATCGCGGCGTCCGCCATGCGATCGATCTCGGCGGCGTCGATGCCATCAGGCGGCACCAGGCGGACATCGGGGCGATCGGCCTTGCGATAGCGGGCGAAGCGATAGCATCCGAGCGCAAACGCGAGCGCGGCCAGCCGCGTGTCGTGCGGTGCGTTGGCGAAACGGTAAGTGCCTGATGGCAGCAGGCCGGGCAGGACCCCGGGCCGGAACGGGTCGCGCGATCTGGCACTCTGGTCTTCGAGGCCGAACAACACCTGCGCAATCGTACCATCCGGCGCGGGCAGCGCGAGATAGCCGCCGGGCTTTGCGGTGAAGGCGCTCGCCTTGGCGAACTGGCGCTGCGCCGGCGGCAACATCTCCGCGATCTGATCCCAGTTCGACTTGGTGACGAAGGTGATCGGGATGGCGGTGGATGATGTCTCGAAGACTGAAGGCATTGGCGGGTCCGGATCGTCAGATCAAACAGGTCATGCGAACGGACGAGACTTCGCAGAGTTTCGCCGCCGCCGCAATCGGCTTTGCTGTCACCGCCCGGTGAGCCGCTACTCGCAGGGGAGGGACCATGCTAGGTTCCGGCCATGGTCGTCGGGCGTGCAGAGATCGCCGGCAGCCGAAGACGAAGCCTGCCGGGAGGATATTGCAATGGAATTTGTGTGGAGCATGGTCACATTCGTCGGTCAGGCCATCGAGGCCATCTTCGTCTATGTCGAGCATCACCATTGGATCTTTGCATTCCTCGCCGGCGGTTACGTGTTCTATCTTCACGATCGTTCCGTCCACGCGCGGTTCGACGCCCTCGACAAGCGCCTCGACGAAGTCCGCAAGCGGCTTGCCATCGAATACTGACCGGGCAAGACGAAACAATTTTCCCGCAACGCTCGTATCTTCGATGAGAACTGGCGTTCATCGGTGAGCAGCTGCAGGGCTTTACTAGCGCTGCGGTTGTGTCATTATCGGCAGATATTTTAGATTGCGCGGTGCTTTGCAGCTGTCGCGTGCATCCAGGCGCCGGCACGCGATTGATGCTCTCCCGGGCTCATCCCAGCCCGGGGTCATAAAGGCAAGAACCAGTTCGTCGAAGGCATTTCTGTCATCGTTTGGGCGACGCAGCATTTCGTATCGAGCGGCGCAAAATGGATAGATCGTTCGTTGTTGTGCAGATATCCGACCTGCATCTGGACGGGTCAGGCCGGCTGTTGGCGACGATCGAGGCGCTCCGTGCGGCTATTCGCAAGGCGATGGCGAATTTTACCGACGTTCCCGATCGCATCCTGCTGATCACCGGCGACCTCGTGGAGGAGCCTACGCCGCGCGCGCTCGACGAAGCGCTCGCCGTTCTCACCTCGTTCCGGCAGACCGGGCTGTTTACCGACATCCAGGCGGTTGCCGGCAATCACGACGTCAAGCGTACCAGCCAGCGTGCGATCCGCTACGATGCCTACGATTATCTGCATCTGCCGCGCACCTCGAAGAGCGTCTATTACCGCCAGGCTGGCCTCGATCTCGTGCTGCTGGATTCCAATCGCGCCAGCGTCACCAGATTGGCGAACGGCAATATCGACGAGATCACCTACCACGCGGTGGTTGCGGACTCCGCCCGGCTCAGCGTCGAGCTCGCCGGCAGCCTGGGGGCGGCGGGACGCGCCGATTACGCCGAACCGGCCGAGAATTTGGTTCGCGTGCTGGCGCTGCACCACCATCCGCTGCCGCAGGCGACCGGCGAAGGAAAGCGGTTTCTCGGCGTGCCCGACGAGCCGCTGATGTATCTCGCATCGCCCGCGACCTTCCTCGAGGCCGCGACCTCGCTCAACGTCGATCTGGTGCTGCACGGTCACCGGCATGTCGAGGGATTGACGCGCTATTCGATTCCCGATCCGCGCGCTATGCGCAGCGACGGCGGGGAAGAGTTCTGGCGGACGATCTATGTGCTGTCCTGTCCGTCCTCGACAGGGCAGGCCGGCGACGATGCCGGCTTCAACATCATCCATTTCGGTCCATCGTCCGGCACTGATCGCGCGAAGCATCGTTTCGCGATTGCCCGCTATTCGCGACCGCGCAACAATGCTGCGTTCAGCCTGCTCGATTCAAACTTGCCGGACGGCGTCGTCAAATTGACGGCCGGGTGGGATTATTCGCGTGACTGCGCCGTGCAATCGGCCATCGAGATCGGCGCGTGCGCGACGCTGACGCGGGATCGGGTCGCAGCCTTCGCCGGCCGGTTGTTGGCGCGTCGCGCCTTCTACGCGGATGGTGACGTGGATTGGCCCGGGGCGCTCCACACCTGTCTCGTCACCTCCCATGCCTGGACCGATCTCCAGGGCAAGCTCGCGAAGTCGGCGCGCAAGTCAGACACGGAAGCGCTCGCCGCCGTGGCGCAACTGCTGCGCCGGCTGGTCGCCCAATCTGCCGACGTGCTCGGCGTCGATGACGCTCAGCTCGAAGAGCTTCAGGCGAAACGTCTGGGTAATCGCGACGACCTCTTGCGCGAAGTGCCGAAAGGACCGCGCGCGGAGGTCGATGTCGCCGCAGAGACGCAACAAAGACAGCGATTGCTGCGGGACCTGAATGGGCAGGTCACGGTGTTGGGCCTCGATCTGGGTCTCGGCGGGGAACCGCCGCCGCAGACGCCGGCGTGAGAGGCACACAGGGTGGAATTAACCGGCCGTTAGGGTTAACGGTCTATTGCTGACGCGTTCGGCTCGATCAATCGGCTCGAGAGTCAAAGCGTCATGCGTCAACGGTTCAGTCTCGCCCGGATTCTTGCGTCCACCTCGCTGGTCGCGATGGTTGCCATGGGTCTCGGTGGCTGCACCGCCATGTCGAAACTCTCGGACGTCACGGGTTCCATCGGGCCGCGGGCGGAGGCTGCCGCCCCCACCGATCCCGCGCGCGCCGTCGAAGTCTATGGCGAGCGCTATCGCGCCAATCCCAAGGACGTCGATGCTGCGCTCGGCTATGGCCAGGCTTTGCGGGCCAACGGCCAGCGTGCGCAGGCTGCCGCCGTGCTCGAGCAGGCGACCATCGCCAATCCCGGCAACAAGCCGCTGCTGGCCCAGTACGGCCGCGCGCTTGTCGACAACGGCAATTTCCAGCAGGCCTTCGATGTGCTGTCGAAGGCACATTCGCCCGACAATCCCGACTGGCACCTGCTCTCGGTGCAGGGCACTGCGCTCGACCAGATGGGCCGTCACGAAGAGGCGCGTTCCTATTATGCAAGCGCGCTGAAGATCGCGCCAGGCGATCCCGGCGTGCTTTCCAATCTCGGCCTGTCCTACATGCTGTCGCGCGATCTGCCCAAGGCCGAAGAGGTGTTGCGGCAGGCCTATGCCTCGCCGCGCGCCAGCAGCCGGGTGCGCCAGAATCTCGGTCTCGTCGTCGGTCTCCAGGGCCGCTTCGCTGAAGCCGAGACGATCGTGAAGGCGGATTTGCCGCCGGATCAGGCCGCGGCCAATGTCGCGTACTTGAAGGACATGCTGAACCGTAACGACGGTCAGCGCGGCGCGTCAAAGCGGACGCCGGTCGCCTCGCTCAACCAGCCGGACTGATTAGATCTGATCCTTTTTGAGCTTGGACCGCCGAAGCCGCGAGCGGATCGCACGCGGCGTTTCGCGTCAGTGCAGCTCGGTGATCTTGATGGCGGTCGGTCCGAGAATGACGACGAACAGCACCGGCAGGAAGAACAGGATCATCGGCACCGTCAGCTTCGGCGGCAGCGCGGCGGCCTTCTTCTCGGCCTCGTTCATGCGCATGTCGCGGTTTTCCTGCGCCATGACGCGCAAGGAATGGCCGAGCGGAGTGCCGTAGCGTTCCGCCTGCTGCAGGGCCAGACACACCGATTTGACGCCTTCGAGGCCGGTGCGCTTCGCCAGGTTTTCATAGGCGACCTTGCGGTCCTGCAGATATGACAGCTCGGCGGTCGTCAGCGTGAACTCTTCCGACAGCGCGATCGACTGGCTGACGATTTCGGTCGCGACCTTGCGGAATGCCATTTCGACGGACATGCCGGATTCGATACAGATCAGCAGGAGGTCGAGCGCATCCGGAAAAGCGCGCTTGATCGAGAGCTGGCGCTTGGAGATCGCGTTCTTCAGGAACAGCATCGGCGCCTGCAGGCCGAGATAGGCCGCACCGACGCAGATGCCGATCTTGATCGGCATGGACTGCTGCATATGCGCGATCAGGAAGACATAGACGACCGAGCCGATGAAGAGCACGAGCGGAGCGACCATGCGTGCGAAAAGAAAGGTAATGTAGGGCGCCTGGCCGCGATAGCCGGCCATGATCAGTTTGTCGCGCGCAGCTTCCTGCGCCAGCCATTTGGTGAGGTTGAAGTCCTCGACGACCTTGGAAACGAGCTGCTTCGGGGTCTGGCGCAGCGAGACCTTCTCGTTCTTGTGAAGCCGTTCGCGCTCCCGCTGGCGGATGCGCTCGCGCTCACTGGCCACCGCCTTCATCCGCTTGGACAGGCCCTCGCCGGCGAACAGCGGCATCACCAGCGTATAGACCGTCGCGCTGGCGGCGATGGCCGCCAGCATCATGGTCATGAACCGGACGTCATGCAGTTTCGTAATGAGGAACTCGACCATACGGCACCGTCAGAAGTCGAAATTGATCATCTTCTTCATCACCATGATGCCGATCGACATCCAGACGACGCAGCCGACTAGCATCAGCTGGCCGGTGGGATGAGTCCAAAGCAGCGAGATGTAGTGCGGCGTCGTGAGGTAGACCAGGAACATCACGATCGGCGGCAGCGAGCCGATGATGCCGGCCGAAGCCTTGGCTTCCATCGACATCGCCTGGATCTTCTCTTTCATCTTCTTGCGGTCGCGCAGCACCTTGGAGAGGTTGCCGAGTGCCTCCGAGAGGTTGCCGCCCGATTTCTGCTGGATCGACACCACGATGCCGAAGAAATTGGCTTCCGGCAGCGGCATGCGCTCGTACAGGCGCGAGCATGCCTCGCCGAGTGGCATGCCGATCGCCTGCGTCTCGATGATGGCCAGGAATTCGCTGCGGAGCGGCTCAGGCGAGTCGGCCGCAACGACCTTGATCGATTCGAACAGCGGCAGGCCGGCTTTGATGCCTCGGACGATGACGTCGACGGCATCCGGCAGCGCATTCAGGAATTTGTTTTCGCGGCGCTTCTTCAAGTAGCCCAACGCCCAGCGTGGCAGGCCAAGGCCGCCGGCAAAGCCGAGGCCCGCGGCGCCAAGCAGGCCGCCGCCGCCGAACATGGCGCCAACGAAGAACATGCCTCCAGCGACCGCGGACACGATCCAGAATTTCTGTGGCGTCCAGTCGAGGCCGGCCTGGGATAGCCGGACGGAGAGAGGAACGCTCTTTTCCTGGACACGGCGCGCCTCGAGATCCTTGAGCGTGGTCTCGACCTGCTCGCGGCGCGAGCGCTGGCTCTTCTCGGCCTGCCGCGCGGCTGGCGCTTCGGCGCGCCCGATCGAGGCGCGGCGCTCTTCCGCCTTCCGCTCTCCGGACAGCAATGGATAGAGGAACACCCAGGCGATGCCGCCGACGGCGGCGAAAGCGAGGAAGGCGAGGGCGAGGACCTGCATGTTCATGGCTGCGCCGCTTCCGTCATGTCGTCGGCGCGACTTCCGCCGCGTCGAGCGCAGCGGCAAGGCGTTTCTCGTCGCCGTAATAGCGGGCGCGCTCCCAGAACTTCGGACGGCCGATCCCGGTCGAACGGTGCCGACCGATGATCTTGCCGTTGGCGTCTTCGCCGACCATGTCGTAGAGGAAGATGTCCTGGGTGATGATGGTGTCGCCTTCCATGCCCATCACCTCGGTGATGTGCGTGATGCGGCGCGAGCCGTCGCGCAGACGCGCGGCCTGGACGATGACGTCGATCGAGGCGCAGATCATCTCGCGGATGGTACGCGAGGGCAGGGAGAAACCGCCCATCGTGATCATGGATTCGCAACGCGACAGAGCTTCGCGCGGGTTGTTGGCGTGCAGCGTGCCCATCGAGCCGTCATGGCCGGTGTTCATGGCCTGCAGCAGGTCGAACGCCTCGGGTCCGCGGACCTCGCCGACGATGATGCGTTCGGGGCGCATACGCAGACAGTTGCGCACCAGCTCGCGCATGGTGACCTGGCCTTCGCCCTCGATGTTCGGCGGGCGGGTTTCCAGCCGTACCACGTGAGGCTGCTGGAGCTGAAGCTCGGCGGCGTCCTCGCAGGTGATGACGCGCTCGTCGTGCTCGATGTAGTTGGTCAGGCAGTTCAGCAGCGTGGTCTTGCCCGAACCGGTACCGCCGGAGATCAGCACGTTGCAGCGGACGCGGCCGATGATCTGGAGGATCTCCGCGCCTTCCGGCGAGATCGCGCCGAACTTGACCAGCTGGTCGAGCGTCAGCTTGTCCTTTTTGAACTTACGAATCGTGAGCGTGGGGCCGTCGATCGCCAGCGGCGGCACGATGGCGTTGACGCGGGAGCCGTCGGCGAGACGCGCGTCGCAGATCGGCGAGGATTCGTCGACGCGCCGGCCGACCTGGCTGACGATGCGCTGGCAGATGTTGAGCAGCTGCTGGTTGTCGCGGAAACGAATGCCGGTGCGCTGGATCTTGCCGGCGACTTCGATGTAGACGGTGTTGGCGCCGTTGACCATGATGTCGGCGATGTCGTCGCGCGCCAGCAGCGGCTCCAGCGGACCATAACCGAGCACGTCGTTGCAGATGTCGTCGAGCAGCTCTTCCTGCTCGGCGATCGACATCACGATGTTCTTGATCGCGATGATCTCGTTGACGATGTCGCGGATTTCCTCGCGAGCGGACTCCGAATCGAGCTTGGCAAGCTGGGCGAGATCGATGGCCTCGATCAGCGCGCCGAAGATGGTCGCCTTGACCTCGTAGTAGTTGTCCGAGCGGCGGGATTCCATGGCCGGCGCGGGCCTTGCCGGAGCAAGCGGCGGCGAGGCGATGGCCGGCGGGGGCGGCGCGCGCGATACCGTCGGCGCCGGAGCCTGGGCAGGCTCTGGCGACACGGCGCCGGGCTTGGGGGCCCGGGTATCGGTGTCTGTTCCGCTACGCTTACCGAACACTTAACGACTCCATGCGGCGGCTTATTTTCCCCGCAACTTCTCAATCAGGGGTGAAAGCAGGGACGACTTTTGCTTCTTCGTCTCGCTACGGCCGGTCAGGCGCTGGGCGATCTGAAGGAACATCTCGATCGATTTGTGGTTGGCGGAGATCTCCGCGATCATCTGGCCGTTGTTGGCGGCCGAGCCGAAGATCTGCGGCTCGAACGGGATCGACACCACCGGCTGGCTCTCGATCGCCTTGGCGAACTCGGCAGCGGCGATTTCGGGCCGTTTCGGGATCCCGACCTGGTTCAGGCAGTATAGCGGCGGCCGGTCGTTGGGCCGGGAGGCCTTCAACAGGTCGAACAGGTTCTTGGTGTTGCGCAGATTGGCGAGATCCGGCGCTGCCACGATCAGGATGTCGTCGGCCCCGATCAAGGCGCGCTTGGTCCAGCCCGACCATTGGTGTGGAATATCCAGCACGATGCAGGGCATGGTCGAGCGCAGCGTGTCGAACACCGCGTCGAAGGCATCGACGCCGAAATCATAGACCCGGTCCAGCGTCGCCGGCGCCGCCAGCAGGCTGAGATGGTCGGTGCACTTCGACAGCAGGCGGTCGATGAAGGCGGTGTCGACGCGATCGGGCGAGAACACGGCGTCCGCGATACCCTGCGGTGGATCCTGATTGTAGTCGAGCCCGGCGGTGCCGAAGGCGAGGTCGAGATCGGCGACCACTGCGTCCATCGCGAGGTCGCGGGCGATCGCCCAGGCCACGTTGTGGGCAATGGTGGAGGCACCGACGCCGCCCTTGGCGCCGACCACGGCAATGATGCGGCCGACCGCCTTGGCTTCGGGCGCGGAGAACAGATTGCAGATCGAGCGGACCACGTCGATCGCGCCGACCGGCGCGAGCACGTAATCGCTGACGCCGCGGCGGACCAGCTCGCGGTAGAGCATGACGTCGTTGATGCGGCCGATCACGACCACGCGAGTGCCGGCGTCGCAGACCGTGGCCAGATGGTCGAGCCCGGTCAGAAGGTCGTTGCGGCCGTCGCTCTCGAGCACGATCACGTTCGGCGTCGGCGCCGAGCGGTAGGCCTCGATCGCGGCGGCCATGCCGCCCATCTGGATCTTGAGATGCGCCTTGCCGAGACGGCGGTCCTCGCCGGCCGATTGTACGGCGGCGGCGGTCTCGACGGTTTCGCAGAAGGCTTGGACCGACACGCGCGGCGCGGGAGCAATATGCTCCTCGACCGGCGGGGGCGATGCCTCTGGCTGCGCTTCTTGAGTCTGGCGAGCGTAGTTGATCATTTGCCGGTGTCGCTGAGTTTGGCCTTGTCGGCTTCAGGATAGGCGGTCGCCGTCGTCGTTCCCTTGCGGTATTTCTCGAAGCTGGTGGTCCGACGTGCCTGGTAGGACGGCGTCTCCGGCCGCGGCTGCTCGAGGTCCGACGGATTGTCGACCATTGCGGCCATGTTGCGCTGATACGCGCAGCCGTAGTTGTAATAGTCCTTGTTCTCGAACCAGCTTTTGTTCTTCATCGAAGGACCAATGTCGTCCGGCCACAGGCCGCAGGGACCCGCGACCGCGGCAATCTTGGAGTAAGTCAGCCGGATCGGCGGCAGGAAGCGCTTGTCTTCCGGCGTGTAGGGACGAATGTTGACTCCGCGCGGCGGGACGCCGGCTCCGGCCAGCATCGCCTGGATCTCGCGCATCGAGTCGGCGACCGGGCGCGCGTTAGGCGTGCCCGATGGAACGTCGATCCGGATCGCGCCGGTCCCTTCGTGCAGCCAGGCCGAGGCGACACCCATCACGTCGGCGCGCTGCGCGGCGGTTAACCCGCCGCGGGCATGACCGACGAACACGACGATCGAGCGGTTCTGCTCCTCGATCGCGATCGGATGGCGTTGCTTGTAGTCGTCGGGAATTGAAGCGGTCGTCAGCTCGTCGTGCTGACAGCCGCCGAGCGCAAGCGCCATGCCGACCAGCGCGCCGCCGAGGCGGATGGCACGCTTGCGAAGCTGGGGTGATCTTGTGTTCATCGTGAAATCCCCGTTCCGCATCAGTCGGTAATGAAGCCGTAGGTGCCGCGGTAGTTCTTGGCCGGTTCGGCCCGGCTCGGCACACCGTAGATGCGGTTGATGTTGCCAAGCAGCTGGGCCTGCGGATCCGCAGGCGCCGCGAAACCGTCATCCGGTCGCGACAGATCCTTCGGCGCCACGGCGCGCACGACATAGGGCGTCACGATCACGACCAGCTCAGTCGTGTTGTTGACGAAGTCGCGGCTGCGGAACAGCGTCCCGAGGACCGGCAGCTGCATCAGCCCCGGCAGTCCGCTGACCGCCTGCTTGGTCTGCTGCTGAATCAGGCCGGCCATCGCCATCGCGCCACCGGAGGGAATTTCCAGCGACGTCTCGGCACGGCGGGTCTTGACCGAAGGCACGGTCAGCGAGTTCACCGAGGTCGAGGTCACCGCCTGCGAGAGCGTGATCGCGTTTTCGTTCGACAGTTCCGAGACCTCGGTCATCACGCGCAGGCTGATCTTGCCTTCGCTCAGCACGACCGGGGTGAAGTTGAGCGAGATGCCGAACTTCTTGAAGCTGATCTGAGTGGTACAGACATGCGTGGTGGGGTCGCACGCATAGCCCGCGGGCACCGGAAATTCGCCGCCGGCGACGAAGGTTGCGGATTCGCCGGAGATTGCGGTCAGGTTCGGCTCGGCCAGCGTGCGGATCACGCCCGCGGTCTCCATCGCGCGCAGGGTCGCCTGGACCGACGGCGTCGAGCCGAACTTGGTGGTCAGATTGTTGCCGTCCACGAGGTTACGGCCAAGGGCCGTGAACGGGTTCGAATTGGTGAAGCTCACCACCGAGGTGCCGTAATTCAGGTTCGCGGTGAGGTCGATGCCGAGCTGCTTGACGATGGTGCGTGCGACTTCGGCGACCGTCACCTTGAGCATGACCTGGTCGCGGCCGCGGACCACGATCGAGTTCACCACCTTGTCGGCACCGCCGGCGAGGCGTGCGGCGAGATCGTTGGCCTGTTGCGCTTCCAGCGGGTTCGCCGCCGAGCCGGTCAGGACGACGCCGTCGCCGAGCCCGTCGATCTGGATGTCGGAATTGGGCAGGACCTGCTTCAATGCGGCCCGCAGGCCGTTGAGGTCGCGCTTGACCGCGATGTCATAGGCCGCGATCTGCTGGCCTGCGGAATCGAAGAACACGATGTTGGTCTGGCCGACCGCGGCTCCGATGATGTAGGCGCGCTGGGCCGAGCGAACCACCGCGTTGGCGATCTTGGGATCGGCGACGAGCACATCCTTGATGTCGCGCGGCAGGTCGATCACGATCGACTTGCCGATGCCGAGCGAGAGGAAGCGCGCGTTCATCTGACCGTCGGCCGCAACCGGCGCCGCAGGACGATAGTCCGCGGCAACCACGGGCGTGAGCACCGGGTTGAGCGTCAGCGCAAGCGCGGCCGAGAACGACAGGGCGCGGACCGCGGAGGTTCGCATCGTCGCCAGGTTGGCCCTGCATTTCATATCGACTGTCCTCATCGTACCTTCGCGCTCTGGCTCGGAATGCCGTAGCGAATGATCGAAACGCCATCGCCGCGCTTCTGCGCGGTGTCGTCGATCGTGATCTCGCTCATCTTGACGTCGACGATGCTTCGCAGCGCCAGCGACAGCGTACCGCTCTGCCGGGCTGCGGAGAGCGTCGCGGTCTGGGTGGGGTTGAGCTCGAGCGTGACGGTCTTGCCGACCACCGTGTTCTGGCCGTCCTTCTCCCGAGGCGCCTGATCGATCGCCAGGACGCGGATATTGGCCAGGATGATCTCGGACGTGACGATGTCCTGGGCTCCGGCGCTCTGGTCGGGGTTCTTGAGGCGGCGCGTCAGGAGCACGTCGACGCGGTCGTTGGGCAGGATGAAGCCGCCCGCGCCGGTCTCCGGCGAGATTTCGGTCGAGATCGCGCGCATACCACTCGGCAGGATCGCGGCCATGAAGCCGGAACCCTCGCCCTTGACCAGCTTCTGGTCACGGATCGGTTCACCCTGGATGAAGGGCGAACGCGCAATCGATCCGGCGACCTGGGTTACACCATCGGGGCGCTCGTTGCGTCGGATGAAGGTGGCGCTGGCGGTGGCGGCCGGCCAGGTCTGCCATTGCACATCTTCCTGCTTCAGCGTCTGGCCGAGGCCGATGTCGTTCTTGGCGATGAGGACGTCGACGGTGGGAAGCTGCGCAACCGGAGCCGCTGGGGGCGGCGCGGAGTCGGAGCCGCTCGCCAGATACGCGGCGACGCCGCCGGCGCAGATGGCGACCGTCAGGACGACTATGCGTGCCCTATTCATACGCTTCACTTTCCACAAAACGCCGCGACGCTGCCGCCGCCGTAATCGGCAGTTGACCAGCTATTCGTCAAAGCATGGTTAATGAGGCGTATCTAAATCGCCTTAACGCCGGGTTTACCCGGTGTGTTCAGCGCAGTGCGAGGTGAGCGAGGTCGATCGCCTTCACCCACTCGGTCTCCGGATAGACCATCAGCGCGCCGAGCGTGAGCGCGATCCCGTAAGGGATGCCGCTCTCCTTGTCGTGCAGCCGCGCCAGCCACGCCTGGCCCGCCAGTCCGTACGGCAATGGCCATTGCCGGAACTGGAGCAGGAGCAGCGTCAGCGCTCCGCCGAACAGCGAAGCGTAGAGCAGGAAATCCATCAATTGCGCGAAGCCGAACCAGAGCGCGACCGAAGCCGCGACCTTGGCGTCGCCGCCGCCCATCCAGCCCATCGCGAAGCAGGTGAAGGCCACGACGAGGAGCAGCGCGCCGGCGCCGACATGGGTCAGCATCTCGTAAGGTGCCATGCCACCGGCGAACGCGAGCACGAAGAAGCCTGCGACCAGCGCCAGCGACACGCGGTTCGAGATGGTCATCGTGAAGAGATCGCTCGCAGCGGCGAACGCCATCAGGGCCGGGAAGAGCAGAAGGCGCGCAAGGTCGAGGATCATGGGCTGCGTCTTGAGCTTGATCTGAATCTTGGGTTCATCGCGGGATCGGAGCGTCGCCGCATGCTAGCCGGCAGTTGCTAAACAAACCGACAACGGCGGCAGCGGCCGCGCGGGCCGGAATCCGCCGCAGGCGTGCTCACCAGATGCTGGCAATCCGCGCGGCAAGGACGGCCATCGCGAGCAGCAGCGCAAGGCAAACCCAGTACGCCGGCGAAGAGGTGCCGGCCGCCTCCGCCTCGCTCGCCGCAACCGCGGCATCGGTTCTGTACTCGCGCAACGCCACTGGAACTCGCCGTATCCGGAAAAACAAAGGCCCCGGAAGTCCGGGGCTTTTGCAGTCGTTCGT
>Ga0207426_1001182_pt1 | contig 23333 bp, 23 predicted proteins | sample AraplaMF_Cvi_mMS_FD_184265 | JGI IMG/M metagenome (GOLD analysis project Ga0207426, IMG submission 184265) | Arabidopsis root microbial communities from the University of North Carolina, USA - plate scrape MF_Cvi_mMS (SPAdes) (version 2) | ecosystem: Host-associated > Plants > Roots > Endosphere... | reverse complement strand
ATGTCGGAAACCGGACCTCGACCCCACCGTCATCGGCCGTCAAAGCGTTGATCCAGCTGCCGCCATTGATGCGGTATTCGTGGGTGTCGACGTCGATTTCGAGATCATCCAGCAGATTGATGGTGAGGCCCCCGAAAATCTCGCTCTCCTTCATGCCGCCATGACACCCTCGGATCGACTGAGCAGACCTTCCCTCTCGTATGGCACCAGAAGAGCCGCCGACGAGTTCGATGCCCTTGACGGCTCGAATAACAACAAGACTCGCGGCAGAGACATTCCGGAAGTCGGCCTCGATCGCTCGAGGCCGACGGTCTGTCGTTCAGCTCGGATTGTTCCAGAGGATGACCTTGCGGTTGGGCTCGCCACCGGGGGCTGGAGCGACGTTGCCGAAGATCACGCCGATCTCCGGAGCCTCCAGCTTCACCGCGAGATATTCCTCGCCGGTCAGGCGGGCGATGCGGTTCCAGCCCGCGCCGATCTCGAAGCCGGTTTTGCGGTGGATGATGCGGTAGTCGGGAGCTTCCTCGCTCGCCTTGTTGGCATTCGGAACGATGGCGATCGGGGCGTTGACCCGGATGGTGGCGAAGATACCTTCGAGGGTACCGTCGCTCTTTGCGGTGAGGATTGCGATCGTGGTCGCCATGGTATTGTCTCCTTCGGTTGCTCGGGACCATTCCCGATGGCGCCCGAAGAAGGGGCCGAGCCGCAGGCGTCACCGAAGCGCAGCGCAGGGGAACCCCTTGCGGGTTGACGCTGATGGCGGCCGATCCCTTAGAAAGGTGACATGCAGAACGGGAATGGCCTCGTGCGACCGAAGGGCGAGACAAACCATTATGGCGCTCGGTCCAGTGCTTGCGAGAAGGCAGGAGCTTGGAATAACCCGCCGCCATTCCGCACAAAGCCCTCACCGTACTAACCGCGGCAAGCCAGAAACTCGTACCAGTTGGCCCATCATACGTCGGCGCCCGGCGGGCGGCGCGGTAATCGCATCGGCGCTACAGGTCGTACGGTAATGCCAAGTGTAGATGTTCGCTGCGAGGATCGAATACGTGATCCTTGGCGACACGCCCGGCAGCGCCGGCTCATGGATGGTGTTGCGCCATTAACCCGACGCTGGCGCCCGGGCCACACCGGTAGACCGGCACCGGCTTCGTCAGGTGCTCTTCGCTGCCCTTTGACCCGCCAACACATCACAAAACGGAATCCATCGGATGCAACGGATTCAAAACTCTCGTTGGACATGGCCGGCCCCAGCAGGAATGATTCCCGACATGAACCGAATGTCGTTCCAACTGCATTTCCAGCGCATTGATGCAAGCCGAAATATGGCGCGCTATTACATGCTTGCGATCCAGCCGACCTTGTTCGGCGAAACCGCGGTCGTGCGTAACTGGGGACGGATCGGCAGGCGTGGCGGTGAAAGGACCGACATGTTCGGGACCGAACAGGAAGCTGTCGCGCATTTTCTCGACCTCGCACGCCGGAAACATCGAAAGGGCTATAGACCGAGCGAAGCTGCGATGCCGTCGAACTGATCGCTCACCGCGCTGGTCCAGCAACAACATACTTCCTAATTTGCGCTAGTATAATGGTCGAAGTCCGTGGTACTTTTGCCCGTGGTTTGGTGAGCCGGTCCGGCGAGATGATCATGGGAGCGCTGTGAGACAATTTTTAATCGGCGACCAGACATTCGACGAAGACGCTCCCGAGCTTCGGGCCCGGCTTGAACGTGCTTACGCGCAGAAGCTGCGGCCACTGTGCCGGTGCAAGAACTCGCCGCTTCCCATGTATATCGCACGCGTCGACGACCTCTATTTCATCAAGCGCATGCCGCTTTCGGGGCCTGGCCATGACCCCGCATGTTCGTCCTACCAACCGCCTTACGAATTATCAGGCTTAGGATCCTTGATCGGCAACGCGATCCACATCGACGCGAGTGGGAAGGCAGCCCTAAAGCTCGAATTTGCCCTGACCAAGAAAGGCACTCGCGGCGCACCCGCGTCTTCTTCCGAGGCATCCGAGTCGGCTCTGCGCAATGAGACAAAGAAGCTCTCGTTGCGCGCCGTCCTGCACTATCTCTGGGAGGCGGGAGAGTTGACGGAATGGCGCTCGTCGTGGTCCGGAAAACGCGGCTGGGGCCGAGTTCGGACAAGCCTCATAAATGCCGCCTCACAGATGACCGCTCGCGGCGAACCGTTGAGTGACATTCTATTCGTACCGGAAGTGTTTCATCAGGAGGACCGCGAGGGAATAGCTTCTCGCCGGGCAAACGCGCTAGCAAATGCTCTTGACGCCGGTCATGGCCCCCGGAAGCTTATGGTAACCGTGGGTGAGGTTAAGGATTTCGCGGTTGCCCGCGGCGGCCAGAAAATCGTCGTTCGCCACCTCCCTTTTCCTTTCATGATCCAGGGCGGGACATGGAGGCGATTGAGCGCCAGATACGAGACGGAACTCGAGCTCTGGCGGTCGAGCGAAGACTTCCATCTGGTGATGATCGCCACCTTCGGGATATCCGCCGCGGGGATCGCTTCAATCGAGGAGATCGCCATGATGGTGGTCAACGAGAACTGGATCCCGTTCGAGAGCATCCATGAGCAACATCTCCTGGAACGTCTTTCAAGGCTGAAGCGAAAGAGCGTGAAAGGCCTGCGCTTCAATCTCTCGCGAGAACAACCGGTGGTCTCGATCACCTTGCCGGAACAACGCCCCGCGCCCGTCGCGATGTTCATCGTCCCGATAAGCGCCGGCAAAGACTACGAACTCGCCCTGAATGAGATGATTGCCGCGAGACCGGAGATGACGCCATGGATCTGGCGCATCGCCGAGGGAGAAATGCCGCCATTGCCGTGATCGCCGGCAGGAACTGCGTCGGCGCGCGTATGCTGGCGAATGGTAGGAGCAACGGTTCCACATGGGCTCCGTCCCGTCTGGATGATGCGGCTCTCCCTTTTCCGCATAGCTGCACTGCATAATAAATATTTTACCAACCGGTCAAAATATGTGCATATTGCCTTCAGTTGATGCAGCTGATGGTTTTCCTCCCAGTGCCATCGCATCAGCTGTTCCCCTCTGGAGGTTTATAGACCTTCACACCTTAAAGGGCCCTGGTTTTCCAGTGGCCCTATTTTTCTGCGTCAGCAGCGAAGCATGAGGGAAGTTTTCTTTCGCAGCAGCCTGTCTTGCTGCACTTGCCCTCTTCGACTGAGGCAAAGAGGAGATCACCTATACCGTGGCCCGTCCCCGGACCTAGTCCTGGTTGGCGACCACCGGCAGGCTGCTTTCGTTTGAAAGACGAGTTTCAGCCTGCCGGGCGGCAGAGACGAGGCGACGCCTTGCGCGGATCGCGTGCCATTGTTGGTCGATCAGGACGCCGATAAGGATCACGCCACCCATGACAGCGAAATTCAACGACGAAGGGATGCCAAGGAGATTCACGAGATTCTGCAACTCCTGGAGCAGGACCGTTCCCAGCACGACGCCGACGATCGATCCCTCGCCACCGCGGAGCGAAAAGCCGCCGAGTACGGCAGCGGCAATCGCGTAGAGTTCATAGAACTGGCCGTGGCTGGCCGGCGAGATCGAGCGCGTGTACATGGCGAAGTAAATCGCCGAAAGCGCCGTCAGCAGTCCGCAAATGACATAGGCCGACATGACCATACGGCCGGTGCGTATACCGGAATAGCGGGCCGCCTCCTCGTTCTTGCCGATCGCGTAAAGATAGCGCCCAAAGACGGAGCGATGGAGCACAACCCACATGGCCACGGCAATGATGACGAGCGCGATGAAAGTGTTGGGAACGCCATAAAACCGCCCAGCGGTCAGGAATTCGAGCTCGGGGAAATTTTGGCCAAAAGCAAACCCCGCCGTTCCGTCGGCGGTATAGAAGCGCGCCGCCCCGCGATAAATCAGGAGGCCGCAGAGGGTGACGACGAAGGGCTGCAGGTTGAGCCGGGTGATCAGCCAGCCGTGGACGGCACCTATGACCGCACCGAGCACGAGAATGAGCGGCAGCGCCAGCATCCATGACATATCCTGGACCGCGATGAAATCGACGAACAGCACACCGAGAAGCGCGACGAGCGAGCCCACGGAAAGCTCGATACCACCTGTAATGATGACGAAGGCTTGGCCGATCGACAGGATGCCGAACAGGCCGATCAGGTTGGCCGTGTTGGCCAGGTTGATCGGCAGCAGGAAGCGCGGATTGATGATGGCGACGACGATGCCGACGACGACGATCAAAAGCAGCAGTCCGAGATCTTTTTTGATCATCCGAGATCCATCCCCGATACTTATTTGTACAGGCCGCTATTTTACCCGTTTGCCAACAGCAAGCAAAAGGACGCTTTCCTGGCTGATTTCGTCCTCTTCCAATATGCCGGCGATTTGGCCCTCATGCATGACGGCGATGCGGTCCGAAACGCCGATCACCTCTTCCATGTCGCTGGACATCATCAGGATCGCCACTCCCGCATCGGCAAGCGCTCGCATCAGGCCGTAGATCTCGTTCTTCGCGCCGATATCGATGCCGCGTGTCGGCTCGTCGAAGATCATCACCTTGGGGCTCATCGATAGCCATTTGGCAAGCACCACCTTCTGCTGATTGCCGCCGGACAGAGTGCCGGTTCGCGTCGAAACCGAGGGCGCCTTGATACCGAGACGAACGCGCTGCTTTTCGGCCGCCGCCTTCTCCCGTTCAGCGGAGAGCATGAAGCGGCTGGAGAGTTTGGGGAGATCGGCAAGGGTTATGTTCTGGGCGATCGGGAAATCAAGAAGAATGCCGTTGCGCTTGCGGTCCTCCGGCACGAGGAAAATGCCGCGGTCGACGGCGTCCCGGGCAGATTTGACCGCAATTTGCCGCCCGTCCTGCAGGATGGCTCCGCCGTAGCACCGATCAATGCCGAAGAGGACCCTTGCAAGCTCGGTGCGGCCCGAGCCCACGAGCCCTGCAAGCCCCATGATTTCTCCATACCGGATTTCCAGATCAACGGGACGGCCGGGATAGGCCTCGGTGCGCACGCCGATTGCCTTCAGCGCAACCGAGCCGGGCGAGCGCTGCGGTTTTGCGGTTCGCGCCGCAAGCACCCGACCGATCATCAGCTTGACCATCTGATCGTGGCCGATGTCTTGATTGGCGAGTGTGCCCACCAGCGTGCCGTCGCGCAGGACCACGACCCGGTCTGCGACGCGCTCAACCTCGTGGAGGCGATGCGAGATAAAAATGACACTGATGCCATCCGCTTTCAGCAATTTGATAATTCTCAGGAGCCGCTCGGTTTCGGCCAGCGGCAGGCTCGACGTGGGTTCGTCGAAAATGACGAGCCTGGCGTTGATGGATAGCGCCTTGGCGATTTCCACCATCTGCTGCTCGGCCAGGGAAAGCGATGCCACTGGTGTGTCGGCGGAAAAATGCGCCCCAACGCGCTTCAGGAGCGGCTTGACCAGGTCTCGCAGTCGATCTCGATCGACGAGCTTGAAAGGTCCGGCCTTCAGCGGTTCGCGGCCCAGGAAGATATTGGCGGCAACGTCGAGATTCTCAAAGAGATTGAGTTCCTGGTGCACGAAGGCAATGCCGGATGCGATGCTCGATTCCACGGTGAGGGAACGAAGCTCTGCCCCGTCGAGCATGATCGTTCCTCGGTCGGGGGTAATCACGCCGCCGAGAATCTTCATCAGCGTCGATTTTCCAGCCCCGTTCTCGCCAACGAGGCCGATGACCTCGCCAGGCATGATGTCGATCGACAGGCCCTCAAGGGCAACGACACCTGGATAAGTCTTGCCAACGCCGGAAAGCGAAAGGAACGGCGTTGCAAGCGCGTCCGGTGACGGAATGTCGGAACTGTGGTTCATCGCCTGTCCATGGCTGCTAAAGCTGTCGGCATGAGACGTCTTTCGCGGCGGCGGCAAGTGCCCCGCCGCGAAGGAGGGTTATTTACCAGCCATGGCCTTCAGGTTGGCGGCATATTTGTCAACGTCATCTTTACCGATGATCACGGTCGGAATGATGATCAAGCCGTTGCTGGGAACGCCTGATTTGTCGCCCTTGAGATAGGCTGCCATCAGCTTCATGCCCTGATAGGCCCACTCGAACGGCTGCTGCACGACGGTCGCCGCGATGGTGCCTTCCTTGACGCCGCCGAGCGTGATCGGATCGTCATCAAAGCCGACGACGGTAATCTGGCCGAGTTTGCCGGCGTCGCGCAGCGCCTCATAGATGCGTGGCGTGTTGTAGGAGTAGAAGCCGACCATGCAAGTGACGTCAGGGCTGGCCACCAGCGCGTCCTCGACGTTCTTCTTTGCGCGCGTTTGATCGATATCGTCGCCGCGTACATCGGTCAACTCGATCTTCGTGCCCTTCAGGCCATCCTTCATGCCCTGGATGCGTTCCTTGGCGTTGTCGGCGCCGAGCAGGCCGACGAAGCCGATGCACTTGCCGCCGTCCGGCATCGCCTTCTTGGCGATTTCGGCTGCCTGCAGGCCAGCGTCGATGTTGGATGAACCGATATAGGCGACGCGATTGGTCTGCGGGGCGTCACTGTCGGTGGTGAAGAGAGCGGTCTGCGAGCCAATTTTATTCAGGCCGTCCGTCTGCGTCTTTGGATCGACCGCAGAGACCATGATACCCTTGACGCCAGCACTGACCAAGTCTTCCATCAGGCGTTGCTGAACGGCGACCGATGCCTGCTCAGGGTATTTCAGCTCCATCTGGTAGTCTGGCATTTCGCCCTGGGCCTTCTTCACGCCCGCTTCTGCAGCTTTCCAGAAGTCGGACGCGCCGTTGACGACGAATGCAAGTGTCGGCTTGTCGGCAGCATGGGATACGGCAATCGGCGCCGTGCTCAGCATCAACCCGGCGAAGAACAAGGCTGCATTGCGTTTCAGCTTCTTCATAACATACCTCCCGAGGGCCGCGGTTGCATTGGCCCGTTTGCGATGAGCGGCCGGCCGGATGCACGCCCCCTCCCTGGGGCCGTCGCGCGAGCGACGAGTGGCATATGTTCCGATCGCTCCCCGACGGTATACAATTATCTTAATTAGTAAATAGTATTATCAACCTGCATCAAAACATTTGATCATACTTTATATCATGCGCAATTTTTTTACTGGAAAATGCTAGAATATATAGCGTTACGGCAGTTCACTCCATTGTCAGCGCTTTCGAATGACTGCTAATGTTTATTAGCTGCCGTGCCCATCAATCCCGATCGGAGACAATTTCCAAGAATGCGAAAACCAACGGTCCAAAAGCGGAACAGGCATCCCGCCGAAAAGCCTGCCCGCGTGACGATGACAGACATTGCCGCGGCGGCGGGCTGCTCGCAGGCAGCCGTTTCCTTCGTCCTCAATGATACGCCCGGCACCCGAATCTCGCAGCAGACGCGCGACCGGGTTTGGGAGGCGGCGCGTGCGCTCGGCTATGTGGGACCGACTTACACGACGACGGCCTCCTATTCGGGAACGGACAATGTGATCGGTTTTGCGGTGGATCAGCTTGCCACCAGCCCGGAAGCGATCGTCGCGATCGAAGGCGCACGGCAAGCCTCCTGGAACGCCGGCAATGTCCTGCTGGTAACACAGACGCTCGGCGATCCTGTCATGGAGCCGAAGGCAATCGAGGCGTTGACGAACGGGGGCATATCGGCCCTTATTTATATGACGATCTATACCCGCCAGATCGAGCTCCCTTCTTATATCTACAAGCTGAAAATCCCGACAGTATTGCTGAACTGCTACACGGCGGACCATGCCTTTCCTGCCGTGGTGCCGAGCGAGATCGCCGGAGGCCAAAGCTCGACGCGGCATCTGATCATGCACGGCCATCATCGCATCGCGACGATCACCGGCGAAATCTGGATGCAGGCTGCGCAGGATAGGCTGACGGGATATCGCCGGGCGCTGGCCACCGCCGATATACCCTTCGATCCGGACTTGGTGGTTGAAGGCGACTGGTCGGCTGGCGCCGGCTATGCCGCCACGATGAAACTGCTTGCCCTGGCAGAGCCGCCGACCGCGATCTTCTGCCAGAACGACCGCACGGCCATCGGGTGCTACGAAGCGCTGAAAGACGCAGGGCTCCGCATTCCCCAGGACATGTCGGTGGTGGGTTATGATGACGAAGAGATTTCGCGACATCTCGTACCTCCGCTGACGACTTCGGTTCTTCCACATCTCGCCATGGGGCAATGGGCGATCGAACATCTCAACCCGGAAAGCGTGCCCGGCAAGCGCTATCCGATCGCAAAGCTCGAATGCTCTCTCGTGAAGCGTCATTCCGTCGCCGCGCCGCGAACCGCAGCGCGGCTGATCCACGATGGGGCGCATGCTCAGCCATAGCTCTCGGGTCTGCGCCAACGCCAAACACGGCCGGCTCTGGGCCGGAAAATTGACCGCTCTCCCTGGTTCGCAGCGACCACATGGCCGTGACCGAACCGGTCACGACACCGGTTGAAAAAGCCGAAAGAGACAATAGGTGCTGCGGCGACGAAAAGTCGACGACCGACGAAGGTCGATTGCGGTACGGGGCATCGGCATCCAGCCTGCCAGGGAAATTCAAGCGAACTGAGGAGAGGGCGCAAAGAGTGGTCAAACGTCCGGCCCGCCCGAGAAGGACGGACCGTTTGCTTGATCCAATACCCGCAGGAGCAACGGTTCACTGGAATTTTGCCATATTCTCAGGCGTCACCAGCGCCGCGCCGGAGTCGATCAAAGACTCGACCTTCTCTCCGCGAATCGCCTTTACCAGTGCATCCACACCGAGTTCAGCCATCTTGGTGGGGAACTGCGCCACCGACGCATCCTCCACTCCACTCTTTAGCGCCTCCTCTTCACCGCAACAGAAGTCGAAACCGACCAGCACAATCTTGTCGTTGGCAGTGCCGGCGTTCTTGATGGCGCGCGCCGCTCCGGCAGCGGGCGGGCCGCAAGCGGCATAAATGGCCTTCAGGTCTGGGTTCTTCGTCAGCAGATCCTCGGCGACACTGATCCCGAGTTCCTCGCTGCAGTTTGTGGCGCCTTTCCCGACGATCTTGACGTCAAGACCGTTGAGCCCCTCAAGCATACCCTTCACACGGTCATCAAGCGCCGGCACGCCGGGCACGCCCTCAAGAATCCCCATGGTGTCGCCGGCCTTAAGAACAGTTTTGAGATATTCGCCGGCGATTTTGCCTGCAGCGAAATTATCCGTCGTGGCAAGCGCCGTCCTGCCTTTCCAATCCGGAATATTGTTATCCATCAGCACGACCTTGATACCGGCCGCCACTGCCTTGTCCAGGGCTGTCGACACGGTGGGATCGACAGGCGTGAGGGCGATGCCCTGCACCCCTCGAGTCACCATTGATTCGATTTGTGCAATCTGGCCCTCGATGTCGGTTGCGGACGCACCCCGGCCGTAGATGATCTCTACCCCGGGATTTCTCTTTGCATATTCTTTGGCTGCGTTCTCCATTGTTGCAAAGAACGGTACGGGGAATTTCGTTATAAAGCCGAGTTTCACCGGCTCCTGCGCCAAGGACGGGACTGCGGCGACGGCCAGGAGCGCAAGAGCTCCCAGCAGGGATTGCGGTTTCATGATACACCTCCCACGTTTTCGACCGCCCTCCTCTAGAGCGATCTCGTTGTCCGCTGCCCCCACGAAGCAGCGATCTCCCTTAAGCCTCGGCGCCGACAATCATCGCGACAACGTCCTGCTTGTTTGCTTCCGTTGGCTTCAATTCGCCCACCTTCCGACCCTGCCGAAGCACAACCGCCCGATCGGCGATTTCGACCACATGCTCCATGTTGTGCGTGATGATGATCACGGCGTTGCCGTCGGCTTTGAGCTGTTTGATAAGGTCAAGAACCTGGCGAGACTCGCGAAGACCGAGGGCGGCCGTCGGTTCGTCAAGAATCACCAGCTTGCGCGCAAAAACTATGGCGCGCGCGACCGCGATCGCCTGTCGTTGTCCGCCGGACATCAGCGCGACCGGCGCATCGAATCTCGGCAGCTTAACCTTCAGACGATCGATAACACTCGCCGCTTCCTGCCTCATCGCGGCCGTGTTGAGGAAGCGGAGCGGACGCGGCAACCAAGAGGGAAAAGCGACTTCCCGTCCGCAATAGAAATTCTGTACGGGGGTCAGGTTGTCGAAAAGCGCCAGATCCTGATAGACGGTTTCGATGCCGGCGCGGCGGGCGGCTGCCGTCGAATGGAGCGATACGGGAGCACCATCCACGAGGATTTCTCCTTCGTCGAGGCTATGAAGCCCGCTAATGCATTTGACGAGCGTCGACTTGCCGGCGCCGTTGTCACCCAAGAGAGCGGTTACCTCACCTGAATAGGCATCAAAGCTTACATTTTTCAGGGCGTGTATTGCGCCGAAGCGCTTCTGGGCGTTTCGAACCGAAAGTGCCGGTGTGATGGATGTCGGGCTCATCGTGCGCTCGCCGATTGAAGCACGCGGGCGCGTGCTTCAAGATGGTTACGGAGCACGTCAGCCTCCACGGCGATGACGATAACGAGCCCAATCGCGATCATTTGAAAGAACACGTCGACGCCGAGAAGGTTAAGGGCGTTGCGGATGACGCCGATCAGCACGGCGCCGATCAGGGCGTGGCCGAGATGACCTCGTCCGCCCAGGAAGCTAGCGCCACCGATAATCACCGCAGCAATCGTGTCGAGCTCCAAAAGATTGCCGTAGATTGGCGAGGCGGCGGCGGTCCGGCCCGCGAGCAGCACCGAGCCGAGGCCTGCACAAAAGCCGGAAATAATATAGGTCGAAAGCAAAATGCCCCTTACCGGTATGCCCATGCTTCTGGCAGCACTCGGCGAGCCGCCGACCGCATAGATCCATCGGCCACAGACCATCGACTTCGTCAGGATCAGAAAAAGAAGCCCGAACATGCCGACGACAAAGAATGAATTGGGCACGCCAAGCGTCGTACCGCCGCCGATCGCCGTCACAGCGTCGGGCATTCCGCGCATGGTGGTGTGGCCTGGCGCCAATGCAAGTGCCAGGCCGCGGCAGATACTCAAGCTTGCAAGGGTAATGATAAAAGGATGTGGCAGCCGCCCGTAGACAAAGACCACGCCGTTGACCGCACCGACAGCCGTACCCGCAACCAGCATGGCCGTAATGACGACGATTGAGGAATCAACCTGCTGGTAGACGAGTCCGCCGATGACTGTCGCCAGCGCAAGATTCGAGCCGACAGACAGATCGATCCCTCGCGTCAGGATAACGAGCTGCTGCCCCATCGCCACAACGGCAATCACTGCCGTCTGCGCCAAGATGTTCCCCAGGTTAACGGGCTTTAGAAAAGCCGGCGTGATCAAACTGACGACGGCGATGAGCAATATCAGGATCAACAACGGGCCAAGGCTCAACAGCTTCAGTCCCAATGAGATGCCAGATTGTCTCGGGCGGAAGGTTGCTTGCGAACCACCAGGCCGCGACGAATTCTGAGGCAGAATCCCGGAGTCTTCCAATTTCCCCTAGCCTCCCCTGTTTTTTATACATAAGAAACATATGATACACGTACGTCAACTTGTTTTTTATGGATATCAAACCATACCTGGAGTTGCGCCATGAGAACCGATACGACATTCAAGCGGGCATTCAATGATATGATCGAGATCATTCGAACACTCGATCTTGGGGAGGAATTGCCGTCCGAAAACGCACTGCGCGCCCAGCTTGGCGTGAGCAGAACAACGGTGCGAAAGGTGCTGGCAGGGATGGCCGCACGTGGGATCATTATGTCTGAAGCCCACCGACGGATTATACGCAAGCAGCCGCGGCAGAAAGAGCGCTATCCGAAGGAAGAGACCTTGGCAATTTCGGAACAGGTCGAGACGAGCTTCATGGAATGGATGCTGCGCGGTGATGCCTGTCCGGGCACAGAAATCAATGAGACGGAATTGGCCCGGAAATTCGGCGTCGCGACAACGATTATCCGTGAATTTCTCAACCGATTTCAGAAATATGGGCTGATCGAGAAGCGTCAGAATGCCGGCTGGGTTTTTAAAGGGTTCACGGCCAGTTTCGCGCTCGAACTGTTCGAGATCAGAGAGATGTTCGAAATGCGCTCCGCCCGGCTGTTCGCCACCCTGCCCGACGGGTCGCCCGTCTGGAAACAGATCCAGGCCATGCGAGCGGCGCATTTGGAGCTGCTCGCAGATATTGACGCTCGATTTCAGGATTTCTCGGAGCTGGACAGCCGATTTCACCGGCTGATTACGGCAGTCGCGCCAAACCGCTTTATCGAAAGCTTCCAAGACGTTATCGCCATGGTCTTCCACTACCATTATCAGTGGAACAAGCGCGATGAACGCGCGCGGAACGAGGTTGCCATCAGGGAACATCTCGCGTTGATCGAAGCCCTTGAAAGCCGCAACGTCGCCTCGATCGATCGCGCCTGTCGACTGCATCTGACGTCCGCCCGCGAGACTTTGCTTCGTTCGATCATGCAGTAACCTTGAGATGCACGCGGCACTCATGGTCCAATGCGGAAAAGGCTTGATTGGTTTGAAGTGTCTCGTCCGCCGATGTGCCGATCACGGAAAAAGCATAAAAAGACGATCTGCCGCTGCGCAGCAAGGGGGGTCCCGTTGGCGTGCGGATGTATCTCCGACAACAATTAGGTCGTCCAAGCCATCCCCCACAACCGCGCGGCGGAAAATGCTTCCTGCAATGGCGAGCCCCTCTGCTTGGAGCTCGAGCCACCGACAGCTTCAACGTTCAAATCGCGCCAGCATCCGCTTCAGTTGTGCGTTTTGCAGTTGAAGCTTGTTCGCCAGTTGCTCCCGGAGCAAGCTGATCTCTTTATCGAGGCTCATCGCTTCATCAGACAGTGCGGGAACGCCTGGAGACTCATGCCGAACGACCCCAGTCTCGGCTTTCCTGCTGCGGCTGCCCCGTTTTCGGGTTGCGCCTCGGCGGGTCTGCGAGGGTCTCGAAGCGTCGTATGCGAGCACGTCGGTGTCATCAGATACAACCGAATTAGCAGCTTCCAGCGGCTTGGCGCCTTCAATAACCGGCGCGCCCTGTTCCTGCAGCTCACCAGACCTCGCACCAGATTGATCGTGGCGCCGCAGCTCCTCGCCTGCTGGGCGGTCTGTGAATCGCAATCCTTCGTCGTCCGCCGGTGCAGTCGGCCTGTCGACGGTCGACATTTCCGGCGTCACATCACCGGTCGAGTTGTTTTCTTCCTTCGGAAGCCGTCGCGGTGACACCAACCGAGCAAGAAGTTTCCATGGAGACGCCATTCTATTCGACCTCGCGTTACCCCACATGCAGTTGCGAATTCAAGTCTTGGCGGCAACGGGAACTGTCGCCAGACGCACATCTCCATAAACACGGAAATGTGCCGGCAACCGTTGGTCAAACGAGGTTGAGCCGCTTTCGCAATTCGGCATTTTCGGCGCGAAGCTTCTCAGCCAACAGCTTACGCAGTCCTCGATTTTCCTCTTCCAGCTGCAGTAGGTCCGCCATCTCATCGATCACCCCCGTTATAGGTGCGCTCTCGATTTGCACCGCCTTCGGAGTCCGTTTGATTCGCCCACGCTTGGCGCTGTTCACGACGTCATCGGCCTTGACCCTGCGTCCTCTCTTCGGTTTTCCGGCTGCCGTCTTGGCAGCATCCGCGGGCTCTGCCGCAACTTCGGCTGACCGGGTTTCAACGGCCACCTTTTTTGCGCGAGGTTTGCGCTGCTTCTTAATCGTCGCGGGAGCCGTTACCGCTGGGGCGTCAGCAACAATTGTCGTATCTCGTTCGTCGGCCATTATGGTCTCCTGTAAAGCCGCTTCAGTTGTCCGCTGTCGGGCCGGCAGTGTCAACACTCCCGGCTGTCCCCGTTCGGGCAGAGATAGCTCACCGCCTGGTTTGCCAACCTGGAAGCCTACCGGCGGAAAGAGCATTGCCTCTTCCTGCACATCTTGAGCGATGGACTTGAGATCCATGTCTCCCCAGATCGAATTCGATTTGCTCTCGGTTCTTCGCCGACCCGATTTGTGTTCGACAACAAAACTGCGTTGGAGTTTTTTCACTAAGAGGCCTTGGGTGTCTGCGGTGATGTTCCAGCGATGTCTTCAGCACCGCGACGGACTCCGTAGATAACGGCTGTCGCGCTGCCGGTCTAGACCCATGACGCGCCCCGCCATGCACACGGCTCTGACGGATCGTCCTCCGCTCGAAGTCATCACGACGTTGAGGGAGATGTCCTGTCCGTGCTTCAAAACACGACCGAAAGCGTATGATTGTGCTGGGTCGCTCTTGCGAGGCAATCAGCGGGGATCTCCAGTATGCGCGGCCTTGTTCGGGGGTTCAATAAGCAAGCCCTTAGATCAGGACGCATTAGGTTGGTATATCAGATCATTATGAGCCGCTTATCGTCGCGAGGGACAGCATAATGATCCGGGTGACAACTAGAGCCCGTCTACAATCGACAGGATGGACGCGCATCATTCCGCGCTCCGTAGCAGAACCGTCAAGGGTCCTCCGTTCCACTTGAACTCTCTAATACTGGATGCTATGTGCGACGCCGGGTCCGCAGTTCACCCAGGCATCGCCGTTCCCCCGAACACGCTAAACCTGCCTGTCAAGATAGATATGGACACCAATCCGTGCCATGTCGGAAGGGCGATCGCCGATGATCCTTTTGGACGGCACGACCGAAGGATAGGTCATGTCCAGAAAACTGATACCGCTTAATCTGAGCGACGTTTCGACGTTTGCCAAATCGGTGAGATCGCAATTGTCCAACCAAGATGGACTCCCGTCCCACCTCGAATTGTTGAATATCCTCGCCAAAGCTGCTGGGCTCGGCAATTTCCAGAATTTGCGAGCGACGGTGAAAGGTGCGGGGGATCCGGCACCAAGCCCACCCGACGACAAACTGTTTCAGCAACCTTCCGATATCAATCAGAGGCTGGTGGAGAGAATTGCCCGCTGCTTTGACAAGGGCGGCCGATTGCTGCGTTGGCCGGCGCGACGCACTGACCAGATCGTTGCGCTTTGGATATTGTGGGCGCAGATTCCGGCAGCACGCGAGTTCTCTGAGCCAGATGTAAACATCCTGCTCAATGAGCGCCATGACTTCGGCGATTACGCACTTCTGCGCCGCGAGCTCTGTGATCTCGGGCTGATGACCCGGACGCCGAACGGACGAGTCTACAGACGCGTCGAACGACCAATGCCTAGCGACGCGGCAGCGGCGCTCCGTCTTATCTTGCGCTGATCAGTCCAATCGGCACTGATCCCGATCCCATTCTCGTGATCGGCGGTGGCGAGGGCTTTATGATGAAGTCCGACCCAGGCTCGTCTCGCAAAGAATGCAAGCGAAATTTGGCCCATCCGTCAGGCGGATGTATCTGACATGCTATGTGGGGCTGATTGCTGGAGTTCAGGTCTTTCGACCGGTGACCGGCAGCGTCTTGTGAGGGATCGAACCTGTGCGTGGGGAGTTAAGGAGCTCGCTTCACCTCGGCTTTTCGTCGCTCCTGGTTCAACCTGTTGCTCCGGCTGCCTGTCGAGCTTGGACGTGGTCTGGAGAACTTGGAGGCGATGGAGCAAGAGGTCAGGAACCCTCTGCTAGCTGCGGCTGTCAGCGCGTCGATATCTACAGCAACGGTGGTTAGCCGCGTTTGTCGCGTGGCTAGCGGACCGTTGCCGTGATGCGCGTCTCTCATGGATGAGGCAGAGGCGGCTCACGCCGCCTCCTCCTCGTCGCGGTTCGGCTGCAAGGAATGCAGGTAATCGACGGCGCGCTGCGCATGTGCTGCCGCTGAAAAGATGGCACGCTTGTCGTTGCCCAGAACCTTGAGCCAGCCGTCGAGGTAGCTTGCGTGGTCGGGTCGTGGTTCGAGCTCGGGGACGATGCCGAGATCGGCGCAGAGAAACGCGCTGCCGAGTTCGGCAATCAGCTCCTCACGGGCACGTTCGCTCCTGCCTTTTGCGTAGCGGCTGAGATCGCGATCAAGCCTTCGTGGTGCGCCGGTCCAGTGCGTATTATGCCGATATCGGCATAATTCACATTATGCCGTAAGCCGGATTATGCCGCATGACCGATCTTCAGGGTGGAAACTCCTCTATTCGGCCATGCGACGGTTCGGCATAATCAGAGCGATTCTAGGAACGCGAGCAGTTCGTCGTTGGGTTGATATCGTCCTGGATGGGCTTCCGGCCTGGTGACTTGAGAGAGCGCCTTCTCCTTCAACCGCATGTCGGCGTGGATATAGATTTGGGTCGTTTCCACGGATTCATGCCCAAGCCAGAGCGCAATCACGGATTGGTCGACGCCGTGATGAAGCAGTTCCATCGCCGTGCTATGTCGCAAGGTATGCGGCGTTACGCGCTTGCTCTTGAGGCTCGGACATGCTCGGGATGCCGTGAGGCAATGCTTGCGCACCAGATGTTCAAGCGCATCACGGCTGAGCCGCTCGCCCCGGATCGAGGGGAACAGGGGACTGTCGCTGTCACGGCGCTCCCCAATCCAACCCTGGATCAGCTTTACCGTATCGCGACGAAGAGGCGTACTGCGTTCCTTTCGCCCCTTCCCGATGCACCGGATGTGGGCGCCGGTGCTAAGGACCACATCATTGCAGCGCAGACTGATCAGCTCGGAGGCCCGCAATCCGGTCTGAAGCGCAAGCAACAGCAGGGCGTGATCACGTCGCCCCACCCACGTCGTTCGATCCGGCGCGGCCAACAGCGCCGCTATTTCCTCTGCGTCCAGGAACGTCACACTTCGCTTCACGTATCGCTTGCTTGGCATCGAGAGAATGCGCTGGCAATGAAGAAGCCAGGTCGGATCGGTCATCGCAACGTATCGGAAGAATGAGCGTATTGCGGCAAGGCGCGTATTGCGGGTTCGTGCCGTGTTACCGCGCGCCGTCTCGACGTGGGTTAGGAAGTCGGCGACGAGATCGGCGTCAAGATCTTCGATCGTCAGCTTCGTGGGCGGCTTTCCACGCCGAGAGCCAGCGTAGCGTATCAGCAGCCGGAATGTATCCCGGTAGCCGGCGATGGTGTGGGGGCTTGCCTCCATCTGTGTGCATAGCCGGTCAGTGAAGAAGCGTTGGATGAGTGCGGGGAAACTGCTCGCCTTCATAGCTCCCCCTCCGCCGCCCTTGCTATTCGGGCGGAAGCCAATTCCAGCAATTCCGGAACCGCCTCCAGATACCAATAGGTATTGGCGGGGCTTGCGTGACCGAGCCAGGTCGTGAGCTTGATCATCTCGCGCCCGACATCCTGGCCGGAACGATACCAGTTCAGCATCGTCCGAACCGCGAAGGTGTGGCGAAGGTCGTGGATACGTGGCCCGCGCCCATGGCGCTTGTAAGCCTGCCTCGGCCTCAAACCGATCTGCTGGCAGACGAGCGCGAAGTTGTAGCGTGCGCCGCAATCGCCGAGACGATGGCCATCGCACGTGACAAACATGGGCTCTGATCTGTGCCCTAATAGCCGGTCCCGTTCACGCCTATAAATCTCCAGTTGGTGCACGACGGTTTGATCCAGCGGCAAAAGCCGTTCCTTGCCAAGTTTTCCGAAGCGAACACGAAGGACGCCCGATTCAACATCGAGATCGGTCTGGTCGAGACGCAGGGCTTCGTTAATCCGAAGTCCGGTCACGGCGATCAGGCCGAAGAGCGTCGAACAGGTGAGACCGCGGATGCCGTAGACTGATGGCAACGTGCTGGCATGCTCGATAATCGCAATGATTTCGGCGTCGCTGTAAATGTATGGATGTACCCGTTGGACATGAGCAGGCACCAACCCCTGGGGCGGAACCTCGTGCCGCCGATCCATGCCGTGTAGCCAGAGGGCAAATTGACGAGCGACCCGGAAGCGAGCGCCTCGTGTTCCGGCACTGGCGGAGGGCAGGCTTTCGAGCCAGCGCATGATCAATCTGGTATCGACGTACTCCGCACCATTGTTATCGGCGAAGGCGGTGAAGCGACGCAAAATGCGTTCGTCCGTACTCAGGTCGGCACCCAGCCGTCTTCTGATGCTGATGTAGCGATGCTGTTCGGCGAGGAAGCTCATTGCGCTGCCTCCACAGTCGGCCAAGGCTGGGCGATGGAGCGCAATCCATCCGTGTCGAGCTTCGCATAGATCATCGTTGTTGCACGCGATCGATGCCGCAACAGATCGCCGATCTCCTCCAGCGAGGCACCGGACCGAACCAGGTTTGTCGCAAGGCTGTGACGCAGAACATGCGATCCGACATAGGGTGTCGGCGGCTTCACCCCGGTTGCCGCGAACGCTTCCCGCAAAATCGAGTTGACGATCTGGCTATCCTTGAACGGGCGGTTCGGTGCCCGATGGCTCACGAACAGCGTGCGGGTTGTCGTTGACGTTCGCTCGTCGCGCAAATACCTGCTGATTGCCTCGCCGACGTCTGGCGGGATTGGCAGACGGTCATGACATTGACCCTTTCCGCGAACCAGAAGCTCGCCGGCCCGCCAGTCGATGTCATCGAGCTGGATCGCCATGACCTCCGGCGCGCGCATGCCGAGCCTGGCCATCAAAAGCAACATCGCGTAGTCACGGGCGCCACGCCGCGGATTGGTCGCGACCGATGCCAGAAGGGCATCCACTTCGTCGGGCGACAGATATCGCGGAAGCCTCTCGCCCCAAGGCTTGTGCACCCTGGGCACGCAGAGCGAGAGGTTGGTGGTGGTCAGACCTCGGGCGAACAGATACTGGAAGAAGCCACGCAGATGCGTGGACAACGTCTTGTCGCGGTAGGGCGTCTTGCGCGCGATAACATGCTCCATAAACGCAACGACGTCGCGGGCGCTGAGCACAGCAAGATCGAGCCCACCGTCTCCAAAGCGATGAGCCAGGAAGCGGGCGGCAAACCCCAGCACGTGTTTGACGGACCGTGGGCTGAGGCCGCGCTGCCGCAGAAGGTAAAGCTCAAGGTTGCCGAGAAGCTCTCGGCGTTCGGCTTGCGCAGCAGTGAGTGGCGGTCGCGTCGCTACGCCGATTTCGATCAGGTGCTCGACAAATAGCCTGGCAAGGTTGGGAACCTTGTTTTGGCTCTTTGGTGTCGTCGGCAGCCGCCGACCCAATTCGACCGCAAGTTCTGTCGTCAAACCTGACGGCGCAATTCCCTCGTCTTCCAGCAGTTGGCCAAAGCGCCGCAGGAGGTAACGATAGTTCTCCACGGTGGCAGGCTTGTAGTTCTTGGCGGAGAGGCTTTCCTCGAAAGAGGCGAGATAGGGCTCAAGGCAGGTAAATCGGTTGGATATGTCCATCATTGTGCTCCGGGTTGGTGGAGCAACAATCTTCTTCAACAACTCTACATCAATTCGATACCGGCCTTTGCTGACCTGCTGGCAGACATGACGTGGTCGAGCTGATTACGGCACGCCGGGAGTGCCGCAAGAGGGTGGTTTGCCACATGTCGGTAGGGAAGATATATCGATGTTGACAGAGTAGGACAATTGACCTAATTACCAAACTAGGACAAGTGACCTAGTCGTGGAGAAGTTTCATGATCGCCGATCTCTTCAATACCTTTCAGCTAAGTGATTTGCCGCTGACCAATCGCATGGTGATGGCGCCAATGACGCGCAACCGCGCCGACGGTGGTGGCAATGTGACGCCCATTATGGTTTCGCACTACCAACAGCGGGCTTCAGCCGGTTTAATCATCGCCGAGTCCACTACTGTTTCTCCCGAGGCTGTTGGCTACCCCTTCACTCCCGGCCTTTTCACCGACACACACGTGAGCAGTTGGCTGCGACTGACCAACGCCGTGCATTCCTCAGGAGGCCGTATTTTCGTGCAACTGCAACACTGCGGCCGGGTTTCCCATCCCAGCCTCCAGCCGGAAGAAGCTCCCCCGGTCGCGCCATCGCCGGTTCGTCCAGCCGGCAAGGCAGTCACATACGCCGGGATGCAGGATTTTGTGACGCCGCGCGAACTAATGCTCGCAGAGATTCCAGGTCTCGTCGCTCAGTTTCGACATGCCGCGGCGTTGGCAAAGCGCGCGGGATTCGATGGGGTCGAGATTCACGGAGCGAACGGATACCTAATCGACCAGTTCCTGCGCGACGGCAGCAACCGGCGAGGTGACGCGTACGGCGGCAGTGTCGGCAACCGTATGCGATTGCTGAACGAGATCCTCGACGCCGTCAGTGAAGTTTGGCCCGTAGGGAGAATTGGTGTGCGCCTGACACCAGAGAACAGCTTCAACGACATGGTCGATTCCGACCCGCAAGCTCATTTCGAATACGTCATCAGGGAGCTTGGGGCTCGAGGGGTTGCATACGTCCACGTTCTACAAGGAGACATGTCAGCAAAATCGTCTGTGGTCGACTATCGCGCTCTTCGGGCATGTTTCGCTGGCACTTATATCGCGAACAACGGCTATGACCTAGCCCGCGCAAAGCAGGCAATCGCGAATGGCGAAGCCGATCTCGTGGCATTCGGCCTCCCCTTTCTCGCCAACCCTGATCTCGTACGGCGTTACCGGCAGGGATTGCCATTGAACACGGCTGATCCAGCGACGTTCTATGGTGGGGGCGACGCCGGATATACTGATTATCCGTTCTTCACGGGCGAAGAGGCCTCTGCTGCCTAAGGCGTCCGAAGACCAACAGGGAATTACTACGATGGCCAATCGGGCTACACGTGAGGAGATCGTCGGCGTAGCGGACGATCTGTTCTATCGCAGAGGATTTGATCACACGTCCTTTGCAGACATTGCCGAGCTGGTGAAGATTTCTCGCGGCAACTTCTATCACCATTTCAAAACGAAGGACGACATTCTCGAAGCGGTGATCCAGAAACGCCTCGCTGATCGCAATGCCATGGTGGAGCGATGGGAGATAGAGGGCGAAACACCTGTAGAGCGGATCAGCAGCTTCATCGATATCCTGATTGTGAATGGGGATAAGATCAAACTGTATGGATGCCCGATCGGGACTTTGACGAGCGAGCTTGCGAAACTGAACCATCCAGCGCAGCCAGACGCCGGCAGATTGTTCACGCTGTTTCGGACATGGATTCGCCGTCAGTTCGTAACACTGGGTCGAGAAGCCGATGCGGATGTGCTTGCCATGCATCTTCTCTCCCGGTGTCAGGGCGCAGCGACCCTTTTCAATGCATTCCAGGATCAAGACTTCGTTCAGCGCGAGGTCGATCAGATGAAGGGCTGGTTGAAGGATATCGCTGCCGAGGCGTCAAAACCGACCGGTGATAAGCTGCCTCGAACGAAACCGCTCAACGCGACATAACGAGGCGCGTGTCTTTCTCATTCCATCACAGCTCAAGAAACGGGACAGTTCATGTTTATCGTATTTCTCAGGTTTTCCGACAACAAGCCGCAGGCCTCTCAATTTCTTGAGGGACACAATGCCTGGATCAAAAGAGGTTTCGACAGCGGAACTTTTCTGCTTGCAGGCAGCCTGCAGCCGAACGCGGGAGGTACACTTCTCGCTCACAACATTGATCGGATAAGCCTTGAGGCGTTGGTTCAGGAGGATCCGTTCGTGGCAGAGCGTGTGGTGAGCGCCGAGATCCACGAAGTCACCCCAGGCCGGCTTGATGAACGGCTTATGTTCCTGAAAGGGTAATTGATGAGCGGAACTGTCCTGGGTCATGACGGGCGGCTGCGCTGCCGTTGGTGTGCGGCCGCACCCCACTTTCTTCATTACCATGACGCCGAGTGGGGCTTTCCGGTCTTCGACGATTTTCGTCTGTTCGAAAAGCTCTGCCTCGAAGGCTTTCAGTCGGGCTTGAGCTGGCGAACAATCCTGGCCAAGCGCGAGAACTTCAGGTTTGCCTTTTGGGCCTTCGATTTCAACCGCATCGCGCAATTCAATGACGCCGACATCGAACGACTCTTGAAGGACGAGGGAATTGTGCGCCATCGTGGCAAAATCAATGCTGTCATCAACAATGCGAAGCGTGCGCAAGAACTCGTCAAGGCGGAGGGCTCCTTCGCCAACTACATCTGGCGCTTCGAGCCGAGACGTGAAGATTGCGCCGAACCGCAGACTGCATCGACTTCCGCAGCTTCAATCGCGCTATCGAAAGATTTAAAAAAGCGTGGGTGGTCCTTCGTCGGGCCAACCACCGTCTACGCCTTCATGCAGGCAATGGGGCTCATCAACGACCACGCTTGGGGATGCGAGATCAGGGCTTCTGTCGAAGAGGCGAGAGCGGATTTCCAGCGACCAGTGTAGCCAACGGAAAGCAAACCGGTAGCTATTATGCCGACCATCAAGGCGGAGTTAGTGTTTAATTCCAGTGTCGTTCTCATCAGATTCGGCATAATCCGGCTTACGGCATAATGCGTCTTATGCCGATATCGGCATAATTCACACTGGACCGGCGCACCACGAAGGCTTGATCGCGATCTCAGCCGCTACGCAAAAGGCAGGAGCGAACGTGCCCGCGAGGAGCTGATTGCCGAACTCGGCAGCGCGTTTCTCTGCGCCGATCTCGGCATCGTCCCCGAGCTCGAACCACGACCCGACCACGCAAGCTACCTCGATGGCTGGCTCAAGGTTCTGGGCAACGACAAGCGTGCCATCTTTTCAGCGGCAGCACATGCGCAGCGCGCCGTCGATTACCTGCATTCCTTGCAGCCGAACCGCGACGAGGAGGAGGCGGCGTGAGCCGCCTCTGCCTCATCCATGAGAGACGCGCATCACGGCAACGGTCCGCTAGCCCTGCTGCTTCGTGCGCGACAGGGTGATCGACCGCTTTCACGTCGCAAGACATGAATCTTTTGCTGCCCGCGGCCGTCAATGTCGTCGATAAGTTCGACGACCGCGTTCGCGTCTACCGCTCCATCCTCTCGGCGTTTCCGAAAGCGGCGTCCAAGGGATCGCCGCCGCCGCCGAAGATGTGTGGGATGTGGATTCAAGAATGGAAACGAACGCGTCCGGCTGACTAACCGGTCCGACCCGGTCGAAGTAATGGCGCTGGGCCAAGGTAAAGATGCGGAACTTCACTTAGATCGCTCGTCCTGCCTCACCGCAGGCGGGGCCGGCGTCGATGACCTCGCCTTTCTATGGCTTTGCCTTGGCGGTGTCGGGAATGACGATGCCGCGCACCTGCTTTCAATATTCTGCCCAGCCCGTTTGAGTCCCTTCAGCAACACGCCGTGGAATGCGGAATGGGCTCCATTCGCCGGATAGCAGGCTCCACGAAGCCTGCGGTGCAGTCTTGGCACCTGAAGACGTGACGATCCCTTGCGCGCAGTCGCGCTGTGCTGGTGAGCGATCAGTTCGACGGCATCGCAGCTTCGCTCGGTCTATAGCCCTTTCGATGTTTCCGGCGTGCGAGGTCGAGAAAATGCGCGACAGCTTCCTGTTCGGTCCCGAACATGTCGGTCC
>Ga0207426_1001181_pt1 | contig 23338 bp, 31 predicted proteins | sample AraplaMF_Cvi_mMS_FD_184265 | JGI IMG/M metagenome (GOLD analysis project Ga0207426, IMG submission 184265) | Arabidopsis root microbial communities from the University of North Carolina, USA - plate scrape MF_Cvi_mMS (SPAdes) (version 2) | ecosystem: Host-associated > Plants > Roots > Endosphere... | reverse complement strand
ACAGGACGTTCTAAATCTAACGACGGCTGAAGTAATGAAAAAGTATAAAATGGAAAAGCAGGCAGTGTATGACAAGCGATATGCTTTAAAGAAAAAGCTAGCTACTTCATCTGTATCAACTGCTACATCAAAACCTGCAACGTCCGGAAAGAAACGAGGTCCCAAACCAAAAGGCAAACCACTGGAAGTAATTGCGCCGGTTCAGGAGTCTTCACCGCAGCAATACTATCCAGCGCCTGCACTGATAAGTCCAAAAACAGAAAAGTCTGTAACGGCTATTCACAAACCGATTGAACTGAACTTCTCTAACTTTTCTATTAAGCTGAATGGTATGCCGCAGAAGATTTTCGTTAACCCGGAAACAAATGCAATAGAGATAGATCTTTAGAAATTGCTTTTGATAATAATTTGTTCAATATATTTACAACCTATTGTAATTCACAAGTCATTTAAAGCTGCTGCAATCTTGCAGTGGCTTTTTCGTTTATTAAATGGTATGACGTTATGGCTGCTCCAACATTACTTTTTTTCTTTTCTTTATAAACAATAACATGCCGCTGAGCTGCATCAGGCCAGCAATGATATACATCCAGGGAAGTCCTTTTTTGCCAGCGTCAAAATACTCGAAAGCAATAATGAATGACAATATAGTTTCAATTATAAAAAATACGGAATCAACATAGGCGAACCTGTGAGACATCCTATGATGAAAAAGCGCAACTATCAGGAAAATGGTGCCGGCCAGAAAATAGCCCAGGTATGGCCCATGATGACTTTCCATTTTTTCATATCCATGTAATAGAATCAGCAAACCTGCAAGTATATGCGGAACGCGCTTAAGCCTTTCTTTTTGTTGTAGCGTCATTGCTCAGAATTAGCTTTGGTTGCTTCTAAAGATAGGAACAATTGTAAGATTATGGTGAACCGAGTAATATTTTCCCTTCCACTGCAAGAAAAACGAAAGATTCAGCAGGTTTAGCATCAATAACAAATCTTGCGTATTTATTTTATCTTATATAGCTTTTGGGAATTAAGAAATAACATACCCCTAAAACGATACCTGTTAAAATCGCAAGCCAATGAATGACGAACAACGCAAAGAATGTAGCGAACACTCCAATAGTTATTTTAAGGTATCCCAGGATGAAATGCTTCTCAATATCATTGAGTTTGAATTTTAATGCTCAATAGTACGAATATTAAATAAATTTCCAGACCGGAACGATTCACCATTTTGATTTTTAAATCCATTGCCATAAATTCCATTTATGGACAATGACCAAATCAATGCGGCTTATTCAAAGCCTGACCTTTCAGCAGTCAGGTTTGGGGATTTTTTCTGGCATTCTGCCATAGGCATGGCGATCGTCTCTAAGAGTGGTCAATGGCTGGAAGTAAACCACGCCATTGAAAAGATGCTGGGCTATAACCGGGAAGAACTATTCACCAAGACTTTTCATGACGTAACCCACAGCGCAGATCTGCCACTTGATATGAACCTCTTTGACCAGTGCCTGCAAACACAAAATGACAGCTACCAAACGCAAAAGAGGTACTTGCATAAAGACGGCAGAACGATTTGGGCTAAGCTTACCGTTTCCGCAGTGCGGCGTGCGAATGGCCAGATTGACTATTTTATTTGCCAGATCGTAGATATATCAGAGACAAAAAACCTTGTCGCTGAACTTGTCGAGCGGAACGACCTCCTGAAATCCTTCAGCCATCTTGTTGGACATGATTTGCGTAGCAGGGCATCCGGCATTATTATGGCCTGCGAAGCAGTTGACATTGATGACCACAGCTCCTTTTCTCAGTGGGTGGATATGGTCAAAGAATCAGGACAATCTATTATTGAAACACTCGAGCAATTAATGGGGCTGCTCAATACTTCAACGATAGGTCACCCTGATCCAACGCATCTCCGTCCAGCGATTCAACTCGTAATAAAACAGGTGTCCAGGCAATATCCGGGCTGCCGGGTCAAGGTGAATCTGGACCTGGCTGAAGAGCTCGTTCCATACCCGCTTTCTTACTTGCATAGCTTGCTGACCAATCTCATCAGCAATGCGTTTAAATATGCTAAAAATGACGGTGACTTGATGATCAGGTTCCATTCATTCAAAGACAATGATGGCGCTATTCACTTTCTGATGGAGGACAACGGGATCGGTTTTGACATGGATGAAGTGGGCGATGATATCTTTAACCTGCACCAGACTTTTCATGAGGGGTATGATAGTAAGGGGATCGGATTGTTTGTCACCAGAAGACAGCTGGAGCGGTATGGAGCTCAAATAAAAGCGTTCAGCGAAGTAATGAAAGGCTCCCGGTTTGAGATAATATTTCCAGTATAAATAGTGACCAGCAATTTCCTGGCAAACCTATCAGTCCGAATAATTAAGCCGCTGCAAATGCAACGGCTTTTTATATGGAAACACTGACACGGAAAACCTCAAACCTTTAATTGCTCCAGTTGCCAGATCCTTTGTTTCAAGCTGGGTTGTATCCTGTCCCATGGATAAGGATCCAGGGGGATAATCGTAATCTCTGGATCGGCTGCAAGCGCAGCATCTTTTTCAGCCGTGTCTTTATCTTCTGTTTTCAGTTTGCTCAACAATTCCTCACCGTAGCCAATACGATGCATAAAGCGGTCAAGCGCAAAGACCTGTTTGCGATCAATAAAAGCGTCCAAAATAATACCTAAGAACTGCAGGTAATAAAATGCAGTGAGCAATAATGGTGAAAGAAAGACGGCCCAATAAAGCCTGAACTTTATCATCAGGGAGATCACCGCCGCCAATACCAACATCCTGGAGATGCGGCGTAACAGGGGAAGCCGTCCCCAATCAAAGAAACGTTTAAACGGGCTGTAGATTTCGCAGTGGATGCTACTTGCCGCCAGGCCATAGAAAAGAATATCTAAATCGCCGCTGATAAGGCTGCCGATGGTATTTGCAATGGCGAACTTTATTTGATCGTCGGTGGACTTCTTCAACAAACCTGTATAGATGATGATCTTTCTTTGCCCTCCACTTTGATTCCAGGCATCTTTTTTATCTGCCATCAGGATCCTGGTCTTCCTCTTCACTTTTGCAAGCTGAAGAATCCCTTCAACAAGCGGTAAAATGCAATCGCATTCGTGATCCTTCGGCCTTCTTGTTTTTTCACAACGTTTATTGCTGTAGTAGGGAATCATCTCAAGACAGATAACGTTATAAACAACAACACAGACGATAATAGTCAATACCGGATGCGGACAGTTCCAGGCGAGCCATAAATAACAGGTCATCAAGCAGTACGGAATCAAAGTATAAATAAAAACCAGCAGTGTTAAGATGATACTAAGCATGGGTATTTTTTAAAGGATTAGACAAAGGCTTTTTCTTACGCTTTTTTGCAGGCTTGGGTTCCTGTACCGGCGGAAGGTTTATCACCAATTGAAGACTGGTGCCAAAGATGTCCCCAGGTTCAATAACACCCGCCCATGGCTTTACGTGCAGCCACCGTTTGACTTCAAGACCATCTTCAATGAATGTCGCATCTGTCAGGTTACCTTTCCTGATGCTTTGAAGTAGAAACGCTCTCGGATTTGCGTGACCCAGTTCCCAAATCCCAAGCTTTTGCAATGCTGATTCCAGGTCAAATTGAAGTTCTTTACTCCATGCCTTAAAAACATAATTGCCGTTTTGCTCCTGTTGGTTGAAATCGAGTTGCAACCACTGGTGATCCACGAGTTCCCCTTTGACATAAATCGCTTTATAAACAGGTCGCCCTTCAAGCAAGTTGAACGCTTCTTTCGCAGTAACGGTATTCGGCCGATCGACATAAAATGTTTGTTCCCTAAGCGGCCTGTCGTAGTCATCAGAAAGGAACGCATGGTAACGGGCAAACGAGTAATCGCCCTCATCCGAACGCCGGAAGTAAAGACAGACATCGATCTGGTTCCTGTTTTTGCCATATTGGTATTGGGAGACGAGTTCAAATCCAGGAGTGGACGCCTGCATCGCCCGTTTAAGCGCGGACTCAAGCCCCCTGCCAAACCCGGTCTTCTCCAACTGGTTGAGCAGGTAGATAAAATTTCTCTGGTGCATTGGTGAGCATTTTGGTGGAACCCAAAGCTCAATGTTCGCTTGCCAAAAGGATATGCCTGAAACGACCACAAATATGCCTAAACCAACTCAGTAGACGCTTGTATGAAATCTGTTAAAACAAAGTTGGATGCTTGTTTTAACAAAATAGGATTGATGAGGTAAATTAATTTTGTAGTCTAATTCGAAATAACAATTTTCTCATAAGCAGTTAGTTTTGGTTGCGGCCCCTGTTTTCACAGGGGCTTACTTTTTTCTTACAGGCAGTAGTTGATTGCGGCGTTTTAGATGAGGGTGTGAAGATATTCTCTTAGTTAACAAGTTGATGTGGTTAAGCAATTTTTAATCTATAATCATATGATTTATCACAAACTTATAATCCGGTATCAAAAGGCAGTTCCTTTCGTTGTTTAAAAATATTTTTTATTAAAAGGATTTTTTCTTCTCAATTCATCGTAATATTGCGATATGGGAGCTACAAAAACAACTTTATTTACCAGGCAGCAAAATGAGATCGCGGCGATGGCAAAAGCCATTGCACATCCTGCACGTATTGCGATCCTGCAATACCTGGTAAAAAAGAATGACTGTGTTTGCGGTGACCTGGTGGATGAACTAGGACTGGCACAGGCAACTACCTCACAACACTTAAAGGAACTAAAAATAGCGGGGATCATTCAGGGATCGATTGAAGGCACAAGCGTATGCTATTGCATCAATCCAAAAGTCTGGAAGAAGTATAAAGAGTTGTTCAACAGCTTTTTTAGCGACGTTGATCTTTCCGGTGGTAAGTGCAGCTAAAAAAATTTGTCTTATTTAATCGCAATATTGCAATAAAACAATTAATAATTTTCCATGAGTACTGATGCTGAATTAAAAGAACTGGTACGCCAGAAATACAGTGAGATCGCTTTACAGGACAAAGAAACGAACCAATCCTCCTGTTGTGGATCGGGAGGCTGTTCCTCCGAGGTGTACAACATCATGAGTGATGACTATACGACACTGGATGGATACAATGCTGATGCAGACCTCGGTCTTGGCTGCGGGCTACCTACTCAATTTGCCAGGATTAAAAAAGGTGATGTCGTAATCGACCTTGGGTCAGGCGCTGGCAATGACTGCTTTATCGCAAGAAACGAAACGGGAGAAACCGGTAAAGTGATTGGCATTGATTTTACAGCAGCCATGATAGACAAGGCAAGGCAAAACGCGGAAAAGCTCACCTATCCTAACGTGGAGTTTCGCCAGGGAGATATTGAGAAAATGCCGGTTACGGCAAATATTGCCGATGTAATTGTCAGCAACTGTGTGCTCAACCTCGTTCCCAATAAAGACGGGGTGTTCAAAGAGATTTACCGCGTCTTAAAGCCAGGGGGACATTTTAGTATCTCTGATGTTGTTTTGATTGGTCAGCTACCCGAAGCCTTACGTAAAGATGCGGAAATGTATGCAGGATGTGTGTCCGGGGCGATACAAAAAGAAGTATACCTTGAACTAATTCACAGCAATGGATTTACCGGCGTCGTTGTCCAAAAAGAAAAGCCGATTGTAATACCAGACGACATCTTCTCCAAATACCTGAACGAAGAAGAAATTGCAAGCTTTAAGTCCGGAAACACCGGCATTTTTAGTATCACCGTGTACGCTGAAAAACCAGCCTTGTCCAAAGATAGCTGCTGCGAACCGGGATGTTGTAATTAATCACACAACCAAAGAAAATTTATGTCGGCAATTAACTCTTCTCCTGCACATGAGCGGAAAAAGCTGGGCTTTCTTGACCGCTATCTTACCCTTTGGATATTTCTTGCAATGGCTTTTGGAATTGGGATTGGCTACTTTGCGCCTTCTGCTCCTGGATTGATTAACCGCATGTCCAGTGGAACCACGAACATCCCCCTGGCAATCGGCCTGATCCTAATGATGTATCCGCCACTGGCAAAAGTGAGGTATGAAGACTTGGGAAAAGTATTCCGGAACACAAAGATCTTAACCGCTTCTCTTCTGCTCAACTGGATCATTGGCCCAGTCCTGATGTTTTTGCTCGCGATCCTGTTTTTACACGGTTACCCAGCATACATGAACGGTCTTATCCTGATCGGGCTTGCACGCTGCATTGCTATGGTGATCATTTGGAATGAACTTGCAGAAGGCAGCCGTGAATATGCAGCCGGTCTTGTCGCCTTAAACAGCATCTTCCAGGTATTGCTTTATAGCTTATACGCTTATGTGTTTATTACTTTGTTACCTCCTTTATTTAATATGAAAGGTTTAGAGGTAAACATCACCATCGGACAGATTGGCAAGAGTGTGGCAATATATTTAGGTATCCCCTTTGCCACAGGAGTTATCAGCCGCTATGCATTGATTAAGCTAAAAGGGGTTGCCTGGTTTAACGAAAAGTTCATCCCCGTGATATCTCTTACGCTGTTTGTGTTACTTTTCACGATTGTCCTGATGTTCAGTTTAAAAGGCCAACTCATTGTTCAGATACCCATGGATGTGATTCGTATTGCAGTACCACTGGTGATTTATTTTGCGGTCATGTTCCTGGTTAGTTTGTGGGTGGGTAAAAGGCTGGGTGCTGATTACGAAAAAACTGCTTCCATCGCTTTTACCGCGGCTGGTAACAATTTCGAACTGGCCATAGCGGTCGCAATCGGCGTATTTGGCATCAATAGCGGAGAAGCCTTTGCCGGTGTCATCGGTCCGCTGGTAGAAGTACCAGCACTCATCGCACTGGTCAACGTTGCTTTCTGGTTCCGCAAAAAATATTTTCCAATCACTCCCTCTCAACTCAAGTAAAATGAAAATTGCCTTATTCTCAGACATCCACGCCAACCTGCCAGCACTCGAAGCCTTTTTTGCAGATGTGGACAGCAGGAAACCGGACGCCATTTATTGTTTAGGTGACCTGGTAGGTTATAATATCTGGCCCAATGAAGTAGTGGATGAGATCCGCAAAAGAAAGATTCCAACGATCGCCGGAAACTATGACTTTGGCATTGGTCGTCGTAGTGATGATTGCGGATGCGCATACAAAACGGACAGTGAAAAAGCCAATGGCGCCGTCTCAATATCATTTACCAATGAGATCATGCAGGAGGATCAAAGGAATTACCTGTGCACACTTCCTGCTCATATCAAAGTAGAATTCAAGTTAAATGCTGATAAACTCCATCTTCTGCTGGTACATGGCAGTCCCAGAAAAATCAATGAATACCTTTTCGAAGACAGGGATGAGAAAAGCCTGCTGCGCATCATGGAACAGGCGGACGCAGATATCATGTGCTTTGGCCACACCCACAAGCCCTATCACCGAATTTTCAACTCTGGGGCCGATAGACAGGACCATTTCCGTCATGCGATCAACTTAGGATCTGTCGGGAAACCAAAAGACGATAATCCCAAAGGGTGCTATGTGATGCTGGATATCAAAGAACAAAGCACGGTCAGCAATGCAGATTCAATAGACGTGGAATTTATTCGATTTGAATACGATGTGGAAAAAGCAGCGAAGGCAGTAGAGAATAGTCCTTTACCAAATGCTTATGCTGAGAACTTAAGAAAAGGTTGTTGATATGACAATCGCGCTTATTTCTGACATTCACGCCAATCTTCCTGCCTTGGAAGCCGTTATGAAGGATATAGGTGACAGGTTACCTGATGCGGTGTATTGTTTGGGTGATCTGGTAGGTTACAACGTCTGGCCAAATGAAGTCATTGAGCAAATAAGAAAGAGACGCATCGCAACACTTGCCGGGAATCATGACTTAAAGGTGAGAGATATTCTGCCTGATGCTAAAAGCTATGCGTATAATATCGTTCACGAGCATCACAAAAAATACCTGTTAAGTCTTCCGGCACATATCCTTTTGGAATATGGAGAGGATGATGACAAATTCAACATGCTCTTTGTACATGGCAGCCCTCGGAGTGTAAACGAGTATCTTTTAGAAGACCTGACGAATCGCATTTGCTTCAGATCATGAAGGATGCAAATGCAGATGTTTTATGTTTTGGGCACTCTCATAAACCCTATCACAGGATAATTAACGTTGCTGGAAAATTACGCCATGCGGTGAACATCGGATCCGTTGGTAAGCCAAAAGATGGAGACTCAAGAAGCTGTTACCTAATGCTTACAGTTCATTCCGATAGATCAAAAGCAGAACGCAACAAGGTCGAGGTCACCTTTATACGCACCGTGTACGATATTGAAAAGGCCGCCCAGGCAGTTATCAATAGCCCTCTGCCCAATGAACTGGCAGACATGTTACACCAAGCTAATTAACCTTAAAATAATTTATATGAGTTTACCAGAACAGCTTAAATATTCAAAAGAACATACCTGGCTTATCATTGACGGAAACCAAGGAACCATTGGAATAACAGAATTTGCGCAAAGCGAGCTAGGTAAAATTGTATACGTTGATTTTCCGAAGATCGGCAACACCTAAAAAGCAACCATTTGGTCGGATAGTAACAAACCCATCAAGACCGGGGATTTAAAAGTGATCTTAACAATTGTGCGTTTTCAAAAGCATTGCCTATAGTATTATTAAAATACACATATACATCTATACCGCGTTTTTGATAAGCTTTAATCTTTGCGGCCCATTCGTTTAAAATTTCGTCCGTGTAGCTACCCCGATAGTCGCCCTTTGGCCCGTGAAACCTGACATACGCAACACTGGCTTTTTCATTTAATAATTCTGTTTTTGATTTTGGCATGTCGTGTAAAACAATGGAGGCTCTGTAGCGATCAAGCAGGTCATTAGTCGATTGGACATACCAATCTGCATCTCTAAATTCCACGACAAGTTGCCAGCCATTGTCTGCGTTCAGCTTTGTCAATGTCTGTAGTAGCTTTTCGACGTGCTCATGGTATGCGTTGGAGATGCTTGCGGGGAACTGAATAAGCAAGCACCCTTGTTGCCTTTTTGGAATGGCGAGCGCCTTAACAAAATTTGTTATTTGTTCGATGTCATAGGCTAAGTTCTTGGCATGGGTAATTTCGCGATAAAGCTTCACGGTGAATTTGAAATCCTGTGGCACATCATTTGACCATTTTTCAAATGTTGCAGCCTTTGGCACTTTATAAAAACTGCTGTTAATTTCCAGGGTTTCAAACAGACGAGCATAGTAATGAAGTCTGCTTGTATCGTGAAACTCTTTTGCAAAAGTTGCCTTTGATCCGGGCACCACGACGCCGCTTGTTCCGATTCTTACAGTTCCTATCCCTTTTGACATGGCTACCTGATTGTGAATATTTGTCAAGGTACTCAAATAGTGTGCATTTTAGCACCAATCAACATCAATTACGACTGAAAACGAACATTGGCCTGAATTCGATCTTTCTTGGACACATCCTCATGAAATCGCACACAACCAAGTAAAATAGGAGAATAAACGTCAATCAAGAATTATTGCTTACTTCCACAAAGGATATCTAAGTCAGCCTTTTTATAATAACCTGCCGCATTCTTAAAAATGCCTTCTTCCTTACTTCTTTTTAAGAACTGCGTACGACCCAAGTTGCAGTAAATAAGCGCTTCCTCTACTTTTAAGAAAGGCTTGAAACATATCGCCACCGCCTTCATCACAATCTCCTGATCTTTTTTTATCATTGCAGCGCTTTTAAAATAAATATACAAGGCTTCCCAATGCAGGATTAAAAGAGGGAACATAACCTATGTAACCAAATTCTTTTAAATCCCTCATACACCGATGATATAGGCTATTGCCACCAATCTTTGCAAACTTCCGCAAGTCTCTGCCGAAAACACTAACAGGCGATGCAAAAGCTTGTAACTTCCAAAAATTCAGAATTGCAACAAATAAGCTGATATGTGCCGGCCCGATTCGCGGATCATCAGAAACCTTTTCCATGAAATCATATAAGAGGGAGTCAACAGACATATTATTTTATGCGTTGTTTTTTTGGCTGTTCATGTTTAATTACTTTTCCTTCCGATTGAATTTGTTTCTTTTCATCGTTTGGAAGACCTGGTGCCACCCTTTCCTGATTTTGCTCAACAGCAGTGCGCTGTTTTATCTGAGTTGACAATTTTTCAGATATATAGTCTTTGTCAACCAATGCGGAAAGCGGTATCCGCTTTTTATCTTCCCCATAAACATCGAGCGCACTAAGCTTGATATTAGGCGAAATGTATAGTTTTTCACTATTGCCGTCCTTTGCAAAGAATGTTACCTTTTGAAGATTGCCACGTTGAAGAGATTCCATGAGTCTCTGTAAGTAAGTGTCTGTACGCATTTCTGAAATTGAGTACTGTAGTAACGTAGACTTGAGATCAAACCCGTAGCCCTGATTGAATTGCTGAAGCTTATGATTGCCATTTTCCAATTTGTTGTTGGTATCCAGTTTTACCCAGGCTTCATATTCGTTTCCTTCTTTACTTACGAGCTGTTTATGTACGGGGCGCCCTGAAAGCAAATTGTACGCTTCTTTTAGTGTATACTTGCTCTCCACTTTTTGTTTATCATCTTCACTACCGTTGGCAGGTTTAACCGAATTAAGATAAAACGTTTGTCTTACTTCCTTTTCCTGCCCCTCTTTTTGTAAAGCCAGGTCAAACTTATTCAGGAAATAATGATCAGTTGTTGATGACTTCTTAAGGTGAAGGGTAGCTTCCACTTTATCGCCGTCATACTCCTTTTTGAACACCTGCTGGATCATCGGCACGCCTTCTTCCATTTTCTTCTTTAGCTCGGGTGTAAACGCTTCCGCCATTCCCACACGCTTTAACTGGTTCTCATTAAAGCTCATCGTTTTTTCGTCCATAACTTTGCTTTTTTAATTGAAACTTGATTGCTGGTTAGAAAATAGCATTGATCTATCTCTGTTTGATAAAGCTTATAACACAAGGCTATTCAGTAGTGAATGCTTAGCCTGGCAACAACCTTGGGTTGAGCAGTCTTTTATATTTTACCTTTAAGGTGAGATTTCGACTACCGCTTTTATCATTTAGCTGTATAATCAGTTTTTTTGAGCTATCGATTGTAAATGGGTTAAAAGCAAAAAACAATTTCGATGAGCGTTTTCCTTTAATCATAAGTGCGCCACTTCGGTAAGAAGGGTATTGCTCAATCTCTTGAACTGCTGTTCGTTTTCCCCGCTTCCTATCCACGATAAAGAAGCGGACTGTAGAAATGTCAAAATCAATCAACGAGCGGTTTTCTATATGAAGACTAAACCACATCAGATCTTTACTTACATGAATACCATCCAAAGCAATGCTTGCTTCCAGATTACGTGACTTGTCGTGCAAGAAAGGTGAAATCTCCGACAATGCGGAAACTTGCGCCATCAGCTCTTGTTCGTTTAACCCATCTGTAAACAAAATGCCAGACTTTTCCGTTTTGGTTTCAGGTCCGCTTGTTCTAAAAGAATAATTTAGCGCGGATGGGTTTTCATTAAAACTGACCAGGAAGGAATAAAACTTTCCATCGCTTGTTACCACCGTTAAATTCGTTGGAACCATATTGACGGAAGAGGCCTTCACTTGCAAAATATTTTCCACTTCTTTGGCTTTTTGTGCCAGTAGGGCTTCATTACCCCTATCGACACTTTTTATTGCGAATGGAAAAATTAGGTTGGACGTTTTGTTGTGACTGATTGGGAGGTCAAAGGCAGCAATTTTGCTTACCTCTGTCTTTTGTGCTTTAAGTTGAAGTAACATACCTACAAAAAAGATATGCAATACGATTGTTTTAATATTTTTCATATTACTAATTTTAAAAATGAGAAGTAACGAGAGGAATGACGTAAGTGTATTGTCGTCTTTTATTTGCTTTTTAAGAGCAGTTCATAGCCATCTTTGACAACAACCTTTATAAGCTTTATTTTTTTCGTTATCAAGCGCTTAGCCGTTTCTATACCCGCGCCAGCAACTTGTGCTCCAATAGAGGGGTCTAATGAAGTGAGTCCCATTGTTTGAAATGCCTGGTCACCGGATTGCTTCAACACATCCCTGCTTACGGCACCCGGCACATAAACACCAGCAATGCCATCCATATCATAGGCTGTTAATGATACAGGTAAAATGTTATGATGAAAATTGATTGTACTGATCACTATTTGAAGTCTTTCTCCATTTAAGGTTGCTCTCCCAAAAACAAAAGTTTCCTTTGGGACTATCACTCCTTTAACAGCTATGTCATGGATGAGTTTTAACTTCACGGTAGAACCATTCATAAGCGTCTGGGTGGAGAAAATTGTTACCGCAATGGCATTTTCCGACTGGATTAAATCATCATGGGTGTCTAATGAATAGAATTGACTACCTCCATTTTGAGGTATTATGGTAGAATCACCTTTGACTCCAGAGTCTTTCTGCGACGTTTGTCCAAAATAAGAAATCACGGAAGGCGATGCAAGGGTGACCGAATAAACATCTGACATGCCCCTTATTTCGTTTTGCCTTAATTTTTCTTCCACCCTGGCAGGATGTTGGACATCCAACATTTTTTCCATCACCTGGTTTAATTGTTGCATTTCAGGATCATTTCCGCTGTCCTTATTAGTGATGCTGTTGAGCATTTTCTCCAGCCTGTCCACGTCAGCAGTTTTCACCGTAGCATCCTCTTTTAAATGTTGATAAGAAGCTGTTTTAGTATCGGGCTGTGATGGAGTTCTTGCGTTAAGGACTTCATTTAATTCTCTTAACTTCTGACTGACTCTTAATTCATTGTTATCCTGATCATCCTTTACAGAGTTGACCGTTGATTCGGTAGGTGTGATGCTTTTTTTAGTTAAGGTATCAAGATATTTATTTCGATAATAAGGATCGCTTTTTAGCGCTTCCAGATATTTAGCAGAATCCTTATCCCCCTTCAAATAAACACCCATTTTGTCTATCAATTTGTCTTTCCTGGTATCGGCCTCGGGCAGTTGCATGTTCAGTGCCCCTACTTCTTTGCTCGTGGTAACGTCTGTTGGAGAACCAAGTACACCAACAGACCAAAGTAGAAATGCTGCAAACGGCAACACAATAAGTGGTACTACTAGCAAAAATTTACGCTGACGTCTGCGTCTATCTACATTTTCCTGCTGCATCATTTTCGTTTTTATGTGATTTAATTATTTAAGTAATCATTTCTCAAAGGGCAGCTATACTTATGACCAACTTAAGGTTCCTGTATGCCGCGGTAAAGTCTTTCGATGAGCCTGATACTATCTTGTAACCCCGGTCTGCCGACCATCAATCTATTGTATTCTTCGGGCTTGCGCAGTTGAAGTCTGTCTAAGTGCTCTTTCAGCAATACAATATGCTTTAGCGCAATTTTTAGTCGCTTATCATCAATCGAATCTTTTCGCTTTTCTTGCACCGTTGGCACATGAATAGCTTTTATGGACAGCTTGCTATCAGGTGTTTTAAAAGATGCAATGGCCACATACCAGCAGGCAAAAAACCATACGCAGCCGGCTATGATAAAACCGATGGACAGAGAGCGTCTGCGGATGGTTTGTAACTTACGATTGATGTGCTGCGCTAGTCTTAAAAATTTACTATTTACGAATATTTCCGTTTTCTGAAATATGCCCCGCAAAAAGGCCGGCCTCGCTTTTTGTGATTTAAATATTTTCATCATTATCCTATCTTGATTCAGTTTTTAAATCACGATTTTCAATCGTGTTCCATTTTTCAATAAGAAATCCGTGTGGATTGTTGTCACTTCTTGAAACATTTCGCAAGTATCCTTCGGTAATTAAATTCCTGGTTACTTCAGAGGTCGTCCTGATGATTCTTTGTGTTGCATAACACCTGAAAGAATAGGGGTATTTTTCCATGTTTATCGCAACGCTGTCTACCACGATTCGTTGACTGATGTTTCCTGAAATCAGGGAAGTGAAATATCCGTTTTCCTTCAGGTCTTCATATTGCCTTTTTGCCGATGCATCGGCCAGGTAAAATGCCTTTGTCATATTTGATTGAATCACTTTGTCGTCCGGATCATGGGTAAAGAATAACTCGTGAAAGGTTTTTACATGATCCCTCGCTTCAACCGGAATGTTATCCTTTCTTTCTGCTGACAATGCCTCCAGCGCTTTTCCATTCACCAGTACATATATCTTATTTTGGGTAACTGCCGCCAATTGATGCGTTTTATATATAGAAAATAAGCTTAGTAGCAAACTTCCGACTACTACTACAATGGTGAATGATCGGATATACTTAAAAGCAATGTCAATACTTTTCATTTTTGTAAACATCTGTCTCACCTTTTAATGATTGTAGCTAACTGATCTTACCACCTGTTTGATCGCCAGACAACTTCTTTCGTAGATAATCATAGGACCTCCCTGCAGCTGCGCCCATCCCGGCACCGCTGCTCTTTTCACTATAACCCTCGTTAATATATTTTGGCGTGTTAATCAGATTTTGTACCCCGGCCGCCATCCGGTCTGGAGCTCCTGCTACCATTGGAGCCATCATATCCAGTGCACCGCCGCCTGCTGCTCCTGCCGTTTTGATAGCTCCCGAAGCACCACCTATTGCTCCTCCTGCAGCAGCTCCAGCCATACCGCTTACTTTGCCCGTCAATGCACCGCCACCGCCGACATGCATGATATGACCGGCGATAGATGGAACGGTGAAATAGCCCACTATACCGATGATCATAAATATGAGATAGCCGAGATCTGTTGGACTGAAGAACGTATCACCGGCAGAAGAAACCTGCTGCAAGTCGATCACGAGCATATTCTCCTGGATTTTTCCGATCACAGCACCAAAAATATTGGCCACCGGCAGCCACAAAAAGACATTGATATACCGCGCAATCCAGTGCTTTAACGTATGCCCGAAGCCATCAAATACTGATAAGCCAAATACTAAAGGACCAAGGATAGCCAGAATAATCAAGTTAAATGTCCGCATCGTATTGATGCAAAGAGAAGCTGCCTGAAAAAGTACTTGCAAAATCTCACTCATCCATTCTTTTACTGAGTTGCGGAAGTTATAAGAGGCCTTTGCCATGGCAAATCGTATATCATTGCCAATGCCTTCAAAAATACCCTCACCCCCGTCATCTTCCCCGCCTGAAGGATGGGTGTATTTGTACCACCTGTCGCGGTCACCTTCACCACTAGCCCCCACATACATTTCCCAGGCATCTGTTTTTTTAACCGCCTCTTCCTTCGCCTTCAATAACGCAGCGATGGCTGCATCTGAATCCGTCACCATTCGTTCTGTGCCACTAACTGTCGGCTGCAATACGCCGTTGATCAGCCCAATGACCGAAGGAAACAGCAGGATACAAATGCCAACCGCGAAGGGTCTAAAGAGTGGATAGACGTCAATCTGTTCAGCACTCGCTAGTTGTCGCCATATCCTTGCTGCAATATACCAGAGTGCAGCAAAACCAGCGATTGCTCTGCCTACTCCAATTAATTGATTGCACATAGGAATCATTTCATGATAGAGTTGTTGAAGCACTGCCTGTAACCCTTTGATTGATCCCGACACATCGTCACCACCGTCCTGCGCAGCTACAGCACCCGGTGTAGCCACTAACATTAATATCACGCAACCCCACCGCACTTTCTCTTTCATCACTTCGTTAATTTATTACATACGCGATCAGCAGGTGTCCGCTTTAATCATATTTGCAGACACCATCTTTCACTTTTGATAAAAAAATTCTAACATTTTTACATCATCTAATTGTCTCCTTCTTTGAGCCATTAACAGCGAAGCATCACCATTAAAACTTTTTAGAAAAGCAAGCTTATCTTCGATCTCTTCGTAAATCCTGTCTATCGTTGTCATCCGCTCCTCATCATTCATTCTCAACTTCCTGGCTGTCATAACGGTAATCAGGTCGTCCATACTCTTTACGGACTCGTCAATCAATTGACCATACACTCGCGACATGTAGTTCAGTTCAGTTGTGGAGAAAATTCGGGATTTATTAAATCTGCTTAAAGCAGCCTTATATTCTTTCACCAGTTGAAGTTGGCTGGAAACAATCCTGGGTACTTTCCAGTATTGTCTTACCGCAGGGCTCACCAACCACAGACCATCAAGAAAGGCTTCATGCAAGCTGAAATTTCCTTGGGAAATATCGCGAACAGCGCTGTATCCCTTACTGACAATTTCATAACCTGTTTTCATATCATTTAAGATCTGCCTGAACTGGCTGAGTTTCTCCATGTCAAGGATTAACTGCTGCACTTCGAAGGATTGGGCCTTGGATGGGACCTGCAACAAAATAATGGAGACCACGATTACAAAAAATTTCATACCACTAATTATTTAATTGTAAATACTTTTTCAAACTGCTGGCATCATCTTTTTGTCTTGTTCGCTGAATGACCTGCATATTGATATCACTTAAAAAACTTTGCCCAAAAACATTCTTTTCCTGTAGCGATTTAGTTTTCAGATGGATACTTGACAACCTTTCATCATCGCTCATCGCAATTTTATCCGCTGTTAAAAGCGATACTAAATCGTCCAAATCTTTTAGAAATAAGGATGACAACTGCTGAAATACAAGTTTGATGTATTGTTGTTCCCGCTCATTAAATACATCACTTTTCTTAACTAACGCAAACAGTTTCTTATAGTTGCTGACCATTGCTGATAGCCTTTCACTTGTTCGTGCTAATGCGGTATAATGTTGGAAAGACGGATTAATTTTATTTAACGATGAAAAGAAGGTGCTATGCAGGTTAAATTCGCCGGATTTAAAGGATTGAACTGCGTTTAGTCCTGTCTTTGCGATTGAATATCCGTCCTTAAGATAACCAGCGTAAATTTTCAATGCAGCAATTTGTTGTATCAGGTATTTTTTCTGCGTACTTTTTTGCTTAAACCATTCCGAAAATGTTTGTGCATGCAATTGGCCTGCCAAAACAAACATCATACAAATCATCACTCTTGTTTTCTTAGTCATCCTCATCTCCACGAAATTGTATGTATTAGAAACTAATTGCCTACGGGCCTACACTATTCGATACCGTACATCCATTTGATCATCAACGCATCCTTTTCATTTTTCGCCCTTTGTAATGCCAGAAGACTATTTTGGCTGTTAAACCGCAGCAGATCACTGTAATTATCATCTATATTTTTTGCGACATTATTGATGATCTCCAGACGTTTTCCGTCAGTCATTTGTGTTGCAAATGAATGTACGACAAGCATTAACTGTTCAATGTTCTTTACGCTTGCATCAATAATTCCGTTATACACCTTACCCATGTAGTCAATTTCACGGGAAGAAAAGTGTTGGTCTTTTTTTAGAAATCTCCAGGCATTACTATAGGCATTCATCATTTTGATCTGTTTTTCACTCACATCCTTGACCCTGTGATAATAAGCTATGACAGATTTTACCTGCCATAATTCATCATAAAATGAGCTGTACAAATCTTTCTGCTTTTCTACCCAATTGCCTATTTCCTGTAGATGCAACTTTGCCATTGCGTTCTCCAATACCTTTTGAGCGTTTTGCAACCAAATCGTTTGATTCTGCAAGCGTTGTATTTTTAAGTCAATTGCTTTTACTACCCGGCTCGCAAGACCAGCTACCGAGCCAACACCCGGAATATCCTGCGCCTTTGCTTTACCAACCACGGCGACAAGCATGAGAGAGAATATTATGACTTTGTTTAACCTGGACATCATTCATAAATTTTAGTGGGGCGTTTAATTAATTGAGTTTTCGGTAGCTGGCATTACCTATCAACAGCAACCCTTTTTCAGGACTGAAATAATATTGCTTACCGGTTTTGTTCTCCAATAGCATACCTTCCTTATCTGAATAGATGGCTATTCGCTTTACTTCTTTCCTTTCTTTAGGTTGAATCTTTCCATCTAATATTCGCTGATAAGTAGCTACTCGCAAGATCGAATAGGTGTTCTTAGCGGTTGAGATTGCTTCAATGACAATGGTATCTTCACCTATACTATACTCTTGCTCAATATGAGCCACATACGTACCGGGCAGAAAATCTTTAAACCGATCTGCTGATGTTGACTGTCCACAACTTTGAAAAAGCAGATACCCGAAAAACAAAGGGATAGTAGCTTTCATTATGATTATTTCTTTCTTAAACAATACCAGTTATCATGCCTGTGCCATTTTTATTACACACCTGTTATCAACATTCCCTTACAAGTTCCCTGATCCCTTTTTCCATACCTCCAAATTTCGAAGCATATGCCATCACACGCATCTTCTCTTTTTCCTCTGTTGAATAAGTGTAATACTCTTCAGGCGATAATTCATTCCTATACACTTTCATCACTTGTCCCCCGAGATCAATAAATACTTCACGATATTTTTTACCAGGTTCATTTGCCCTGTTCACAGAAAGCAGGATGGTTTTCCCTTTGTCAGATAGCCCGAGGGTGGTCTGTAACGCATCGAATTTGTTCATAAACTTGCGCATGTCCATTAGTATCTTGATGTCAGCATTATTGATGATTGCCTCCTTGATGATGGGCGATGAGATAAGGTCATCAATTTCCTGCGTAACTACCGCAGCAATGCCGTTGAACTTTCGAACCGTTTTGAACACATATTTGATGAATTCCGCCATACCCGACTTAGCGATGGCTTTCCATGCTTCTTCTATTACCAACACTTTCCGGCATCCTTTTAGTTTCCGCATTTTTGAAATAAACAGTTCCATAATGATAAGGGTCACTACAGGAAATAAGATCGGGTGCTCCTTCACGTTATCAAGCTCAAATACGATAAACCGCTGCTGTAACAGATCCAGGTTTTGCGTGGCATTAAGTAAGAAATCAAACTCCCCACCTTTGTAATAAGGTCTTAAAACATATAAAAAATTGTCAATGTCAAAATCCTTATCCTTTACCCGGTGTTGCTTTAAGATGGTAACATAATCAGTCTCCAGATATTCATAAAAACTATTAAAGCCGGGAAATACACCATGGTTATGTTTTAAGTAATCGTAATAACCCTGTAAAGCATTGGATAACGCCACATATTCACTTCTGTTAAAGGATTCGTCTTCCTGCTTCCACAGAGAAACCAGCAGTGCTTTTAAATTTTCTTTCTTTTCTGTATCCAACAACTCATCAGCCGGAATGAAAAAAGGATTGAAAGAAATCGGATGCTCTTCAGTGTAAGTGAAATAGTAGCCGTTAACAAGTGCACATAAACCCTTATAACTGCCTCCTATGTCTACAATCACACAATGCGCTTCATCATCATAGAGCGAACGCAAGACATGATTCATGGTCATAGATTTTCCGCCACCTGAACCACCACAAACAAATAAATTCCTGTTCGTAATGATCCCCTTTTCCATCGGGCCGTCAAATAAATCTACATTCACTGGCCTCCCCGTTAGCCTGTCTCCAAATCTGATGCCTTTTGCGTCACTATTAGCAGTACCATCACTATTCAGAAAGCAGCAAGCTTGATCAACAAATGTTTCTATCGTATGATCGGTCGGAAGCTCTGCTGCATTGCCTGGTATACCTGCCCAATAGAGTTGAGGGGCGGAGACAGTCTCATATTTAGCAATGGCATCCATTTGAGAAAATGCAGCCATTACCTGGTTAACTTGTTTTCTTGCCATCTCTTCATCTTGGGCAATCGTCATCACGTTAAAATGTACGGAGCAAGGCCTTTTTGAATCTGCCAGCATTTCATTGAGAAAGTTATTGGTGGCTTCATGGGATAGTGCATTCTCCCGCGAATATCTGGCCAGTGAGTAAAGCCGTTTATTTTTTCGCTCCAACCGCTGTCGGGTTTCCATGACATCCCCAAGGAAAATGAACTGGTTGTAAATATGGTCGGTAAACAAAAACATTCCCAGGAAACCTGCATAACTTACGGGAAAAGATGTCCTGTCCGTACTATAGCCTTCGTGGGTAATCCTTGGACTGCAAAAAGTGGGGAAACTTTCAGGGTCGCTTAATGTAAAAAATTGGCATATATCACTACCGACTTTCATCGGTTCTGTTAACTGAATATCTTTCACCAGCAATCCGGAAGTCGGTGGTAATTGAAATAAATAACGCTCAATCCAACCAGCCTGGGTTCTATCACTTACGATAACTTCATTCTTTAAACGCTCCAGTTTTACACCTGCTTCCTGCATCAACCGCACGAACTGACTAACCTGGACTTCCCACCAGTGTAGTATGTTGCTTCTCAGGGTTTGTGAAGGGACAATAGACTTCCTGATAAGAGATGTCATAGCCGAATTATCGATCTTCTTGGGGTCCGCCACTAGTGTAAGACTGATATAACATTCATGTTGATAATATTCTCTTCCTTTGAAAAAAATACTGCTGGACTCAGCAAGAAAACTTTCCTTTCCATCAAATTTTGTCTCAACAGTTTTCTTTCGATAAATATCCTGTTGAAGAAATATAACTTTATTGGGAAGTGATTTGATAGCCCTGATTTTCGCCTGGTTCGCCGCTTCATACTCATCGTTTGATTTTGTAAGGCCTTCCATATGTGTTGCTCTAAATACAATGGTGATATCCCCTCTTACAGACAGAATAGCATCGTTCTCAACAGCGGCGATTGGCAATATCTTTTCTAACCGTTTTTCCATCACATTAATGCTTGAGTTTGATAAATCTCTCTCTGGTTATGCACCTTAACACTTTGGGAAGGTATTTTTTTGCCTTTACTCTCATCATCCCATGCTCCCCATACTTGTTATTTAGCCTGTATACATATAAAAACAAGCATACCCCTCCGCCCAATACAACGACTACGCAGAGATAAGGATTGATTCCACAGATGTATAGAATGGCAAACAGAACCAACAGTATCAATAATCCTCCACCCAGATACCAAATGAATTGCGCCTTTAAACCCCTGAACTCCATACTGGCATTCACTCCCTTGTTAATCTGGTAAACTGTCATGACATCGCTTTTCTAAATACCAAAAAAACTTCTGATGACGGTTGCTACCACCACCAGGAAGACACACGCCCCAAACCATGCTGCTGCGGTTGAACCCGTGTCCGGATGGCCACCACTCCATTTCTGGTAAACCTTGATTCCACCTACAAGTCCAATGATGGCACCTATAGCATAAATCAAGGCAGTCCCCGTTTCAAAATAGCCCCTTACCATTTGATTGGCTTGTTCAAGACCTGCATTACCGTCCTGGCTGTATCCTCTTATACCGGGCAATACGAGCATCATCAAACCAGCCAACTGAATAGCTCTTTGTTTTACCCTGTTTTTACGCACTTCATTTCTTACACACATATACTTTTTTTTTATTTACAGATCCATTTAAGAAAAACGGTCTTCTCACCATTTCTTAGATTGCCGATTATGGTGATTGCTCCATAATTAAAGTTTGGTTTGGCTTGCACGTACAATTCAAGCCTTTCTCCAGGTAACACCGTCATTGTTTTTAAATAAATCTTACGGCACGTAATTGAGGGCACAATCGCACATATCATCAGCGTTGCGCTACTTTTATTTGTTCCTATTATAAAAAAAGAAGGGGGATAAACTTGTAAAGTGTCACTCAAAAAAGTCATTCCAGCAAAACCTGAATTGTTATTGCGTTTGTATACTCGTAAAAGTCTTACTGAGTCAGTTTCCTGTCTCTTACAGCTTAACATTGCCAAGGCAATTAAACAGACATTAGTCCATTTCATTCGGAGGAGGGCATTGGAACTGACAGCTACCTGTTCCGATCAATTCACTTCCATAACCACTATTTACCGTAATCCAGAAAACCTGGCTCGTGTAATAATGAAACACATAAAGACTTTGGCCAACACAACAGGAATAATCATGGCTACTATCAAAACTTTTACCAAACATCTTTGCCTGACTTTCCGTTGCCGCTACACTTAATAAGATGATAGCTCCTATTAGCACAATCGTCAATTTTCTTTTTCGCCAAATCAACCGGCGCACAAATTCTATCCTCCGCATATTTTTTATTTTAAGACGTATCAATTACCATAACAGCGCCAACTCTCCAGCGTCAAGATGCACCTTACAGTTAACCTCGCATTCTACTTGAATCAGGCTTGTGATCTCCTGTCTGAAACCGCTTTGATATAAATCCGGGTATTTATTGAGTAACTCTTTTAGTGAGGATTTCAATCGCTCTTTTCCAAGTTCCTCCATACCAGCCTGGTTCATAAAGGCATTAAGTTCGTCAACGAATTCATGGACTAATACTTTAGTATCTTGACTATAAGCTGGCTTGGTTTGCTGTTGAAATTCTTCTTTTTCTTCAAAGAAATTAGCCTGTAAAGATGAAGCAAGCTTATTACCATTTGATTGCTTGGCATTGTCTTTACTTTGATAAGCATTGCCAAAATCTCGTTTTAAATCTTTATGGTACACGAGTGCTAAAAGCAAGTAATAAATTCCACTCATAACACCAGAGGTCAGCAGAAATATTTTCCATGATACCATGACTTCCATAAAATTTCTATTTAATTTTTGCACGTACCCTGTAGCCGCCTGCCCCCCGACAAAACCAGCAAGGGACAGGATTCAGCGTACAGGTATCCCCCTTAAAAAACAATGCAAGTGGCTCCGCTTTTATCTCACTCATCCATCCACTCATCCAGTTTAATCAGCGAAGCATTTAGCTTGATTGTTTGTTTGTAAGTGCAATTTCGTAAGGAAAGAAGGTGATTGGTGGAAGTGGGTTCGAAGGGAGGTCGAAGTTTAATATTTTTTTATCTTGCATACCAGAAACACACAGTAATATGACTGGTAACTTCTGCACTAACTGGTCCAAGCTAACACCACGCCACAATTCCTTTGTACAGCGTATCCTGCAAAGCCCACTTCATAGTTCAAAATTGGTTGAGTAATTTTATAATGGCACCATCACGCTTTCAGCCAAAGCATAAAAGTTGATAAAAGAAATCCGCTGCACAAAAACCATAACTTCCAATAGCTTATTTACGCTATTGCTTCGCCTTACAACCTGTATTAATTTTGCGTCAGTTTAAGATCGATAGAATAGCATCCAGCGCTCCAATTAAGATATCTGCCGTACTACCTGGAAAGCAAATCCAATTTTCAAAGAACATTTTAAATCGTTCACTGGTGGGCAACTCCGGCCGTGGAAGCTATTGTCCTTGCATAACGTAATACTTTAAAAATATCAGATATATGAAAGTAGAACAACAAAATAAACAGATGGTGATAAGGTTCCTCGAACCAGGACAACCGTTGATTGTCACTGTTCAGCAATGGATCAGGAGCAATACGCTTAACTCCTTTGCCAGC
>Ga0207426_1001179_pt1 | contig 23362 bp, 17 predicted proteins | sample AraplaMF_Cvi_mMS_FD_184265 | JGI IMG/M metagenome (GOLD analysis project Ga0207426, IMG submission 184265) | Arabidopsis root microbial communities from the University of North Carolina, USA - plate scrape MF_Cvi_mMS (SPAdes) (version 2) | ecosystem: Host-associated > Plants > Roots > Endosphere... | reverse complement strand
CAGGGTGATGACGTCGCCGCCCGCGAGCGCGTCGGCGCACAGATAGCGGGGCAGGACGGCGAGCCCCGCGCCGGCCGCGACGCAGGACAGCACCGCCCGCAGATCGCCGGCGATCACGGCCGCGGAGCCTGTGGGCTTGGCGTCGAAGACCGTGGACCAGTAGCGGGCGATCAGCGGCAGACTCTCGTGCACCTCGACGATCGGTACGGGGTCCAGCAGGCGGATGCCACCGGCCTCCAGTACCGCGGGGCCGCCCAGCTGATCCGCCCAGTGCGGCGCGGCGATCAGTACATGCTCCTCGTCGCACAGCGGGGTGGCGGTGAGCAGCCCGCCGCGCGGCCGGGTCGTGGTGACGGTCAGATCGTGGTGACCGTCCGCCAGACCGGTCAGCATCTCCTCCGCGGACCCGAAGGAGGTGCGGATGGACAGGCCCTGGGATATCAGCGGGGCCAGCGCCGGGAGCGCGCGCTCGGCGAGGAACTCCGGGGGACCGGCGAGATGGAGAGTGCGGGTGACGGACTCCCGGTCCAGGCCCGCCTCGGTGATCTCCGTGAGCGCGTCCAGGTGCGGCGCCACTTTGTGGGCGAGTTCGTCGCCGATGGTGGTGGGGGTGACCCCACGGGCGTACCGGAGGAAGAGCGGGCGGCCCAACTGGCGTTCCAGCGCCCGGATCTGGCTGGTCACCGCAGGCTGGGAGAGGCCGAGTAAGGCCGCGGCGCGGGTGAAGGAGCCGGCTCGGTGCACCGTGACAAAGGTGCGCAGCAGAGCCAGATCCATCGTGTACCTCCTGCGCCCCTCGGAAGCCTGGTCGCGGGCCAACTATAAATTCGTCGATAGGGTTGTGTCGCTAGCGTGATTGGACACTGACGCTCGGTCAACTAGCCTTGTTCGAGCGGTTGGGTTTCACGTGGAACATCTGGTTTCACGTGAAACGCGTGGACTCGGGGCCATGTGGAACCGCAGGCCGGCAGGGTGACGAGGGGGGATACCCTGCCGGCCTTCCTTGTGCCTTCAGGCGTGCCGGATGCGGCGTTGCGCCCCGCTTGTTCGACTCATGCCGATGATGCGGTTCATCCGGGTTTGTCGGGTCAGTTCTGAGCGGACAGGTCCAGCGCCCGGACGACATCCGCGACCAGATCCTCCGGCTCCTCGATGCCGACCGAGAAGCGGATGAAGCCCTCCGGCACCGCGTCTCCGCCCCAACGGGCCCGCCGCTCCGCGCTGGACCGTACGCCCCCGAAGCTGGTCGCATCGTCGACCAAGGTCAGCGCGTCCAGGAACCGCTCCGCGAAGGACTTGTCGGGCAGCACGAAGGACACCACGGAGCCGAAGCGGCCCGTGCACATCTGCCGGGTGGCGAGTTCATGGGACGGGTCGGACGGCAGCCCGGGATGGCGCAGGCCGGTGACCTCCGGGCGGTCGGCCAGGGCTGTGGCCAGCGCCAGGGCACCGGCCGACTGCTGGCGGACGCGCAGCGCGAGGGTGGCGAGTGAGCGATGGGCGAGCCAGCTCTCCATGGGGCCGGGGATCGCGCCCACGGTCTTGCGCCACAGCCGTACGGAATCGGCGAGCGCGGCATCGCGGGTGCTGGCATAGCCCAGCAGAACGTCCCCATGGCCGGTCAGCCCCTTGGTGCCACTGGCCACCGAGAAGTCCGCGCCGAGGTCCAGAGGGCGCTGGCCGAGCGGGGTGGCAAGGGTGTTGTCGACGGCGACCAGCGCGCCCCGGCGGTGCGCCGCGTCGGCCAGCCGCCGGATGTCGCAGACATCGAGGCCGGGGTTGGAGGGTGTCTCGATCCACAGCAGCCGGGCGCCGTCCAGCGCATCGAGCTGTGCGTCATGTGCGGTCGGCGCGGCACGGACCTCGATGTCATAGCTCTCCAGGCGCGTGCGCACGGCAGGCAGCAGCTGATAGCCGTCGCTGGGGAGCACCACCGCGTCACCGGAGCGCAGGTGGGAGAAGAGCACCGCGCTGATCGCCGCCATTCCGGAGGCGAAGGTGATGGTGTGGGCGCTCTCGTCCGGTGATTCGAGTGCGCTGATGGCCTGTTCCAGGCGGGTCCACGTCGGGTTGGCGTCGCGGCCGTAGGTGTAGGGGCCGACGGCGTCGCCGGGGAGGTGGTAGTGGGCCGCGAAGACCGGTCCGGGGAGGGCCGGCTCATAGGCCTCGGGGCCCGGGAGCCCGGCTCGTACGGCGCGGGTGCCGTCGCCCGTCATGCGCTCTCCTTGTCCTGCGGCTGCTGTGGTTCCTGGGCAGCGCGGCGGTGGTCGTGGTCGGGGACGCGGGCCGTGACGACGGTAGGGGCCGGGAGCGTGGCGCTGAGCGCGGCCAGCAGGCCGTCGCTCGCCGTCTCGACCAATTCCAGGCACTCCTCGAAGCCCTCGAAACCGCCGTAGTACGGATCGGGTACGTCGAGATCGTCGGAGAGGCCGGGGCCGGAGGCGGGAGTGGGCATCGGGCCCGGGGCGCCGCCCGCCACCGCGCCCGTTTCCGTGCCCGTCCCGTACGCACGCAGCAGCTGGACCTTGGCGGCGTCCCGCGCGGTGGGGGCGAGCCGGCGCAGCTCGCGCAGATGGCCCGAGTCGAGCGCGATGACCAGGTCGAGGCGGTCGAACCAGGAGGCCTGGAACTGCCGGGCGGTGTGAGCGTGTTCATAGCCGCCCGCGCGCAGTACGGCGACCGTGCGCGGGTCGGCTCCATCGCCCTCGTGCCAGCCGCCGGTCCCCGCGCTGTCGACCTCGACCAGGCCGTTGAGTCCGGCTTCCGTGAGGCGGGCACGGAAGACGGACTCCGCCATCGGCGACCGGCAGATGTTGCCGGTGCAGACGAAGCAGATGCGGAAGGGGGCGGTCAAGGGTCAGTCCTCGTCGGGAAGGATCACATGCATCGCCCAGGCGACGATGGAGATGATCACGCCGCCGAGCAGTGCCGTCCAGAAGCCGTCCACATGGAAGGCGAGATCGGCCTGGCCGGCGAGCCAGGAGGTCAGCAGCAGCATCAGCGCGTTCACAACCAGCGTGATCAGGCCGAGTGTGAGGATGAACAGGGGGAAGGAGAGCAACTTCACCAGGGGCTTGACCAGGAAATTCACCAGCCCGAAGATCAGCGCGACGAGGATCAGGGTGAGTATTTGGCGGCCGGTGTTCTCACCGGTGAGTGTGATGTCCTTGAGCAGCCAGATGGCCACGGCAAGCGCCGCGGCGTTGGCGATCGTCTTGACCAGAAAATGCTTCATGGTGAGATCGTCGCAGACGAGTCTGAATCATCGAGGGGTGCGAACGGCATGAAGGCTTTCCGACTGGAAGAGCTGGAAGCGGAGCGGGCCGCGAACGACGGTGCGTATCTTCAGTTCCTCCGGGAGCGCAACATGTCGGCCGGGCTGTACGCGCTGGATGCCGGCAGCGTCGATCCACAGCAGCCGCACGCGCAGGACGAGGTGTATTTCGTCGTCAGCGGCCGGGCGGCGATCACCGTCGGGCAGGAGACGCAGTCGGTGGCACGGGGCAGCGTGGTCTACGTGCCGGCCGGAGTGCCCCACAAGTTCCACCACATCAGCGAGGACCTCCGGGTGATGGTGGTCTTCTCTCCTCCTGAGAGCTAAGGGTCGGACCCCGGGACCCGTAGGGGAAGCGTCAGGGGAGGACCGGGGCTGCGAGGCCCCCACGGCCGTGGCCCGCGTCCTAGCATCGTTGGTGAAGGAAAACCTGAGGCGTGAAGCGGCGGACCCGCAGCGCGCGGACGGTGCCATCGGCGCGAACACAGCGCGGCGGACAGATAGCGCGGTACGGACAACGGCAGCGCGAAAGACAGAAAGCAGGGGAGAGCAGTGGCCGGTAAGGGGATATTCGCAGGGCTTCCGTGGTGGGTCACCTGGGTCGTGGTGCCCGTCGTCGTGATCGTCGTCTTCGGCGGACTGATCGCCACCGCACTCGGCTTCCTGATCGGCGTGCTGTTCAAGGTCCTCATCGCGGCGGCCCTGATCGCCGGAGTCATCTACCTCGTCCGCAGGGTCAGCGGCTCGTCCTCTTCCTCGTCGAAGAGCGACTGGTAGGCCACAGCCGGGCACGACCGGCCGCCGGTGCTCGACCACCGGCGGTCGTCGGGCCGTGGTCCGCTTGGCCCCGCGAGGATTTCGGAACCACTTACCTCGCAAATCGTCCAAAAACACCTCATCGCGCCGCAGTTGGGGCCGATGTCGAACCCAGCCCGTACAGCCCCGCCCGGTGGTGCGCGGGCGGGGTAACTCCTCCGGCTTTCGGTCATTCGCCCCGACTTCCCGGACTAGAGTGCCGATCGCAGGCGTCTTCCGGACGGTGGCGTTCCGGAAACCGGGCGAGATGAGCCCGGTCCGGGCGTCATCGGGTGCCTGGGAGACGCGCGCGGTCACGGGAGTTGGTCCCGTGACCGGGGCCCGTGCCCCGCTGCGAGCGGACCTGGGGGTTGGCGTTGGCAATCGTGAACGGCGAATCCGGTTCCCACCCCACCTTGATCGGATCGGTGCAGCGGGCGCTCCGGCTCCTGGAGGCGGTGGGCGCGCATGTCGACGGTGCGCCCGCCAAGCAGCTGGCCAGAGAAGCCGGGCTGCCGCTGCCGACGGCGTACCACCTGTTGCGGACCCTGACCCACGAGGGCTATCTCCAGCGGGAGAACGGTGTCTTCGTCCTCGGTGCGGCGGTCGAGGTCATCGGCCGGGCCGGGGCCAGGCGCCGGCAACGGGCCCATCTCTCCGAAGCGCTGGCCGTGGCGGGCCAGGAACTGGGCGCCGCCGTCTACTTCGCTGTCTACCGGGAGGGTGAAGTCGAGGTGGTGGCGGTGACCGATGACCCGGCGCGGCCACCGGTGGTGGAGTGGGTCGACTTCCGTACCACCGCCCACGCCCATGCGATCGGGCAGTGTCTGCTCGCGCAGCTCGACGAGGCAGCGAGGAGAGAGCATCTGGCGCGCCATCCCGTCCAGTCGATAACGCCCTTTTCCGTGCGAACTGAGGACGAATTGCTGCATCGTTTGGATACGGTGCGTCGCGGCCATGTTGCTTATGAGCGTCAGGAATATGCCCTGGGCACGGTATGCGCCGCCATTCCTGTCCAGGTAGGGGCGGCCGCGGCGACGTTGGCGGTATCCCTGCCCGTGGACGAACTGCGTCGATTGCGGTCTGTTACGGACCGACTACGGAAAATGGCGGAGGCGACACTAACGACACTCGCCTTCTCTATCAGTATCTGAAAACTCACTCCTTGTGATCTGCTGGCACGTGGCAGACGATGGCGCCAACAGGGCTACGGGCGTTGTTTCCCGGCCATCTCCGATCAAGTGCGGGGCAGTGGTTGATGACCGACACAGTTCAGGCAGAAGTGATCATGAGCTTCGTCGTCTCGGAGGAGCTTGCGTTCCGGATTCCGGTGGAGCTGGACTTCGCCAGCGCCGATCCGTACGCCGTCCGTCTCACCTTCGATCTTCCCGGCGATGCGCCGGTGACCTGGGCGTTCGGCCGGGAGCTGCTGTTGGACGGACTGAGCCGGCCGTCCGGTGAGGGTGATGTGCGTATCGAGCCGGCCTCCCCCGAGCACCTCAGCGATGTCCTCATCAGCCTGCAAGTCGGCGCCGAGCGTGCGCTCTTCCGGGTGAGCGCGGCGCCGCTGGTCGCTTTCCTGGACCGTACGGACCGGCTGGTGCCGCTGGGCAAGGAAGAGGTCTGCGACACCTTGGAGGCCGTGCTCGACCGGATCCTCACGGAAGCCCCGGCCGGCTGACCCTGCTCGTCGTTCCCCTCCCCTGCTCCCGCCTCCCCGTCATCCCTGCTTACGTCGCTTACCGCGTCCCCCACGGCGTCCTTGTCGGCCACCCGTGGGGCTCGTCGGCACGCCGCCACTGACCCCGGCACCCACCGTGGCCCCGGCCCCGGCCCCCTGTCCGGCGCCTGTACCGCCGCCCACCGGCACGGTCTGCTCCTTCCGGTCCGCCGAGACGACCAGTGCGGCCAGCAGTGTGGTCAGCGGCACCGCGGCGACCAGCCCGATGCTGCCCACGAGCGTGCGGACGATCTCCTCCGCGACCACTTCGCTCGACGCGACCGTTCCGACGCTGCTCTGTGCGATCGAGAACAGCAAAAGCAGCGGCAGTGCGGCACCCGCGTAGGCCAGCACCAGGGTGTTGACGACGGATGCGATGTGGTCCCGGCCGATGCGCATCGCGGCGCCGTACAGCTTGCGCCAGCCTGCCGACGGGTCCGCCTCCTTGAGCTCCCAGACCGCGGCGGTCTGGGTCACCGTCACATCGTCGAGCACGCCCAGCGAACCGATGATGATCCCCGCCAGCAGCAGACCGCGGATCTCGATGTCCGGGTACAGGCCGTGCACCAGGCCGGTCGTGTCGTCCGTATTGCCGGTCAGCAGTGCCCAGCCGATGAAGACCGATCCGAGCAGCCCGATGAGCAGCAGTGACGCCAGGGTGCCGAGCACAGCCACGGACGTACGGGCCGTCAGCCCATGGCACAGGTACAGCGCGATCAGCATGATCGCGCTGCCCCCGACCACCGCCACCACCAGCGGATTGGAGCCCTGCAAGATCGCCGGAAGGATGAACAGCGTCAGGACCACGAAGCTGGCCGCCAGTGCCACCAGCGCCAGTACGCCACGCAGCCGGCCGACGATCACCACTGCGAAGGCGAAGATCGCCGCCAGCAGCCACATCGGGAGCGACCGGTCGACATCGCTGACCGAGTACTGCAACTCCTTCGGCGCCTTGGGGGAGTACGCCACCACGACCTCCTGGCCGGTGGTGTAGTGCCGCAGGGCGTCCGGGGTCACCACCGTCTGAAAGGTGCGCCCCTTGTGCTCCCCGGTGGTGACTTCGATCGTGGTCTGCTGACAGGGCTTGCCCTTGTCCGCTCCCCCGGCCGGTGGCTGCCCCGTCGGTGACGGGAGCTGGGGCTGCTGTTCGGCATGGACATCCGCACAGTTCACCTCCGCCACTTTGACCACGCGGGCGCTCTCCGTGGGCTGATCGAAGCCGACCCCGGATGGCTTGTGCGGAGGGGCACCGCCCGGCCAGAGCACGACCAGACCGACCGCCACTGCGGCCGCGAACGGGATCAGTACGGCCGCGATGACCTTGCGCAGATGCCTGGAGACGGGCGCGGCGGGGCCATGGCCGTGCCCATGGGAGTGTGCGGCGGGGTGGTGGTGGGACTCGTGAGCGGACACCGCCCGATCATCGCAAGAACTCCAGGGGCCCACTGTTCACCGCGCCACATCGGCCGCTACCGTGGTGGCACCTTTGCAATCGCGGGAGCTCGGAGCACCGGGCTGAGAGGGCGCTGACCTCCGTCCCAGCGGCGTTTCACGTGAAACGCCGGCGGACGGAAGCCGCTGCGTCGACCGCCGAACCTGTTACCGGGTAATGCCGGCGTAGGGAGTTGGGTCTCATGACTCTGAAGGATGCACGCACGCCCGAAAACGGTGCCAACGATGGTGAAAAGCCGCAGATCGGCTGGCACAAGGGCTATGTCTCCGGATCGCGCCCCGATCTTCGGGTGCCGGTCCGGCGGGTGCACCTCACCAACGGCAAGGACGTGACGCTCTACGACACGTCAGGGCCGTACACCGACCCGAATATCGATACCGACGTCCGCCGCGGTCTGGCGCCGCTGCGGGAGAACTGGATCATCGGCCGCGGCGACACCGAGGAGTACGCGGGCCGCCCCATGCGGCCGGAGGACGACGGCCTCAAGCACACTTCGCCGCGCGGCGGACTCAAGAACCTCGACGCGGTTTTTCCGGGCCGCCCCCGTCAGCCGCGCCGCGGCCGTGCGGGTGCCCCGGTCACCCAGCTCGCGTACGCGCAGCGCGGCGAGATCACCGCGGAGATGGAGTACGTCGCCGTCCGCGAGAAGGTCACGCCCGAGTTCGTCCGCGACGAGATCGCGGCCGGCCGCGCGGTGCTGCCGGCGAACATCAACCACCCGGAGATCGAGCCGATGATCATCGGCAAGAACTTCCTGGTGAAGGTGAACGCCAACATCGGCAATTCGGCGGTCACTTCCTCCATCGAGGAGGAAGTGGAGAAGATGACCTGGGCGACCCGCTGGGGCGCCGACACGGTGATGGATCTGTCCACCGGCCGCAATATCCACACCACCCGCGAGTGGGTGCTGCGCAACTCCCCCGTCCCCATCGGCACCGTCCCCCTCTACCAGGCGCTGGAGAAGGTCGACGGCAAGGCCGAGGAGCTGACCTGGGAGATCTACAAGGACACCGTCATCGAGCAGGCGGAACAGGGCGTCGACTACATGACGGTGCACGCCGGTGTGCTGCTCCGCTATGTGCCGCTCACGGCCCGCCGTAAGACCGGCATTGTCTCCCGGGGCGGTTCGATCATGGCCGCCTGGTGCCTGGCCCATCACCAGGAGTCGTTCCTCTACACGCACTTCGAGGAACTCTGCGAGATTCTCGCCTCCTACGACGTCACCTACTCGCTCGGTGACGGTCTGCGCCCCGGCTCCATCGCGGACGCCAACGACGAGGCGCAGTTCGCGGAGCTGCGGACGCTCGGTGAGCTGAACACCATCGCCAAGCGGCACGGTGTCCAGACCATGATCGAGGGCCCGGGGCATGTCCCGATGCACAAGATCAAGGAGAACATCGACCTCCAGCAGGAGATCTGCGAAGAGGCGCCGTTCTACACGCTCGGCCCGCTGACGACCGACATCGCGCCCGCCTACGACCACATCACCTCCGGTATCGGAGCGGCGATGATCGCGTGGTGGGGCACCGCGATGCTCTGCTACGTCACGCCCAAGGAACACCTGGGCCTGCCGGACCGTGACGACGTCAAGACCGGCGTCATCACGTACAAGATCGCGGCCCATGCGGCGGATCTGGCCAAGGGGCACCCGGGCGCCCAGGAATGGGACGACGCGCTCTCCGACGCCCGCTTCGAGTTCCGCTGGGAGGACCAGTTCAACCTGGCCCTCGACCCGGACACGGCCCGCGCCTTCCATGACGCGACGCTGCCCGCGGAACCGGCGAAGACGGCCCACTTCTGCTCGATGTGCGGCCCGAAGTTCTGCTCGATGAAGATCAGCCAGGACATCCGCCGGGAACACGGTGGCGACCTGGCCCTCGACCCAGAGGCCGGAATGGCCGAGAAGTCGAAGGAGTTCGCGGCGGCGGGCAACCGCGTGTATCTCCCGATCGCGGACTAGCCGGTCCGTCCGGACGCATCCGGTGGAAGGCCCCTGCCCGATGGGACGCTGTTGGTTAATTCCGCCCCGCTGGACTTGATCCAGCGGGGCGGAGTGCTGCGAAGGGTGACACTCTCGTGGGAGCAAGAGGCCAGCCGGTAATCCAGGCATCGAGGCGGGCGAGGTTGACCGCGGCGCCGGTGAGGTGGTGCTGGAGCCGGGTCTTGGCGAGGCCACGGTAGCGGGATCTGCGCAAGCCAAACGCTTTAACGCCTTGGGAGATGGTGCCCTCGACGCCAGCGCGGTGGCCGTAGCGGCGGCGCCAGTGGTCGGTTTCCTGCTCGATGCGAGCTTGTCGCAGGATGTCGTGTTCGGCCTTCGGCCTGAGGGTGAGATTGCGGCCGGTCTTGGCGTTGGTGCACGAGGCTCGCAGTTCGCAGGGCCCGCAGTGCCGTGCGGCGAAGCGGATGCGGGTGACTGGGGTTCCCCGGTGGCTCTGCGCTGCCCGCCAATGAACACTGGACGGGCCGCCGGGACAGACGGCCTGCTGTTCGTCCCAGTCGACAGCGAAGTGGGTGTTGTCGAAGAACTCGCCCGTCACCTGCCCGGTAACGCTCGTGGACTTGACCGGACCCACCAATACGACGCCGTGATCACGATTGGCCAGGAGGATCTGCTCGGCGTCGACGTATCCGGTGTCCACCAGATGTTCGTCCGGCAGCAGCCCGCGATCCGACAAGGCTGCGTGGATGTCCTCCAGGACGGCGTCGTCCCTGACCGGGGACGGTGTGGTGTGAACGTGGGCGATCAGGTGCGGGGCGTCAGGCTCGCAGATCTCGCTGAGATGGACCTTGTAGCCGGACCAGCCCAGATTCCGCTTCGCCCCGGTCCGGGTCTCCGGCTCGTGGGGTGTGCATAAGCGGATCATGCCGGGAGGGAGGTCCTTCTTCTCGCGCCACCGCACGACGCCATCAATGTGCTGGAACTGCTGTACCCAGGCCCGCCGCAGGAACTCCACCGCAGGTAGATGCTTCAGGCCAGACGGTGCCGAGTTGGACCACACGGCCTCCAGCAGCACCATGCCGTCGACTCCGCACTGGTCACCGTGGGCGACGCGCGCGGCCCACCGGGACGGGAACCGGACGTCCTCCGGGCGGGCCGAGTAGCGGTCGAACCACTCCGTCGCCGCGACCGTGCCCAGCCAGTCCCCGGCCGCCACGGCGATCTCGTTCAACGCGGCCCGCATCGTCTCGACTACGAACTCCAGCCGGTTCAGATCCTTGGCCGCAGCCAGCACGTGTGTGGCGTCCGTGCGCTGTCGGCCACCTGCCTTGACCAGCCCCGCCTTCCCGGCCGCCTCCAGTACTGCGTCGAACACCATCCGCCCCGCGTCTGCCTCCACCAGACGAGTGCGGAACTCACTCAGCACCGAGAAGTCGAACCCGGTATCGGTCAGTTCCAGCGAGAGGGCGTACTTCCAGTCCAGTCGTGCACGGACCGCGTGCGCGGCCTGCCGGTCGGTCAGCCCCTCCGCGAACTGCAACACCGACACCAGCGCCAGCCGGGCCGGCGACACCGCCGGCCGCCCCCGCACCGGGAATAGATCCTCGAACTCGGCATCGGCGAAGACCGGCCCCAGCGTGTCCCGCACCCGCATCGCCAGACAGCCCTTCGGGAACACCACACGTGCCACACGCGCGGTCTCCTCCGGGATCTCCGCCAACTCCACCCCACGCAACGACACGAACCCACCCCAGAGACACGACGACGGCCTGCACCACCCCAACGGGGTCGTACAGGCCGTCGTCACGCAGACCCCGGATTTACCAACAGCGTCCCGACGGGCGGGGGCCTTCCTGATGCGGCCCCCACCGGCTCTGATCGGAGAGAGCCGCACTAATCCGTCCGTTGGTCCGGTCCGCCGTAATCCGGGCTGGTGAAGTCCGGGCTGGAGTAGCGCGGGCGGGATCCCGAGGAGCCGCTGTCGGGGCTGCTGAACTGGGGGCGGGTGTAGCCGAGGGTCGGGATCCGGCTCTCCGGGGACGTGTGGCGGGGGACATAGCGGGCGGGGTCGTCGTCCGGGGCGGCGGTGGGGTCGGTCAGGGCCGCACGAAGAAAGGGCAGCAGACCGCGCTCCAGCAGGGCGCCGCACCAGGCCTCGTGAGCCTGGTCCAGCGCCTCGGACGACTCCTGCGCTCCGGCGACCTGGGCGGAGGCGCCGTTGCGCAGCGCCGTGACGACCAGGCCGGCCATGGCGATCAGGGCGCCCGCCGCGGTCAGCGCCGCGAAGATCCAGCCGACGCTGATCAGCGGCTGGGCCAGGGACTTGTCAGGGCTGACGGCGCGCAGCACATACCCGAGGAGGAGGAAGAGCACGGCAGCGATACCGGCAAGCACGGGGGCGAGCACGGCGATCATGGCGGTCAGCCCGGCACCGGTGCTTTCGGCCTCGTCGAAGGCCGCGGCGCTGTCCGGTCCCGGTCTCCCGTCAGCGGCCGCGTTCTGCTCCTCGCGGTCCGCGTCGGCGACGGCCGCGAGGGGCGCCGGTGCGCGCAACTCGGCGCGGAGCTGCACATAGCGTTGGTATTCGGCCGTGGCGCAGGCGGCGATGGCGGTGGTCGCGCTGAGCGCCATCGTGCGCAACTGCTCGGTGTTGAAAGGGCTTTCTGCGGCGGTGGTCAGGTCGTCCGGGCGGTATGGGGCGGTACGCAGTGCCTCATCGAGGAGCCGCGCGAATTCCGCGCGATCCTCGTTCAGCAGGTGCGGAGCGCTGTTCATGTGCATCCCCCGATGCTCCGTAGGGCCGTAAGGCCGGCGTGGGCCGGGCAGTGGGCGGAAACGGAGGAGAGCCTGCTACGGATAGACCGATGGTAGAGCGACTCCGGCACGGCGTGACAGAGAGTTTGCGGAAATTGAGTAATGCCACGACCGGTTTCCGCCGGTGCCGCTCCCCGTTTCGTACTGACCGCCCGTCGGCCGGTCAGTGGTACGAATCCTCGGCCAACCCTCAGCCGGCCAGCGGAAGTTGCACGACCAGCAGCTTTCCGGCCATCGTGACCCCACCGTCCATGGCGATGGCCAGACCGTCGGCGTAGACATGCGGGCCGTCGACCGCGACGGTGTCGCTCTCGCCGTCCTCCGCACCGACCTCGCCCAGCAGATACGGGATCGGGCTGTGACCGTGGACCACGCGGTCGCCGCCGTAGGCGTCGAGCAGTTCCCGGACGGCGTCCGAACCGGCCTCGTCGCGGAAGGCGAAGCGCTTGGTGAACTTGCGGAACAGATCCCAGACTTCATCCGCTTCGCTGCGGGTGAGCACGTCATGGACGGTGTCGTTGACGGCCTCGATGGAATCGCCGTATTCGAGGTAGGCGGTGGTGTCGGAGTGCACGAGCAGATGCCCGTCCTCCTCCATCACCGCGTCCAGCCGGGCCATCCACTGGAGGTGGTGGTCCTCCAGGCGGTCCATATCGTTCTTCTGGCCGCCGTTGAGGAGCCAGGCGGCCTGGAAGGACGCGGTACCGGCGCCGGACTGCACGGGGGTGTCGCCGAACCGCTTGGCGCCCAGCAGCAGGAGTTCGTGGTTGCCCATCAGGGCCTTGCAGTAGCCGCCGGCCGCCGCGGCCTCGGCGGAGAGCTGCATGACGAGGTCGATGACGCCGATCCCGTCCGGGCCGCGGTCGGTGAAGTCGCCGAGGAACCAGAGCCGGGCGTTGCCCGCCGCCCAGTTGCCGTCGGCGTCGATCAGCCCCTCGGCGGCCAGCGCCTCGCGCAGCTCGTCGTAGTAGCCGTGTACATCGCCGACGACGTACAGCGGGCCCATGCCCTCGGGCGCGTCGGGGTCCATGGCGGGTTCGGGCACCGGGACGACCGCCGGGCGGTCGATCAGGGTGTCCGTACGGCCCGGGGTGATGACCGGGAGGTCCCGCGCGGTCGGGGTGTACTCCTCGGGCAGCTCGGCCGGCGGCGCCGCGGGGGGCGCGGCCGGAGGTGCGGCGGGGGCACCGGCGGGCAGATGCAGCGGCGGGCCGGCAGGCGGCACGGGGGACCCGGCGGGCGTGCCGGAAGGCACTCCGGGCGGCGGAGCAGGCGCCGGAGTTTCTCCCGCCATGGTTTGCACCATGGGTCCCAGACTGGCCCCCTGAGTCATCGACCCCTCCACCGTCGCGCCGCCGTGCACCTCTCGGACCTTTGCCTGGTCGACGGCGGTCCGCGGTGTCGTGCGCCCATCATAGGAATGCTGGTCGCGGGTTGTGACGCACCCGGGGGTGGTCAATCCGCCAGAGCCCGGCGTTCGCGGCTGATTTGCCCCGGGATCGTGCTGTTTTTTCCGCGGAGAAGAGATCGCCAGATCGTCCGTATGTGGGAGCACCCTCAGTCGCCGGTCGGTCCCCGTGGCGGGCTGACGGTCGTTCTCGGCGACCGTCGCTGGGACGAGGCACGGACGATGAGATCGGTAGGTATGACCTGTTCGATGGGCCGCCCGTTGTCCAGCCCTTCGATGGCGTCGATGAGGATCTGGATGACGGCGGTGCCGATGCGGCGCGGTTTGAGGGACAGCGTGGTGATCGGCGGTTCGGTGGCGGCGTAGAGGGTGGACTCGCTACAGCAGACCAGCAGCAGGTCCTCCGGAACCCGCAGGCCGTAGCGCCGGGCGGCGGCGAGCAGGTCCGTGCCGTTGGGGTCGAAGAGCCCGTAGACGGCGTCCGGGCGGTCCGGGCGGGCCAGCAGCCGGTCGGCGGCGACGGCTCCTGCGCACGGGTCGTGTGCCGGGTAGGACTCGTAGACCGGATCCTGGCCGACCCGCTCGCACCAGTGCAGATAGGCGGTGGTCGACAGCCGGGTGTAGGTGTCGGTGGTGTTGCCCGTGAGGAGTCCGATGCGGCGGGCGCCGGCGTCGGCGAGATGGTCGAGCAGGCCGAGGACGGCCGCCTCGTGATCGTTGTCGACCCAGCCGGTGACGGGCAGCGCGCCGCCGGGGCGGCCGTCGGAGACGACGGGGATGCCGTGCCGGACGAGTTCGGTGACGACCGGGTCGCCGTCGGCGGGGTCGATGACGACCGTGCCGTCGAGGGCGACGTTGGACCACACGTCGTGGCGGGAGGTCGCCGGGAGGATGACCAGCGCATAACCGCGGGCCAGGGCCGCGGAGGTGGCGGCTCTGGCCATCTCGGCGAAGTAGGCGAATTCGGTGAAGGTGAAGGGTTCGTCCCCGTATGTGGTCACGGTCAGGCCGAGGAGGCCTGACTTGCCGGTACGGAGCGTGCGGGCGGCTGCGGACGGGCGGTAGCCCAGCCGGTCGGCCACCTCGCGGACATGGCTACGGGTGGCATCCGGAAGCCGGCCCTTGCCGTTGAGCGCGTCGGAGACAGTCGTGATCGACACACCGGCTGCGGCGGCCACGTCCCGGATGCCCGCCCGCCCCAGCCGGCGGCCGGTCGACCGGCTCACCTGGTGCTTCCCTGCTGCTGTCATGGCGAGCCGATAGTAGGGCTCGGCACGGCAATTCACGGGGGTCGACCAACGTCTGTGGAAAGGCACGTTTCTGCACGGCGATTAATGGCCAATTCCCTGCAAAGTAAAGGGAGTTGGTGTGCATGGTGATCATTCCGGGGGAGGATTTAGGCCTTCGCCTGTCGATCCGTTCCGGTCCCGAAGTGGTCTCAAGTCACCTTGACGGGGGATGCGCGCCACGGCGTAAGCCACCGGCGTGCGTCGGCTCGGGGAGCGCTCCCAGAAGGGATTGCGCGGGGTTCGCCGGAGGGCCCGTCCGGCGGTGGAGAGGCGCCGTCAGCGGGTCAGGGCTGCCGCCGAACGGGTTAATCCTCATAAGGTGTGCAGTATTGGAGATGAGCGGACGGTCGAGGAGGACCTGCGGTGAGCGAGAAGACCCCGAAGCTGCGTGCTGCGCTGGACGGCGTCCCCACCTACAAGCCGGGCCGGCCGGCGGCGGTCGGCGGCCCCGTCACGTACAAGCTGTCCTCCAACGAGAACCCCTATCCGCCGCTGCCGGGGGTCCTGGAGAGCGCGGTGACCGCTGCCGGGTCCTTCAACCGCTACCCGGACATGGCCTGCACGGGCCTGATGGCGGAGCTGTCCGAGCGGTTCTCGGTGCCGGTGGAGCATCTGGCGACGGGCACCGGCTCGGTCGGGGTGGCGCAGCAGCTGGTCCAGGCGACGTCCGGGCCCGGTGATGAAGTGATCTACGCCTGGCGTTCGTTCGAGGCGTACCCGATCATCACCCAGGTCTCCGGTGCCACGTCCGTGCAGGTCCCGCTGACCTCCGGTGAGGTGCACGACCTGGACGCGATGCTGGCCGCGATCACCGACCGGACCCGGTTGATCTTCGTCTGCAACCCCAACAACCCCACCGGCACCGTCGTGCGCCGTGCCGAGCTGGAGTCCTTCCTGGACCGGGTGCCGGCCGATGTGCTGGTGGTGCTGGACGAGGCCTACCGCGAGTTCATCCGGGACGCCGAGGTGCCGGACGGAATCGATCTCTACCGCGACCGCCCCAATGTGTGTGTGCTGCGGACCTTCTCCAAGGCGTACGGCCTGGCGGGGCTGCGGGTCGGTTTCGCGGTGGCCCATGAGCCGGTGGCCGCCGCGCTGCGCAAGACGGCGGTGCCGTTCGGGGTCAGTCAGCTCGCGCAGGAAGCGGCGGTGGCGTCGCTGCGCAGCGAGGGCGCGCTGCTGGAGCGGGTCGATGCGCTGGTGGCCGAGCGGGCGCGGGTGGTGGACGGGCTGCTCGGGCAGGGCTGGACGGTTCCGGAGTCGCAGGCCAACTTCGTCTGGCTGCGGCTGGGGGACCGTACGGTCGACTTCGCCGCGGCCTGCGAGCGGGGCGGGGTCGTCGTGCGGCCGTTCCCTGGTGAGGGGGTGCGGGTGACGATCGGCGAGAGCTCGGCGATGGATCTGTTCCTGCAGGCCGCGGAGGAGTTCCGCAAGGCGCTGTAGGTCGCCGCAAGGACGCCGCACCGAGGCCGTGGGTCTGCCCGACCCACGGCCTCGGTGCGTTTTTGCGCCGACGTGATCGCGGTCACGTACCCCCCGGGGATTGGCCGAAAAGTCATAGGAGATAATTGCTTGTGAATGTGAACGCGTTCACAAGCCCATCCGTTATGCGCCTTTTATTGGGTGCATAAGGGGCATTGCCGTGGTGCCCCACGGCGACGTAAGGAGCACGACATGGAACTGGCGTTGGCGCCAGAGACTCTGGCGCGATGGCAATTCGGCATCACGACCGTCTACCACTTCCTGTTCGTCCCCCTGACGATCTCCCTCGCGGCTCTGGTGGCCGGACTCGAGACCGCATGGGTGCGTACGGGTAAGGAGAAGTACCTCAAGGCCACCAAGTTCTGGGGCAAGCTGTTTCTGATCAACATCGCGATGGGTGTCGTCACCGGCATCGTCCAGGAGTTCCAGTTCGGTATGAACTGGTCCGACTACTCGCGGTTCGTCGGCGACGTCTTCGGTGCTCCGCTGGCCTTCGAGGCGCTGATCGCGTTCTTCTTCGAGTCCACCTTCATCGGCCTGTGGATCTTCGGCTGGGACAAGCTGCCGAAGAAGATCCACTGCTTCTGCATGTGGATGGTCTCGATCGGCACACTGCTCTCCTCGTACTTCATCCTGGCGGCGAACTCCTGGATGCAGCACCCGGTCGGCTACAAGTACAACGCCGCGAACGGCCGTGCCGAGCTGACCGACTTCTGGAAGGTGCTGACCCAGGACACCACCCTGGTCGTCGTCTTCCACACACTGACCGCGGCCTTCCTGACCGGCGCCGCGTTCATGGTCGGCATCTCCGCCTTCCACCTGATGCGCAAGAAGCACATCAAGGTCATGCGGACCTCGCTGCGGCTCGGGCTGATCACGCTGGTCATCGCCGGCGTTCTCACCGCGATCAGCGGCGACTCGCTCGGCAAGGTCATGTTCAAGCAGCAGCCGATGAAGATGGCCGCCGCCGAGGCGCTCTGGGAAACGGAGAAGCCGGCGCCGTTCTCGATCTTCGCCTACGGGGATGTCGACAAGGGCCACAACAAGGTCGCCATCGAGGTTCCCGGTCTGCTCTCCTTCCTCGCCCACAACGACTTCACCTCGCCGGTCCCCGGCATCAACGACGTCAACCGGTCCGAGCAGCAGAAGTTCGGGCCCGGTGACTACCGGCCCAACATCCCGGTCGCCTACTGGGGCTTCCGCTGGATGATCGGCTTCGGGATGTCGTCGTTCGCCATCGGACTTGCCGGGCTGTGGCTCACCCGTAAGAAGTTCTGGCTGGCGCCGGGGCTGCGTACGGGTGACGAGGAACCACCCCGGCTCGCGCTCACCAAGAACAGGGAGCTCGGTGCCCGGCTGAGCAAGTGGTACTGGTCGCTCGCCTTCGTCACCCTCGGCTTCCCGCTCCTCGCCAACTCCTGGGGCTGGATCTTCACCGAGATGGGCCGCCAGCCCTGGGCCGTCTACGGCGTGCTGCGCACCTCGGACGCGGTGTCCCCTGGCGTCTCGCAGGGCGAGGTCCTCACCTCGATGATCGTCTTCACCACGCTCTACGCGATCCTCGCCGTGGTCGAGGTCAAGCTGCTGGTGAAGTACATCAAGGCCGGCCCCCCGGAGCTCAACGACTCCGACCTCAACCCGCCCACCAAGATCGGCGGCGACAGCACGGACGCCGACCGGCCGATGGCCTTCTCGTACTAGGAGGCGACTGTGCAACTCCACGACGTCTGGTTCGTCCTTATCGCCTTTCTCTGGACCGGGTACTTCTTCCTCGAAGGATTCGACTTCGGAATCGGCGTCCTCACCAAGCTCCTCGCCCGTGACCGGCAGGAGAAGCGGGTACTGATCAACACCATCGGGCCGGTCTGGGACGGCAACGAGGTCTGGCTGATCAGTGCGGCCGGTGCGACCTTCGCCGCCTTCCCGGAGTGGTACGCCACTCTCTTCTCCGGCTTCTATCTGCCGCTGCTGCTGATCCTCATCTGCCTGATCCTGCGCGGTGTCGCCTTCGAGTACCGCGTCAAGCGGCCCGAGGAGCGCTGGCAGCGGAACTGGGAGCACACGATCTTCTGGACCTCGCTGCTGCCCGCGGTGCTGTGGGGCGTGATCTTCGGCAACCTCGTGCACGGGGTCAAGATCGATGCCCACAAGGAGTACGTGGGGAGCCTGCTCGATCTGCTGAACCCGTACGCGCTTCTGGGCGGTCTGGTCACGCTGACGCTGTTCACCTTCCATGGCGCGGTGTTCGCCTCGCTGAAGACGGTGGGGGACATCCGGGAGCGGGCGCGCAGGATGGCGGCCGTTCTGGGGCCGATCGCCGCGGTGGTGGCGGTCGGGTTCCTCGGCTGGACGCAGGCCGACAAGGGCGACAGCACCAGCCTGGTCGCCATGATCGTGGCGGTGGTCGCGCTGGTCGCGGCGCTCGGAGCCAACCGGCTCGGGCGCGAGGGCTGGGCGTTCGCCTTCTCCGGCCTCACCGTCGTGGCCGCGGTCACGATGCTCTTCCTGACGCTCTTTCCGAACGTCATGCCGTCCACGCTGAACGAGAGCTGGAACCTCACGGTCAGCAACGCCGCCTCCAGCCCGTACACCTTGAAGATCATGACGTGGGGTGCCGGTTTCGCCGCGCCGCTCGTGATGCTCTACCAAGGGTGGACGTACTGGGTGTTCCGCAAGCGCATCGGCACCCAACACATAGCCGAGGCCCACTAGTTGAGCTGCCGCCCCTCGGGGCGGCCTCAGCAGGAGGGAATGTTTCACGTGAAACCCGTCGACCCGCGTCTGCTCCGCTACGCCCACGCCACCCGCGGCTTCCTGATCGCGGTGGTGGTGCTCGGGCTCGCCGGAGCGGGCCTGGTCGTGGGCCAGGCGATGCTGATCGCCGAGGTCGTGGTCGGAGCGTTCCAGCACGATCTCGCCCTCGGCGCCCTGACCACACCCCTGGTGCTGCTCGCCGCGGTCTCCGCCGGACGCGGCCTGGTCTCCTGGCTGACCGAACTGGCCGCGCACCGCGCCGGTGCGTCGGCCAAGTCCGAGCTGCGGATGCGACTGATCGAGCGGGCGGCCCGGCTGGGTCCGGGCGCGGTGATCGGCCGTACCGGCGGCGGCGCGCAGGTCCCGGAGGTGGCCGGGGCGGAAGCGGTCGGCGCGGGCGGCGCTTCCGGTGCGGGCACCCTGGAGATGCGCACCGGCGAACTCACCGCCCTCGCCACCCGTGGCATCGACGCCTTGGACGACTACTTCGCCCGCTATCTGCCGCAGCTGGGGCTGGCGGTCGTCGTTCCCCTCGCGGTGCTGGCCCGGATCGTCACCGGCGACTGGCTCTCGGCCCTCACGATCGTGCTCACCCTGCCGCTGATCCCGCTGTTCATGATCCTGATCGGCTGGGCCACCCAGTCGCGGATGGACCGTCAGTGGCGACTGCTGGCCCGGCTGTCGGGTCACTTCCTCGATGTCGTCGAGGGCCTGCCCACGCTGAAGGTCTTCGGCCGCGCCAAGGCCCAGGCCGCCGCCATCCGTTCCATCACCGGCGAATACCGTCGGGCGACGCTGCGCACCCTGCGGATCGCCTTTCTCTCCTCCTTCGCGCTCGAACTCCTCGCCACCATCTCCGTCGCACTGGTCGCGGTCGGCATCGGCATGCGGCTGGTGCACGGTGAACTCGACCTCTACACCGGCCTGATGGTGCTGGTGCTGGCACCCGAGGCGTATCTGCCGCTGCGGCAGGTCGGCGCGCAGTACCACGCCGCGGCCGAGGGGCTGTCGGCCGCAGAAGAGATCTTCGCCGTCCTGGAGACCCCGCTGCCGACACCCGGCACCGCGCCCGCGCCCCAGGGCACCGCGCTGGCCGTCGAGGAACTCGTGGTCCGCCACCCGGGACGGACCGCCGACTCGCTCCCCGCGACCTCGTTCGAGGTCCGGCCCGGGGAGACCGTCGCGCTGGTCGGGCCCTCCGGCGCCGGTAAGTCCACCCTGCTGAGCGTGCTGCTCGGCTTCACCGCCCCGTCCGAGGGCCGGGCCCTGGCCGACGGCCACGACATCGCGTCGCTCTCCCCCGAGAGCTGGTGGCAGCGGATCGCCTGGGTGCCGCAGCACCCGCATCTGTTCGCCGGGACCATCGCCGAGAACGTACGGCTGGCGCGGCCGGACGCGGAGGAGGCCGCGGTGCGCACCGCCCTGGGCGACGCGGGCGCGCTGGACTTCGTCGACGCGCTCCCGGACGGGATGGCGACCCGGCTCGGCGAGTCCGGTGCCGGGCTTTCCGCCGGTCAGCGCCAGCGCCTCGCGCTCGCCCGCGCCTTCCTCGCCGACCGCCCGATCCTGCTCCTGGACGAGCCCACCGCGAACCTGGACGGCGCCACGGAGGAGGCGATCGTGGCCGCGGTCCGCCGCCTCGCGGTCGGTCGTACGGTGCTGCTCGTCGTCCACCGTCCGGCGCTGCTGGCGGTGGCGGACCGGGTGGTGCGACTGCCCGGGCCGGCGACCGGGGCCGCGACGCCCGAGGCGTCGGATGCGGTGCGGCGTGCCGGGGCGGCCGCATCGGTGGCGGTGCGTCCCGAGACGGCAGGGGACGCGGTTTCCGGGGACGGCGGAGCCGCCGGGGCCGCTTCCGCGGACCTCGCTTCCGGGTCCGCTTCTGACTCCGCCCGCGGTGCGGCGCTCACCCGGCTTCGGCGGCTGGCCCGTGCCCACCGGGCGCGGTTCGCGCTGGCGCTGCTGCTCGGGAGCCTCGCGCTGGGCAGCGCGGTGGGCCTGATGGCGACGTCCGGCTGGCTGATCTCGCGCGCGGCGCAGCAGCCGCCGGTGCTGTATCTGATGGTGGCGGTGACCGCGACCAGGGCGTTCGGCATCGGGCGCGCGGTCTTCCGGTACGCCGAGCGGCTGGTCGCCCACGACACGGTGTTCCGGATGCTCGCCGACGTGCGCGTCGCCGTCTTCCAGCGGCTGGAGCGACTGGCGCCCGCCGGGCTCAGGGAGCGCAGCCGGGGCGATCTGCTGTCGCGGCTGGTGGCCGATGTCGACGCGGTGCAGGACTACTTTCTGCGCTGGCTGCTGCCCGTCGGTGCGGCGGTGCTGGTCGGCGCCGGTGCGGTCGGTTTCACCGGATGGCTGTTGCCGGAGGCCGGGGCGATCCTCGCCGGCGGGCTGCTGCTCACGGGGGCGGCGGTGCCGGTGCTCTCCGGTGCGCTGGCCCGCCGTGCGGAGCGCCGGCTGGCGCCCGCCCGCGGACGGCTCGCCACCCGGGTCGTCGATGTGCTCACCGGTACCGCCGAGTTGACGGTGGCCGGCGCCCTGGGGGTCCGTACGGAGTCGGTGCGGCGCGCGGACCGGGAGCTGACCCGGATCGCCTCCCGCTCGGCCACCGTGGCCGGGACCGGCGCCGGGCTGTCGGCGCTGCTGTGCGGGCTGACGGTCGCGGCGTCGGCGGTGGCCGGTGTCCAGGCCGTGCACGCGGGCCGGCTGACGGGGGTGGCGCTGGCGGTCGTCGTGCTGACGCCGCTGGCCGCGTTCGAGGCGGTGGCGGGGCTGCCGCTCGCCGTGCAGTACCGCCGGCGCACCCGGCACGCCGCCGAGCGGGTCTTCGAGGTGCTGGACGCGCCGGAGCCGGTGTCCGAGCCGGTCACCCCGGCAGCCGCTCCCGCGACGCCGTTCCCGCTGGCCGTACGGGAGCTGACCGCACGCCACCCGGGACAGGACCGTCCGGCGCTGGACGGCATCGGCTTCACGCTGACGGCCGGGCACCGGCTCGCCGTCGTGGGCGCGTCCGGCTCCGGGAAGACCACGCTGGCGCAGGTGCTGCTGCGTTTCCTGGACGAGGAGTCGGGCACCTACACGCTGGGCGGCACGGCCGCCCGGGAGATGGCCGGTGACGCGGTGCGGCGGCTGGTGGGGCTGTGTGCGCAGGACGCACACCTCTTCGACAGCTCGCTGCGGGAGAACCTCCGGCTCGCCCGCCCGGAGGGCCGGGATGCCGCGGACGCCGACCAGGATCTGTGGGAGGCGCTCGGCCGGGCGCGGCTCGCGGACTGGGTGCGCGGGCTGCCCGCGGGGCTGGACACCATGATCGGGGAGCGCGGTGCCCGGCTGTCCGGTGGCCAGCGGCAGCGGCTGGCGCTGGCCCGTGCGCTGCTCGCCGACTTCCCGGTGCTCGTCCTGGACGAGCCCGCCGAGCATCTCGACCTGGCCACCGCCGACGCGCTGACCGCCGATCTGCTGACCGCGACCGAGGGCCGTACGACGGTCCTGATCACCCACCGGCTCACCGGCCTCGACGCGGTCGACGAGGTGCTGGTCCTGGACGGCGGGCGGGCCGTGCAGAGCGGGACGTACGCGGAGCTGGCCGTGGCCGACGGCCCGTTCCGGCGGATGCTGGAGCGCGAGCGGGCGGTGGACGCGGCGTACGGCGAGGCCCAGCCGGTGGGGTAGCGCCGGGGCCGGGCGGCGGCGGGAGCGGCGGCCGGCCGGTCACCTGCGGGTGCCGGTCGGTGGCGTGCAGGGCCCGGCCGACCGCCGCCGTCGCAAACTGGACTTTCCCCAGAAAACCGCCCTTATTAGGCTCATGGCATGGCAGCCACGACAGGACCACCACCCTCAGACCCCAGGGACCTCGGGAGCGGTGGCCCGGGTGCGGTCCCCGACCCCATGGACGCCGCCACCGAGGCGACCCGCAGTCTGCGCGGACTGTCGACCGAGCTGACCGCCCGGGTGCCGCAGTTGCTGGAGGCGATGCGCACGGTCGGCGCGGGGCTCGATCTGCACAGCACCCTCGACCGGATCGTGGAGACCGCCGCCGAACTCGCCGACGCCCGCTATGCGGCGATCGGGATCATCGACGAGGCCCGCGAGGGGCTGTCGGACTTCGTGACGTACGGCGTGACCCCGCAGCAGCACGAACGGATCGGCGCGCTGCCCGACGGCCACAAGGGGCTGCTGGGTGCCCTCATCCACGACCCCAAGCCGCTGCGCCTCGACGACCTCACGAAGGACGCCCGCTCGGCCGGTTTCCCGCCGGGGCACCCGCCGATGCGGACGTTCCTCGGGGTGCCGATCCGCGTCCAGGGCGACATCTTCGGCAACCTCTATCTGACGGAGAAGCGCGACGGCGGGGTGTTCAGCGAGGAGGACCTGCACATGGTGCGGGTGCTGGCCACCGAGGCCGGGATCGCGATCGGCAACGCCCGGCTG
>Ga0207426_1001178_pt1 | contig 23387 bp, 20 predicted proteins | sample AraplaMF_Cvi_mMS_FD_184265 | JGI IMG/M metagenome (GOLD analysis project Ga0207426, IMG submission 184265) | Arabidopsis root microbial communities from the University of North Carolina, USA - plate scrape MF_Cvi_mMS (SPAdes) (version 2) | ecosystem: Host-associated > Plants > Roots > Endosphere... | reverse complement strand
CCTCACGGCCATCAACCACGGCCCGCACCACACCTTCCGCGGGTACGCGGCCGGCGCGGTGGACTACATCTCCAAGCCGTTCGACCCCTGGGTGCTGCGCGCCAAGGTCTCGGTGTTCGTCGAGCTGTACATGAAGAACTGCCAACTGCGGGAGCAGGCCTCCCTGCTGAGGCTGCAGCTGGAGGGCGGGCGGCCGAGCGCCGACGAGGCGCGGGAGTCCGCTGGGCTGCTCGCCGAGCTCTCCGCGCGGCTGGCCGCGGTCGAGGAACAGGCCGAGGCGCTCTCCAAGCAGCTGGACGAGACGGCGGATGCGGCGGCGGTCGCCACGGCGGCCCATCTGGAACGCAAACTGACCGGTCTGCGCCGGGCGCTGGATGCTCTGGAACCGGGGTCGGGCAGCGCCGCGGGGTGACTGACGCCCTTTCATGAGGCCGATGCGCGACACGTTCGGGTGAAGCGCCGTGCGCTCGTGTGATGTCCGCCTTCGCCTGTAATCTCGTCGCCATGGCCTCACGTACGTCCGGCAAGGGAACCCAGAGCACGGCGGGCCCCTCGAAGCAGCGCGCCGGACGGACCGCGGGCGCCGCCAAGAAGACCGCCGCCAAGAAGGCGCCCGCCAAGCCGCCGGTCAAGAAGACCGCGGCCGCGAAGAAGGCACCGGCCAAGAGGGCCCCTGCCAAGAAGGCTCCGGCCAAGAAGGCCGCGCCCCGACCGGCGCCGTCACCCACCGGCGGTCTCTACCGCCTCGTCCGTGCCTGCTGGCTCGGGGTGGCGCACGCCATCGGGGCGGTGTTCCGCGGCATGGGCCGCGGCGCGAAGAACCTCGACCCGGCGCACCGCAAGGACGGGCTGGCGCTGCTGCTGCTCGGCCTGGCGCTGGTCATCGCGGCCGGTACGTGGTCCAACCTCAGCGGCCCGGTCGGCGACCTCGTCGAGCTGCTGGTGACCGGGGCGTTCGGCCGGCTCGACCTGGTCGTGCCGATACTGCTGGGCGGCATCGCGATCCGCCTCATCCGGCACCCCGAGCGGCCGGAGGCCAACGGCCGGATCGTCATCGGGCTGTCCGCACTCGTCGTCGGTGTGCTGGGGCAGGTCGCCATGGCGTGCGGCTCGCCGGGCCGGGACGACGGCCTGGCCGCCATACAGGACGCGGGCGGCTACCTCGGGTGGGTCGCGTCCAAGCCGCTGATCTTCACCGTGGGGCAGACCCTGGCCGTGGCGCTGCTGGCGCTGGTGACCCTCTTCGGGCTGCTGGTGGTCACCGCGACGCCGGTGAACGCCATCCCGCAGCGGCTGCGGGCGCTCGGCATCCGGCTGGGCGTGGTGGCGCCCGCGGAGCCCGAGGAGTTCTTCGACGAGTTCGAGGACGCCGCGGAGGAGTGGCGCGAGCAGCCGGCCCGCGCACCGCGCCGCCGCGCCGCCGCGCCGGCCGCGAGCGACCCCGACGCGATAGAGGAGGCGGCCCTGGCCCAACGGCGCCGCCCGCGCCGGTCCTCCGTACAACCCGACGCCGACCGGCCGATGGACGCGGTGGACGTCGCCGCGGCGGCCGCGGCGGCGCTGGACGGCGCGGTGCTGCACGGCGTGCAGCCCTCCCCGCTCGTCGCCGGGCTCAGCAGCAGCATCTCCGGGGAGCGCCGGGGGAACGACGGCGAGCACACCGCGGGGGAGAGCGGTACGGTGCCGCCGGCCCGCGGGGCGCAGCCCAAGCCGTCCGCGACCGAGGACACCCCGTCCGTACCGGACTTCACCAAGGCGCCGCCGGAGCCGTCCGGCGCGCTGCCGGCCCGCGCCGAGCAGCTCCAGCTGGCCGGCGACATCACCTACTCGCTGCCCTCGCTGGACCTGCTCTCGCGCGGCGGTCCCGGCAAGACCCGCAGCGCCGCCAACGACGCCATAGTGACCGCGCTGACCACGGTCTTCCAGGAGTTCAAGGTCGATGCGGCGGTCACCGGGTTCACCCGCGGCCCGACCGTCACCCGCTACGAGGTCGAGCTCGGCCCGGCGGTCAAGGTCGAGAAGATCACCGCGCTGGCCAAGAACATCGCCTACGCCGTGGCCAGCCCCGACGTCCGGATCATCAGCCCGATCCCCGGCAAGTCCGCGGTCGGCATCGAGATCCCCAACACCGACCGCGAGATGGTCAACCTCGGCGATGTGCTGCGGCTGGCCGACGCCGCGGGCGACGAGCACCCGATGCTGGTGGCGCTCGGCAAGGACGTCGAGGGCGGCTACGTCATGGCCAACATGACGAAGATGCCGCACGTCCTGGTGGCCGGTGCCACCGGATCCGGAAAGTCCTCCTGCATCAACTGCCTGATCACCTCGGTCATGGTGCGGGCCACGCCGGAGGACGTCCGGATGGTGCTGGTCGACCCCAAGCGCGTCGAGCTGACCGCGTACGAGGGCATCCCGCACCTGATCACGCCGATCATCACCAACCCCAAGCGGGCCGCCGAGGCGCTGCAGTGGGTGGTGCGCGAGATGGACCTGCGCTACGACGACCTCGCGGCCTACGGCTTCCGGCACATCGACGACTTCAACGAGGCGGTGCGCAGCGGCAAGGTCAGCTCGCCCGAGGGCAGCGAGCGGGAGCTGGCGCCGTACCCGTATCTGCTGGTGATCGTCGACGAGCTGGCGGACCTGATGATGGTCGCCCCGCGCGACGTGGAGGACTCCATCGTCCGCATCACCCAGCTCGCCCGCGCGGCGGGCATCCATCTGGTGCTCGCCACCCAGCGCCCCTCCGTCGACGTGGTCACCGGCCTGATCAAGGCCAATGTGCCCTCCCGGCTCGCGTTCGCCACCTCCTCGCTCGCCGACAGCCGGGTCATCCTCGACCAGCCGGGTGCCGAGAAGCTGATCGGCAAGGGCGACGGGCTGTTCCTGCCGATGGGGGCCAACAAGCCGGTCCGCATGCAGGGCGCGTTCGTGACCGAGGAAGAGGTCGCGGCGGTCGTCCAGCACTGCAAGGACCAGATGGCGCCGGTCTTCCGCGACGACGTCACGGTCGGCACGGCGAAGAAGAAGGAGATCGACGAGGACATCGGCGATGACCTCGACCTGCTGTGCCAGGCCGCTGAGCTGGTGGTTTCCACCCAGTTCGGGTCGACGTCGATGCTCCAGCGCAAGCTGCGGGTGGGCTTTGCGAAGGCCGGCCGGCTGATGGACCTGATGGAGTCGCGCAACATCGTCGGGCCGAGCGAGGGGTCCAAGGCTCGTGACGTTCTTGTGAAGCCTGATGAGCTGGATGGAGTGCTGGCGGTGATCCGGGGGGAGGCTACGGAGTAGCACAGACATCCGGGTCGCACGGACGAGAGAAGAAGGCAAGAAGAAAGCAACCGTTTCTGCTGCCGCGACGTCAAGTTGAGGGAGATGAGGGAACGATGCCGCACCATCCAGCCCGAGGGCACCGCCGACGGCGTTCCGATGGCGTACAAAGTCCGCTCTCCCGCTTGCCCGACCCTTTCGCTCCACCCCTAGACTGAACTTCCAGCAGGTGGCTACACGCTCGAAAGGCGCCCCCGTGTCCATCGGCAACTCCCCCGAAGCAGACCGGCCTTCCGTCGGTGCTGCCCTCCAGAAGGCCCGTATCGGAGCGGGACTGACCGTCGAAGAGGTCAGTACGACGACACGGGTGCGCATCCCCATCGTGCACGCGATCGAGCAGGACGACTTCTCCCGCTGCGGCGGCGACGTCTACGCCCGGGGGCACATCCGGGCGCTCGCCCGCGCCGTCTCCCTCGATCCCGGACCGCTGATCGACCAGTTCGACGCCGAGCACGGCGGACGGCCCGCGCCGACCCCCGCCGCACCGCTCTACGAGGCCGAGCGGATCCGCTCCGAGCCGCGCCGCCCCAATTGGACCGCGGCGATGGTCGCGGCGATCGTCGCGGTGGTCGGGTTCGTGGGCTTCACGCTCTTCACGGGCGGCGACAAGAGCGACGACGGCCCGATCGCGGCCCACGACGCCAACGCGAAGCCGGCGCCGGCGCCCACCCGCCACCCCTCGACCATCAAGCCGCCCGTCAAGCCCGATCCCTCCGACAGCGCCGTCGCCGGACTGCCGAAGGACAAGGTCACGATCAAGGTGACCGCCCGTGACGGCCAGAGCTGGGTCTCCGCCAAGGACGCCAACGGCAAGCTCCTGGAGGACGGGCTGCTCAAGAAGGGCGAGTCCAAGACCATCACCGACAAGGAACGCATCGACCTGGTCCTCGGGAACGCCGGAGCCGTACAGCTGTACGTCAACGGCAAGGAGGTCAAGAAGGTCGGCGACAAGGGCACGGTGGAGCGGCTGAGCTATACGCCGGGTGACCCCCAGGCGGGCTGAGAACCGGTTCGCCGGGGGCGTGTGCCGCTCGGTCCGGGCCCTCGGGGCGGGCTGCGGAGACCTGCGCGCCAAGGGGGTGGCCCGGACAAAGTAGGCTGAGCCCCATGCCCGAACGCCGTACCGTCGCCCTCGTCACTCTTGGCTGCGCCCGTAACGAGGTGGACTCGGAGGAGCTCGCAGGCCGCCTGGCAGCGGACGGCTGGGACCTCGTCGAGGAAGCCGCCGATGCCGATGTCGCCGTCGTCAACACCTGTGGATTCGTCGAGGCCGCGAAGAAGGACTCCGTCGACGCCCTGCTGGAAGCCAACGATCTGAAGGATCACGGCAGAACCCAGGCCGTGGTGGCCGTCGGCTGCATGGCCGAGCGCTACGGCAAGGAGCTCGCCGAGGCGCTGCCCGAGGCCGACGGCGTGCTCGGCTTCGACGACTACAGCAGCATCTCCGACCGCCTGCAGACCATCCTCAACGGCGGCATCCACGCCGCCCACACCCCGCGCGACCGCCGCAAGCTGCTGCCGATCAGCCCGGCCGAGCGCCAGGCCTCCGCCGGTGTCGCGCTGCCCGGCCACGCCCAGACCGGATCCGACGAGCCGGCTGCGCCGGCGGCCCCGCCCGAGGACCTGCCGGAGGGCGTCGCGCCCGCCTCCGGGCCGCGCGCGCCGCTGCGCCGCCGGCTCGGCAGCAGCCCCGTGGCCTCGGTGAAGCTGGCCTCCGGCTGCGACCGGCGCTGCTCGTTCTGCGCGATCCCGTCCTTCCGCGGCTCCTTCATCTCGCGCCGGCCCTCCGACGTGCTCGGCGAGACCCGCTGGCTGGCCGGGGAGGGCGTCAAGGAGATCATGCTGGTCTCCGAGAACAACACCTCCTACGGCAAGGACCTCGGCGACATCCGGCTGCTGGAGACGCTGCTGCCGGAGCTGGCGGCCGTCGACGGCATCGAGCGGATCCGGGTCAGCTACCTGCAGCCCGCCGAGATGCGCCCCGGCCTGATCGACGTCCTGACCGGCACCGACAAGGTCGCGCCCTACTTCGACCTGTCCTTCCAGCACTCGGCGCCCGGTGTGCTGCGCTCCATGCGGCGCTTCGGCGGCACCGACAGCTTCCTGGGGCTGCTGGAGACGATCCGGACGAAGGCGCCGCAGGCCGGTGCCCGCTCCAACTTCATCGTCGGCTTCCCCGGGGAGAGCGAGGGCGACCTCGCGGAGCTGGAGCGCTTCCTCACCGAGGCGCGGCTGGATGCCATCGGCGTCTTCGGCTACTCCGACGAGGACGGCACCGAGGCCGCGTCGTACGGGGACAAGGTCGATCCGGACGTGGTCGCCGAGCGGCTGGCGCGGGTCTCGCGGCTGGCCGAGGAGCTGACCGCGCAGCGCGCCGAGGAGCGGATTGGTGAGACGCTGCGGGTGCTGGTCGACCGGACCGACGACGAGGACGGCATCGTCGGGCGGGCCGCGCACCAGGCGCCGGAGACCGACGGCGTCACCCTGCTGTCGACCGACCAGGAGCTGGCGCCCGGTCGTATGGTCGAAGCAAAGGTGGTCGCGAGCGAAGGCGTGGATCTCGTCGCGGAGGTGCTGTCGGTGGAGGGCACGGGGTGTACCGAGGAGGCGGCCAGATGAGCGGAGTCCCGGCTTCCGCAACCGGCGGCCCGCGCTCGGCGCCGGCCGTCCGGCAGGCCGGGCTGTGGAACATCGCCAACCTCCTGACGATGTTGCGGCTGGTGCTGGTCCCGGCCTTCGTGCTGCTGCTGATGCACGACAACGGAACGGACCCCGTCTGGCGCGTCTTCGCCTGGGCCGCCTTCGCCGTCGCCATGATCACCGATGTCTTCGACGGGCATCTGGCGCGCACGTACAACCTGGTCACCGACTTCGGCAAGATCGCGGACCCGATCGCGGACAAGGCGATCATGGGCGCGGCGCTGATCTGTCTGTCGGTGCTGGGCGATCTGTCCTGGTGGGTGACCGGCGTGATCCTCTTCCGGGAGCTCGGCATCACGCTGATGCGGTTCTGGGTGATCAAGCACGGGGTCATTCCGGCCAGCCGGGGCGGCAAAATCAAGACATTGGCGCAGGGCACCGCCGTGGGCATGTACGTCCTGGTGCTGACCGGGCCGCTGGCGACCTTCCGCTGGTGGGTGATGGCGGTGGCCGTCGCGCTGACCGTGGTCACCGGTCTCGACTACGTCCGGCAGGCCGTGGTGCTGCGCCGGGCCGGGCTGGCCCGGGAGCGCGCCGAGCGGGACGCGGCCCGGTGAACGGGCCGGGTTCTGCCGCGGCCGGGGCGCTGGAGCTGCTCGCCGGGCGCGGTCAGAGCCTGGCGGTGGCCGAATCGCTGACCGGCGGACTGGTGGCGGGCGCGCTGACCGCCGTCCCCGGGGCCTCACGGGTCGTGCGCGGCTCGGTCACGGCGTACGCCACCGACCTCAAGCGGGAGGTGCTGGGCGTGGACGGCGCCCTGCTGGCCGCGCGCGGGGCCGTGGACGGCGAGGTCGCGCGGCAGATGGCGAGCGGTGTGCGGCGGGTGCTGGGTGCCGACTGGGGCATCGCCACCACGGGGGTGGCCGGCCCCGATCCCCAGGACGGATACCCGGTGGGCACGGTTTTCGTGGCGGTTCAGGGGCCGGGCGGTGCCGGGCGGGTGCGGCGGCTGGCGCTGGAGGGCGACCGTGACCGGATCCGGCTGGACACCATTGACGCCGTGCTCGCAATGCTGTTGAGCGAACTGACAGAAAATACGCGGGCACAGGATACGGAACAACACGGGGGGAATGGATGTTTGCAGCCCTGAGTGAACACGTACTTGCACCCCGCACGCCCACAGCCCGAGGCGGTACGGTGGGGCGAGAAGGATCCGGATCCGAGGTCCGAGGAGGGAGCCAGCGATGATTCTGCTTCGTCGCCTGCTGGGTGACGTGCTGCGCCGACAGCGTCAGCGCCAGGGCCGAACCCTGCGCGAGGTCTCTTCCTCCGCCCGGGTATCGCTCGGCTATTTGTCCGAGGTGGAGAGGGGGCAGAAGGAGGCGTCCTCCGAACTGCTCTCGTCGATCTGTGACGCGCTGGACGTGCGCATGTCCGAGCTCATGCGGGAGGTCAGCGACGAGCTGGCACTCGCCGAGCTGGCAGCGTCCGCGGCCGCGAGCGACCCGGTGCCCGCACCGGTGCGGCCGAAGCTCAATTCGGTGTCCGTCACGTCCCTGGCCGGTGTGCCGGAGGAGCGCGTGACCATCAAGTCCCCGGCCGACGTCGTGGATGTCGTCGCGGCCTGACACCCCTTTCGTACGCAGCAGAGCCCCGGCGGGCAGCAGCCCGCCGGGGCTCTGTGCTGCCGGGCGCGGGCCGCGCCGCGCGGCGGCCCCGGTGTTCCCGGGGCGGTGCCCGGCCGGACCGTCCGGGCGGCTCGGACAGGCGATTCATTTGTACGATGGCTAAATCGGATATATCGCCTGAATCAGGAGTGTCTGCATGTCTGTCGTCAAGAGCACACTGTCCGACGAAGACCGCGGCGTCGTCGGGGCCGCTCTGCAGGGCGCGCTCGTCGACCTGGTGGACCTCTCCCTCGTCGCGAAGCAGGTGCACTGGAACGTCGTCGGGCCCCGCTTCCGCTCCGTGCACCTCCAGCTCGACGAGGTGGTCGCCACCGCACGGCAGCATGCCGACACGGTGGCCGAGCGGGCGTCGGCGATCGGGGTGTCGCCCGACGGGCGGGCCGTCACCGTCGCCAAGACCAGCGGCATCAGCGAGATCACGGACGGCTGGATCAAGGACGGCGACGTGGTGCGGGCGATGGTGGAGGCGCTGAGCGCGGTCATCGGCCGGATGCGCGAGCGGATCACCGCCACCGCGGATCCGGACCCGGTCAGCCAGGACATCTTCATCGGGCTGACCGCCGACCTGGAGAAGCACCACTGGATGTTCCAGGCCGAGGCCCACTGACCGGCCGCGGCGCCCGCTGAGGCCCGGTACGCGGCGTGCCCGCCCGGTCGGCGGCGGCCGGTGCGGGGGCTCGCGGCGGCGCGGTCCGTTCCGGGGCTTGCGGGGCCGGCCGCACGCCGGAAATGCCCCGGTGCGCCCTCCCGCCGGGCGGCGGGGCCCGTCTAGCGTCGGCCGGAGGAGGCAGCCATGGGGTGGCGTGATGTCGCGGCCGGCGGGGCGAACGGCCGCCGTCCGCGGGCCGTACCGGGCCGCTGGATATCCCGGGCCGTCGTCGGGGTGCTGTGGTGGTGGGCCGCGCTCCGGCTGGTGGTCTGGCCGCAGTCGGCGGGGGTGGTCGAGGGGGTGGTGGCGCTCGGCGGCTGGGGCCTGAGCCTGCTGCCGGTGCACTGTGTTCCGCGGACGGACGGGGACGGCGGCTGGCGCCGGGCCGTGGTCCGGACGGTCCGGGGGGTGCGCGGGGCGCGGGGGGTCTGCGGGGCGGTCCTCACCAGGGCATGGCGACGCCGCCGTTCGGGCGGAGGATCTGGCCGGTCATGAAGGACGAGGCGTCCGACGCGAGGTGCAGCACCGTGTGCGCGATGTCCTCCGGCTCGCCGACCCGGCCCAGCGGGGACATCCGGATCATCGGCCCCTCCGCCTGCTGCTGCGCCTGTGCGGTGTGGCGCTCGGTCATCGGCGTACGGACCCAGCCCGGGGCGACGGCGTTGACGCGGATGCCGTGCCGGCCCACTTCCGTGGCCAGGGTCCTGGTCAGCTGGACGACGGCCGCCTTGGCGGCGCCGTAGCAGAGCAGGCCGGGGGCGCCGGTGTCGATCGCGCCGGACGCCATGTTCACCAGGGAGCCCGCGGCGGCGGTGGCGATCATTGCGCGGGCGGCCTCCTGGCAGCCGTACAGCACGCCCTTGAAGTTGGTGGCCCAGATCCGGTCCAGGTCCTCGTCCGCGGTCTCCAGGACGGGGGAGGAGTGCATGATCCCGGCGATGTTCGCCATCACGTCGAGCCGGCCGGTGGCGTCGCGGGCGGCGTCGACGACGGCGGCGATCTCCTCGCGCCGGGTGACGTCGAGGCGGTGGGCGTGCGCCGAGCCCCCGGCGGCGGTGATCGCCGCGGCGGTCGCCTCGACGCCGTGCTCGTCGAGGTCGGCGCAGTGGACGGTGGCCCCGGCCTCGGCGAGGAGGACGGCGGTGGCGCGGCCGATGCCGCCTGCCGCGCCCGTGACGATCGCGGTGCGGCCCGTGAGGTCGTACGCCGTGAAGGGCATGGGGCGAGGGTAGGGAGAGATCTGACGGTGCGTCAATTAGTGGGACGTGAGGCGCCGCTCGCTCAGTCGGCGGGCCGGGTGTCCGGCGGGCCGGAGGCGGGCTGGCAGACGGGGCACCAGTAGGTGACGCGGTCCTGGGCGGCGGGATCCTGGTCGGCCGAGCGGATTGCTGTGCCGCAGCGCAGACAGGGGTGGCCGGCCCGGCCGTAGACCCACAGTCTGCGGTCGGGGCGGCCTCTCCCGCCGCCCTCGAAGGGGCCGGGCCGATGCCCCCAGGGGGTGGTGCTGCGGGCGGGGCGGAGCTTGTTGGCTTCGAGGAGCTTCTTGGCGAGTGCGGGCAGGCGCTCGGGCCGGGGCAGCCGGCCCACGGGGAGCCAGGGGGAGGCGCGCAGCAGGAAGCAGAGCTCGGACTTGTAGACGTTGCCGATGCCGGCGAGATTGCGCTGGTCGAGCAGGGCCTCGCCGAGGGCCCGCTCCGGGGCGGAGAGCAGCCGGTCGAGGGCCTGTGCCGGGTCCCAGTCGGGGCCGAGGAGATCGGGGCCCAGGTGGCCGACGACCCGGGACTCGTCGGTGGTGCGCAGCAGGTCGAGAACGGGGAGGCGGTAGCCGACGGCGGTGTGCTCCACGGTGCCGAGGATCGCCCGGATCTGGTGGGCCGGACCGCCGCGCCAGCGCTCGTCCGGGGCGTAGACCTGCCAGGCGCCGTCCATCCGCAGATGGGAGTGGAGGGTGAGGCCGCCCTCGAAGCGGGTGAGGAGGTGCTTGCCGCGGGGGACCACGTCCAGCACCTCGCGGCCGGTCAGGTCCACCGTCGCGAGCCGGGGGACGCGCAGGTCGCAGCGGGTCAGCGGCCGGCCGGCCAGCGCCTCGCCGAGCCGCCGGGCCACGCGCCAGACGGTGTCGCCTTCGGGCATGCCACCATCATGCCCGGCGGGGGTGGGCGGCCGCTGATTCCCCTCACCCGCGCAGTCGCAGCCCCCTCGGGGTCGGATGGAAGCCGGCGGACTCCAGGGTGGTGGCGTAGGGAGAGGTGAGCGCGGAGGTGCCGTTGATGCGTTCGGTGGTGATGGTGCCCAGGGCGCCGGCGCGGGCGGCATCCGTGAGGGCCTCGACGGCGAGGCGGAGGCGGGGGTCCGCGGCGGCCGGGGCCGGGTCGTCGCCGAGCGGCCAGATGAGCAGGGTCTTGCCGCCGCGCTCCATATAGAGCGTCAGCTCGCCGTCGACGAGGACGACCAGGGAGCCCGCCTTGCGGCCGGGCTTGTGGGTCGAGCCCTCGGGCGGTTCGGGCCAGGACAGGGCGGCGCCGTAGGCGTTCGCCGGGTCGGCGGCGGCCAGCACGAGCGCGCGCTGCGGGCCGTCGCGCCGGGACCGCGGCGGGCCGCCGTCGGGCAGGGCGTCCTCGGTGGTGCGCTCGCGCTGGGTGCTGACCGCGCGCAGCCGGTCCACCGCGCCGTCCATCGCGAACTGGGCGGCGCCCAGCCCCTCGACCACATAGCCGCGCCGGGCCTGGCCGGACTCCTCGAAGGCGGCCAGCACGCGGTACGCGGCGGAGAAGCCGCCTTCGACGCCCTCGGCGGCGACCGCGCCGCGGGTGACGATGCCGTGCCGGTCCAGGAGGGTGCGGGCCAGGGCGTGGGCCCGGTGGGTGGGTTCCGGTTCGGCGGCGGGCAGCAGCGACCAGCGGCCGCCCACGGTCGGCGGGCCGGAGCGGGAGGCGGTGGGGCGGCCGGCGCGGCCCGCTGCCGCGGTCAGCGAGCCGTATCGGCCGCGGGGGGCGGCCCGGCGGGCGCGATGCGCGGTCGAGCCGGCCGTGCGGCCCGAGCCCAGGAGGGCGCGCAGCGGGGCCAGGGTGTCGTTGGTGAGCCGGCCCGACCAGGCCAGGTCCCACAGGGCGTCGGCGAGCTGGGAGTCGGTGGCCTCGGGGTGGGTGGTGGCGCGGACCTGGTCGGCGAGCTGGCGGAAGAACAGGCCGTATCCGGGGGCGAGGGCGGTCAGCAACGACTCGTGCAGCGCGGTGAGTTCCAGCGGGAGGGGCTGCGGCAGCAGGAGCGGGGCGGTGTCGGCGAGGTACAGGGAGAGCCAGCCGTCCTTGCCGGGGAGCGCGCCGGCGCCGGCCCACACCACCTCGCCGGTGGCGGTGAGTTCGTCCAGCAGGGCGGGGGTGTAACCGCCGACGCGGGAGGGCAGCACCAGCTTCTCCAGGGCGGAGGCGGGCACGGGGGCGCCCTGGAGCTGCTCGACGGCGCGCACCAGGCCGTCGATCCCGCGCAGGCTGTGCGACGAGCCGCCGAGCGGGGCGGGCACTCCGCTCGCCGGAGCCGGCCGGGGAGCGCCGAGGTGCTGCCACTGCGGGAGGAAGGCGGCGAGCGCGGCGGGCGGCACCGGCTCCAGCTCCTCGCGCAGCGCGGCGAGCGAGCGGCGGCGCAGCCTGCGCAGCACCTGGGCGTCGCACCACTCCTGGCCGATGCCTGCGGGGTGGAACTCCCCCTGGACGACCCGGCCGGCCGCGGCGAGCAGATGCAGCGCGCCGTCGGTGACGGCCGTGCCGAGACCGAAGCGGGCGGCGGCCTGTTCGGAGGTGAACGGGCCGTGGGTGCGGGCGTAGCGGGACAGCAGGTCGCCCAGCGGGTCCTTGACCGGTTCCGTGAACGACTCGGGGACGCCGACCGGCAGGGCCGTGCCCAGGGCGTCGCGGAGCCGGCCGGCGTCCTCGACGGCGGCCCAGTGGTCCTTCCCGGCGATCCGCACCGACAGGGCCCGGCGGGCGGCGGCCAGCTCCCGGGGCCAGGCCGGATCCGCGCCGCGCTCGGCCAGCTCGGCGTCGGTCAGCGGCCCGAGCAGCCGCAGGACGTCGGCGACGCCCTCGACGTCCTTGACCCGCCGGTCGTCCGTGCGCCACTGCAGCTCGCGCTCCAGCTCGGCCAGCACCTCGGCGTCCAGCAGCTCGCGCAGCTCGGCCTGGCCCAGCAGCTCGGCCAGCAGCCGGGAATCCAGGGAGAGGGCGGCGGCGCGGCGCTCGGCGAGCGGGGAGTCGCCCTCGTACAGGAACTGGGCGACATAGCCGAACAGGAGCGAGCGGGCGAACGGGGACGGCTCGGGGGTGGTGACCTCCACGAGCCGGACCCGGCGGGCCTCGATGTCCCCCATCAGCTCCGACAGGCCCGGTACGTCGAAGACGTCCTGGAGGCATTCGCGGACGGCCTCCAGCACGATCGGGAAGGAGCCGAACTCGCTCGCCACCTGGAGCAGCTGGGCGGCGCGCTGCCGCTGCTGCCACAGCGGGGTGCGCTTGCCGGGGCTGCGGCGCGGCAGCAGCAGGGCCCGGGCGGCGCACTCCCGGAACCGGGAGGCGAACAGCGCGGAGCCGCCCACCTGGTCCGTGACGATCTGGTCGACCTCGCCGTGCTCGAAGGCGACATCGGCCGCCCCCACGGGGGACTGCTCGGGGTCGTACTCCGTGCCGCGGGCGGCCGGGCCCGGGCCGGCGGCCGGATCGAAACCGCCGTCGCCGTCCAGGAGGTCGAGGCCCAGCAGATCGGCGTCCGGCAGCCGCAGCACGATGCCGTCGTCGGCGTGCATCACCTGGGCGTCCATGCCGTAGCGCTCGGCGAGGCGGGCGCCGAGGGCCAGCGCCCACGGCGCGTGGACCTGGGCGCCGAAGGGGGAGTGGATGACCACCCGCCAGTCGCCGAGCTCGTCACGGAACCGCTCCACGACGATCGTGCGGTCGTCGGGGACATGGCCGCAGGCCTGCTTCTGCTCGGCGAGGTAGCTCAGCACATTGGCGCACGCCCAGTCGTCCAGCCCGGCGGCGGACAGCCGGGACCGGGCGTCCGCTGGGCCGAGGGCGCCCAGTTCGCGCAGGAACGCGCCGAGCGCACGGCCGAGTTCGAGGGGACGGCCCAGTTGGTCGCCCTTCCAGAAGGGCAGCCGTCCCGGTACGCCGGGGGCGGGGGTGACCAGCACCCGGTCGCGGGTGATGTCCTCGATGCGCCAGGAGGTCGTGCCGAGCGTGAAGACATCGCCGACGCGGGACTCGTAGACCATCTCCTCGTCGAGCTCGCCCACCCGTCGCCCGCCACCCCCCTTGCCGGAGTCGCCGCCCGCCAGGAACACCCCGAACAGGCCGCGGTCGGGGATCGTGCCGCCGGAGGTGACGGCCAGCCGCTGGGCGCCGGGGCGGCCCGTGACGGTCTGCGCGACCCGGTCCCACACCAGGCGCGGCCGCAGCTCGGCGAAGGCGTCGGAGGGATAGCGGCCGGCGAGCATGTCCAGCACGGCCGTGAACGCCGACTCGGGGAGCCCGGCGAACGGGGCCGCCCGCCGGACGACGGCCAGCAGCTCCTCGATGTCCCAGGTGTCCATCGCGGCCATGGCGACGAGCTGCTGGGCGAGGACGTCCAGCGGATTGGCCGGCACCCGCAGCGCCTCGATGGCGCCCGAGCGCATCCGCTCGGTGACCACGGCGGCCTGCACCAGATCGCCGCGGTACTTGGGGAAGACGACGCCCGTCGAGACCGCGCCGACCTGGTGGCCGGCCCGGCCCACCCGCTGCAGCCCGGAGGCGACCGACGGGGGCGACTCCACCTGGACGACCAGATCGACCGCGCCCATGTCGATGCCCAGCTCCAGGCTGGAGGTGGCGACCACCGCGGGCAACCGGCCCGCCTTCAGGTCCTCCTCCACCTGGGCGCGTTGCTCCTTGGACACCGAGCCGTGGTGGGCGCGGGCCAGCACCGGCGGGGCACCCCTGGCGGCTCCGGAGCCGCCCATCAGCTCCGCGGGGGAGTGGTGCTCGGACAGCTCCACGACGGAGTCGCCGCCCTCCGTCCCGGCCGCCGCGGAGCGTTCGCAGGCGATCTCGTTGAGGCGGTTGCACAGCCGCTCGGCCAGCCGGCGGGAGTTGGCGAAGACGATCGTGGAGCGGTGCTCCTGGACCAGGTCGGCGATCTTCTCCTCGACCTGCGGCCAGATGGACGGCTTCTCGCCGGTCCCGCCTTCCTGGACCGGTGAGCCGCCCAGCTCGCCCATGTCCTCCACCGGGACGACCACCGAGAGGTCGAAGCGCTTCCCGGACGGCGGCTGGACGATCTCCACCCGGCGCCGCGGCGACAGATAGCGCGCCACCTCCTCCACCGGGCGGACCGTCGCGGACAGCCCGATCCGGCGGGCCGGGCGGTCCAGGAGCTCGTCCAGCCGCTCCAGGGACAGCGCCAGATGCGCGCCGCGCTTCGTGCCGGCCACGGCGTGGACCTCGTCGACGATCACCGTCTCGACGCCGGCCAGCGCCTCCCTGGCCGAGGACGTCAGCATCAGGAACAGCGACTCGGGGGTCGTGATGAGGATGTCCGGCGGGCGGGTGGCGATCGACCGCCGCTCGGCGGGCGGGGTGTCGCCGGAACGGATGGCGACCTTGATCTCCGGCTCCGGCAGCCCGAGCCGGACCGATTCCTGCCGGATGCCCGTCAGCGGACTGCGCAGGTTGCGCTCGACATCGACGGCCAGCGCCTTCATCGGGGAGACGTACAGCACCCGGCAGCGCTTCTTCGGCTCGGCGGGCGGCGGAGTGCTCGCCAGCGCGTCCAGGGACGCGAGGAAGGCGGCGAGGGTCTTGCCGGAGCCCGTCGGCGCCACCACCAGGACGTCGGAGCCCGCGCCGATCGCCCGCCAGGCCCCCTCCTGCGCGGCGGTGGGCGCGCTGAACGCCCCGGTGAACCAACCACGGGTCGCGGGAGAGAACGAGTCGAGCGCTGCCTGGGCCATGTCCTCCATCGTGCACCGGACCACTGACAACGCGGCTGCCGCGCGCCCGGCCGCCCGCCGCTGCCCGCCCGGCCGTCCACGCTGCGGACGCGCGGGCCGGCGGCCGCCGGGCGCCCGCAGAATGGGCCCATGGTCACGATCGGGGCACAGCACGAGGGCGGCGGCGCGCCCGGGGCGGACGCCACGCCGCGGGCCCGCGGCGAGTGGGCGCGCCACTGGCGCTGCGCCGGGCTGCCCGGCCTCGACCTGCTGCGCGCCCGGTATGTCCGGCACTCCTTCCCCCGGCACGCCCACGAGGGCTATGTCGTCTGCGCGGTCACCTCCGGAGTGGAGGCGGTGGGACTCGGGAAGGGCACCGTCCGGGCCGGCCGGGGCGGCATCATCATGCTCAACCCCGAGGTGGTGCACACCGCGCGGGCGGGCGTGCCGGAGGGCTGGGCCTACGCCACGCTCTACCCCTCCTCCGAGGTCGTCGCCGAGATAGCCGCGGAGATCACGGGGCTGCGCGGCACCCCGGGATTCGGCGAGCAGGTGGCCGAGGACCCGCACCTCGGCCACCTGATCACCGAGGTCCACCGGGCCGCCGAGGCCGGTGACGCCCTCGCCGCCGACAGCCTGCTGCGGATCGTCGTCGCCCGGCTGCTGCGCCGCTACGGAGGCCCCCTCCCGGCGCGCACGCCCGTGAGCGCGGGGGCCCGGACCGCCGCCCGCGCCCGGGCCGTCCTGGAGGAGCGGATGGCCGACCCGCCGTCCCTGGAGCAACTGGCGCAGGAGCTCGGGACCAGCGCTTTCGCCCTGCTGCGCGCCTTCCGGAGCGCGTACGGCATGCCGCCGCACGCCTGGCTCACCGACGCCCGGGTACGCCGGGCCCGCCGGCTGCTGGAGGCGGGCGGCGCACCCGCCGAGGCGGCCGTCGCCGTCGGCTTCAGCGACCAGCCGCATCTGAACCGGCACTTCACCCGGATCGTGGGGGTGCCGCCCGGCGCGTACCGCAGGGAGCGCTCCGGCCAGGAGCCGGCATAGGCACATCCGGGACGTCCTGCGCGGCACCCGGGGCGGGCGGCGCAAGAACGTACAAGACCACCGGTGCCGCGGGCCCCTACCGTCCGAGGCGTGGCAGAACAGACAGAGATACGCACCGCCCCGCCGGCCGCCGCGCCGCCGTCCCGGCCCGCGAAACCCGACTCCGCCGTCATCAGGGACGCGCTCGGCGTCGGCGTCGCCGTCGGCCTCTCCGGATTCGCCTTCGGCGTGACCTCGGCCGGCGCCGGGCTCGGCCTCCTGCAGACCTGCGCGCTGAGCCTGCTGGTGTTCACCGGCGCCTCCCAGTTCGCCCTGGTCGGGGCGCTGGCGGCGGGCGGCAACCCGTTCACCGCCGCGGCCGGTGCCTTCTTCCTGGGCGCCCGCAACGCCTTCTACGGGCTGCGGCTGTCCGCCGTCCTCGGCTACCGGGCACGGATCAGGCCCCTCGCCGCCCACTGGATCATCGACGAGACCTCCGCCGTCGCCCTGGCCCAGCCCGACCGGCGCACCGCCCGGCTGGGCTTCACCGTCACCGGGCTCACCCTCTACACCCTGTGGAACCTCACCACCCTCGTCGGTGCCCTGGGCGCCGGGGCGCTCGGCGACACCGACGCCTGGGGGCTGGACGCGGCCGCTCCCGCGGTCTTCGTGGCGCTGCTCGCGCCGATGCTCAAGGACGGTGTCGAGCGGGCCGCGGCCGGCCTCGCCGTGGTGCTGGTCATGGTCACGCTGCCGCTGCTGCCCACCGGCGTCCCCGTGCTGGTCTCCGCCCTCGCCGCCCCCGCCGTCCTCCTCGTACAGGGGCGGCGGGAGCGGGCGGGAGCGGCACGGCGCGGGGCCGGCCGGGCCGCTGCCGCCGCCGCGCCGTCCGCGCCCCGGGACACGACCGCCGGACCCCGCGACGCCGCCGGGGAGGACCGGGCATGACCGTCTGGATCGCGATCGCCGTCACCGCCGCCGGCTGCTACCTGGTCAAGTACCTCGGCCTGTCGGCGCCCGCCGGCGTCCTGGAGCGCCCCCTCGTCAAGCGGCTGGCCGCGCTGCTGCCGGTCGCCCTGCTGGCCGCGCTCACCGCCCAGCAGACGTTCGGCGACGGCCCGCACCTGGTGCTCGACGCCAAGGCCGCCGGGGTGGCGGCCGCGGCCGTCGCGCTGGCGCTCCGGGCGCCGTTCCTGCTGGTCATCGGCGTCGCCGTGGCCGTCACCGCGGGGGTGCGGGCCCTGGGAGGGTGAGGCTCAGGTAAGGCGGCGCCCGTACGCCCGCAGGGCCAGCAGCGCCTTGAGCGTCACCATCGGGCGGCTCTCCAGCGCCGACCCCGGCGCCCACACCCGCCAGGTGACCGGCCAGCCGCCGTCCTCCTGCTGGAGCGCGGAGAGATGGTCCAGCGCCCGGTCCATCTCCTCGTCGGTGAACCAGTCGCGGGCCAGGGAACCGGGCGCGGGGGCGAAGTCGTACGCGAAGTGGTGCTCCCCGGGGGCGTACCCCTCCGCCACCGGGACGTCCGCGGCCCGCTCGGGGTCCAGCAGCACCAGCTGCTGCTCGCGCACCAGCCGGCCGAGCCGCCGCGCCGCCGCGGCTGCCCGCGGCCGGTCCGGGGCGCCGTCCAGGAAGGCCACCGCCGCCTCGACCTCGTAGGGATGGGTCCCGGTCAGCGACTCCACGGCCGCCCAGCAGTAGTCCGTGGCCCGGAACAGCCAGGCGTGCCAGACCTCGTTGCGGTGCAGCACGCCCACCACGGGCCCGGTGGCCAGCAGCGCGCTCGGCGGGTCGTCGGCCACCGGGATCCAGGGCGCGGCCGGATAGCCGCGCTGCGAGGGGTGCACCGCGGGCAGCGCCCCGTCGAGGGTGGAGATCTTCGTCAGGTAGCGGCAGATCCGCTCCACCTGACGGCCGTCGCAGCGCCCGATCAGGTCGAGGACCCGCAGGGCGTGGGCGGTGTGCAGCGGCTGGCTGACCGGGCCGCGGAGGTCGGGCTCCAGGGCGTGCCCGAAGCCGTCGTCGTCGTTGCGGTACGCGGCGAGCGCGGTCTCGACCGGGTCGGCCCCGCCGCCGAGGAAGTGGTAGGCGAAAAGCCGCTGTTCGAGCACCCGCGCGGTCAGCCAGACGAAGCGCTCGGCACGCGCCAGGGGGGTCGAAGGAAGACTTACGTTGTCGGCCATGGCCCGACCGTAGGGCGGAAATCCCCCCGCGGCACCGGCTCGCGCCCGCTGCCCTCCCAGGGCGGGATACTGAGGGCATGCGGTTGACGGATCTTGCGGCGGGGCACGCCGGCCCCGCGCCGGCGGCGGGCCGGGCGACGCACCGGGTGCCCGGCCGGCCGCGCGCGGGCCGGCGCCCGGTGGCGCGACGGCACGGCAGCGGCGGGGACGGGCCGGTGCTAGGCGCTGTCGGCGACGTCGCCGCCCGGGGAGGCGGCGCCCTCCTCGTCGGCGGCGAGCCGGGCGGATGCCGCGTGGAACGCCTCCAGGCCGGCCGCGAGGCGGGCGACGTCGGCGGGTTCCATGCGGTCGAGGGTGGCCGTGACCTCCCGGCTGCGCGCCGCGCGGTACTGCTCCAGCAGCACCCGGCCGCGCAGGCTCAGCCGGAGTTCGACCTCCCGCCGGCTGGTCGCGCTGGGGCCGCGCTCCGCCAGGCCCATGGCCTCCAGACGGTCGCAGAGCCTGCTGACCGCCGGCGGCCGCGAGCCGAGCGCCTCGGCCAGGGTGCGCAGATTCGTGCCCTCGCGGCGTTCGATCACCAGGAGAGCGCGCAGCTGGGAGAGCGAGACCTCCGCCGAGCGTGCCGCTTCCTGTCCGCGTCCCCACAGCACCTCGAGCAACTCGGAAGTCGCGAGGGCCGCCGCGCTCGCGCGCTCGTGGGAATGGGGCCGACCGGTGAAACGGGACACACGAACACTCTGTCACCCTGTGCGTGCCCTTGTCAGACCGACCCTGCCCTTGAGCCCGGACGAAGGGTGTCCGCCACACCATGAACCAACGCCTCGAAGTGGAGACAGCTCTGCGTGCCGCGGCACCGCACGAGCTGGTCGGCACCCTGCGCGACGCCCTCACCACCGCCTACGGCGCCCGTGCGGTGCGCCTGTTCCTGACGGACTACGGCGGGACGGTGCTCCGATCCTGCGACTCCGAGGAGAGCGGCGCGCAGTCGCTGCCCGTCTCCGGCAGTCCGGAGGGGCGGGCCCTGGGGAGCCAGGAGCCCCGCGAGCAGCAGGTGCCGCGCGGGGACGAGACCGACCACCACCTCCCGGTGACGGTGCGCGGCGACCGGATCGGGATCCTGACGGTCAGGCTCCCGGACGACCGCGGCGCACCGGAGGTCCTCGACGAACTCCGGTACGTGGCGGACCTCCTCGGCCGGGAGATCCTCGTCGCCGAGCGCGACACGGACCTCTACCAGCGGGCGCGCCGGGCCAGCCGCCTCACCCTGGCCGCCGAGATGCAGTGGCAGCTGCTGCCGGCCCGGGCGTACACCGAGGCGAGGTTCGCGCTCGGGGCCCAGCTGGAGCCCGCCTACGCCGTGCACGGCGACAATTTCGACTGGACCTCGGACGCGGACCAGCTGCTGCTCACCGTCACCAACGGCATGGGCGAGGGCATCGAGGCCTCGCTGCTGACCCACCTCGCGGTGAACGCCCTGCGCAACGCCCGCCGGGCGGGGGTGGACCTGGCGGACCAGGCGGCGCTGGCCGACCAGGCCGTCTACGACCACTACCGGGGCGCGTCCCATGTCTCGACGCTGCTGCTGCGCATCGAGCGCGCGACGGGACGGGCGCAGGTCATCGACGCGGGCTCGCCGCAGCTGTGGCGGATGCGCGGGAAGTCGATCGAGCGGGTGGCGCTCGACGCCCAGCTGCCCCTGGGCATGTTCGAGGAGTCGCATTACGTGCCGCAGGAGTTCGCGGTCGCCCCCGGCGACCGGCTGATCTTCGTGAGCGACGGGGTGTACGAGACGCTGTCGCCGCTGGGGGAGCGGTATGCCGAGCGGGCGCTGGCCCGGGCGATCCACGCCACGAGTCTGCTGCCGGCGGCGATGGTGCCGCGTGCCATGCTGCGTGACGTGGCCGAATACCGTGATGCGGAGTCCTTGGATGATGCTTTGGTGCTCTGTCTTGACTGGTTCGGCGACGATCAGTGATGTCCGTGGACCATTGTGGTGCCCTCCGCCCGGCGGGTGCCGACGGTGGCGGACCGGCCCGTCGCCGGTCGTCCCGGGATACTCGGTGGCCGGGGCGGTGAAGGGCGCCGAGCGCACGAATCCGGCTGCCGGGCGGTGCTCGGCCGCCGGCGGGTGATGCGCGGGGCCGCGGGTACCGGGCCTTGATCGTGCTCGCTAACATTTGCCGGGCGACAACTGTTAACGGTGTGCGGACCGGCCCGGCCGCAACCGCAGGGCGGACCCGCCCGACGCAGTCATCCGGGCCGGACGAACCGAAAGGACGATGAGTTGGGATCCGCAGAAGTTGCCGCACGCGAGCGCGTCACGAACGTGCTGCGTGAAGAAGCCGACGAGATCTCGGACCGCTGGGTGAAGTTGCAGCTGGCGCAGCCGGGGATGGACGGGGAGGTGACCGAGGCCGAGCTGGGAGAGGAGGCCGACGGGCTGCTCAGCGCCCTGCTCTCCGGCCTGGACCGCGGTCTGCCGGTGGAACACGTGGTCAGCTCCCACGAGGAGATCCACCAGGCGGTCTCCGAGATCTCCCTGCGGCGTGCCCGCCGAGGCGTCTCGCCCACCGCGACCTCGCTCGCCGTGCTGTCGCTGAAGGAGGCCCTGCTCAAGGCCGTCCAGCGGCACACCCGCGACGGCGAGGACCTCTTCCACAGCGCGGTGCTGATCAACCGGCTGCTGGACAGCGCCGGCGCCCTGTCCTTCGAGATCTTCGTGGAGGGCCGGGAGGAGATCATCCGCCGGCAGAGCCAGCAGCTGCTGGAGGTCTCCACCCCGGTCGTCAGGCTGTGGCGCCAGGTCCTGGCCGTCCCGCTGATCGGCACCCTCGACACCGCGCGCACCCAGGTGGTGATGGAGAACGTGCTCCAGGCCATCCAGGAGCACGAGGCGCTGGTCGCCATCATCGACATCACCGGTGTGCCCACCGTCGACACGGCCGTCGCCCAGCACCTGATGCACACCGTCAACGCGGTGCGTCTCATGGGCGCCGACTGCATCATCAGCGGGATCCGGCCGCCGATCGCCCAGACGATCGCCCAGCTCGGCATCGACCTGTCGACCATCATGACCCGGGCCACCCTGGCCGACGCCCTCGGAGAGGCCGTGAAGCTCACCGACGCGGCGCCCTCGCAGGCCGCACCCCTGGCGCAGCGGTGAACGTCCCCGCCTCGGCCGGTGTGCCGATCCTGCGACTGGGCGACGTGCTGGTCACCGGGCTCCTCAACGAGCTCGACGACAAGTCGGCGGTGGCCTTCACCGAGGAACTCACCGCCCGCATCACCAGCGACCGGGCACGCGGTGTCCTCATCGACATCTCCCGGCTGGAAATCGTCGATTCCTTCGTGGCCCGTACTTTGATGGAGCTGACCACCATGGCGCGGCTGCTGGGTGCCCGGGTGATCGTCGCCGGGATGCGGCCGCCGGTCGCCATCACCCTGGTCGAGCTGGGGCTGCAGCTGACCGGGGTGGAGACGGCGCTCAACGCCGAGCAGGGCATGGCCGCGCTGGGCTGGCACCAGAGCCTGCAGCCTTCCGGAGGGGTGCTGCGTGAGTTCCGCACGGAGTAGCGACCACGCGTCGGGCCTCGGCACGGTCGTCCGAGACGTCGCCGAGGCGGAGGGCAGTACATCGGTGCACCAGGTGCGGACCGAGGAAGACCTGCTGACCGTCCGTCACGCCGTGCGGGCGGCCACCGTACGGGCCGGCTTCAGCATCGTCGACCAGACGCGGGTGGTCACCGCGGCCAGTGAACTGGCACGCAACGCCTACATCCACGGCGGAGGGGGCACGGTGACCATCGACCACCTCATGGCACGCGGCACCGCCGGGCTCCGGCTGACGATCACCGACGACGGACCCGGCATCGCGGACATCGGCGCCGCGCTGGCCGACGGCTTCACCACCGGCGCCGGCCTCGGCCACGGCCTGGGCGGCGCCCGGCGGCTGATGAACGACTTCGACGTCCGCTCCGCGCCCGGGCAGGGCACGACGGTGATCGCCACGCGATGGGCGAGTCGTTGACGCTCCCCCGCAACCGGCCGACGGCGCACGTCGCGGTGGACCACTACAGCGCCGTACACCTGGCCGCCGAAACAGCCCGGTCGGTCGCCGGGCAGTGTGGTCTGCCGGGTGCGCTGCCCGACCGGGCCGCGGTCATCGCCTCGGAGCTGGCCAGCAATCTGGCCAATCACGCGACCAACGGCGCGCTGTTCATCCAGGCCCTGCCGCTGGGCGGCGGCATGGAGATCCTCGCCGCCGACCACGGGCCCGGCATCGGCGAGCTGCAGCAGTGCCTCGCGGACGGCTACACCACCAACAACACCCTCGGTGCCGGCCTGGGAGCCGTGAAGCGGATAGCCACCACCCTCACCATCCGCACCCGGCCCGGGGCCGGGACCCTCGTCTGCGCCCGCCTCACCGCGCCCGACGAGAAGGCCGCGGCCGACCAGGAGGTGGGCGCCCTCTGCGTCCCGGCGGACCGCGAACAGGACAGCGGCGACGCCTGCGCCGTCGTCGACCACGGCCCCGTGCGCACCGCACTCGTCGTGGACGGCCTCGGCCACGGCCCGCAGGCCGCCGAGGCCGCCCAGGTGGCCCTGCGGTCCTTCCACCGCGGCCCCGACAGCCCCCTGCCGGAGCTCCTCTCGGGTCTCCACCGGGCGCTGCGGCGCACCCGCGGGGCGGCCGTCGGCCTGCTGCGGCTGCACTCCGGGCAGGCGGAGTACTGCGGGGTCGGCAACGTCCGCGTGGTGACGCTGACGCCGCTCGACCTGGGCCACCGCCTGAGCGGTCAGCCGGGCATCGCCGGGCTGAACATGACGCCGCCGCATGTGCGCACCTTCCCCGTACCGCCCGGCGGCACGGTGCTGCTCCACTCCGACGGCATCGACCACCGCTGGGCCCAGGCGCC
>Ga0207426_1001177_pt1 | contig 23399 bp, 22 predicted proteins | sample AraplaMF_Cvi_mMS_FD_184265 | JGI IMG/M metagenome (GOLD analysis project Ga0207426, IMG submission 184265) | Arabidopsis root microbial communities from the University of North Carolina, USA - plate scrape MF_Cvi_mMS (SPAdes) (version 2) | ecosystem: Host-associated > Plants > Roots > Endosphere... | reverse complement strand
TGGCCGCGTACGAGCACTAGCGCTGCGGCGGTCCCGGCGTCGGTGCCGTCGGGATGTGCCTCACCGGCGGCTTCGCCCTGGCCATGGCTGCCGATGAGCGCCTGGTCGCCCCGGTCCTGTCCCAGCCGTCCCTGCCGCTGCCCGTCACCAGGAGCCGGGCCGCACGCATCGACATCTCCGCCGAAGACCTCGCCGCCGTCCGGGGGCGTTGCGAGCGCGAGGGCCTTGGGGTCATGGGCCTGCGGTTCCGTTCGGACCGGTTGGTGCCGGACGACCGGTTCGCCTACCTGCGCCGCCAACTCGGTGCCGCGTTCACCGCCGTCGAACTGGACGACGACGCCGCGAACCCCGACGCCGTGCTGCCGCCGCACTCCGTGCTGACCGAGCACCTCATCGACGAACCCGGCCAGCCGACCCGTGCCGCACTGGACGAGGTGCTCGACCTCTTCCGCACCCGCCTGCTCGACCAGCACCACGGCACACCGCGGCAGACACCGGCCACTCCGGAAGGCGCGTAGGCCGCCCCGCCCTCTTCCCGCAACTCGGCAACTCCTCTTTCCGCTCCGCCGAGTTATCCACAGGAGGTCTCCTCCGGAACCGCTCGGGGCCGGGTCTCGCTACCGTCGGTGACATGCACGGAGGACTGCCGTTCATCGGCATCAGCACCATGGTCTACGGCGTGATCGGACTGTTCACGGTCGTAGTCGGCGCGATCCGCAAGACAGGGGGAGATCGAGTTGCACACCATCACCGTCATCGTGCCCGCTCACAACGAGGAGGAGGGGCTGCCGGCCACACTGGAGTCGCTCGCCGGGCAAACGGTCCGGCCTGACCGGATCCTGGTCGTGGACGACGCCTCCACGGACCGTACGGGAGAGGTGGCGGCCTCACACGGAGTCACCGTGCTGCGCCCGCCGGCCAATCTCGGCAGCAAGGCCAAGGCGCAGAACTACGCCCTTCCGCAGTGCACCACCGACCTCGTCCTGGCCGTCGACGCGGACACCGTCCTCGCCCCGGACTACCTCGAGACCGTCCTGCCCGTCTTCGACGACCCCGAGGTCTCGGTCGCGGCAGGCACGGTCCGCACCCGCCATACCCGCACCATCTGGGAGCGCGGACGCTCCACCGAGTATCTCTTCGGCTTCCATTGGCACCGCCCCATCCAGGCCCGGGCCAACAGCCCCATGGTGTGCTCGGGTTGCTGCTCCGTCTTCCGACGCGACGATCTGATGGCCTTCGGCGGATTTCCCGAACGGACCATCGTCGAGGACATGGACTACACCTGGTCCCAGCAGATCGCGGGCAGACGCGCGGTCTACGTCTCCGATGCCGTGGCCCTCGCCGCCGATCCGGAAGACCTCACCTACCTGCGCAAACAGGTCTGGCGCTGGATGGCCGGCTTCTGCCAGAACGTCCGGCTGCACCTCGGACGGCTGGTCGTCCGCAAACCCCTGCTGGCGGTCTGGGTGCTCCTCGCCCTCCTGGAGATCCTCACCGCACCGCTCTGGTGGGCGACACCCTTCGTGGTCGCCGCGACGGTCCACCAGCCACTCCCACTCGCCTTCGCCTGGTGGGCAGGAGCCGAACTGCTGCTGACGATCCCCCCGCTCCTCTACGCCGCCCACCGCCGCAAACTCCCGGTCCTGGGCGTGCTGGGCAACATTCCGTGCGTCTACGCGACCAAAGCCGTCAACCTCGTCTACGCCTGGAAGGCCCTCATCGTGGAACTCCTGCTGGTTCCGCTGCGGCTGTCGCGCGGGCTCACGGTCTACGAAAAGGGACGGGCCGATTACCGTCCGGAGCGGACAACTCCCGTAGGGGCGGCGTGAGAAGCGGAAAGAGGTAAGACGCGCGACGGGGTGCGGGCAGGCGCGACCGCACTCCTATAGCGCCTCCATGGCCTGGCGGTTCGGGTGCCGGGGAACCGGGCGCGGGGAAAGCCGGATGCGCATGCCGTGCATCGATAGGGAGATGCCGAATCCGCATCCGGCCCACCACCTCACTCCACTTGCCCCCATCCGAACTCGCCTGCCATTCCAACTCCTCCCCACCAAGGGAACTTCGTGGTCATGAACAGGAATAACAGGGCCCTTCTCGAACATTCGATCCCTATGCTGACGACATGATCGAAGTACCTCTCTCAGCGCTGGAAGTCGCGATGGTTCAGGCGGGTACCCGAGCCGTGGAGACCCTGCGCGACACCACCGCCTTCGCGCAGGGGCTGGAACGGCTGGGCTACCACCGGATCTGGTACGCCGAGCATCACCACTCGCCCGCCATCGGCGCGTTCCCACCGGTCGTGCTGACCGCGCACGCCGCCGCTTCGACCTCGGCCATCCGTCTCGGTTCGGGCGGTGTACTGGCCCCCAACCACGCGCCCCTCACCCTCGCGGAGCAGTTCGGGACGCTGGCGGCCTTGCACGAGGACCGGATCGATCTGGGGATCGGCCGCGGTCCCGGCACGTTCGACGAAGCCACCGCCCGTGCGCTGCGCCGCGGAGCCGGGCCCACGACGGATGCGGAGTACCACGGCGACGTGGCCGCGATCCTGTCCTTTCTGGTCGACGAAGTGGCCCTCGGCCCGTTGCCGGAGCCGTGGCTGTTGGTCTCCAGCACGGCAGGTGCCGCGCTCGCCGCTGAGCTCGGCCTGCCCATCGCCGTCGCGCACCACATCCGGCCGGACAACACCCGTGCGGTGCTGGAGCGTTACCGGGCCGGGTTCACCCCGTCCCGTTGGTGCGAGCGACCTCGGGTGCTGGTGTGCGTGGAGGCGGTGTGCGCCGAGACGGAAGAGGAGGCCGCGTGGCGCGTCGGGGCGATGGACGTCGTCAAGGCCGGGCTCCTCAAGGGCCTGAGCGAGATCCCGTTCCCCACGCCCGCGGACGCGGCGGCCCATGTCTTCACGGCCGAGGAGCGACGGGCACTGGCCGGCTTCCGTGCGCAGCAAGCCGTCGGTACGCCGGAGACCGTCGTCCACCGGCTCGCGCAACTGGCGGTCGAGACCGGGGCGGACGAACTGATGCTGACCACACCCGTCTACGACCTCCGCGACCGCCTTCGCTCCTACGAACTCATCAAGAAGCACGTGGAGGCCACGACGACCGCAACCTAGGAACCGTGCAGGGAGGATTGGCCATGGCCGGAGCCCCGCCTGCCTCCCTAGTACCGACCGCAGGCCGTCATCGGCAGCGCCGCCGGCGTCGGTGGTCCGCCGTTCAGTTCGGCCAGCGATGCGTCCAGGGCCTCGACGAGATAGTCCTCCTGAGGGGGTGTCAGGAGTGGGTGGCAGGGGAGGTTGAGGTGCTGGTCGAACCAGCTGCGTTCGGCGGCCGGGCACTCGCCGCGCAGATGCCCCCGGTGGCGCCACTGGGGCAGCAGATGCTGGGGGAAGTAGCGCAGTTGGATCTCCACGCCTCTGCGGTCCAGGGCCAGGACGAGCCGGTCGCGCAGTTCCTGCCGGTCGGCGAAGCAGGTGTAGAGGTGGTAGGCGTGCTCGCTGTGCGGGGGTGCCGACTGGGGTGTGATGAAGGGGTAGCGGGCGAGCACCTCGTCGAGCCGTGCGGCGAGGGCGCGGCGGCGGCCGACGGCGGCCCTCAGCCCGGTGAGCTGGGCCTGTCCGAGGGCGGCCACCGCGTCCGGCATCGTCGCGTCGCTGCCGGGCCGTCGTGGGGAGCCGCGGTGCAGGGGTTCGGTGTGCGCGGTCCACGGCAGCAGACCCGGCCGCGCCGCCCCGGCCGGCGGGGTGCGCACGATCCGGGTGTCCCGGTCGGCGGTGCGCAGGAGACGGAGGCGCTCGGCCCAGTCGTCCCGGTCGCAGGTGATCACGCCGCCCTCGCCGGTCAGGGCGCCGTTCTTGGCGTTGCGGAGGCTGAAGGCGGCGAGGTCGGCCAGCGACCCGGGACTCCGTCCGCGGTAGCGGGCGCCCAGCGCATGTGCGCAGTCCTCCAGCACGACGACGCCGTGGCGCCGCGCCAGCGCCATGATGGTGTCCATCTCGGCCGGGCAGCCGCCGTAGTGGACCAGCAGCAGGGCCCTGGTGCGAGGAGTGATCAGCGCTTCGAGCGCGGCCGGGTCGATGTTCAGGGTCGCCGGGTCGATGTCGCAGAACCGGACGCGTACATCGTGGTCGCACAGCGGCTGGACGGTGGCCCGGTGGGTCTGCGGGGTGGCGATCACCTCGTCGCCGGGGGCCAGGCCGAGCAGGCGGACCGCGAGGCGGAGGGCGATCGTGCCGCTGGTCACCGAGATCGCGTGGCGGCTGCCGACGGTGTCGGCGAAGGAGCGCTCGAACGCCTCGCGCCGACTGCCCGCAGGCAACGGGACGGTGTCGCGGGCCAGTTCGGTCAGTACGGCCGCCTCGGCACCGGCCGAGATGCTGCCCCGCTTCCCCCAGGGCACGACATAACTCCTGTCCAGCATCAGTTCCCCCAGATCGTCTCCGGCCGCACCGGCGGGCGTGCGGTCCCCATGACATCCGAAGGAAGGGCGCTGTTGAAGAGTCAGGGGTGGTCAGCAAGGTCAGTTAGGTCAGCTTCCCGGTCCGGGGTCGTCTGTCCGGGCTGAGCGGGTGCCGGGTGGGTAGGGGGCGGGCCCGCGCCCGGCGCCGGGTCCGGGGTGGGTGAACGGGCTCGGACCCGCGGCCGGCAGCCTGGCTCGGGCCCGGATCCGGTCCTGCTCCGGTCCTGCTCCGGTCCGGTGCATGGAGCCGGTTCGTGTCCGGTGAACGGCCCGGGGCAGTAGCCGGCCCGCGCCCCGCACCGGCTCTGCGCCCGGACCAGGCACCAGGGGTCCGCATTCGGCTCCGGGGCCCGCACCCGGCTCCGGGGTCCGCATTCAGCTGCGGGGTCCGCATTCAGCTCCGGGGCTCGCATTCGGCTCCGGGGCTCGCATTCGGCTCCGGGGCCCGCATTCAGCTCCGGGGCTCGCACTCGGCTCCGGGGTCCGCATTCAGCTCCGGGGGCCCGCACTCGGCTCCGGGGCTCGCCCCGGGCTCGGGGCCTCCGCGCCCGTACACGGGGCCGCGGGTCCGCGGCAGTTCCGGTGCCGACACTGGGTCCGGCCTCGTAGTTCCTCGTCGCCCTCCCTGCCGGCTCACACGTCAGCCGGCAGCGCGTAGCCCTACCCCCCGTCCGTCAACATCCGGGAACCACTCGGCACGGCCAACTCCGTGCGGGCACAGCCGAGGCGGGGAGGCGAGGTTGCCCTACCCCCTGCCCGGCGGCGGCCCCGTGCTGCCGCGGGGGACGAGTTCGGTCGGCAGCACGATGTGGCGTTCGTGGGCGCCGTCAGAGTCGTCGATGACGGCGCGGGTGAGGCGGACGGCGGCGCGGCCGATTTCCACGGCGGGCTGGGCCAGTGTCGTCAGGCCCATGACCGCGGCCATGACATGGTCGTCGAAGCCCATCACCGAAACCCGGCCCGGTACCGGGACGTTGGCCTCGCGCAGGGCCGCGAGCAGGCGGAAGGCCATGTCGTCGGTCTCGGTGAACAGGGCGGTCGGCGGGTCCGGGAGGCTCAGCAGCCGGCCCACGGCCGGGGCCATGCCGCCGCCCTTCCAGTCCGGCACGCTCATGACGAGCGACTCGTCGTGCTCCAGCCCGGCTTCGGCCAGGGCCCGCAGGTGCCCGGTGAGGCGGTTCTTGCTGCTCCAGGCGAAGCCCGTGGTGTCGGAGGTCTGGAGGAAGGCTATCCGCCGGTGCCCGAGGTTGATCAGATGGCGGGTGCCGCGCAGGGCGGCGTCCTCGTCGTCCACGTAGACGCTGGGCCGGCCCGGGGCGTGCTGGCTGACGAAGACCAGGGGCATGCCGAGGTGGTCCAGCCGGGCGCGTTCGGCGGGGGAGAGGGAGAAGCTGACCACGAGCAGGGCGTCGGCGTTGCGGCGGGCCGGCAACCGGTCGAAGAAGTCGGCCCGTTCGTGCACATCGGTCACGCTGTAGACCAGCAGCTCAAGGCCCGCCTCGCGCAACGCGGGGGCCATGCCGGACAGCGCCGAACTCAGGAACCACGAGGCCAGGTCCGGCATCAGGACGGCGACTCTGCCGGTGCGGCCGGTGACGAGGCTGGAGGCGCTGCGGGTGATCGCGAAGGAGAGTTCGCGGGCTGCGGCTTCCACTCGGGCGCGCGTCGTGTCCGAAACCGTCGGCAGTCCGCGCAAGGTGCGCGAAACGGTGGACACCGAAACCCCCGCCCGCTGGGCCACGTCGGCCATCGTGGCCTCGCTCTGCGCTGAGGACATGCGGGGACGCTAGCACAAAAGGGCGATGACAGCGTTGCCAGGGAATTCCCTCGAAATCTCTCGTTCACGAGCCGTTGACCTGACGACAAGGCCACTTCTAGCCTGCAAGCGCTGTCATCGATGACAGCCAAGACGTGAGGAGCACTCATGGCCTTGAGCCGCAGAACCCTGCTCGCCGGCGCTCTCGCCGCCGGAGCCGGGCTCACCAGCGGTTGCGCGGGCAAGCCCTTGGACACCCTGCTGACCCAGGCCGCCCAGGTCCCGCGTACCCCGGCCACTCTCACCTGGTGGGTGTCCGAAATCCCCGCCCGGAACGGCCCCGTGGTGGCGGACCTGATCATCCGCGCCTTCCAGCGCCGCCATCCGCACATCCATGTCCGAAAATCGAACGCCCTGAGCGCCACCGACGCCAACCGCGCCGCGGTCACCACCCAGCTCGCGGGCGCCTCACCGACCCCCGATGTCTATCTCGGCGACACCACCTGGCCCGCCCAGTTCGGCAGCAACTCCCTGGCGCTGCCGTTGCAGACGCTGCTGCCCAAGGACTTCTGGACGTCCTACCCGGCGGCCCTGCGGCGGGTCAGCGAATACCGCGGCGCCGTGTACGCGCTGCCCTTCTACACCGACAGCGCCTTCCTCTTCTATCGCAAGGACCTGCTGGCCAAGCACGGCCGGCCGGTGCCCCGCACCTGGGAGGAGCTGCTGCGGACCGCGCGCACCATCCAGCGGGCCGGCGACGCCGCGTACGGATTCCTCTGGCAGGGGTCCGTATCGGAGTCGCTGACCTGCAACGTCGCCGAGTTCCTGGCCGACGCCCAGGCCCCCGTGCTGGACGGCGCGGGGCGGGTGGCGCTCGACGGGGCGGGCGCGGAGCGGGCCTTCGCGCTGATGCGGGAGTTCACCGAGACCGGGGTGACGCCCTCGACGGTCGCCACCTATGTGGAGGCGGACTCGCAGGACGCCTTCACCGGCGGCCGCGGCGTCTTTCTGCGGAACTGGTCCTACGCCTGGGGCAATGCGGCCGACCGCTCGGCCTCCAAGGTGGCGGGCCGGGTCGGCGTCGCGCCGCGCCCCGGGTTCGAGGGTGCCGGTCCGCGCGGGGTGAGCTGCGCCGGGGGCTGGAGCAACTTCGTCAACCCCAACTCGCGCCACCTCGGGGCCGCGGTTGCTTTTGCCCGGTTCTGTGCCGGTGAGGAGGCGCAGATGATCCTGCTGAAGCACGCCGGAGTGATCCCGGCGATGGAAGAGGTGCTGACCCGGCCGGAGGCCCGGGCGGTGGGCGATCCGACGCTCACCCGGGTCCGCGAACTGCATCTGGTCGCCCGGCCGGTGCAGACCCCGTATTACCCCCAGGTCAGCAAGGCGCTCTACACCCGGGCCAACGCCGTGATCGGCGGCCGGGCCACGCCCGCCCAGGCGCTGCGTGCCGCCCGCGCCGACATCCGGACCGCGCTGGAAGGCAGAGCGCTGTGAACGCCATGACATCCCCCGCCCCCGCATCGCGCCGCCCCGCCGCGGAGCAGGCCGGTCCGCCTCCGGCGCAGGCGCCGCGCGGCGACGGTCCCGGCCGGGTGAGCAGGCGCCGCCGGGCGCGCACCGGCTGGCTCTTCGCCTCCCCGGCGCTGCTGACCATCGCCGCCGTGACCGTCTTCCCGGTGCTCTTCTCGGTGCTGCTGAGCTTCGCCGATGTCCGTCTGGAGTACGGCGGATTCCGCATCCTGTCCCTGACCGGCGACCACTACGCCGCCGTGCTGAGCAGCCCGGAGTGGCGCCAGGCGCTCTTCTTCACCTTCGGGTTCACCGTCGTCACCGTCCTGCTGGAACTGGTGCTGGGCACCGCGGCCGCCCTCGTCCTGGAACGGCTGGGGGCCGCCCGCGGCTGGGTGCTGGCGGTCCTGCTGCTGCCCTGGGCCCTGATCAATGTCGTCGCCGCCCAGCTGTGGGGGTATCTCTTCAACGGCACCTACGGCGGGCTGACCTGGCTCTTCGAGCAGTTCCTCGGCCATCAGCCGGACATCCTCGGGCAGCCCGCCTCCGCCATGGGCGCCATGGTGGTGGTCGACGTCTGGAAGACCACACCCTTTGTCGCGATTGTCGTCCTCGCCGGGCTGATGCTGATTCCCGGCGACGTCTACGAGGCGGCAGAGATCGACGGCGCCGGCACCTGGACGACGTTCTGGAAGGTGACCCTGCCGCAACTGCGTCCGATCATGGCCATCGCCGTCCTCTTCCGCATCCTGCAGGCCTTCGGCATCTTCGACCTGCCCTTCGTCCTGACCCAGGGCGGTCCGGGCACCGCCACCGAGTCGCTGGCGATCCTCGGGTACAAGACGCTCTTCCAGAACCTCGCCATCGGCCGTGGCGCGGCGGTGGCGACCACCACCGCCGTCATCGTGATCAGTTGCTGTCTGCTCTTCCTGCGGGTCTTCAGGACGCAGGCCGACGAAGGAGGGCGGGCATGAGCCGCCGTGCCCCGGCGTCCGGCATCCGCCGGTACGTCAACGCCGTCAACCTGGGCGGTCTGGCGATCGTCGTGCTGTCGGCACTGCCGCTGTACTGGATGATCGCGTCGTCCTTCAAGGGACCGGGCGAGATCAGCGCCGCCCCGCCGACCCTGGTGCCGAAGGCCGCGACGCTCGGCAACTACGCCGAGGCGTTCGTCCGCAACGGCATCGGCCGCTATCTGCTCAACAGCGTGCTGGTGGCGTCGGTTTCCACGGTCGTCGTGCTGGGGCTGTCCTTCTTCGCGGGGTACGCCCTGGGCCGCACCCCGCTGCGGGGGCGCGGCGCCATCATGACCGCGCTGCTGATGCTGTCCGTCTTCCCGCCGATCGCGCTGGTCGTCCCGCTCTTCCTGCTGGAGCGGCAGTTGGGGCTGCTCAACAGCTACGCGGGCCTGATCGTGCCCTATGTCGCGCTCAACCTCCCGTTCGCCATCTGGATCATGCGCAACTACCTGGCCGGTGTCCCCCGCGAACTGGAGGAGGCCGCCACCGTGGACGGCGCGGGACCGCTGCGCACCGTCCTGACCGTCATCGCCCCCCTGGCCCGGCCGGGGCTGTTCACCGCGGGCATCTTCACCTTCACCGCGACCTGGTCGGAGTTCCTGCTCGCGCTGACCTTCAACAGCGAGGACGGGCACCGCACCGTCCCCGTCGGCATCGCCCTGTTCACCAGCCAGTACACGGTCCCCTACGGGACGCTCTTCGCGGGGGCCGTGGCGGCCACCCTGCCCATCGGCATCCTCGTCATGATCTTCCGCCGCTCGATCGTCTCGGGCATGACCTCCGGGGCGGTGAAGGGATGAGACCGGCACCCCGAAGGCCCGCCGGCCCCGCCGCACCCGACCGCACCCGGCGCCGCACCGCGCCGTATTCCTCCCCCAGCTAGCGCTGGGAGGTGCCCATGCGACCGCTCCCGTACCGAAAGGCCCTTCCGTGACCGCACAGCACCTCGGCACCGACCGCAACACCACCGACTGGTGGCGGCAGGCCGTCGTCTACCAGGTGTATCCGCGCAGCTTCGCCGACGCCGACGGCGACGGCATCGGCGACCTGCCCGGCGTGACCTCCCGGCTACCCTACCTCGCCGACCTCGGTGTGGACGCCCTCTGGCTGAGCCCCTTCTACCCCTCGCAACTGGCCGACGGCGGCTACGACGTCGACGACTACCGCGATGTCGACCCGCGTCTGGGCACCCTCGACGACTTCGACGCCATGGTGGCCGAGGCGCACCGCCTGGGCCTCAAGGTGATGGTGGACATCGTCCCCAACCACTCCTCCGACCAGCACGTCTGGTTCCAGGAGGCGCTGCGCGCCGAGCCCGGATCCGCCGCGCGCGAGCGCTATGTCTTCCGCGAGGGCAAGGGCGAGCACGGCGAACTGCCGCCCACCGACTGGGTCTCCTGCTTCGGCGGCCCCGCCTGGACCCGGTTGCCCGACGGCTGGTGGTACCTCCACCTCTTCGCCCCCGAGCAGCCCGACTTCAACTGGGACAACCCCGAGGTCCGCGCCGACTTCCGGCACACCCTGCGCTTCTGGTCCGACCGCGGCGTCGACGGCTTCCGCGTCGATGTGGCCCACGGCCTGGCCAAGGACCTGGCCGCGCCGCTCCGCGACATCGGCACCGTCGAGGGCTACACGCCCGGCGACCTGCCCGAGGACGGCAGCCACCCCTTCTGGGACCGCGACGAGGTGCACGACATCTTCCGCGACTGGCGCAAGGTCTTCAACGAGTACGACCCGCCGCGGGTCGCCGTCGCCGAGGCCTGGGTGCGCGCCTCGCGCCGCACCGCGTACGCCACCCCGCAGGAACTCGGCCAGGCCTTCAACTTCGACTTCCTCAAGACCTCGCTGCACGCCGGGGAGCTGCGCGCCGCCATCGACACCGCACTCGCCGACGCACGGGCGGCCGGGGCGACCGCGACCTGGGTGCTCTCCAACCACGATGTGATCCGGCACGCCTCCCGGTACGGCCTGCCGGACGGCCGCGACGAGGAGGCCTGGCTGCTGTCCGACGGGCAGGAGCCCGTCCTGGACCGGGAGTTCGGGCTGCGCCGGGCGCTGGCCGCGACCCTGCTGATGCTGGCGCTGCCCGGCTCCGGCTACGTCTACCAGGGCGAGGAACTGGGGCTGCCCGAGGTCGCCGAGCTCTCCCGGGACAGCCTCCAGGACCCGGTGTGGACCCGTAGCGGAGGACGGCTCAAGGGCCGGGACGGCTGCCGGGTGCCGCTGCCGTGGCGCCGCGAGGGCAGTTCGTACGGCTTCGGCAGCGGGGGCTCCTGGCTGCCGCAGCCGGCGGGCTGGGGCGAACTGTCCGTCGAGGCACAGCAGGGCGTGGCGTCGTCCCCCCTGGAGCTGTACCGCGCGGCGCTGGCCACCCGCCGCCGGCTGCTGGCCGACGAGGCGCTGGAGTGGGCCGACGACGCGCCGACCGCCGCCCCGGACGTGCTCCACTTCCGCCGCTCGGGCGGCTGGGAGTGCGTGACCAACCTGTCCGGCGAGCCCCGGCCGCTGCCCCCCGGCGAGGTGCTGCTGGCCTCCTCCCCGGTCACCGGCGACGAGCTGCCGGCCTGGACGACGGTCTGGCTGCGCGTCCCGCAGCCCTGACCCGCCGCGCCGCGGGGGCCCGTCAGGCGGTCAGCGCCGTCAGGTCCCCGCGGGCGCCGGCCAGGGCCGCCCCGTCGTAGCGCCGCAGCAGCAGGCGGGCCAGCTCGGGCGCCGGACCGAGGACGGGGGCGAGGACGTCGGCCCGCGCCTCGCGGGCCCCGGCGGCGATGCGGTCCGGGAGGAAGCCGGGGGCGATGACGTACGGGGCCACCGCCACCCGGGCGACGCCCTCGGCGCGCAGGGCGCGCACGGCATCGGCCGTGCGGGGAAGAGATGCGGAGGCGAACGCAGGTCGCACGGCACACCAGCCTGCGGTGTGCCGCCACTCCCGCGCGATTTCTGCGATCACTGCGATCGCCTCCGGGTCAGAGGAGCCCGCCGAGGCCAGGACGACCCCGGTCGAGCGGCGGTCGCCGGGCCGCAGCCCGGCCTCCGACAGCCGGCGCTCCAGCGCGGCCGTCAGGAGAGGAGAGGGGCCGAGCACCTCGGCCTGGCGGACGGTCAGCAGCGGCAGCCGCGCGGCCGCCTCCCGCAGGACCGCCGGGATGTCGGACTTCGCGTGGAAGGCCCGGGTCAGCAGCAGCGGCAGCGCCACCACCTCCCGCTCTCCTTCGGCCGCCAGGCGCTCCAGCACCCGCGGCACCCGCGGCGCGTTGAAGTCGAGGTAGCCGACCTCGACGCGCAGCCCCGGCCGCAGCGACCGGACCCGCGCGCAGAGCGCCGAGACGGCCGCCGCGTGCCGCGGGTCGCGGCTGCCGTGGGCGACGACGAGGAGAGTGGGGAGAGGGGGCCGTACGTCCATGGGTCAGCTCTTCACGAGGAGGCCGCGGCTGCGCAGCACCCGGCGTTCGATCGGGGCGAAGATCAGCAGCTCGATGCCGATGCCGACGATGAGGATGAGCAAGATCGCGGCGAGCACCCAGGACATGTCCTGGATCTCGCGGCCCTGCTCCAGCAACTGGCCCAGACCGGTGCCCAGGTCGGGCGCGTTGACGATGAGCTCGGCGGCCATCAGGGAGCGCCAGGAGAACGCCCAGCCCTGCTTGAGGCCGGCGATGTAGCCGGGCAGGGCGGCCGGCAGCAGCACATGCCGTACGCCCGTCAGACCCGTGGCGCCGATGGTGCGGCCGGCCCGCAGGTAGAGCGGGGAGATCTGGTCGACGCCCGCCACCAGGCCGTTGGCGATGGAGGGGACGGCGCCGAGCAGCACCACCGCGTAGATCGTGGCGTCGCTCAGCCCGAACCAGATGATCGCGGCCGGGACCCACGCCACCGACGGCAGCGACTGCAGACCGCTCAGGATCGGCCCGATCGCGGCCCGTACCGCCTTGACCTGGGCGACGATCAGCCCGAGCACGGTGCCGAGCGCGACGGAGGCCACAAAGCCCAGGGCGCCGCGGGAGACACTGGTCCACACGAAGCCCAGCAGGGTGCCCTCCAGCCACTTCTGCTGCAGCGAGTGGGCGACGTCGAGGGGGCTCGGCAGGAGGTAGTGCGGCTTCAGCTCGAAGTGGTAGGCGAGCTGCCACAGCCCGAGCACGATGACGATCGCGACGAGCGGGGGGAACGCCTTCGCGGCGGCGGCGCGCAGCCACGGCTGCCGGTCGACGACCCGGGATTCCAGGGCGTCGAGCCCGGCCTCCAGGCCCGCGATGTCACCGGCCGTGGCGGCGGTGCCGCCGGCCGCGGTGTCCGCGTTCCGGGCGGCGGCGGGCGTGGTCTCAGTGCTGGCCATGTCGGCGGATCTCCCCACGGAGCTGTTCGGTGATCTCGATGGAAAGGTCGGCGACCGCGGAGTCCTCGATGCGGCGCGGCTGCGGGATGTCCACCCGCCACTCGCGGGCGACCTTGCCGGGGCGGGAGGACAGCAGCACCACCCGCTCGGCGAGCCGCACGGCCTCGCGGACGTTGTGGGTGACGAACAGGACCGAGAGGTTGGTCTCGCGCCAGATACGGGTCAGCTCGTCGTGCAGCACATCGCGGGTGATCGCGTCGAGCGCGGCGAACGGCTCGTCCATCAGCAGCAGTTGGCTGTCCTGGGCCAGGGCGCGGGCCATCGCCACCCGCTGGCGCATACCGCCCGACAGCTCGTGCACCCGCTTGCCGTGGGCGCCCTTGAGGCGGACGAGTTCCAGCAGCCGCTCGGCCTCGTCCCGGCGCTCCGCGCGCGGCACCCCGCGCAGCCGCAGGGCCAGTTCGATGTTGCGGCCCGCGGTCAGCCACGGGAACAGCGCATGCTCCTGGAACATCAGGGCCGGCCGTCCGCCGGGCGTCTCGATGGCGCCGGCGGACGGAGCGTCGAGCCCGGCCACGAGGTTGAGGAGGGTGGACTTGCCGCAGCCCGAGGCCCCCAGGAGGCAGACGAATTCACCGGGCGCCACATCGATGCTGATGTCGTCCAGGACATGCTGCTGTGCGCCGGTGCGGCCGAACGACTTCGAGACGTGGTCGATGCGGGCCGCGTACGGCACGGTGGTGTTCGTGTCCGCCGTGGCGGGCCGCTGCTTGCTGAGCGTGGTGGTGGTCGTCATCGGTGTCACCTCCTGGGGGGAGTGCGGTACTGCGGGGAGGGGGCTACTTGCTGCCGAGTCCGGCGTCGGAGACCGGCGGCTTGCCCTGGGACTTCAGCACCTTGTTGAGCAGCGTGAGGTCGTAGATGCCCTTGAGGTCGGGCTTCTTGAGCAGACCCGCCTTGACGGCGTGGTCCGCCTCCTCCTGGAGGGTGGCGGCCAGCGGGTCGTCGGTGATGTCGACGTTCTTGAACGCCGGGTCGATGACGTTGTCCGGCAGCGACTTGCCCGAGACGTCCGAGGAGCCGAGCTTGTCGTTGAGGGCCTTCTTCGCCTCGGCCGGGTGCGACCGGATCCAGTCGTTGGTCTTCACCGAGGCCCGCAGCACCGCCTCGACGGCCTTGGGGTGCTCCTTGAGGAACTTCTGCGAGACGATCATGTTCGTGATGACGAACTTCCCGTCCTTCCACAGCTTCTTCTCGTCCAGCAGCGTCTTGCCGCCCTCGGCGACCAGCTTGGAAGCGGTCGGCTCGGGCACCCACGCGGCGTCGATGCCGCCCTGCTGGAAGACCGTCGGTGTCACCTTGTTGTCGGTGCGCTGGACGGTGACATCGCCCTTGCCGGTGGTGGCGTCGACCTTGAGGCCCTTCTGGGCCAGGTAGTGCAGCAGCGCGACGTCCTGGGTGTTGCCCAGCTGCGGGGTCGCGATCGTCTTGCCCTTGAGATCGTCCAGGCTCTTGATCTTCTTGGGGTTGACCACCAGCGAGACCCCGCCGGAGGCCGAACCACCAATGATCTTCAGGCTCTTGCCGTGCGACTTGGCGTAGCCGTTGATCGCCGGGGAGGGGCCGATCCAGCCGATGTCGATGGCGCCCGAGTTGAGCGCCTCGATCTCCGCCGGGCCCGCGTTGAAGGTGGACGACTTCACCTCGGTGCCGCCCAGCTCCTTCTGGAACCGGCCGGTCTGGAGGCCGACCAGCGGGGTGGCGTGCGTGGTGTTGCCGAAGACGCCGATCGTGACGTGATCGAGCCCGTCGGTCTTGGCACCCTTGGGCGCGACACCGGCGCCGGTGTCCTTCTTGGCCTGGGAGCCGTAGCCGCAGGCGCCCAGTGCCACGGTCAGGAGCGGGACGGTGACGGCGGCCGCCAGCAGGCGGTGACGAAGGGCAGACACGGGAGGGGTTCCTCTCGGAGGGCCGGGTCAGTACGCGCCTTCTATGGCGCGCCCGGCAGATCGATGGATCTTCGGAAGGGCGGTGCGGTGGATACGGAGCCGTGCATCGTCAGCGCACACATCGGCCGACTCCGCCCTGCCCGCTGCCCAGGGCGCCGCTGCCGACGCGGCCGCCCTCCTTCGCGAAGGTCGAGAAGATGTCCTTGAGCATGCTCAGAAGTCCCATCCCTCGTCGTCCGCGGCGTCGGCCGGCGCGGCCTCGGCGGCCGCCTCGGCGAAGGCGTTGCCCGCCATGCCCGCGGTCAGCGTCGTGCCGTCCGCCGGGTCGATCAGCAGGAAGGAGCCGGTGCGGCGGGAGTCGGCGTAGGCGTCCAGGGCCAGCGGCTCGGCCGTACGGACCACGATCCGTCCGATGTCGTTGGCGACCAGCTCGCCGGGCGCCGGGTGCTGGGAGAGGTCGTCCAGCGTCAGCCGGGACGGAATGTCCTTGACGATCGCCTTGACGGTGCGGGTGGTGTGCTTGAGCAGCACCCGCTGCCCGACGGTCAGCGGACGGTCCGCGACATGGCAGATGGTCGCCTCGATGTCCTGCGAGACACCCGGCGCGGTGGCCGTCGGGGCGATCAGATCACCGCGCGAGACGTCGATGTCGTCGGTGAGCCGGACGGTGACCGACTGCGGCGCCCAGGCGACGTCCACGGCCTGGCCCAGCGCGTCGATCGCCTCGATGGTGCTCGTCCGGCCCGAGGGCAGCACGGTCACGGCGTCGCCGACGCGCAGCACGCCGGAGGCGATCTGGCCCGCGTAGCCGCGGTAGTCGGGGTGCTCGGCGGTCTGCGGGCGGATGACGTACTGGACCGGGAAGCGGCCGGGGTCGTCGGCGGGGTCGGCGACGACCGGCACGGTCTCCAGGTGCTCCAGCACCGTCGGACCGCCGTACCAGTCCATGTTCGCCGACGGCGACACCACGTTGTCGCCGGCCAGCGCCGAGATCGGGATCGCGGTGATCTCCGGGACGCCCAGCGAGGCCGCGTACGTCGTGAACTCCTCGGCGATGGCGGCGAAGACGGGCTCGGCGTAGTCGACCAGGTCCATCTTGTTGACGGCCAGCACGACGTGCGGGACGCGCAGCAGCGCGGCGACCGCGGCGTGCCGGCGGGTCTGCTCGACCACGCCGTTGCGGGCGTCGACCAGCACCACGGCCAGCTCGGCGGTGGAGGCGCCGGTGACCATGTTGCGGGTGTACTGCACATGCCCGGGGGTGTCCGCCAGGATGAAGCGGCGCCGCGGGGTGGCGAAGTAGCGGTAGGCGACGTCGATGGTGATGCCCTGCTCGCGCTCGGCGCGCAGCCCGTCGGTCAGCAGCGCCAGGTCGGGCGCCTCCTGCCCGCGGTTGCGGGAGGCGTGCTCGACGGCCTCCAGCTGGTCGGCGAGCACCGACTTGGAGTCGTGCAGCAGCCGGCCCACCAGGGTGGACTTGCCGTCGTCGACGGATCCGGCGGTGGCGAAACGCAGCAGCGAGGTGGCACCCGCGTCCACGACGTCGATCGCGTCCGTGTTCGTACTCATGGTTAGAAGTACCCCTCGCGCTTGCGGTCCTCCATGGCGGCCTCGGACATCTTGTCGTCGGCCCTCGTTGCGCCCCGTTCGGTCAGCCGGGAAGCGGCGATCTCCGCGATCACGGCCTCGATGGTGTCCGCGTCGGAGTCGACGGCGCCGGTGCAGGACATGTCGCCGACCGTGCGGTAGCGCACCTGCCGGGTCTCCAGGCTCTCGCCGTCCTTGGGGCCGCCCCACTCACCGGGCGACAGCCACATACCGTTGCGGGCGAAGACCTCGCGCTCGTGGGCGTAGTAGATGGCGGGCAGCTCGATCTTCTCGCGGGCTATGTACTGCCACACGTCCAGCTCGGTCCAGTTGGACAGCGGGAAAACCCGGACATGCTCACCGGGGGAGTGCTTGCCGTTGTAGAGCTGCCACAGTTCGGGGCGCTGTCGGCGCGGGTCCCAGCCGCCGAATTCGTCGCGCAGCGAGAACACCCGCTCTTTGGCGCGCGCCTTCTCCTCGTCCCGGCGGCCGCCGCCGAAGACCGCGTCGAAGCGGCCCTTGTCGATGGCGTCCAGCAGCGGGACGGTCTGGAGCGGGTTACGGGTGCCGTCGGGGCGCTCGCGCAGCTCACCGCGGTCGATGAAGTCCTGTACGGAGGCGACGTGCAGCCGCAGCCCGTGCCGCTCCACCGTGCGGTCGCGGTAGTCGAGGACCTCGGGGAAGTTGTGCCCGGTGTCGACGTGCAGCAGCGAGAACGGCACCGCGGCCGGCGCGAACGCCTTCAGCGCCAGGTGCAGCATGACGATGGAGTCCTTGCCGCCGGAGAACAGGATCACCGGCCGCTCGAACTCCCCCGCCACCTCACGGAAGATGTGCACCGCCTCGGACTCCAGCGCGTCCAGGTGCGACAGCGCGTAGGGGTTGTCGAGGTCGTCGGTCACGGCAGCGGTGGTGGTCATGCCAGTCCCCTTTCGGTGAGCAGCGTGTGCAGCGCCGCCGCGGACTCCTGCACGGTCTGGGTGTGCGACTCCAGGCGCAGATCGGGCGACTCGGGAGCCTCGTACGGGTCGTCCACGCCGGTGAGCCCGGAGATCTCGCCCGCCGCCTGCTTGGCGTACAGGCCCTTGACATCCCGCTCGGAGCACACCTCGACGGGCGTGGCCACGTGCACCTCCAGGTAGGCGGTGCCCTCGGTCTGGTGGCGCTTGCGCACCGCCTCGCGGCTGTCCGCGTACGGCGCGATCACCGGCACCAGCGCCTTGACGCCGTTGCTCGCCAGCAGTTCGGCCACGAAACCGATGCGCTGGACGTTGGTGTGCCGGTCCGCGCGGCCGAAGCCCAGGCCCGCGGACAGGAACTCGCGGATCTCGTCACCGTCGAGCACCTCGACCCGGTGGCCCTCGCCGCGCAGCCGGCCGGCCAGCTCGTGCGCGAGGGTCGTCTTGCCCGCGCTCGGCAGACCGGTCAGCCAGATCGTGGCGCCCGTCATGGATATCTCCTGATGCTCGGTCATCCGTGCAGCCCGCACTCGGTCTTGTTGCTGCCGGCCCAGCGGCCGGCCCTGGCGTCCTCGCCCTCCAGCACCCGCCGGGTGCAGGGCGCGCAGCCGACGGAGGCGTAGCCGTCCGTCAGCAGGGGGTTGGTGAGCACCCCGTGCTCGGCCACGTACGCGTCCACGTCGGCCTGCGTCCAGCGGGCGATCGGCGACACCTTGACCTTCTGCCGCTTCGGGTCCCAGCCGACGACCGGGGTGTTCGCCCGGGTCGGCGACTCGTCCCGGCGCAGGCCCGTGGCCCAGGCGTCGTACCCGGCCAGGCCCTCTTCGAGGGGCTTGACCTTGCGCAGCGCGCAGCACAGGTCGGGGTCGCGGTCGTGCAGCTTCGGGCCGTACTCGGCGTCCTGCTCGGCCACCGTCTGCACCGGGGTCAGGGTGAGCAGGTTGACGTCCATCACCGCGGCCACCGCATCGCGGGTCCCGAGGGTCTCGGGGAAGTGGTAGCCGGTGTCGAGGAAGACCACGTCCACGCCGGGGAACGCCCGCGAGGCCAGATGCGCGACGACCGCGTCCTCCATGGAGGAGGTGACGCAGAAGCGCGGACCGAAGGTCTCGGCGGCCCACGTGAGGATCGCCAGTGCGGGCGCGTCCTCCAGGTCACGGCCCGCCTGCTCGGCGAGCTGCTTCAGGTCGGCTGCGGTGGTAGCGGTGGTCACGACTCACCTCCGTCGGGTGCGGCAGGGGACTTGCCGGTCAGCCCCTGGGCCAGCAGGCCCAGGAACTTCAGCCGGAACGCACGGCTGCAGGACCGGCATTCCCAGGCTCCATGGCCTTCCTCGGAAGGCTGAAGATCCTCGTCCCCGCAGTACGGGCAGTAGAACGGCGCGGCGCGTTCGCTCACTTCAGCGCACCCTCTTCGGCGCGGGCCGCCCAGGTGGCGAACCGCTCGCCCTCCTCGCGCTGTGCCTCGAAGTTGCGCAGCACCCGCTCGACGTAGTCGGGGAGTTCATCGGCGGTGACCTTCAGACCGCGGACCTTGCGGCCGAAGCCGGCCTCCAGGCCCAGCGCGCCGCCCAGGTGCACCTGGTAGCCCTCGACCTGGTTGCCGTCGTCGTCCAGGACCAGCTGGCCCTTGAGACCGATGTCCGCGACCTGGATACGGGCGCAGGCGTTCGGGCAGCCGTTGAGGTTGATGGTGACCGGCTCCTGGAAGTCCGGCATCCGCCGCTCCAGCTCGTCGATCAGTGAGGCGCCGCGGCCCTTGGTCTCGACGATGGCGAGCTTGCAGAACTCGATGCCGGTGCAGGCCATCGTGCCGCGCCGGAACGGCGAGGGGGTGACCTGGAAGTCCAGCGCCTCCAGCCCGGCGACCAGCGAGTCGACCTGGTCCTGCGTCACATCGAGGATCAGCATCTTCTGCTCGACGGTGGTACGCAGCCGGTCCGAGCCGTGCGCGGCGGCCAGTTCGGCGATCTTGGTGAGGGTGGTGCCGTCGACCCGGCCGACGCGCGGGGCGAAGCCCACGTAGAAGCGGCCGTCCTGCTGCTGGTGCACCCCGATGTGGTCGCGCCACTTGGACGCCGGCTCCTCGGGCGCGGGGCCGTCGGCCAGCTTGCGCTGGAGGTACTCGTCCTCCAGCACCTGGCGGAACTTCTCCGGGCCCCAGTCGGCCATCAGGAACTTCAGCCGGGCGCGGGTGCGCAGCCGACGGTAGCCGTAGTCACGGAAGATACCGACGACACCGGCCCAGACGTCCGCGACCTCGTCCAGCGGCACCCAGGTGCCCAGGCGCTGGGCGAGCTTGGGGTTGGTGGACAGCCCGCCGCCGACCCAGAGGTCGAAGCCGGGGCCGTGCTCGGGGTGGACGACGCCGACGAAGGCCACGTCGTTGATCTCGTGGACCACGTCCTGGAGGGGCGAGCCGGAGACCGCGGTCTTGAACTTGCGGGGCAGGTTGGAGAATTCCTTGCTGCCGATGTAGCGGTCGTGGATCTCGTCGACGGCCGGGGTGCCGTCGATGATCTCGTCGGCCGCGATACCGGCCACCGGGGAACCGATGATCACGCGCGGGCAGTCGCCGCACGCCTCGGTGGTGGAGAGCCCGACGGCCTCCAGCTTCTCCCAGATGGCGGGGACGTCCTCGATGCGGATCCAGTGCAGCTGGATGTTCTGCCGGTCGGTGATGTCCGCGGTGCCGCGGGCGTACTCCTCGGAGACCTCGCCGATGGCGCGCAGCTGGGCCACGGACAGCCGTCCGCCGTCGACGCGGACCCGCAGCATGAAGTAGCGGTCGTCCAGCTCCTCGGGCTCCAGGATCGCGGTCTTGCCGCCGTCGATCCCGGGCTTGCGCTGGGTGTAGAGCCCCCACCAACGCATCCGCCCGCGCAGGTCGTTGGGGTCGATCGAGTCGAAACCGGCCTTGGAGTAGATCGTCTCAATGCGTGTCCGCACATTGAGACCGTCATCGTCCTTCTTGAACTGCTCATTGCCGTTGAGCGGCGTGAAGTGGCCAACGGCCCACTGGCCCTCACCGCGGTGGCGTCCGGCCTTGCGGCGGGTCGTGGCAGCTGCGGGGACTTCGGAGGAGGCGGCCATGGGTGTACGTCCTTCTGGGCGGGCTCAAGGGATCGGGACCGGTCGCCGGGCACCACGACGACCTGCGCAGACACACCGAAAGGCGGCGCGTGGCGACGCGTCGGGGAGGTCTGCGGGTCAGGGGGTGTCGGCGCGTCCGCGACGATGGGGACGGCGAGAAATGCGGTGCTGCTGGGTGCTGCCGGGGCCGAAGGCCCTGGTGGATGCGACCTCAGCCCGCCCGACAAATGGCGCTGGACATGCGGCCGAGGTCGACGTGCCGCCGACTCACCAAGGCAATTCCAGCTCGAGACATGACGGAAGCCTGGCACGCCGCTCTCCGGCCAGTCCACCGTCATCCAGAATTTGGACACCTCTGTCCCGCATCGCGAGATGGTGTGTTGTCGGTCACTCCGCGGCAGGCTCGCTGGTCGTGAGCGGGCCGGCGCCGGGCCAGGGTCCGGGGGCGGCCGTCTCGGGCTCCTCGTCGACCGTGGTCTCGTACAGCCGGAAGCCGCGCCGCTGGTAGTTGGCCATCGCATGCGGGCCGTCCAGGCTGCAGGTGTGCACCCACACCCGCTTGGTCGGCGCCCGCCCCGGCCACCGGTCGGCCAGGTCCCAGGCCCGCTCGATCCCGTACGCGAGCAGATACCCGCCGATCCGGCGCCCCCGGAACGCCGGGAGGAGTCCGAAGTAGGTGATCTCCACGGAGCCGTCCGCCGCGCCCGTCAGCTCGATGAACCCGGCGGGCGTACCGCGCTCGTACGCCACCCAGGTCTCCACCCCCGGCTGCCCCAGGAACTCCGCCCACTGGGCGTACGGCCAGGTCAGCCGGTCGGTCCAGGTGATGTCCCCGCCGACCGCCGTATAGAGGAAGCGGCTGAATTCGGGCGACGGCACCTCGGAGCGGGCGATCCGGACGCCCTGCTCGGCCGGCGGCTCCTGGGCGGGGGACACGTCGGCGGGCGAGGTCTGTTCGAGGTACCAGGTGGTGACCGTGAGGCTCATGGGGCCAGGACATCACACCGGGCCCGGGGCGGGTCCCGGGCCGGCGGGGGGAAGTGCGGGGGCCGAACGGGCGGCGTCGGACCGTCCCGGATCGTGAGACGCCGGTTCACTTCGTGGGGCGTGGCCGGGCCGCCGGGCCTCCTCCGCTCCCCGGGGGCACCGGCCCGGTGGGTCTCCCTGGCCGGATCCCGTCATCCGGGCGAAGACCACCACATTGCCCGCGTAACCGGAGCCCGTCGCATACGGGCCGCCGCAGGTCAGGACCCGCAGCTCGGGGCGTCCGGTGGTGCCGTAGACCTTCCGGGAGGGGAACTTCCGCTTGTCGAAGACCTGGATGCCGTAGACCTCGAAGACAGCGGTCCGGCCGTCCTCGCGGGCCACCCGGATCGTCCGGCCCTTCTCCAGGGCGCCCAGCCCGTAGAAGACCGCGGGCCCGGTGCGGCTGTCGACGTGGCCGACGAGGACGGCGGTGCCGTTCTCCCCCGGGGTCGGGGCGTTCGCGTACCAGCCCGCCAGCCCGGGCTCCCCGGCCGGCGGCGCCGTGATGCGGCCGTTCCCGTCCAGGCCCAGCGGCATCAGCGGAGCCGACACATCCAGCGACGGAATCGCCACCCGGGCGGGGGCGGAACGGGGCAGCGGCGGCGGTGCGGGGCCGTCGGGCGGGAGGTCACCCGGGAAGAGCGCCGAACCGGCTCCGGGCTGCGGCGGCCCCGCCGTCTCCCCGGTCAGGCCCTGCCGCACCATGCCGAGGCCGACGAGAGCGACCAGCGCCAGCACGCCCCACCGGGGCCGGTGCGGGGCCGCCGGATTCCCGGGCGCCGCGTCCGGCGGGCCTGGCGGGGCCATCACTCACCTCCCGTGGCCGCGTGCCCGGCAGCGAACGGTCCGCGGTCGGCACGCACGCCGGTGCACACCCCTAGGGTCTGTCCGCCCCCGGCCCCGCAGCGACAACAGTCGGCCGAACGGGTGGCGGCGCCGAAGCATCGCGTCGCCCGCCCGCTCACTCGTGCCCGGGACCCGTCCTACTGCCGCCGGGCGGGCGCCCCCTGGAGGACGCCGCCCGCCGTACGGCCCCCTACGGCCCGCTACTCCTCGTGGAACACCGCGGCGGCCAGCCGCTCGACCTGGTCCGGCTCCGGGGCCCAGCAATAGAGCATCACCTCGTCCGCGCCGACCTCCCGGCAGGTGGCCACCGCCTCGCGGATCTGGGCCCCCGTGGTGAGCAGGCCGTTCACCACGTGGTCGGTGTAGCTGTGCGGCGCGTAGTAGGCGCGTACCTCCGCGCGGGCGCGGTCGAGGGTCGGCTCCGGGCCGAGCGCGACATTGACCTGGGCCAGCAGCCGCGGGCGGCCCGTACGGCCGGCCCGGTCCCAGGCGTCCTCCACCTGACGGAAGAGTCCGCCGATCTGCCGGGGCGGCAGTGCGGCGCCGAGAAAGCCGTCGCCCCAGCGGGCCACGCGCTCCATCACGGCGGGCACGAAACCGCCGAACAGCACCTCGGGCCCGCCGGGCCGCGCCGGGGCGGGGCCGATCGGGCCGACGTCCGCGGAGAGCGGCTCACCGGACCAGAGGCGCCGCAGCGTCGCCATCTGCGTATCGAGCCGGCGGCCGCGGGTGCGGAGGTCGACGCCGGTGGCCAGATAGTCGTCCTCGCGGCCGCCGATGCCGATGCCGAGGGTGAAGCGGGAGCCGGACAGCAGATCGAGGGTGGCGGCCTGCTTGGCGAGCAGCGCCGTGCGGTGCAGCG